>Ga0265316_10001027_pt1 | contig 30229 bp, 26 predicted proteins | sample 4522metaG_FD_202092 | JGI IMG/M metagenome (GOLD analysis project Ga0265316, IMG submission 202092) | Rhizosphere microbial communities from Carex aquatilis grown in University of Washington, Seatle, WA, United States - 4-5-22 metaG | ecosystem: Host-associated > Plants > Roots > Rhizosphere >...
ATCGGCGACCGCCGCAGCCGCCTGGAGGTGGGCTACGGGCTGGAGCCCATTCTGCCCGATGGCCTGGCCGGCGATATCCTGCGCGCGATGCGGCCGGCCATGCGCCAAAATGACGTTGGCGATGCCCTGATGGCGGCCGCGGAGACCATCGGCTCAACCGTCGCCCAGGCCAGGAACGTGCAGTTGCAGACCCACCTGCCGCCGCGGCGTGTTCGGCCGGCGCTCTCCGACCGCTTCCCCTGGCCCGTAATCCTCGGTGGGATCTTTCTGCTGTCGCTGCTGGTCCGCTCCGGCGGTCCGCGCGGCTACGGTGGGGGCGGCGGAGGGCTGGGCGTCATTCCCTGGCTGATCCTCGGCAACGTGATGGGCGGCCGCTCCACTTGGGGCGGCCGCGGCAGTGGCGGATTCGGCGGGTTCGATTCCGGGGACGGTTTCGGCGGCTTCGGCGGCGGCGATTCCGGCGGCGGCGGCGCTTCGAGCGACTGGTGATAGCCATCTATGGATAAGCTTCTGCAACAACTGGTGGAGAAACTTCAGAAGGCCTTTGGGGACTGCCTGATCTCGGTGGTGCTCTACGGCTCGGCAGCCTCCGGCGACCACCATGCCAGGTTCTCCGATTACAACGTCCTCTGCGTGCTGAGCCAGATCGCCCCGCGCGAACTGGGCGCGAGCGAAGACATTTTCCGCTGGTGGCGCGAACAGGGCAGCCCGTCGCCCCTGCTGCTCACCGAGCAGGAGGTGGAAACCTCCACCGATTGCTTCGCCATCGAGTTCAACGACATCAAACGGCACCACCAGTTACTGTTCGGCAAGGACGTGATTTCCGCGCTGGTGGTGGACCATACGTTTTACCGGGCGCAAGTGGAGCACGATCTGCGCGCCAAGCTGCTGCGCCTGCGCCAGAAGGCCTCCGGGATGCTCTCCGATGCGGACCTGCTGCGGCGCCTGCTGCTCGATTCCGTTTCCACGTTTTGCGTTTTATTCCGGCATGCCCTGATTCTCCACGGTGTCGAAGGGCCGTCCGCGAAACGCGAAGCGATCGCCCGCGCGAGCGAGCGCTTCGGTTTCGACCCGCGGCCGTTCGAACAGTTGCTGGCCGTCCGCGAGCAGGCTCTGAAGGCGCGTGAGTTGGAACCCGTGGCGCTGCTCGGCGAGTATCTCAAAGCCATCTCCGTAGTAATCGCGGCGGTGGATGGGCTGGAAAAATAGGAGACGACACTCATGAAAACCGCTCTCATCGTAATTGCCGTGCTGGTGCTGCTGTTGTTGTTCATGGGCGGAAAGTACGTCGGCGTACGCAACGATCTGGCCACCCAGCAGGAGACCGTAAGGAGGCAATGGAGCGACGTGGAAGGCGTGCTGCAGCGCCGCGCCGACCTCATCCCCAATCTGGTATCCACGGTGAAGGGCTTCGCACAGCACGAGACGGAAGTCTATAAGAACATTGCGGACGCGCGCGCGGCCCTGATCAACGGCCGGACGCCGCAGGAGAAGATTGCCGCCAACGATCAGCTTTCCGGCGCGCTCTCGCGCCTGCTGGTGGTGGCCGAAAACTATCCACAGTTGAAGTCCAACGAGAATTTCCTGCGCCTGCAGGACGAACTGTCGGGGACGGAGAACCGCATCTTCGTGGAGCGCCGCAAGTACAACGAAGCCCTGCAAACTTACAATACGACGCTGCAGTTATTCCCCAACAACATAGTGGCCTCGCTCTCGGGCTTCACGCGCAACGACGCGTACTTCAAGACCGAACCCGGCGCCGCCGAAGCGCCGAAAGTGCAATTCTAAGATCAACGGCTATGACACAAGACTTTCCTAACTATATTAATGGCGAATGGGTGTCCGGGGAAAGAGCATTCGAGAATCGCAACCCCGCGAACACCGGGGAACTGGTGGGCACGTTTACCAAGGCCAGCCCGCGGGACATGCATGACGCCGCTGCCGCCGCCGCTGCCGCCCTTCCCGCCTGGTCTCGCATGAGCGGGCCCGCGCGCGGCAACATCCTCTATAAGACGGCCGATATCCTCGACCGCAAGTTCGACTCCGTAGCCGCCGACATGACGCGCGAAGAGGGCAAGACGCTGCCCGAGGCCAAGGGCGAAGTGCGGCGCGCCATCAACATTTTCCGCTACTTCGCGGGCGAAGGCTCGCGCCTGCCGGGCATGCTGGTGCCGTCGGAACGGGACCGCGTGCACATGTTTGCGCTGCGCAAACCCATCGGCGTGGTGGGGCTCATTACTCCCTGGAATTTCCCCAGCGCCATTCCGGCGTGGAAGATGGCGCCGGCATTGATCTGCGGCAACACCGTGGTGGTGAAGCCCGCTTCGGCCGCGCCGCTGAGCGCGTGGCGCATCGTCGAAGCCCTCCACGAAGCCGGGGTTCCCAAAGGCGTTGTGAACTTCGTAGCCGGGTCCGGCGGCGAACTGGGCCAGGCGCTGGTGAGCGCTCCGTCGCTGAAGGCGGTGTCCTTCACCGGCTCGTGCGAGATCGGCGCGTGGCTGCACGCGGAGGCCTCCAAGCGGCGCCTGCGCATCCAGCTCGAAATGGGCGGCAAGAATCCCACCATCGTATTGGCCGACGCGGATTTCAACTCCGCCGTGGAAAACGTGGTGAACGCGGCCTTCTTCTCCACCGGGCAAAAATGCACCGCGACCAGCCGCGCCATCGTGGAAGACGCCATCTATGATCGCTTCGTAGCCGCGGTGGTGGAGCGCACGCGCAAGCTGAAGGTGGGCGACGGCATGCAGGCCGGCATCGATATCGGCCCTTGCGTAGACCAGGCGCAGATGGATACCGTGCTCCGCTACATCGAAATCGCGGGCCAGGAGTCGGGCGAGCCGCTGTGCGGAGGCCACCGGCTTACCGATGGCGCACTGGCTCGCGGTTACTTTGTCGAGCCCACGGTGTTCGCCGGCGTGGAAGAGCGGCACACCATCGCGCGCGAAGAAATCTTCGGGCCGGTGCTGGCCGTCATGCGGGCGAGCAACTTCGAAGACGCCATGCGCATCGCCAATAACATCCCGTTCGGGCTCTCATCGTCCATTCAGACCGGTAATCTCTCGCGCGCTTTCGAGTTCGTCTACGGCGCCGAAGCCGGCCTGCTGACTGTCAACCTGCCCAGCGCGGGCGTGGAATATCAGCTCCCCTTCGGCGGCGCCAAGGATTCCAGCTTCGGCCCGAAAGAACAAGGCCCGGCGGCGCTGGAATTCTACAGCGACTACAAGACCGTCTACTTGAAGTACTAACATGACGGACTTAGAACGGCTGGTACAAATTGCCGCTAACCTGGGTATTCCCAGTGTGCGGCGTCACATATTCCTTTGTTGCGACCAGACCAAGCCCAAGTGCTGCTCGCGGGAGGCGGGTCTGGAATCGTGGGACTATCTCAAGCGCCGGCTGGGGGAGTTGGGGCTGCTCGACCGCGTCAACCGCACCAAGGCCAACTGCCTGCGGATTTGCGAGCAGGGCCCCATCGCGGTGGTTTATCCCGACGGCGTGTGGTACCATTCGGCCACGCCCGCCGTGCTGGAGCGCATCATTCAGGAGCACCTGATCGGCGGCCGCGTGGTGGCGGATTACTCTTTCGGAACTTTTTCGCTCGCCGGACGTACTTGAGCTTGAAATGAAATCAACGCGCAGATCCCTCCTCACGCTTGTTACAGCCGCGGCGGCGGCCTTTGTTGCGGCAGGGGCAGCCTTTGTTATCGCAGCGGCGGCGGCTTTTCTTACGGCAGCGGTGGCCTTTGTTGCGGCAGCGGCGCCGGTTTTTGTCACGGCTGCGGCGGCGGCCTTTGTTACGCCGGTGGCCTTTGGCCAGACGGCCGCCGAGCGGCCGCAATTCGAAGTGGCGTCGGTCAAGCCGTCCGCCGTGTCGGCAGATGGGCAGTTCAACCTCGGCGTGCATATTGACGGCGCCATGGTTCGCTGCACTTACATCCCAATGCGCACTTACCTCGCGATGGCTTACGACGTCAAGGATTTCCAGATTGTGGCGCCGGATTGGATGGCGACCGACCATTTCGACATTGTGGCCAAACTGCCCGACGGCGCGAGCGGCGACAAACAGTTCCGCGCCAGGGTGCAGGCGTTGCTGGAAGACCGTTTCAAGCTGGCCATACACCGCGAGACCAAGGATGTGCCGGCCTACGCGCTGGTGGTGGGGAAGAGCGGTCTCAAGATGAAAGAAGTGCCGCCGGACCCCGCTACCGAGCCCGCGGCCACGGGCAAGGTGGACGTCACCGCGACCAGCGGGCGCGGCGGCACAACGGTCGACTACGGCCAGGGGTCATACGTCTCCTACGGCCTGAACAAACTGGAAGCCAAGAAAGTGACCTTCGTGGCTTTGGTGGATACCCTGGGCCGCTTTGTGGACCGCCCCATTGTCGACATGACGGGCCTAAGTGGGAGATACGATTTCACGCTGGAGTACTCCGTCGAAGAGCTGCGCAGCCTGGTGCGGGCGTCGGGCGGCGACGCCAGCCGCATCCCCGACCTGGGCGGCGACCCAACGATTTCGATCTTCTCTTCGCTCGAAGGGCTGGGCCTTCGGCTCGAGCCGCGCAAAACGCCCGTGGAAGTTATCGTGGTCGATCGCGCGGAAAAGGTTCCAACGGCCAATTAGGCCTGGCGACAGCCTGCTGCCTGCCCGCCGAAGGCTTGTCCGCCGGAAGGCACCTCCGGGCAGCGTGGGTCTGCTTTCCGGAAAGCTAATTCTTGTCCACGTGGATACTCGCGTCCTTAACGGCTCCGGCAAGGATGCCCTCGCTACCAGGGTGCGCCAATTTCTCTTGGTCGCCGGAGTTCGCACCCTGGGCCGGATCCCTGCCGATACGGAGAATTGCCGTAGCGCACCGCAGTCCTCATGCGCTTGAGCTGCTGGGATACCTCACGGGATCGTAGACGAAACCCTCCGGCGCCATCACCGCGCCGTCGGGTTGGAACGAAAGCAGAGGAATCCCGGAGTAGCCGATGGATGTGACCACGCCGCTGCCGGGGTCGATCCGGACCAGGGAATTGCCGGCGTCCAGCCCGTAGAGGTTGCCGTCGGCTCCTACTCCGATCCCGCCCAACTGGTAGACCATGTCCGGACCGGTTCGGGTGAAGTTGCCGGATACCAGATCCATGGTTCCGAAGTGCAGATCGCCGGTGGAAACGAAGGTGATCTGCGACGTGGGAGTCTGGGCGGCCAAAAGGCTCGCCATCCCGATAAAAGCTGCGAAAAAGTGGCTGCAACGCATGTCTGTTCTCCTCGGCAATGAGCATCGCATCCGAGCGGGGGGCGGCGGGAGTCAAACGGGGGCCAAAGAGGGGTCAATTTACCGCGATTTACCCACTTAAGCGGTTGATTCCTAACGCTTATCGATGAGCGAAGGCGGAATCGTTCCACGCGTGAGGTGCAGCTTCTGCAGGGTCTCCCGGTAGGCCGGATCGGTGGGGGAGAAGTTGGTATCGGCCCCCAGGATGTACAATTCCGGATCGTGATTCTGGCAGGTACGCTCCAGCCACAGACGGGTAGCCGCTTCGTCGCCTAGTTGGGAATAAATCCCGGCGTGCGGCAGGGACGCCCGTTCTGGCGGGGCAAGCCGATCGATGTTCTGCAGGACGCGGCGAAGATCCGTAAGGTCATGGGTCGCAACATCCACGCACCTCTGTCCCGCCTCGCGGAAAAGGCCGTTTTCGTCCCCTGGTGTAATTTCCACAAGATGACGAGCCCGCCCCAGACCGCCCATTGCCGCCAGTTCGCAGGCCAGATTCTTGTCGAGGGCCGCCAAACCGGGGTGGAGGTCGAGGGCCTGCTGGATGAGGGCCGCCGCTTTGGCCTGGTTGCCCTGCAGCGACTGATTGATGGCAACGTCGAGGATGATGATGGGCGATAGGGGATCGGCCGCCAGGGCCAGGTCGAATTGTTGCGTGGCTTCCGGGAACCGGTTGAGGGCCCACAGCGATTCGCCCAGCCAATCCCGGCCGTAGGCGTTTCCCGGGCTCAAGGACACGGCTTGGCGAAACTCCTTTTCCGCCGCGCTCCATTGCAAATCCCAGGTGAGGTGGATAATCCCCAGCGCGAAGTGCGCCTCGGCCGAGCGCGAATCGAGGGCCACCGCCTTCTCGGCCGCTTCCCGGATGTGAGGCATCACTTGGGACAGGGTGGCCGCGCCGAGGTCGGCTTGCAGGTAGTACGCCTCGGCCAGTCCGGCCCAGATCACCGCCCGATTGGGATCGCGTGCCGCGGCCTGCTGGAATCGCTCGATGGATTTTGCCATGGGTTCCGGCGAATCCTGCTCCTTGAAATACCGCGCCTCCAGGTAGAGGCGATAGGCCTCGGGGTCCATGGAGAACGAGGACGCCGGGGAGGTGGCGTGCCGCGTCACGCGTGCCGCAATGGCGCGGGCGATTTCGGTCTCCACCTGCAACAGATCGCCGGCCGGCCGGTCGAAATAGTCCGACCAGAGATGCGAGCCGTCGCTGACGCGGTTGAGTTGGACGGTGATACGCAGGTAGTCGCCCTGCTTTTGAATGCTGCCTTCCATGACGGCGGCGACGCCGAGTTTCCTGCCGATGATGCGCACATCCTCGGCTTTGCCCTTGAAACTGAAGGCCGACGTGCGGGCGGCGACGCGCAGGCCCGGGACCTTCGCCAGGCTATCGATGATCTCCTCCGAGAGGCCGTCGCAGAAGTAGTCCAGTTCGTGGGCCGCGCTGAAATCCGCGAACGGCAGGACGGCGACAGACGCGATTTGTTCGGCGGATTTGCTCCAAATCACCACCAAGGCGAGGGCGCCCAGCGCGGCGATGCCGGCCACCACCGGAAGCCACCACCGCAGCTTTTTGGGCGGCTCCGGCGGCGGAGCCGGAGCAACGGCCTGCGACTCGAACCGCGCCAGGTAGCCGCCCTTGGGGATGTCGATCCGGACGGGGCTGCCGGGAGCGTTCTCGTAGTACTTCGCCAGGCGGGTGCGCAGGTTGGCGGCCTGCATGCGGACGATGGAGTCCGCTTTGGGATCGAAATCGGCGCCGCGGTCGAAGACCTTGATGCCGATAATGGACTCTTTGAGATCGGTCGTGTCGCCATCGAGGGTGTGCTCCACCACGAAGCGGAGGAAGCGTGTCAGGCTGGGCGCGTTCCGGAACTGCGGGCTGGCCAGCAGGAGTTCGAGCTGGGCCGGCACTTCGCCAGGCGCGGGAGTGGTGTTGTTCATCCCCTCTGAGGAACTATAGCCCACATTCCATTACGCTCCCTGACACGGTTGGACTCATGTTGACGCATCTTCGAGTTCCAGTCCGCCCGGTTTCCGCCGTATCAAGGCGAAGAGGAGAAGGTCAACCCCGGACTATGGGGACAGCGTCTGGCGGCGCGCCGCAGACGTTGCATGCGACGCGTTACTTACTGCTCCACGTCCGGAAGCCGATGATGGTCTTGGCGTCTTCGATCTTGCCGGCGCCGATCATATCGGCCAACTCGCGGCGCGTGAACCAGCGGGTCTCGATGCGCTCGTCGTCCATGGGGGTGGCCGTGCCGGCGGTGAGGTCCGTGGCCAGGAAGATGGTCATGCGCTCGGCCACGAAGCCGGGGCTGGGATAGAATGAGGCCAGCTTGCGCCAGGTGCGGGCGCGGTAGCCGGTTTCCTCGATCAGCTCGCGGCGCGCGGTTTGGAGAGGCTTCTCGCCGGGATCCACGCTGCCGGCGGGCAGTTCCCAGAGGTACTTGCCGGCGGGCAGACGGTATTGGCGCACCAGCAGGATGCGCTTCTTTTCGTCCACCGCCATCATGACGGCCGAGCCGCGGTGGCGCACCACGGCGCGCTTGATTTTGAAACCGGTCTTCAGGTCGACCGCCTCGTCTTCGGTGACGGAGAAAAGGCGGCATTTGTAGACTTCGTTGGTGGAGATGATTTTCATGGTCGTGTGCGGAGTGCGGCGGCGAATCGGTCCGCGGTCAGCGTGTTGCGGATGTCGGCCGGGCCGAGCCAGCCGCGGCGCGCGGTTGTGACGCCATAGCGGATGGCGGCCAGATGCTGGGGATGGTGCGCGTCGGTGGAAATGGTGAAACTGGCGCCCTTGGCTTTGGCGCTGCGGATCAGCGGGCCGTCCAGGTCCAGGCGTTCGGGGCTGGCGTTGATCTCGAGCCAGACGCCGCGGCGCACGGCCTCAGCCACCACGCGGTCGAAATCGAAGGGGAAGGCGTCGCGCTGCAACAGGAGGCGGCCGGTGGGATGGCCCAGGATGCGCAGGTGCGGGCAGTCGAGGGCGCGCAGCAGGCGATCGGTCATCTCGGCGCTTTCCTGATTCATGTGGCTGTGCACGCTGCCGATGACCAGGTCGAGCTCGGCCAGGGCATCGCCGGCCAGATCCATGGCGCCATCTTTGAGGATGTCGCACTCGATGCCGGAGAAGATGCGGATGCCGGCGGCGCCTTCGCGGTTGATCTCGCGCACCTGGCGGGCGAAGGCCACCACGCGCTTTTCGTCGAGCCCGTTGGCCATGGCGAGGGCTTTCGAGTGGTCGGTGATGGCGATATACTCGTAGCCCAGCGCGCGCGCGGCTTCGGCCATTTCCACTAAGGATGCGCGGCCGTCGGTCTCGGTGGTGTGCATGTGCAGATCGCCGCGCAGGTGGCGCAGTTCCACCAGCTCGGGCAGGCGGTTTTCGAGGGCGGCTTCGATCTCGCCCGAATTCTCGCGCAGCTCGGGCGGGATCCACGGCAGCCCCAGCGCTTCATAGACACCGGCTTCGGTTTCGCCGGCTACTTTGAAATCGTCCGCCACGCGGAACAGGCCGTACTCGCTGAGCTTCAGCCCCATCTTCACGGCGCGCGTGCGGATGGCCACGTTGTGGTCTTTGCTGCCGGTGAAGTACTGCATGGCGGCGCCGAAACTGCCGGGCGGGAGCGCGCGCACGTCCACCTGCAGGCCTTCGCGGCCCACCTTGGCGCTGGCTTTGTTCTCGCCGCGGCCCAGCACTTCTTCCACGCGCGGCAAGGCGACGAAGCGGTCGAGCGCGGCGGTGGCATTGGGACCGGTGACCAGGAGGTCCAGATCGCCGACGGTCTCGCGTCCGCGGCGCAGGCTGCCGGCGGGCGTGACGGATTCCACGCCGGGCACCTGGCCCAGCTCGGCGATGAGCTCCGCGGCCATGGTGTCGGCGTAGCTCAGCAGGTAGCGGCCGCTACGCCGGCGGTATTGGGCGATGGAGCGCAGCACCTTCTCTTCCAGCTTGGCGCCCATGCGCGGGAGCACGCGCAGCTTCTCTTCGCGGCAGAGGCGCTCCAGTTCGTCCATGGTGCTGATGCGGTAATGTTCCAGGATGAGGGCGATGCCCTTGGGGCCGAGGCCCTGGATCTTGAGGAACTCCAGCGCGGTGGGCGGAAACTTCTGCAGCAGCAGATCGCGGCGCTCGCAGGAGCCGTGATCGACGATCTCGCCGAGGACGACGGCGAGTCCCTTGCCGATGCCGGGAATGTCGGTGACCTTGCGGTTGGGGTCGGCGAGGATGTCGGCGATGCGTTCGGGGTAGCCCTCGACGGCGGTGGCGCCATTGCGGTAGCTGCGAATGCGGAACGAGTCTTCGGCGGCGATCTCCATGAGATCGGCCGTCTCCCAAAGCACGCGCGCGATTTCCTTGTTCTCCAAACGGGGGGCCTCGGTTTCATTGTAGCGGGAGCGGGCTCTGATCTTCGGCTACGGACTTTACGGGCAGCCATGGGGCCAGTTTTCGGTGGCCGGCGGAACTGCTGCAAATGGCACTCCGGGATGGCGGCTAGCGTTGCGAAATCCGGACCAGATCCGCTGGGCAACCTCCTCCGGCCGATTTCAGCGTCGTGGAGCCCAGGTCTGAGATTGCCTTTGTCAGAGCAGAAATGGCTTGCGACTGTTCGGACGACGCCCGTGCGATCTGCTCGACAATTCCATCCACCTGCTGCGCCTCGCCGTCGATTCCCGTGAGCGACTGCGCCACTTGCGCGGCCAAGTCCACACCTTGGCGGACTGCCGCGGTAGACCGTTCGATCAGCTCCGAAGTCTGCTTCGCGGCTTCGCCAGCGCGGCCGGCCAGGTTCCGCACTTCATCGGCCACAACCGCGAACCCGGCGCCAGCCTCGCCGGCCCGGGCTGCTTCCACCGCCGCGTTCAAGGCGAGAATGTTGGTCTGGAACGCAATCTCGTCAATCACCTTGTTGATCCGTGTAATCTGCTGGCTGGATTCCTGTATGGCGTGCATCACCTCGTTCAAATGCTGGATTTCACCGACCTGGGCGCCGATCGTCTGCCGAGTCGTATTCGCCAGTTTGCTGGCATCGGTTGCATGGTCCGCATTGGACTTCGTTTGCGCCTCGATTTCGGTCATGGTGCTGGTCATTTCTTCGAGGGATGAGGCTAGCTTTGAATGTAGGTCGCCCAGCTCATTTTGCGAGTGGACGTCGGTCACGATCTCCACGTGGCCGAGACGTTTGCCGGACTTGTCCACGATATAGGAGGTATCCACTTGCATGCCGCGAAAAGTACCGTTACCCATGTCCTGCATATAGTTGGTTCGCGGACGGCCGTCGCGGAGGCTCGCGATACCGCACTTGTCAGTGTTGCAGATGTGCGCCTGCCACTCCGAACAGTGCCGGCCTTTGACCTGTTCCCTGGTGCGCTTGAGGAGCTGCTCGGTCGTTTTATTTACGAACACCCAGTGCATGTCCAGATCCGTGACCGTCAGTGGCTGCGGAACGGCGTCCAAAGTCCCTTCCAGGAAGGTCGTGTGCCGTTCCATAGCGCGAACGGTTCGAACGGTGAGCCAGGCCAGGCCGCCACAAAGGAGGAGCGATAGCACAAGCAAAACCCTGCTGTCGGGAAACGCGAAGGCAGAGAAGAGTACGATTATCACCAAGCTGAAACTCGTCACCAGCCGATTTAACATTGAACAAAGTCCCTTCCTGGGTTTAATATCGGCGGTCGGTGCAAGAACTTTATGCAAGTGCTGCCGCGATCCGAGAATTGGCGAAAAGTTGGATGGGGAAGGACTCTTCTTGAAGCCAAGTCGAAAAGTTGAGCGCCGCACTGGAGGCCAACAACAAGGTTGCTCAAGCGGTGAAGGTGGAGACCGACGAGATCCGGGGAGGGTCCGAAGAGCAGGTGCGCGGCATCGCGGAGATCTCGAAGTCGATCTCACAAATGAGTCACGTGACGCAGGGCACGGCGGCGCAAGCCGAGCAGAGCGCTTCGGCAGCCACGGAGTTGTGCCCCCAATCCGAGGCGCTGAAACGGATCGTGGAGAGCCTCGGCGCAATGGTAGGCGGCGGATAGATACATAGGGGACGTCCGTCATGGGCCGCCCCCGCCCAGTTCTTCCACGATCGCGCCCATCTCTTCCAGGCCGGTAGGTGTGTTCGGCTTCGTCGGCGTCCCCGCGGCTGATGGCGAAACCCACGCGCGCCGCCGAGTTCCCCGGTCTCAACGATTCTTCCCGGGATTGCCAGGCACATTTTCTCTCTCCCCGATTTCCGCCAGAACCCGCCTCGCCGCCGCCAGCGCCTCCGTCAATGCGGACGCCCACGGCAGCCGACAACTCCACGCCGGTGCGAACCTCCGCCGGCTCGATTCCCACGACGTTCCCATGGCCGGGCGCTTCGCCCCGTGGGATGGGCCGCGAGGTGGTGAGCGCCTTGCGGGCGCGTTGCTACACCCGCGGTTTGGTTCGATAATGTGGCTGAAGTCTCAAAATGAAGAATCCTCGACCAAAGGGCGGCGGCCGTTCGGGACCCCGTTTTCCACGGGAAATTGCCGTGCTTTACGAAGACGATGCCGTAATCGTTCTCGACAAACCTGCCGGACTTGCGGCGGTGCCCGTGAAGGGGTCCGATACTCCGTCCGCCTGGGCTCTTCTTTCCGCGGAGCTGAAGCGCATCCGGCAGCGGGCCTTTGTGGTCCACCGCATCGATCGGTTTGCGTCCGGGGTTCTGCTGTTTGCGAAGACGGAATCGGCGCGAGATACGCTGGTTCGGCAGTTCCTCGCCCATACTCCCAAGCGGCAGTACCTGGCGGTGGTCCGCGGGTGTCCCGGCGACAGGGAAGGGAAACTGGTCGATTACTTTCGCCGGGAAGGAATGTTTCAAAAGCTGAGCACGGCCAGCGACGCCAACGCGGCGCGGGCCGAACTTCTGTATACCGTCGAACGGCGCCTTCCGGGAGCGGCGCTGGTCCGGGTGGAGCTGGTGACGGGGTTGCAGAATCAGATCCGAGTGCAGTTTGCGGCTGCCGGGCACCCCGTGATCGGCGACAGAAAATACTCTCCGGCGGAAGCGTCGGAGCGGCGCATCGCCCGCGTGGCCCTGCACGCAGCTTTCCTTCGGTTCATTCATCCCGTTTCCGGAGAGAGCGTGTCGATCGAGTGCGAATTGCCGCCCGATTTTCGCTCGCTGTTGCGAGCACTGTCGCCGCCGGCCCGCCGGCGGTGAGGGGAGTGCGTGAGGGCGCGTGGCGGCCCCGCCGGGGCCGAGCGCTTCGGGCGCGGCCGTGCGGCGCCGCTGTCATGTGCCCTTTAATGGACCAGTTGAAACACTCGCGTCTCGGGCGCCTGCAAGTCGAACGTGATCTCGCTGGTGGGCGTGCGCGCGTAGTCCTCGCCTGTCGCTACATCGCGGACACGAAATGGGCCTGGCAGAGCGATCTTTTTCTTGCCCGATTGGAGCGAGTGCAGGGCAACGATGCTGCTGTCCGCCACGAAGACGTCGTTCGTCTCGCTATATACATGAGCGCCGGCGTAGCGGGCCAGGTTGCGCCAAAGAGCGGCAGGCAAGTTGACGGCCACAGTGAAAACGGCCGCGTAGTCGCCGTCACCCCTGGGCCCGGCCGTCGCGTTCTTCGCCGCGCCTCTGCCATATTCCTTGATGGCCAGACCGGCGTGGCGGAAACCGCCGGTCACCCAAGCGGCGCCCAGTTCCGTGCCGTCGAGCGGCAGCAGAACCGGCCCATATGCCAGTGGGCCGCCGATCGTGAGGTCGGCCGGGAGACCTGCCGTCACGGGGTGTTCGAAATTGGAGATCAGCACCCGCCGCGGTGTGTTCACAGGGATCATCTCGAACTGAAACCCGGTCATTCGCCGGGCCGATTCGGCCGAGATCTTCTCCCCGTCGGAAATTCCCGAACCGGGCCCCCAAACTACCACGTGCCCGTCCCGGAATACCTTCTTACGAAGGATCTCCATCCTCCGCTCGTCGAGCCGGAATAAGTTGGGGAAGTAATAGACCCCCTGGGCGGGGAAGTTATCCAGCGCCAAATCCTCGAACAGATAGATGTTATGCGGCACGCCGGCGCGCGCCATCCCCATCTTCTGCTCCCACATTACGGCCTCGTTCAAATAATTGCCGGCGCCATTGGTCTCCAGGACGGAGGAATCGTCCAGGATCATAGCGATTCCCGGGACTGTCTCATGCGGCCATTCGAGCGACTCCCGTATGGCCTGGACCTGCCGCCCGATCGTCTTCCGGATGCCCGGCGCATCGAACCATCCGGCTCCGAACTCCATCCAGTACGATTGAAACCCCCGCGTCCATCCGGTGGCCAGATTGCGCCACGTATTGGCGGCATACTCCCGGTCATTGAGCGCGATGCCGATGTCGTTCTTTGCGCCAGTGCCGGAATAGGTGCGGGTATCCATTTCGCCGTAAAACAGCTTGCCACGAAGCACGGCGGAATCGGCGATGCCTTCCGGTTCGTAGACTCCGCCCACGCCCCGCGCCTGGTAGTCGTGCGGCGTGACGAGACCGTCGAAGTGCGGCACGTCGAAGATCTGCGCCACGTGCATGCTTCCCGAGCCAGCCATAGTTTCGGGATAGAACGGGTTCCACGAATTTGCCGCGCCGAAAAAGGCGGATTGGTTCCAGCCGAGCATGGTTTGCTTGAGGCCGTCATAGAGGAACACCACTTTGCGGCTGACGGCACTTTGCATTGCCGCCACGGATTCGCGCATGCGAGTCAGGTATAAGTCGCTCGCGAGCTCCAGATAGTCGCGAAGCGGCTGGTTATCTTTGCGGTCCTGCCAGTAAAGCATGGCGGCGACAATCGGCGACGACCCGCGAAGTCTGTCGACCGGCAGCGGAAAGGTCTCGAAGGTCACGGACGGGTAGCCATAGGCTGTGCGGAGAGCGGCAACCGAAACGTATTTCTTCTGGAGAAACTCGTGCCAGTAGCGGGTCATCGGCTCACTGCGGTCATAGAGCGAGCCCGAGCCAACATCTTCGTGGGTGCCTTCGGCTTCGACACTCCCAAAGCTCGCGTAGGCGATCACGCGGTTGGCCCACGGACGCGATTCGCAATATCGGACGACGGTAGCCGCGAACTCGTTGGTTTGTTTGTAATAAATATCCGACGCCAGACTGGGCGCTTTGCCCCTGGACTCATCGGGGTTCACGAAGTATTCGAGCGGGTGCAGTTGCAGCCAGCCGGCCGGAGGGGCGGCGGTGAGCCGGACAATAAGATAGCCATCGGGGTCGCCGCGCAATATGTGACCGGCCTGCGCGTCGAGATCGAATGTATTCGGCCCGGCGGCCGGCGGCGGCAAAGCGATGCGGTCGCCGTTCCAGAACGCCGCAGTATCGGCGTTGATGAAATAGACGGTGAATTTCTGCCGATAACTCGGGCTCATCGACCTATCGAAGGCATCTTTACCAAAGGTATTGAAACCGGCGAGCGGATATGGCTTGCGGTCGACGAAGACAGTTGGCTTGCCCTTGTAAAGTTGGACCTCAACATCCCGGGAAGGCCCTTGCGCCAGCAGACCGGCGGTCAAAAGATTCCCAAGTACAAAAGCCGCTGCCGGCACTAAGCGCAAGTTCACTTGAGTCCGCATGAGCAGATAGTAGCATGGGCACCACCGCGGGCAGCAGACCGCCGGCGGCCGTGGGTGCTTTTGGGGATTACTGGCCGAAACCGCTTCCTGACGGTCGCGGCTCGGACATGGGCGCGTTGATTTCGCAGGGGTTGCCGAGCCGGCCCCAGGGGGCACCCCGTGAGCGAGCGGGCATTTCCCAAGACGGTTGAGCACCCGGCGGCCGGGAGCGCCATCTATTCCTTTTTCCCGAACCAGCCGATAGTACCCGCATGAGAGCCGACGAAACCGCTGACGGCGCCCGCGTCCTGGTGGTAGATGACGAGCCGGACGTACGGAGCGTCTGCGCCCGGGCACTGCGGGCGGCTGGCTTCCGCGCCGAGGAAGCCGGCTCCGTGCCGGAAGCCATTGCGATTCTGGAGGATGGCGCGGTCGAGATCGTGCTGAGCGACGTCTACATGCCCGAAGTCGATGGGTTGAGGTTGTTGCGCATGATCCGGGAGTACTATCCGGCCACCAGCGTCGTCATGATGATTCTCCGGCAGCGCCCCGCAATCGACGGCCACAAACGGCCTGTCCTTGGAGGGGCTGTTGTCATGAATGGCCCTTGCCACCAGTTCCTTCCCGGTTCCACTCTCGCCCTGAATCAGGACCGGCATGCGAACTTGCGCCGCCCGCATGACCGGTTATGCCACCGTCGCCAACGCCGTAGAGGCGATGACGATTCAGGGCGGCACGGAGACCGTACTGCTGGCGGACGATAACGAGGCTGTCCGTGCATTTGCGCGGCAGGTTCTGAAAGACGCCGGCTACCGGGTGCTGGACGCCGCCGACGGTTTGGAGGCTCTCGCCACCGCCCGGTCCCATGACGGCCCTATCGGCCTGCTGGTAACCGATCTGAGAATGCCCGGGATCGGCGGGCTGGAATTGGCGCGCAGGTTGCGGCTGGAGCGTTCCGGCCTGGCGGTTCTGTACGTGTCCGGCTACGCCAGCAGCGAACTACTGGAAGCGGCACACCGAGACGAGAACGCCGGGTTCCTCCGCAAGCCGTTCGCGCCACGTACACTTCTAAAGCACGTACGGCGGACATTGGACGCCTGCCGCCCGGCGGCAGCATGACCGCTCCATGCCGACGCGTCTGACCGATAGGCGAGTCCGGAGAAAGGACTCGCTTTCCGAAATCTGGACCCGCGGAGATTGTGCCGGACCGCCGCGTGCGGCGTAAGTCACTGATATTCAAACCACGGTCGCTCTTGCCGCGTTTGGCATGCGGGATGCCCTATCAGTTGCAGGATGGCAACCTGGACAGAGTCGACTAAAACACAGCAAGCCGGCGCGGAAAGAACACCGGGCCAGATAGTGTTGTTCGTGGACGATGAGAAGGCGATTCGCGCCTGTATGTGTGCGGCGTTGACACAGGCCGGCTACCGGGTCGTTCAGGCCGGCGACGGCCGTGCGGCGGTCCGGGTACTCCTGAGCCGGCACATCGACCTTCTGGTTACCGACCTCATCATGCCGGAGCAGGAGGGCATTGAAACTATACTCTACGTCCGAAAGCACCTTCCGGATCTGAATGTGATCGCCATTTCGGGCGGCGATCCGGTGCATCTGAAAGCAGCCAAATCACTCGGCGCGCGCGCCGTTTTGCGAAAGCCATTCTCTGCTGATGAGTTGGTGGCAGCGGCCGACTCCATTTGTTCGCCGGCGCCGGACCCGGTAGGTGGAATGCCAGGCGCGGAAGAGGACTCGGCGTAGCAGGGCTGAGCACGATGGGTTCACGGAAATTAAAGGGACGAACTACCAACCTGAAAGGGGCGCCTGGACGGGCGCTCATAGCGATCTGCTGCGCGCGCTGGATGCCCAGGAGTTCGACAAGGTACAAACGATACTCAGCGACAAGGTGACGCCGACGGGAGAGCGCATGGTCACACTGGCCAACTCCTATACGGCATCGGTGGACGCGGATCTGGCGGCGGCGCGGGATGGCGCGGTCAGCCGCCAGCAGGCAAGCGAACTGCTGATCGGGCTGTTCGCGCTGGTGGCGATGGCCTGTTCCGCGCTCGTGTTCCTGGTCGTTCGACAGGCGGGTGTCCAGTTGTTGGAAGTATCGGCGGAGATGCGCGAAAAGGCCGAGCAGGTGGCAAGGTCGGCGGGCCAGGTGCGAACCGCATCCGGAACGCTCGCCAGTATGGCCAGCCAACAGGCTGCGTCGCTCGAGGAAACGTCCACGGCAACAACCGAGATTGAAAGTATCGCGCGCAAAGTGTCCGGTGACATGTCGATGGCCGCCGAGCGCATGCACCGTGACGATGAGGTGGTGCAGTCGGCGGGCCACGCGCTCGAAGGCATGGTGGCCTCCATGCGCGGCATCAGCGACTCGAGCACGAGAATATCGAAGATCATTCGTGTAATCGACGAAATTGCATTCCAGACCAACATCCTGGCGCTGAACGCGGCGGTCGAGGCGGCCAGGGCCGGCGAAGCGGGGATGGGCTTTGGGGTTGTCGCCGACGAAGTCCGAAACCTTGCGCAGCGCTGCGCCCAGGCGGCCAGGGACACCACCGCCTTGATCGAGGAATCGGCCTCCAAGACCAGTGACGGTACGGCGAAGGTGGACCACGTCGCCGCCGCAATCCGGACCATTTCCGAGGAATCGGCCAAGGTAAAAACGCTGATGGTCCAAGTGAACTCGGGAAGCCAGGAGCAGGCGCGGGGGATCGAGCAAATCGGCAAGGCAATTACCCAAATGCAGCAGGTCACGCAAACCACCGCGGCCAATGCCCAGGAGGGCGCCGCGGCAGCCGAAGAACTCGACTCGCAGGCGGCCACGATGAAGGACATCGTAGAGCGGTTGAGGGTCATGGTGAGCGGGGGCGCGGCCGGGCAGCGTGGCAGGAGGGGCCAATAACTTGAGCGGCGCCAATCCCGGAAGTTACTCCACCGCAATCGTGACGCCGGATTGGCTCTGCTGGTTGCCGATGCGCACCACGACGGGCAGCAGACCGCCGGCGGACAGGCTCGCGGGGACGGTGGCGTTGATCTGCGTCAGTCCGGCAACCGAATAGGGCACGGCTCCGCTGTATAGGACCGAAGCGTTCATTCCCCCGATGTTCACCGTCACCGACTGCGTCAGAACCGGCGCCGGCACACCGATGACAGAGGCATCCACACTGGCGGGACTGGTAACGCCCCCGCCCACGCAATAGATCACCACCACCGAGCCGCGCGCCGCCGGATTGGCGGGAGTGTTGTTGCTGAGATTCTGGTTCACCAGGTTCTGAATGGCGCCGCCGCCGGAGCCCGAGTTGTCCAGCGTCAGGAGACCGGGGGTGGTAGCTTGCACCGGGAGCGTCAGAGTGTTGGACGCGGTGTTCTGATAAGTCAACTGCACCGCGGTGCTGCCAGTCACGGCGTAAGGCACGATGGCGTTCACCTGTCCGGCGGAAACGAAGAGCAGAGGCGCGGGCACGCCATCGAACAGCACTTGAACACCGCCCAGCGACTTGTTGATGGAGCCGCCAACCACCTGGAAACTGGCGCCCGGAAGAGGAGGTCCGATGTTCGAGCCGAACAGGGCGACGATTTCCCCCGGCGAGACCGGGCCGGTGGCGTAGCTGGCGGCGTTCGCCACCGCGCTCAACACCACCGCCGGAGCCGCCACCGCCTGCTGCGTCACCGTGAACAACAGCGCGCCCACATGAATACTTCCGGAGCGCTGGGCGCTGGTGTTGGCCAGGATGCGATAGGGCAGGCTGAAATTGCCGCTGCCCGTGGCGCCGCCCGTGAGAGTGAGCCAACTCACGTCGCTGTAGGCGCTCCAGGAACAACTGCTGTCGGTGGCGATGGCCAGCGTGCCGGTGGAGGCGGCGGCCGGGGCGGTGAGGCTGGTGGGCGTCAGGGTCAAATTGCCGGGCGCCCCGGCCTGGTTGACCTGAAAGGTCTGCTCGGTATTCACGCTGCCGCCGGCCTGGACGCCGATGGCGCCGGAACGCGAGGCCACGCAAACATTCGGCGCCACCGCGTAGTTCAGCGTCCCGTTGAGCGTGCCGCTCGCGGCCGACGTCAGAGTGAGAAAAGCGGATTCGCTGCCCGCGCCCCACACGCAGTTAGTCTGCACCTGGAACGAACCGTTGCCGCCGCCCACCGCGGCGCTGGCCGAGGACGGGTTGAGCGCCAGGGTGCATGACGGAGCGGCCTGCACCACGGTAAAGACGGCGCTTCCTCCATTATTGAGGGCGAAGGCGATGGTACCCTCGCGAAGTCCCGGTCCCAGATTCTGGCTCGCCACCCAACTGACGCTGCCGTTTCCGGAACCGTACAGGTTGGTGGCGCCGGGGAAAGTAATCCACGAATAATTGGTGCCGTAGGCCCAATTGCAACCGGCGGGCGCGGACACCGTGATGGTATTGGGCGTGGCGGAGGCATCCGCGGTGATGGCGATGGTCTGGCTCGCGGACGGCGAGAAAACGTAGTTGCATTGCGCCAATGCGGGGACGGCCGCGGCCAACAGCAGAACGAGCTTCATCACTGGTATAGTAGCGCTTCCCGGCAGGCTCGCAGAATGGCGGCCGCTCCCGGAGTGTCGCCGTGCACGCAGATGGTATCGACGCCGCCGCTGCGCACGAAGCTCACCGCCTGCGCCGCGGCTTCCTGCGGGATCGCGATCAGGGCGTCGGAAAACTTGCGCGAGCGCAGCGTGCCATCGGGCTCGTAGCGGCGGTCGGCGAAACCTTCGCCCATGGCGGCGAGGCCCATGCCGCGCCACACATCGAGCATGGGCGAACCGGCCAGGCCAACGAGCACGGCGCCGGGGTTCCATTCAGCCAGGCCAAGCCCAATGGCGCGCGCCACTTCCCGGTTGCGAACCGCCACGTTGTACAGCGCGCCGTGCGGTTTCACGTGCACGATTGCGCCGCCGAGGCTGCGCACCACGGCGTCGAGCCGCTCGATCTGCCGGCGCACGGTGAGCGAGATCTCCGCGGGCGTCAGCGGAAGCTCGATGCGGCCGAAGTTGGCGCGATCGGGGTAGCTGGGGTGAGCGCCTATGCGCACGCCGCGCGCCAGGGCCAGACGCGCGGTGCGCTCCATGGTGGCTTCATCGCCGGCGTGTCCGCCGCAGGCGATGTTGGCGGAGGTAATGTACTCCATGAGTGCCGCTTCCAGCGCGGCGTCTTCCAGCTCGCCGAGGTCGCAATTGAGATCGATGGCCATTTCACACCAAGCTGTACAGCCATTGTTCCTGCTGCTGCAGCAGGCGTAGCGCTTGTTCGATGGTAACGCGCTCAAAGCTCACCTGGCCGCGCGGGCGGAGTTGGCCCAGCAGGCGATAGTCGGCGGAGATGACGTTGGCGGGCTTGGGGTAGCCGCCGGTGGTCTGGTGCTCCACAAAGAGGATGATGGGCTGACCATCGGGGGGCACCTGCACGGCGCCCAGCGCCACGCCTTCCGTGAGCATGTGGCCGGCCGGGCTGGGGATGGCCGGCCCGTGCAGGCGCAGGCCCATGCGGTTGGACTCTTCGGAGACGGTGTAGAGGCCGCCGTAGAGTTCGCCCGCGAAGCTCCCGGCCTGCGGGCCTTCGGTGACGCGCAGGATGCCGCCGGGCAGGGGCGGAACATCCCGGGCGGCGCTGCGCGGCTGGCGCACGGCCTCATTGCCGACGGGCAGCACATCGCCCCGGCGCAGCGCGCGGCCGCCCACCCCGGTGGTCAGGTGGGTGGACGCGCTGCCCATCGCCTTGGGGACGCCGATGCCTCCGCGCACCGACAGGTAGCAGCGCGCCCCGGATTGCGATGGGCCGCAGCGCACCACGGACCCCGCTTTGACATTCACCGGGGTCCACAGCGGCAAACCGGCGCCGAAGTCCGACCCGGTGAGCGCGACGACGGCATCGGATTCGAATTCGAAAGCGCCGCCCAGCAGGGTCATTTCCAGGCCCGCGGCATTTTCGGCGTTGCCCACCAGCAGGTTGCCCGCGCGCAAGGCGAAGGGGTCGGCGGCGCCCGAGGCCGAGACGCCGAAGTGGGCCCATCCGAAGCGGCCCAAGTCCTGGACGGTGGTCAGGTAGCCCGGCGAGATCACGCGGATGTGGCTCACGGCCGCGCCTCCGGGACGAAGCGCACGCGGCCGGCCACGCGGACGAGCGGCGGCGGCGCGGCCTGCGGGTCGAACAGGCGCACGCGGATGCAGCTCACGGTCGCGCCTCCGGGGCGAAGCGCACGCGGTCGGCCATGCGGACGAGCGGCGGCGGCGCGGCCTGCGGGTCGAACAGGGGCACGCGGATGTGGCTCACGGCTGCGCCTCCGGGACGAAGCGCACGCGGTCGGCCATGCGGAGCAACGGCGGCGGCGCGGCTTGCGGGTCGAACAGGCGCACGCGGATGCAGCTCACGGCCGCGCCTCCGGGGCGAAGCGCACGCGGTCGGCCATGCGGACGAGCGGCGGCGCGGCCTGCGGGTCGAACGGGCGCACGCGGATGCAGCTCACGGCCGCGCCTCCGGGGCGAAGCGCACGCGGTCGGCCATGCGGAGCAACGGCGGCGGCGCGGCTTGCGAGTCGGACAGGGCACGCGGATGTGGCTCACGGCTGTGCCTCCGGGACGAAGCGGACGCGGTCGGCCATGCGGACGAGCGGCGGTGGCGCGGCCTGCGAGTCGAATAGGGGCAGGGAAGTGCGGCCGATGAGACGCCAGCCTCCGGGCGAGGCCAACGGGTAGATGCCGGCCTGGCTGCCGCCGATGGCCACACTGCCCGCGGGCACCTCCCGGCGCGGGGCGGAAAGCCGCGGCGTCGAGAGCTCCGGCATCAGGCCTCCCAGATAGGGGAAGCAGGTGGCGAAGCCCACGAAGTAGACCAGGTATTCGGGGGCGGTGAACAACTCTACCACGCGGGCGGGCGTGAAGCCGGTGTGGCGCGCCACGTCTTCCAGGTCGGGACCGGCATCGCCGCCGAAGCGGACGGGGATTTCGAGAGTGCGCGGCGGCGGAACCGGCCGGCCAGCCTCGCGGAGGCACTCCCGAACCAGCGCTTCGACCTGCGCATGGGTGCGCCGGCGCGGGTCGAAATCGATCAGGACCGAGGCATAGGCGGGATGCAGGTTGAGGATCTCGCGGGCGCCGGCCAAGCCGTAGGTGAGACGCACAACTTCGGCGTGCGCTTCCGCCGAGATCCGGTCGCCGAAAACCACGAGCAGCGAGCGGTCGCTCGAGGGCCGAATGGTCATCGCCACCGTCAATAGCGGATCTTCGCCGGAGTGTATTTCGGCGTCAACAGGTGCAACAACAGCAGCGCCACAAAGTAGGCGGATCCGCACACCGCGAAGACCGCCACATAGCTGTGGGTCCACTGCACAATGTGGCCGACGAACACGTCGAACCCGGCGCCCGCGGCCGCGCCCAGCAGTCCGCCGATCCCCGTCACCGAGGCCACCGCGGCTTTCGGAAACAGGTCCGAAGGCACCGTGAACAGGTTGGCCGACCAGCCCTGGTGCGCCGCCATCGCCAGACAGACCAGCCCCACAACCACCCACAAGTTCGGGATGAACGGCACCAGCACTACCGGCAAAACGCCACAAGCGCAGAGGAGCAGGGCGGTCTTGCGTGCCGTGCCGACGCTCTTGCCCCGCTTAATCAACGCGCCCGACAGGTAGCCGCCATAGATGCTGCCCACGGCGGCGATGCCAAACGACATCATCACCGGAAGACGGTTGCTTTCGAGCGACAGGTTGAACGTCTTCTGCCAGTAACCGGGGAGCCAGAAAATGTAAAACCACCAGACCCCATCGGTGAGGAACTTGGCGCCGCCGAACGCCCAAGTTTCCTTGCACGGCAGCAGACGGGCCCATGGAACCCGAGCCACCGTTTCCGGAGGATCGCTCTCGATGTGCGCCAGTTCCGCCGCCGAGACTCGCGGATGCTCCTCCGGCCTGCGGTACAGCCACAACCAGAACGCCAGCCATATGAAACCGCCGGCGCCGGCCACCACAAACCCGCCGCGCCAGGTGAATGCCACCACCAGGACGGGGATCACCACCGGAACCAGCATGGCACCGACGTTGGCGCCGGAGTTGAAAAGGCTGGTCGCCAGCGCGCGCTCTTTCCTGGGGAACCACTCGGCCACGGTCTTGATACAGGCGGGGAAGTTGGCCGCCTCGCCGAGTCCCAGCAGGAACATGGCGATTCCAAAGGTGGTCGCCGAAGTCGCCAGGCCGGGCGACATCGCCGCGAAGCTCCACAGCACCATGGCGATGGCAAATGCCTTGCGTGTCCCCAGCAGGTCAGTGAACCAGCCCGCCACCACGAGGCCGATGGCGTACGCCACCTTGAAGGTGGCGGCGATGTACCCATAGGTGATGGTGTCCCAGTGCATCTCCGCCGTCAGGGTCTCTTTCAGATATCCGAAGATTCCGCGATCCAGGTATGCGATCACAGTGGCGAAGAACAGCAGGCCACAGATGGCCCAGCGAAACCGCGAGGTCACCGGTCGGGCAGCAATGGCGGGCATGTGAGAAATGATTATAGCTTGCGGCGGGGGGAAATGCCGCCTAGCCTCCGGCGGCGCCGCCCAGAGCGCGGTCGAGCGCCTCCACGAAGAAATATTCTCCCCACATCACCGACTCGTTCACGCCCAGCGCCTTGTGCAGATGGTAGACGCCGCCTTTCAGGATGCCCTCCCACGCGGGATCGCCGGCGGCCAGATGGCGCTCGCAGAGGGTGGTCAAAATCCGCCGCGCGGTTTCGTCGTAGAGCGCGCCCCTCGATGGATCGGCGCTGAGGCGCGCGAGTTGCAGCAACCCTGACGCCGCGATGGCCGCCGCCGAGGTGTCCAGCAGCCCGCGGCTTTCCGGAGGCGCGTCGAAATCCCAGGGCGGAACGCCGCCGGCCGGCGCGTGGGCGATGTAGAAATCGGCGCAGGCTTCCGCCGTGTGGAGGAAGCGCACGTCGCGCGTGTAGCCGTAGGCCGTGCCGAAGCCGTAGAGCGCCCATGCCAGGCCGCGCGACCAGCACGAATCGCCGCGGAAGCCCTGGTGCGTGGTCTGGCGGAGGAACTCGCCCGTCGCCAGGTCGAACAGGCCTTCGTGGGCGGTGGACCCGTCGCCGCGCACCAGGACGCGCCGGGTGGTCAGGCAATGCCGCAGGGCGATGTCGAGGAGCCTCGCGTCCCCGGTCTCCCGCGCCGCGTAGAAAATGATTCCGACGTTCATCATGATGTCGATGAACAGCGAGTCTTCCGCCACGAAGGAACGCAGATACGCGCCCTTCTCGCGGAAGCGCAGCGCCAGCGTCCGCCCCGCCTGAATCAGGACGGCGCGCAATGCCGGGCCGGGGGCCAGCGCGTGCCAGCGGCCGTAGGTGGAGGCGAAGAGGAATCCGAGGTCGTGCACCTCGCGGTCGAACTGGCGCGGCTCGAGAAGGCGCGTCGACCGCTCGGCCGGCGCGCGCCAGGATTCGTCGCCGCGCGCGCACAGGATCCACATGATGCCCGGCAGAAACCCGTCGCACCAGTGAGTCCACGCCGACAGTTCGTGACGCCACCGCCCATGGTGTGTGTACATGGGGTAGAAGTCCGGGTCGCGCTCGATGAGGGCGCGCACCTGCCGGCCGGCGAACTCCAGGGCGACGCGATAGAGGTTGCGAGCCCGTTCCGTCTCACGCGCCGCCTTGATCACCGCGCCGTACCCTTCCTTGTCGAACGGCGGACAGCCGGTGGGAAACTGGCCCAGCGGGTGATTTTTCTGCCGCATCAGGTAGCTGCAGTAAGTCAGCGTCTTACAGACGCGGCTGGAAGCGAGCGCGCCCGTTTCGAGCGCCTCCCGCGGAAACTCGGGGTTGGCCAGGGCGTTCCGGCCCATGCCGAAGAACCGCGCCGCGCCCGCTGCCAGATTGTACGCCGCGGCATTCACGGCGAATTTCTGCAGCCAGCTATAGCCGGCGCCGAGCAGGGGCAGATCGGGAAAGGCATTTTGCAATTCGGCGGTCACGCGGAAATGGCGGTCCACGCCGAGAAGCGGCTGCTCCGGCTGCTCGTAGTTGCCCTCGTCGGGCTTTTCGAACGGCCGTCCGATGTGCGGATTGAAATAGGGCACGCCGAGAGAAACGCTCAGCAACTCCACCCCGTCGGCGCGGAACCAGCTTATGGCCCGCTTCACTTCGTCCAGGTCGATCGCGTGCGGGTTCCCGCTATCGACGCCGAACCCATACGGATACGGAAGCGGGTGCTCCATGGGGACGCCGCAGCCGGTGGCGGGGTCGCGCACGTAGGGCAAGCCTTCATAGCAGCCGAGGCGCATGGCAATGAGCAGCCGGTTGCCGAACGCCGCGCGGATCTTGCCGATGACGTTGCGCAGGAAGCGCGCGCGGTTTTCGAGCGGCCCGCCGTAGCGCCCTTCCCGGGTCCGGGCTCCCAGAAGCTCGAACGCCAGATAACCGTGCGTCGCCTTCACATCCACGGAGGTGAAGCCCGCTTCGATCGCCAGCCGCGCCGCGTCCACAAACCGGTCTTCGAGGCGCTCCAATTCGTCGTCCGTAATCACCGGCTGGTCCGGCGGCGTTGCGGTGACCCGATCCACCAGCGGGCTGTGGACGGCGATAATGCGCTGCGGCCAGGAGAATCGCCCCGAGTGCGTCAGTTGCATTGGGATTAGCAAATCGCCGTCCGATCCCCAGGTTTCCCGGTGCGTCCGCCGGATCATGTCCAGCAGCCGGGCCAACTCGCCCACGCTCTGCCGGTGGATCCACAACTGGCGCGGGTTGGCGCGCCCTTCGCGGACCGTAGCAGTGGCTTCGAACCAGATCAGCTTGGCCCCGCCGCGCGCGAAGCGCTCGTAACGCCGCCACGTCAGGTCACTCGGACGCCCCTCCGCATCGCCGTCGCACCCTTCCATGGGGTGGATGGCGATGGAGTTGCCCGCGGTCGCGACGCCCACTTGGACCGGCCTCGCCAGCACTTCGCGGACGGCCTGGGGCGAATCGAGAAATCCCACGTGGGACGCGCCCACTTCCGCGGCGGCCCGCCGGATCTCGTCCACGGTATTGAAATGAAAATGCTTCATGGGACCTGGCCGGCGCCGCGCCGCGTCAAATGCCGTTATTTTCCCATGTCTCGATCGAATGTTACTCCGTCGAAAGGAACCACGATAACTTTACTGCCGTGATTATCGTTGGGGAGTTCCTGCGACTTAGGCACATCGATAACCGCAAATGTAAAGTAAGCGACATGGCCATTTTCCAGATACACATTGGGACGCTCAATGTTATTCCAATGGTTCACGGTTCCGTCGGTATAGCGAAGGAAGTTCGCAGTCGGATCGTAGGCCAGCCCGCGATTCGTCCAGTTAGTAATGCCATCGGCCGACGTCAGATCGAACGCCTTGCGGTCGCTCCAGCAATTGACCACGATATGATACAGGCCGCCGCTATACCAGATCACCGGATCTTCCAGGTTATGTGTCGGGAGGCCGGGCATGCCCGGATAAATACTGTGCCCCTGAAGCTTGTAAGGACCTAAGATGCCGTTCTTGCTGATCATGATTGCACCGGACCGCGCCACGATCTCGAAATCGCCGTCCGGGCGAACCATCATGGCCACATTGGACATTCTGCCGTCCCGCGCCTCGAATCCGTTGGCGTCCACCTGGATGGAACCGAGTTGTGTCCAGGGTCCATCGAGCGACTTAGAAACAAAAACGTCGCCCGGCCGCGTCTCGCTGACCACCACGGCATAACGCCCGTCCGGCAGGACCAGGGCCGTCACATTGTGCCCTCTGCCGCCTTGATTATCGGGCCAGCAAAGACCCTTGTCGATGTAAGGCCCGGTGGGGTTATCGCTGACCGCGTGCACGGCGCCCGACCCGCCCCATCCGCCGTGGCCGCGGCTTTGATCCCAACGGCTGGCAAACATATGATACTTGCCATCCGGCCCTTTGATGATCTTGCCATCCCAATAACACCACTGTTTGATAGTTGTGTCTTCGAGGCCGTTCTGCGGATCGCGCGGCAGAACATTGGCAGCGCCCCACGCGTCTGCCGCCAGGTGGCCATGAATGGGCATGGGCAGAAAGTAGTCGATCAGGGTCTTGTCCGCGGCGGGCGAGGCGCCTACGGTCAATGACATCACCGCAAGCAACTGTACTAGCGTCTTCAGAGAACTCATTGGCTGACTCATTTCACCGGAATCTTCAGTTTGCCATGTTTGCCGGTATCGAACATGTTATCGCCATTGGGGGGGCAGTCCAGGTGGGGCGGTCCCCCTGGACCGCGCGGGACGCCCCCGTCCCGCTGCCGGGAGCCTCCCGCCGTCGGAAGCGGAGGCAGGGGCCTCCGCGCGGGCGAGGGCGCCCGCCCTCAACGCACGCATACTCATCTGGCGCGGCGGGTGCGGATCTTCCTGGCAAGCGCAGCCGACGGTTTGGCCGGCGGCGCCTCCGGCAACCGATCCCACACTTCGGCAACAGAGTGGCTCTCGAAATACTTTGCCGATTCCCGGTCGGATTGAAACCTCGGGAGTGGCGACTTTGCTGGAGGAAGTTTCTGCTTCATTACCTTTACCCGGCGATCACTCTCACCCGACGGCCGCCCGGATTGCCCGACCATTATCCCACCCGAAACCGGAGATTACCACATCGCTACGGGGCGCAACCGTGCTGTGCTAGATTGGTCGCATGGGCACGACCGCGCTCATCTCCGAAGAAACGTACCGGCGAACGGTGTATCAGCCCGATTGCGAGTACGACGACGGAGTGGTGATCGAGAGAAACGTGGGAGAACCAGATCATGGATGGCTACAGGCGGCGCTGACTGCCTACTTCTTCAAGCGGCGCAAGGCCTGGGGGATCGAGGTCTACACCGAAACGCGGCACAAGATCAGGCCTGGACGGTACATGATACCCGACGTGTGCGTGATCTGGTCTCCCAGACAGGCCGGGAAGGTCTTGACCGATCCGCCCGCCGTGTGGATCGAGATTCTATCCCCCGACGACCGGCCGATGCGGGTAAACAAGAAGATCCGCGAGTTGCTGGAGTTCGGCGTCCAAAACATCTGGATCATCGACCCGGAGACGCTGGAAGCCGAGATCCACACCCCGGCCGGCAGCAGAACCGTGGAAGACGGGGTCCTGAGCGTTGATGGAACCCCGATCGAGGTTTCGCTTCAGGGCCTGGAAACCGATTAGCCGAGGATCTCACGGCGTTACCTCGTGTCCCGCGGCGCGCAGCGCGTCGATGGCCTTCGCCAAGCCGGCCTCCGGGACCATAACGTAGTCGGTGTCGAAAGTGGAAAGGGCGAAAATGCTCACACCGGCGGCGGCCAGCGGGCTGGCGATCGCGGCCTGAATTCCCGTGAGCGAGAAATCCAACGGGCCCTCCACTTGAAAGATGCGCCAGCCGGGCTGGCACGTTGTCCCCGCCGGCGCGAGACCTTCGGCGCACACTACGGACAGTTCATCCGCCGTGCGGGTCACCGATACGAAGGCGCCGGCCCACGGCGGTACCGGGTCGCCAGCCGGAAGCCGGTAGACGGCGAAGCGGTCCGGGAGCACGGTGAGATGGCTCACCCGGCCATCCACGCTTTCACGCGCCGCACCGCGCCATCCAGGTCGTCGCGGATTTCGTAAACCCAGAAGCGCAGGATGTCCCAACCCAGGTCGCCCAGGCGGCGGGAACGAATCTGGTCCCGCCGGCACAGCTCGCCGTCCCAGTTGCGGTGGTAGTTTTCGCCATCGACCTCGATGTCCAGTTTGCGCTCGCCATGAAATAGCGCGAAATCGAGCGTGTAAGGCGCTTCCTCGTATTGCGGCACGGGCGACAGACCGGCGGCGTGCATGGCGCGGTAGAGCGTCCGCTCCCATTCGGAAACCAGCTCGGGATGCGCCACCGGAGGGTACTCGGGACCCGCTTCGCGCGCGGCCGGCGCGCCGGCCGCCGGTGCGGCGAGCGTGCGCGCGTATTCCGCAAAGCCGGCCAGGTAGCTGACGCCCGAATCGAGCGCGGCTTGCCGGTCGCCCACCACCACCAGCTCCGAGCGCGCCCGGGTAATCGCCACGTTGAAGAGATTTCCGTGATTCTTCAGGAAGCGCAGCGTGCCCTCGCCCACGCCAGCGGACACCACGGGTGAAAAAAAGATCACGTCGCGCTCATCGCCCTGAAATCCGTGGACCGTGTCCACCACGAACTGCCGCGACGCCAACTGGCGCGCGAGGTCGCGGTCCTGGTGCACCAGCGTGCGAATCTTGTTGGCGTGCGCGCGGAAGGGAGTGACCACGCCGATGGCGCCGTTGTAGCCGCGGCCGACCACCAGCTTGCGCACCTCCGCCACTACCGCCTCGGCCTCCGGCACGTTGAGCGCGCCGCCGGCGGGCGGACGGATGACCTTGCCGCGGACATCCACCCAGCGCACCGCCGGGCCGAGCGGCTCACCCTCCGTCCACGGGCGTTTCAGGCTGGCATGATCGGTGGCGATGCGCAGCGCTCCGCGATAAAAGTGCCGGTTGGAAAACGAAATGATGTCGCGATGGGAACGGTGATGGTCGCGCAGATTGACGATGTCCTCGTAGCGGCACAGGCTGCGGGCGAGGTCGAACAGCGAGTTCACCGAATATGCCCAGGCCGCGCGCCCTTCCGCCAGCCCGTGAGCCGCCAGCAGGAGCCGGTCCTCCTGCGGGGCCACCGTGCTGACGTGTTTGAGCTGCAGCGGGTCGCCGATGATGACGGCGCGGCGGGCGCGATAAAGCAGCGGGAGGGCGGAGGCGATGTCGCACTGGCTGGCTTCGTCGATTACCACCAGGTCGAAGAAGCCGGGCTCGAACGGCAGCCGCCCGCGCGCTGACAAACAGGTCACGGCCCAACACGGCAGAATCTTCGCCACCTTGGGAAACAGGCTGTAGTAGCGGCGAAAGACGCGGCGGCCGGCGCCTTCGTCGTAGCGGTCGCCGCCGGCGATCATCTGCAATAGGGATACGTATTCGCTTAGCAGCTTGCGCCGCTCGGGATTCCAGCGGCTGGGCCAGAGGCGCAGCCAGGATTGCCACAATTCGAGCGACGTGTGCGAAGACTCCTCGGCGATGCGCGTGAGGTCGCACGCCAGTTGTTCCAGAGGCCGGGCGGAGCGAAGCTGTTCCAGCGCCTGGCCGTAGGCGCGCACACGCCCGGCCCATTCCAGGCGGCCGGCGAGCTCGCCGCCGAAGTTCTCCCAGATCTCCGGATTGTGTTCCGCAGCCGCGCGCGGCGGGGCCACGCCGAGCAATTCGGCATCGGCGAACAATTCGCCGGCGATCTCGGCGATGCGCTCCAGGCGGCGGCTTCGGGATTCGCCGAGCAGCCGCGCCATGGCCGTCTGGCCGGATTCCCGGGCCGCATCGAGCGCGGCGGCGAGCGACTGCAGACGGCGGCGAGCCCCTTCCACATCCGCCGAACGGAGCGCGGCGAAACGCTCTT
>Ga0265316_10001029_pt1 | contig 30211 bp, 29 predicted proteins | sample 4522metaG_FD_202092 | JGI IMG/M metagenome (GOLD analysis project Ga0265316, IMG submission 202092) | Rhizosphere microbial communities from Carex aquatilis grown in University of Washington, Seatle, WA, United States - 4-5-22 metaG | ecosystem: Host-associated > Plants > Roots > Rhizosphere >...
GAAAAGGCATGACCAGCGCCTCGGCCATCACCAGCGGGCTAATCGCAATTGGCATAGGCGCGGCTTCAGCGGCGCATTTTCTGACGACCGGGCCAAAAACAGTATGATTCTCCACCCAGTAAATCACCAAGCAGGTATCCAGATAAACCATGGCCTACTCCCAACTGTCTCTGGCCTCGGCCACTTGCGCCTCTATATCCGCGTCGGCCAGTTGCTCCGATTCCGGTATCGGAAACGCATCCATCGCAGCCAGCAAGGCTTGCGCGGAGCCTTTGCCCTGCTTGTTGAATGGGCGGCAAGGCTCAATAATCGTCACCAGAACTCTGACCGGCTCGTCAATCTCCACCGCCTCGGCAAAGCTCAAACCCTGTTTCGGGTCGTAAACGGCTTCAATGGTTTGCAACATGGTTGATTCTCCATAGGGTGCAGGGGGCGTTGCGCATAGCATAGCGCATTGAATTCTTAAACGCGATGGGAGCGAAAAAATGTCAAAAAATAGACCACTTCAGCCCGCATAGGATGCGCCGACGAAGGAGGTGCATCAATCGCGAACGATGGCCCTAATTATGGGCTTGCATAGGGGGCGGCAAGACGGTATCTACCCGGCTACAAGGCTTATCGCGTTTCGTTTTACCGCATTGATGTTAAATATCTTGAAAAAACCCAGCCTTGCAATGAAGCGCCACTTTCATTATCAACCCAGCTTACATAACACCAATTGCGTTTTTTATCCATTACTTCAACTATTGCTCCAATATGCAAAACCCCAACCATTTCAGACTTTACTGAATTCTTATTTCTGACAATAAGCTTGGTGGCTGTAACTATTTTAAGCTGGGATAAGCTATATGTATAATCAAATCTGTATGACGCTATTTTCTTGATTTCCTTTGGGATTGATCTTTTTGTGTTGGTATTTATCATTTCCTTGATTTGGTAGTCTAAAACAGGGTTTATTACGGCAGATATAAGAATAACAAGAAATGCGAAAATGATTTTTTGGGCAAGTGGCTCTTTTAATAAATCTATTCTGGCGATGATCCTATCTATAGCTTCATCTAAATTCCTTTCTAAAGGCTCTATGACTTCATGAAACGCACTAATTAACTGCTCGCTGGTTATTGAATTATTACCAGAAGAAATTGCTCCATCCGCATCAACTCTGAGATCAGTGAAGTCATTATTGCTTTCTTGAAAAGCCCTTGATGCATCCAGCAGTTCCGCTATACGGATACTTTCCTGAAAAGCGCTTGAGCCTTTCAGAAGTTCCGTTAAATGGCTGCTTTCCTGCAAAGCGCTGGAGGTTTTAAAGAGTTCCGCTATACGGCGGCTTTCCTGCAACAAACTGGAGGTTTTGAAGAGTTCGGCTATACGACTGCTTTGCTGCAAAGCTCCGGAGGTTTCAAAGAGTTCCGCTACACGGCGGCTTTCCTCAAATAAGCTAGAAGTTTTGAAGAGTTCGGCTACACGACTACTTTCCTGAAAGCCGCCTGAGCCTTTCAGCATTTCTGCTGCGCGACTGATTTGCTGAAAAGCACTTGAGCCTTTCAGGAGTTCCGCTAAATGGCTACTTTCCTGCAAAGCGCTGGAGGTTTTAAAGAGTTCCGCTATACGGCGGCTTTCCTGCAACAAACTGGAGGTTTTGAAGAGTTCGGCTATACGACTGCTTTGCTGCAAAGCGCCGGAGGTTTCAAAGAGTTCCGCTACACGGCGGCTTTCCTCAAATAAGCTAGAAGTTTTGAAGAGTTCGGCTACACGGCTACTTTCCTGAAAGGCGTTGGATATCTTCTGGAATTCTGCGAAACGGCTGCTCTGTTCAAAGATAGCCAAAGTATTTGGATGTGTTGGTATATGACTGCTTGGTTTGAAAGTGGCTGTGGATTCAGGTGTATCTTCTTGAAAATCACTTAATTTAATTTTCATGGCTTAATATACTCTCTATTAAAAGTATAACAAAACAACGAACGGGGCCGTCAGGCCCCGTTCGCTTTTACCTCTAAAAAAATCCGAAGGATTTTTTTACATCATGCCATCCATGCCGCCCATTCCACCCATGCCGCCCATGCCGGCGCCAGCGGATTCGGACTTCGGCTCTTCGGCGACCATCGCCTCGGTGGTGATCATCAGGCCAGCCACGGAGGCTGCGTTCTGCAGCGCGGAGCGGGTGACTTTCGCCGGGTCGAGGATGCCCATGGCAACCATGTCGCCGTATTCGCTGGTGGCGGCGTTGTAGCCGAAGTTGCCGGTGCCTTCGGCGACCTTGTTCAGGACGACGGAAGCCTCGTCGCCGGCGTTGGCGACGATCTGGCGCAGCGGCTCTTCCATCGCGCGGCGGGCGATGCTGATGCCGACATCCTGGTCGTGGTTGATGCCTTTCAGATCCTTCAGGGTCTGCAGCGCGCGGATCAGCGCGACGCCGCCGCCGGGGACGATGCCTTCTTCAACAGCCGCGCGGGTCGCGTGCAGCGCGTCTTCGACGCGGGCCTTCTTCTCTTTCATTTCGACTTCCGTCGCCGCGCCGACCTTGATGACCGCGACGCCGCCAGCCAGCTTGGCCAGGCGCTCTTGCAGCTTCTCTTTGTCGTAGTCGGAGGTGGTGTCTTCCATCTGCTTGCGGATCTGCTCGACGCGCGCCTTGATGCCGGCCTCGTTGCCCGCGCCGTCGATGATGGTGGTGTTTTCCTTGCTGACCTGCACCTTCTTCGCGGTGCCGAGGTCGGCCAGGGTCGCCTTTTCGAGGCTCAGGCCCACGTCTTCGGCGATGACGGTCGCGCCGGTCAGCACGGCGATGTCTTCCAGCATGGCCTTGCGGCGGTCGCCAAAGCCCGGGGCCTTGACGGCGGCGACCTTGACGATGCCGCGCATGGTGTTGACGACCAGGGTGGCCAGCGCCTCGCCTTCGACATCTTCAGAGATGATCAGCAGCGAGCGGCCCGACTTGGCGACGCCTTCCAGCACCGGCAGCAGTTCGCGGATGTTGGAGATCTTCTTCTCGTACAGCAGGATGAACGGGTTTTCGAGTTCCGCGCTCATGCTCTGCTGGTTGTTGATGAAGTACGGCGACAGGTAGCCGCGGTCGAACTGCATGCCCTCGACGATGTCGAGCTGGCTTTCCAGGCCGGAGCCGTCTTCGACGGTGATGACGCCTTCCTTGCCCACCTTGTCCATCGCGTCGGCGATGATTTTGCCGATGGACTCGTCGGCGTTGGCGGAGATGGAGCCGACCTGGGCGATGGCGTTGCTGTCGGTGCAGGGCACGGACATGTCGTGGATCGCGGCGACGGCGGCGGTGACGGCCTTGTCGATGCCGCGCTTCAGATCCATCGGGTTCATGCCGGCGGCGACGGCCTTCAGGCCCTCGTTGAGGATGGACTGGGCCAGCACGGTGGCGGTGGTGGTGCCGTCGCCGGCGATGTCGGAGGTCTGCGAGGCGACTTCCTTCAGCATCTGCGCGCCCATGTTCTCGAACTTGTCCTTCAGTTCGATTTCCTTCGCGACGGAGACGCCGTCCTTGGTGACGGTCGGGGAGCCGAAGCTCTTCTCCAGCACGACGTTGCGGCCTTTGGGGCCGAGGGTGACTTTCACGGCGGTGGCCAGGATGTTGACGCCGCGAACCATGCGGGAACGCGCGTCATCGCCGAATTTAACTTCTTTAGCTGCCATTGTTCTTTCTACCTTTGTGTAAAGTGGGGTGGTCGCGGGGGTCGAGGCTGGATCAGCCTTCGATCACGCCCATGATGTCTTCTTCGCGCATGACGACGATTTCTTCGCCGTTGAGCTTGACTTCGTTGCCGGCGTATTTGCCGAACAGCACGATGTCGCCGACTTTAAGCTGCAAAGGACGGATTTGACCGTTATCCAATGCCTTGCCGGTGCCGACGGCGAGGACTTCGCCGCGAGTCGGCTTTTCGGCCGCGTTGTCAGGGATGACGATGCCGGAAGCGGTGGTGCGCTCTTCCGCCAGACGCTTTACGATCACGCGGTCATGCAAGGGACGGATGTTCAAAGCCATGGTGTACTCCTCGTTGGTTGCAATAGTCTGGGTGCGGGGAGCCCGCTTGTTAGCACTCCCCTCTGTCGAGTGCTAATAATAGCCGGCGCGGCGGGCTTGTCAAGCGGATCTTGGAGCGGTCTTGGCGGGAGATTTTTGAACGTGGCCGGGCTTAGGCTTAACGCAGACGCGCGATCCCCACCAGCGCGGCGGCGAACACCAGCAGCGTGGGAAAGCTGGCGGCGAAGACCGGGTTCATCTGGTAGATCAGCCCGAAATGGCCGAACATGCGGTCGAACAGGTAAAACCCCAGGCCGAAGGTCACGCCCACGACGATGCGCTGGCCCAAGCTGGTTTCGCGCCGCAAGGTCATGACGAACGGCACGGCCACCAGCAGCATGACCAGGGTGACGAAGGGGTTGACGATGCGGCCCCAGAAGGCCAGCTCGACATTCTGGTTCTTCTGGCCGTTGTCCCTGAGATAGTCCATGTATTTCCACAATTCATAGGCCGACAGGTTTTCCGGCCGCACCACGAAGATGTTGAGCAACTCGGGCGCGAGGACGGAGGCCCAATCGACGGTCTGCGCGGTTTCGCCGGACGCGGAATCGAGGCTGATCCGGCTGGTCTTGATATTGTCCAAGCGCCATTTGTGGCCGTCGTAGACCGCCTTGTCGGCGTGGGTCTCCAGTTTCAGGCGGCGGTTTTCGTCGAACTCGAAAATGCTGATGTCGCCCAGCTCGTCCTGTTGCTGGATCTGGCGGATGTTGATGAAAATCTTGCCGTCCCGCAGCCAAAACCCGTATTTGGTGCGCGAGGCGACTTGCTGGTGGGTGGCGGCGGATTTGAACGTCAACGCCGCCCGCTCGGAGGGCGGGGCGATGTATTCGCCGATGAACGAGCAAAACACCGCCAGCATCAGCCCGGCCCGCATCACGCCCCAGATGATCTGGAACAGGGACGCCCCCGCCGCCTGCATGGCGACCAGTTCGCGGTGGCTGCCTAAGCCCCCCAGCGTCACCAGGCTGCCCAGCAACACCGACGACGGCAGCAATTCATAAAAATCGCGCGGCGAGGTCAGGCTGAGATAAATGAAAATCTCTTTGATGCCGTAGCCGCCGCCTTCCATGTCCCCCAACTCGTCGGTGAAGGTGAAGAAGTTCAGCAAGGTCAGCAGCACGACGGACGCCACCAGCGAGCCTTTGATGACTTCCTTGGCGATGTAACGGTTCAGCACCTTCATCGCGCAGCCCTCCCGGTCAGCACCCGCCAGCACCAGCGCAGCCCCAAGGCCCTCACCAGCGAGAACAGGATCAACCCGGCCATGCACAGGTAAACCCCGGAATAGGCCACCCACAGCGGCGCTTTGCCGCTGATCAGCAAGCCCTGGGACACGCGCTGGAGGTTTTCGTAGACGATGTAGATCAGGAACGCGGCGACGACGTTGCCGTAGACGCCGCTGCGCGGGGCGACGCGGGAAATGGGGATGGCCAGGATGCCCAGCAGCAGCACGCCGAAGGGGACGGCCAGCCGGCGCTGCAACTCGGCCAATTCGCGGGGGGTCTTGGATTTCCACAACTGCTGGCTGGGCAGCGTCGATTCGCGCTTGAACTCGCCTTCGCCGTTGTCGTCGTCGGCGTCGATCTTGACGGCGTACTGGTCAAATTCGCTGATGATATAATCCGCCTGCCCCGGCGTGCCCTGGTAGCGGACGCCCTTGTCCAGCACCACGAAATGCGAGCCGGTCTCGGTCTCCAGCAAATGCCCGCTCTCCGCGACGGTCACGCCGTTCTTGTCGCCGCTGCGGCTTTGCACGAAAATCTTCGCCATGACGCCGTCTTCCTCCGACAGGCTTTCGGCGTACAGCACCACGTCGCCGCGGCTGAACTCGTTGAAGCGCCCGGGCTTGATGCCGCGCAGGTCGGCGGTCTTCTCGTCCTTCCTCAGCAAGGTCTGCACCTTGGCCTCGGACCAGGGGAACACCTCCAACGCCAGCCAGACCGACACGGCGCACAGCGGCAGCAAGAACCAGGCGACAGCCCGGTAAATCCGCGCCAGCCCGACGCCGGAGGAGGCCAGCACGGCCATCTCCTGGTCGCGGTACATGCGTCCGAACACCATCAAGATGGCGAGGAACTGGGCGGCGGGCAGCAAGATGATAAACGCCGACAGCACTTTCAGCCCGAGCAAGGTCATGAGCGTGTCGCCGGCGATCTCGCCTTCGATGGCCTTGGTCAAGATGTTGAGGAACTTGCGGCTGACGATGATGGTGACCAAAACAGTCAGCACGGCCAGCACCGTCTTCGCCAACTCCAAGGCTACCATGCTGTCCAAAACGGGCAACAATCGCCACCGCTTCGCAGCAGACGGTTTTAATGCGGTCGATTTCATACTAAGCTTGGCGGCAAACCCATTTTTCCAACACTTCCCAAAAAACTGACGGATATTATCATGGACTACTCGACAAAATGCGATGCGCCGGAAAAGCTGGCCACCGACTGCCTGGTGCTGGGCTTCCACAGCAAACGCAAACTCGGCCCCACGGCGGCAGCCTTGGACGAAGCGCTGGACGGGCTGCTCGCCCGCTTGCTCAAGCGCGACGACCTGGAAGGCAAGACCGGCGACACCCTGCTCGTCAACCACATCGCCCATGGCAAGATCGAGCGCGTGCTGCTCGTCGGCCTGGGCAAAAAAGAAGAACTCAGCCCGGCCAGCTACCGCAAGGCGCTGGCCGCCGCCGCCACCGCGCTGAAAGCCTCGGGGGCCAAAAACGCGGTCAGCGCGCTGCACGAGGCGGAAGTGCCTGGCAAGGCGCTGGACTGGAAAGTCCGCCAGACGGTGGAAATCCTCGAAAGCGCGCTGTACCGCTACACCCAGACCAAATCCGAGAAAGAGCAAGGCAAGCCGGCGCGCCTGTCCAAACTACACTTCCTGCTGGCGGCGGACGCCGACGCGGGGCTGGCCGAAACCGGCATCCAGCAGGGCCAGGCCATCGCCAAAGGCATGGGCCTGGCCCGCGACCTGGGCAACCTGCCCGGCAATGTCTGCACGCCGTCCTACCTGGCCGAGCAGGCGGAAAAGCTGGGCAAGGAACACAAAAAGCTCAAGGTGAAAATCCTCGGCGAGGCGGAGCTGGAAGAACTGGGCATGGGCTCCTTCCTGTCCGTGTCCAAAGGCAGCCGTGAGCCGGCCCGGCTAATCGTCATCGAATACCACGGCGCGTCGGCCAAGACCAAGCCGCATGTGCTGGTCGGCAAAGGGCTCACCTTCGACGCCGGCGGCATTTCAATCAAGCCCTCCGCCGGCATGGACGAGATGAAATATGACATGTGCGGCGGCGCGGCGGTCATCGCCACGCTGGGCGTGGCGGCGGAGTTGGAGCTGCCGCTGAACGTCATCGGCCTGGTGCCCGCCTCGGAAAACCTGCCCGACGGCGCGGCCAACAAGCCCGGCGACATCGTCACCAGCATGGCGGGCACCACCATCGAAATCCTCAACACCGACGCCGAGGGCCGGCTGATCCTTTGCGACGCGCTGACCTACGCCAAGCGCTACGATCCGGCCGCCGTCATCGACACCGCGACCTTGACCGGGGCCATCATCGTCGCGCTGGGCCGCCACCCTTCGGGTCTGTTCGGCAACGACGATGCTTTGTGCAATAGCCTGCTCCAGGCCGGCGACACCTCGCAAGACCGCGTCTGGCGTCTGCCGATATGGGAGGAGTACCAGGAGCAGCTCAAATCCAACTTCGCCGATGTGGCCAACATCGGCGGCCCCGACGGCGGCAGCATCACCGCCGCCTGCTTCCTGTCCCGCTTCGCCAAGGACTTCAAATGGGCGCACGTGGACATCGCCGGCACGGCCTGGAAAACCGGCGCGGAGAAAGGCGCGACCGGCCGGCCGGTGCCGTTGCTGTCGCAATATCTGATCGACCAGGCGCAATGACCCGCGTCGATTTTTATATCCTGCCCGGCGGCGACCCGCACGACCGCCGCGTGCTGGCCTGCAAGCTCACCGAAAAAGCCTGGCGGCAGGGCATGAAAGTCCATATCCACACCCGCTCGGACGCCGAGGCCGAGATCCTGGACAAACTGCTGTGGACGTTCCGCCAGGGCAGTTTCATCCCCCACCAAAAAACCACGGCCTCCGCCGCCGAGCGGGAAGACATCAATGTGTTGATCGGCGGCGAAGCGCCGGCGGGCTTCCGCGATTTGGTTATCAACCTATCCTTGGAATTGCCGCCGGGGTTCGCGGAATACCGCCGGGTGGCGGAACTGGTGAACGACGATCCGGCCGTACGGGCCGAGGGGCGCAAGCGCTATGCGGCCTATAAGCAACAAGGGCATGAATTGGACACCCATAAGCTGTAAACGCAGACTATGGGCCACGACTGCCGGGCTCGACCACGAACGATGATGGTTTTTCAACATTAGGCTCTTAAACTAGGAGATAACATCATGGCGATCAATGGCGTAGTCACAACAGACTTGGGTGGCGACGATACTGGCTACAGTCTCGCGCTTCAAAAAGACGGCAAAATTCTGGTGGCGGGGGATACTGTCATAGGCAATAATGGCCCCGATTTTGCCCTCGTCCGCTACAATAAAAACGGCAGTCTCGACACGAGTTTCGGCAATGGCGGGGAGGTCGTCACGGATTTTGGCCACGCTTACGACTACGGCAGAAGCGTCGTGGTGCAGCCGGACGGGAAAATTTTGATGTCTGGATACAGCAACGCCAAGGGCAGCAACTATGATTTCACGGTCGTGCGTTACAACAGCGACGGCAGCTTGGACACCAGTTTTGGCAGCGGCGGAAAGGTCTTTACACCTGTAGGCAGTTCCGACGATGAAGCCTACTCCATCACTTTGCAGTCAGACAATAAAATTTTAGTGGCCGGGCAAAGCATTGTCAATGGTGCGCCGGATTTTGCCTTAGTGCGCTATAACAGTGACGGCACTTTGGATAAAAGCTTCAGCGGTGATGGAAAACTCACTCTTGGCAATATTAACACTAACTTTCCAGGTTACCAACTATATGATACAGCCTATAGCGTCGATGTGCAAACTGATGGCAAAATCTTGCTATCAGGCGCAAGCAATAGTGGTGTGGCTTTGGTTCGTCTTAATGGCGACGGCAGCTTGGATAACAGTTTTTCCAGTGATGGAAAAGTCTTTTTTAACTATGATTTCTTTGGTTCACAGGGTAGTTCAGGCAATGCCGTGACGACACAAGCCAATGGCAAAATTCTGATCGCAGGCGTCGGCCATAATATTTTCGACGATAACTTTATCTTAGTACGACTTAACAGCGACGGTAGCCTGGATAGCAGCTTTTCAGGTGACGGCATAGCCTTTACCTCTACCAACGACTCCACGTTTGGAAGCGCTGAAAGTATCACCGTGCAGCCGAATGGCAGAATATTGGTGGTCGGCTACATGGGAATTTGGAAAAACGGTGGCAATTCTATCAACCAAGACTTGTTTTTGGTTCGCTACAATAGCGATGGCAGCTTGGACACCAGTTTTTCGGGTGATGGCATAGTGACCACCGATATACGCGGCGATGATAAAGGCTATAGCATTACTCTGCAAGCCGACGGCAAAATCCTGGTGGCGGGCAAAAGCTATACCGATTTTGTGCTGGCGCGTTACAACGCCAACGGCAGTTTGGATCAAACCTTTTCGCCGGGCGTCATGTTAAACGGCACGGCGGGCGACGATGTGTTAACCGGCGGCTCCGGCAATGACACGCTGAATGGCAACGCCGGCAACGACACGCTGAACGGCGACAGCGGCATGGACGCGCTGGACGGCGGGGCGGGCGACGATCTGCTGAACGGCGGGGCCGACGCGGACAGCCTCAAAGGCGGCAGCGGCGACGACACCTATGTCATCGACAACCCCTACGACAGCGTCACGGAAAACGCCGGCGCAGGCGTGGACACGGTGATCAGCACCCTCAGTCACAGCTTGGGCGCCAACGTCGAAAACCTCACGCTGACCGGCATCGACGCCATCAACGGCTATGGCAACGAACTCGCCAACACGCTTATCGGCAACGTCGCCGCCAACACACTGATTGGCGGCGCGGGCAACGACCTGCTGGACGGCGGCCTGGGCGCGGACACCCTCAGGGGTGGCACCGGCAACGACACCTATATCGTGGACAACGTGGCCGACAATGTGTCGGAGAACGCTTACGAGGGCGTCGACACGGTGCAAAGCTTGGTCACCTGGACGCTGGGTGCCAACCTCGAAAACCTCACTTTGATTGGCAATAAGGCCGTCAACGGCACCGGCAACGAACTCGCCAACATCCTGGTCGGCAACAGCGCGGCCAACGCGCTGAACGGCGGCTCCGGTGCCGACAGCCTCAGCGGCGGCGGCGGCAATGACACCTACAGCGTGGACAACAGTGGCGACACCGTGACCGAAAACGCCAATGAAGGCACCGACACCGTGCAGGCCTCGGTCAGCTATGCCTTGTCGGCCAACGTCGAAAACCTCGTCCTCACCGGCAGCGCCGCCATCAATGGCTTGGGCAACGACCTCGCCAATGTTCTAACCGGCAACGCCGCCAACAACCGCCTCGACGGCGGCACCGGCGCCGACCTGCTGCGCGGCGGCGCGGGCGACGACACCTACATTGTGGACAACAGAAGCGACAGCGTGATGGAAAAAGCCGGCGAAGGCAGCGACACCATCCAAGCCTCGGCCAGCTACGCCTTGCCGGCCAATGTCGAAAACCTTGTCCTGACCGGCACCGCCGCCATCAATGGCTTGGGCAACGACCTCGCCAACACCCTCACCGGCAACAGCGCGGACAATGTTCTGAACGGCGGGGCGGGCGACGACTGGCTGGGTGGCGGGGCGGGCAAGGACACACTGACCGGCGGGGCGGGTGCCGACACGTTCGCCTTCGGCACGACGGCAGGCGGCGCGGATTGGGTGACCGATTTCCTGTCCGGCGTAGACCGGCTGCAATTGCTGGATGGCGTTGCCAATTTGAACATTGGCAACGGCGACCACGTCATCGACAACGCCGCGCAGGCCGACACCCACGGCGGATTCTCCAACCTGGCCGAACTGGTGGTCGTCACCCCCGACATTACCGGAACTCTGACCGCCGACAAGGCGGCGGCGGACATCGGCAGCGCCGCTAGCGCCTATGCAACCGGCAATGTCCGCTTGTTCGCGGTGGATAACGGCATCGACAGCGCCTTGTATCTGTTCAAATCGGCGGGCGCGGACGCGGTGGTCAGCGCGGCAGAACTGATCCTGGTCGGCACGCTGCATGGCACGGCGCAGACGGCGCTCGCGGATTACGCCTTTGCCTAACACCGCGCCGACGCCTTGGCTTTGAGCCTGTGGCTGGTGGCAAAAAAAGCCTATCTATTTGAAGAAATTTGGCGCATGATCGAAGAAGGGCGGCAGTTCGCCCGGTTAAACAAGGCACACACTCATGAACACTCAAGCCAAAGGCAGCAGCCCTCGCAAAGAAAACAAGGGCAAGGCTAAGCGCAAGCCTGCTAAATGAAACGGCTCGCCACGAGCCGCGCGTCGCAAACGGGGGAGTCGCAGCCCTGCGTCCAACCGGGGGTGGTTAAACATGGCTAAAACATTCGATTCCCCCCCCTGGTGGGGTTACAGCAAAGAGCATGGCTGGGTCGTGCTGGATCGGACGATTCCGGCCAACAAGTCGGGCCTGATCGCGGATTTCTTGTTTTGCCGGTGCAGCGACTCGCTCACCTTCATCGACAAGCGCAGCCGCTGGGTCGCCCCCCACTATGTTTACGCCTCGATCTACCTGGGCTCCCTGGCCCCGCCCGAAAGCGAGGCGGCAGCGGAGGAATTCAAGCGCCTCAAGGAACGCTGGCCGGCGTTTCAAGCGGAGATCGACAGGCAGTACAAGGAACGGGAAGCCGAACGGCTGCACAGGGAACACGAGCGGGTTTTGTCGGAAGGCGCCAAGCGCGTCGTCAAAGTCAGACGGTAGCCGGGAACCGGGCCGAATCCAGCCGCCGGTGGGACAGCGCGGGGAAAACTTCCCGCTTGTGCCGCTGGCTGTCCAGGTCAATCTCCGCCACCGCCACGCCGGGCTCCGTGCCCAGCCGCGCCAGCACTGTCCCCCACGGATCGACCACCATGCTGTTGCCGTAAGTCTCCCGGCCGTTTTCATGCGCGCCGCCCTGCCCCGAAGCCACCACATAGGCCAGATTCTCCACCGCCCGCGCGCGCAGCAGCAATTCCCAGTGCGCCGCGCCGGTCTTCGCGGTGAAGGCGGCGGGCACGGCGAGGATGTCCACGCCGGCGTCGGCCAGTTGGCGGAACAGTTCGGGAAAGCGCAGATCGTAGCAAATCGCCACCCCCAGCCGCCCAAACGGCGTGTCCAGCACCAGCGGCTCATCGCCTGGGACGATAGTGGCCGACTCGCGGTATTGCTCCGTGCTGCCCGGCACGTCCACGTCAAACAGGTGGATCTTGTCATAGCGCCCGGCCCGCCCTCCCTGCGCGTCATACACCAGGCAGGAAGCGTACACCTTGCCAGGGCCGGCCTGAAGCGGAATCGTCCCGCCCACCAGCCACACCTGCCGCTCCGCCGCCAGCCTGGACAGGAAATCCTGGATCGGCCCGGCTCCGTCGGCCTCGGCGTATTGCAATTTGTCGGTGTCCTGGCGGCCCATCAAAACCAGGTTTTCCGGCAGCACAACCAGCTTCGCACCCAGCCGGGCGGCTTCGGCGACCAGGCCCGCCGCCGTCTGCAAATTAGTGTCAACATCGGTGCCCGCGGCGAACTGGACTGCCGCGACGAGGGTTTTGCCCATGGGGCCGCTCCTGAGAATAGTGGGTTGAAAAAGCTTAGGCCGCCCCGCCGACCGGCTCGCCGTCGCGGAACATCAGCAACTGTCCGGGCGACAGCGGCGTCCAGGTTTCATTGTCGGTCAGCGGGAACGAGGCGATCACCGCCACCTTGTCGTTAGGCCCGGCGACCTGGCTGAAATCCATCGTGATGTCCTGGTCGATCAGATGGGCGTTGCCGAACGGGGCTTGGCGGACGATATAGTGCAGATTGTTGGAGCAATGGGCAACCAGGAACTCGCCGTTGGACAGCAGGAAATTGAACAAGCCGTGGCGGGCGATGTCGGCCACCACGCCTTCGAGGCATTGGAAAACCGTCTCCGGGGCCGGGCACCCGCCCGGAAACGCCTGCCGCAGCCGCTCCAGCAGATGGCAGAACGCCCGCTCGCTGTCAGTCCGCCCCACCGGCTGGAAAAAATCCAAGCCTTCAGGCTGGAAATTTTCCAAATGGCCGTTGTGGGCGAAAATCCAGTAGCGGCCCCACAATTCGCGCTGGAACGGATGGCAGTTCTCCAGCGCGACCGTGCCCTGGGTCGCTTTGCGGATATGGGCGATGACGTTTTTCGAATGGATCGGATAGCGGCGCACCAGTTCGGCGACCGGCGATTCGATGGTGGCCTTGGAGTCCAGAAAGACCCGGCAGCCAGTCCCCTCGAAGAACGCGATGCCCCAGCCGTCGCGGTGGTGGTCGGTCAGGCCGCCGCGCACATGGAAGCCCTCAAACGAAAAACAAATGTCGGTGGGCACGTTGCAGTTCATGCCGAGCAATTGGCACATCGGACGGTTCCTGGCAGGGGGAAATTGCGGACGATCTTAACGCAAAACAGGCCGCCCGGGAAAAGCCTCGCCATGAAACGGCCCGTTCAACGCAAATTCCAGCCACCGCTGACGACCAGGTTGGAGCCGGTCAGGTAGGCGGGCGCTTCCAGGGCCAGGAAACGGACGGCTTGATAAATATCGTGGCAGGTTCCCAGCCGGCCCGCCGGCACCTCGGCCGGATCCAGCTCGCCCAGGCTGTTTTCCATGAAGCCGGGCGACACCATGTTGACCGCCACGCCATGGGCCGCCTCGGCGGCGGCGAAGCAGCGGGTCAGCATCCACACCCCGGTCTTGCCGACGTGGTAGCTCCAAGCCAGATCGCGCGCGCCGGGGCGGTCGCAATTGGAGTCGCCGATGTTCACGACACGCTTAAGCCCGCCCTCCCGCAGCAAGGGCAGCATCGCCCGGGTGGTGAAATAGGTTTGCGTCACCGTGGAATTCAGCCCCTCGAACCATTCCGCCGCGCTGAGTTCAAGGCCAGGGCGCGCCTGGTAGAGCCCGGCGTTGTTGACCAGCAAATCCAGGCGTCCAAACCGGGCGCGCATGGACGCGGCCAGTTCCAGCGCCTCCTCTTCCACCGCCAGATCCGCCTGGAACAATTCGGCCGCGCTGCCGCGCACAAGGACATCCTCCAGGGTTTGCAGAGCCTCCGCCTCGCTGGAGCGGTAATGCAAGGCCAGGTCGAAACCGTCGTGGGCCAAGGCCAGCGCCAGCGCCTTCCCGAGGCCCGTGCCGCCGCCTGTGATGAGCGCAACCGGATTGGTTTTGCCCGCCGTGTTCATGGCATCACCTTCATCGCGGCGATGACCCCGCGCAGCTTGGCGACCTCATGGGTGCGCAGCAAATCCGTCTGGCCGAGCAGGGCCAGCATGCCGAAAAACGGCTCGGCGCAGCGGAACTCCTCCTCGAAATACTCGAAGGCATGGGGCAAGGTATGGCAAACCGGCCAGCCCAGGCCGCGCAGGCGGAAGGTGTTGAGCAAGGTTTCCATCTGGTGGCGCGCGCGCGCCGCGTTGTCGCCCATGTCCTGGTAGGAAAAGCCCAGGCCGGGGTCGATCCACAGGCGCTCCAGCCCGCAACGCCCGGCCCGCTCAATCTCGCGGGCAAAATACTAGTGCAAAACGGCAAAATGATCCCCGGACAATTGGAGGTCGCCCACCTCGCGCGGATTAGCGCCCTTGTGTATATGGCAAATGACCACCCCCGCCCCATGTTCGGCCGCCATGCGGTAAAACACCTCCGTGTTTTCGGCGGCGGTCAGGTTGACCACCGCCGCCCCGGCCTCAAGGCAAGCCAGGGTGACCTCCGGGTGGTAGCTTTCCACCGACACGAGGACGCCCGCCTCGCTCAGTTGCCTGACCACCGGCATCAGCAGCGACGCCTGGGCCTGCGCGTCGACCCGCCGGGCCTGCAATATGGTCGACTCGGCCCCGATATCGACCAGCTTGGCCCCTTCCGCCGCCAGGCGGCGTCCACGCCTGACCGCCGCCTCGACATTCAAGACCACGCTTTCCCGGTACCAGGAGTCCTCGGACAGGTTCACCACCCCCATCATCGACGCCTCGGGCCAAGGGTTGAACGTTTCGCCGCGCAAATCGAACCCGGCCACCGGGCGCTTCAGCAAATCCGCGTGGCGGCCGGCCAAATCGGCCAAATAATGAAGGTCGAGCATCGCTAGAGATCCTTTAAGTTTGAATGTCTGTCCGCGCCGGTGTCCGCCGCGACGGAAAGCCCACGCGAATCAAAGGGCACATGTTAATTGCCAAATCATCTTAGCCGTCCCATTCCGGCTGGGACATAATGTAAAATCGAACGCTTCAGGACAAACCCGTTCCGCCGCCTGAACAACAATCCGCCCTTAAATTAACGCATGAGTATAGACATGGCTATAGCAAACAGCGTCACCGACCTGATCGGCAACACCCCCCTGGTCCGCGTCCGCCGCCTGGCGGAAGGCGCTAAGGCCGACGTGGTCGCCAAGCTCGAATTTTACAATCCCGCCCACAGCGTGAAAGACCGCATCGGCGTGGCGATGATCGACGCCGCCGAAAAAGCCGGGCTGATCAAGCCGGACACCATCATCGTCGAGCCCACCAGCGGCAACACCGGCATCGCGCTGGCCATGGTCTGCGCGGCGCGCGGCTACAAGCTGGTGCTGACCATGCCGGAGACCATGAGCAAGGAGCGTCGGATTCTGCTGCGCGCCTACGGGGCCGAGCTGATCCTGACCCCCGGCCCCGACGGCATGGGCGGGGCGATCCGCCGGGCCGAGGAGCTGGCCGCCTCCGATCCGCGCTACTTCATCCCGCAGCAGTTCAAAAACCCCGCCAACCCGGAAATCCACCGCGCCACCACCGCCGAGGAAATCTGGCGCGACACCGAGGGCAAGGCCGACATCCTGGTGTCCGGCGTCGGCACCGGGGGCACCATCACCGGCGTCGGCGAGGTGCTCAAAGCCCGCAAGCCCGAATTCAAAGTCGTCGCCGTGGAACCGGCCGCCAGCCCGGTGCTGTCCGGCGGCGCCAAGGGGCCGCACCCGATCCAAGGCATCGGCGCGGGCTTCATCCCGGCTATCCTCAACACCCAGATCTACGACGAAGTCATCCGCGTCGAAAACGAGGACGCCTTCGCCACGGCACGCCGCGCGGCCCGTGAAGAAGGGCTGCTGGTGGGCATCTCTTCGGGCGCGGCGCTGTGGGCCGCCGTCCAACTGGCCCACCGGCCCGAAAACGAGGGCAAGCTCATCGTCACCATCATCCCCTCCTTCGGCGAGCGCTACCTCAGCACCGCGCTGTTCGCGGGGCTGGCGGATTAAAACCCCCGCCCCGTCCGGCGGCGGCCGGCCCGGTTTTTAAAACCGGGCCGGTTTGGGCTGGCCCGACATCCGCTACAATGCCCGGGAAGACTCCTCCCTTTGTAAGGAAAGCCCCATGGCAATCACCCGCAAAAATCTACGCTTCGCCACCCGCGCCATCCATGCCGGGCAAACACCAGACCCCTCGACCGGCGCCATTGTGACGCCGATTTACGCCACCTCCACCTATGTGCAAGCCAGCCCCGGCGAGCACCAGGGCTTTGAATACGCCCGCAGCCAAAATCCCACCCGCTTCGCCTACGAAGACTGCGTCGCCAACCTGGAATCCGGGCATGCCGGCTTCGCCTTCGCCTCCGGCCTGGCCGCCTCGGCCACGGTGCTGGATCTGCTCGACGCCCATTCCCATGTGATTGCCTTGGACGATCTGTACGGCGGCTCCCGCAGGCTATTCGAACAAGTCCGCGCCCGCTCGGCCGGGCTGGAATTCAGTTACTGCGACATGCAGACGGCGGAGTCCATCGAAGCGCTGATCCGCGGCGACACCCGGATGATCTGGCTGGAAACGCCCAGCAACCCGCTGCTGAACCTGGTGGATCTGGACATGGTCGCGGAGATCGCCCACCGCCACGGCCTCCTCGCCGTCGCCGACAACACCTTCGCCACCCCCTGGGCGCAACGGCCCCTCGAACACGGCTTCGACCTGGTGGTGCATTCGGCGACCAAATACCTCAACGGCCATTCCGACATCATCGGCGGCATCGTCGTCACCAGCACCGAAGAACTGAGCGGGCGGCTGCGATTCCTGCAAAACGCCGTCGGCGCGATTGCCAGCCCCTTCGACAGCTTCCTCGCGCTGCGCGGCTTGAAAACCTTGTCCCTGAGGATGGAGCGGCACAGCGCCAACGCGCTGGCCATCGCGCTATGGCTGGACCGCCATCCGAAAATCGAGCGGGCGATCTACCCGGGCCTGCCCAGCCATCCGCGCCACGACCTGGCCCGGCGGCAAATGAGCGGCTACGGCGGCATGGTCGCGGCGGTGCTGAAAGGCGGCGAGGAGGAGTCGCGGCGCTTTTTGGAACGCTGCGAACTGTTCGCGCTGGCGGAAAGCCTAGGCGGCGTCGAAAGCCTGATCGAGCATCCGGCCATCATGACCCACGCCTCCGTCCCGGAAGCCGTCCGCCTGTCTCTGGGGATCAGCGACGGGCTGGTGCGGCTGTCGGTGGGGGTCGAAGACGTGGACGATTTGATCTATGACTTGGAATCGGCTCTGGCGGGCGTTTGAGCCCGTGAGAGATGGGCGACGGGCGTGCAAACCCTGGCGTGCTTCGGACGGGCGGGCTGATAGGCGACAAACTGAGGCATCGTCGTTTTATTAATCCAGATCAACATGTTTTTGCTGCTGGTGTGCTATAACCAGAATGTCGCCAACAGTGTCGTCGGCGGACGACACGATTGAAATTCTAGCAAGGACATTTGAACGGCCCGCCCAAAGTCGAGCGCACTTGCGACGGAAATCCCGCTACAACGGACAGAAGTTCTGTGAAGTTACACCAACAGCAGGAGACGAAAGATGAACGCCATCAGAAAAATTTCCTTACCCATGGCCATAGCGGCCGTCTTAGGCGTTAGCCCGCTGGCTTACGCAACCGAGGGAGTGCAAGTGGTCACGCCCCACTCCGGTGTTTTGAAATCCGAAGATTTGGGGTTTAAGGCCCGCACGCACTACAAGATATTGGTTCCGCCAGGCGGCTACGCCAAGTTTAACGCCGCGATTGAGTCCTCCGGCCCGACACCCTTTGGCGCGCCACCCTACTCGGGTTATGGATATGAAACGCCTGCCTCGTTAGCGTGCATTTACAAGCTCGTCACACCTGCCGCGGGTTGCAATCCCAACACGGTGACTGCCAACGCGACGGGCGGAAGCAAAGCCATTGCTCTCGTGGATGCTTACCACTATCCCAGTGCCAAGACCGACTTGACAAAGTTTTCCACCCAATTCGGCCTGCCGGCCCCTAACCTGACGGTCGTGTATGCCAGCGGCTTCCAACCGCCGACCGACCCCTACGGCTGGGAGATCGAAGAGGCCCTGGATATTCAATGGGCGCACGCCATGGCTCCGAACGCCAAGCTGTATCTGGTGGAGGCGAACTCCAACTCGTTTGCCGATTTGAATTTGGCGGTGGACAAAGCCAGCGCCCTCGTCGCGGCGGCAGGCGGCGGTGAAGTCTCCATGAGCTATGGCGGCGGCGAGTTTTCGACCGAGGCGAGCTTTGACACACATTATGCGAAGGCCGGCGTGGTTTACTTCGCATCCAGCGGAGATTCACCGGGCACGGAAACCCCGTGCGTATCGTCCAAAGTCGTCTGCGTCGGCGGCACGACACTGCGCCGGAACCCGTCGACCAAAGCCTTCATCCAGGAAACGGCGTGGGAGGACACCGGCGGCGGCATCAGCGCCTACATCGCCAGGCCCACCTATCAAAACGCCATCTCGTCAATCGTAGGCACCAAGCGGGGCGTTCCCGATGTGTCGCTAGTGGCCGACCCCAACACAGGCGGGTGGATTTACTACACGGCTTCCGATGGAAGCGGCGCCGGATGGTGGATCGTAGGCGGAACCAGCTGGTCTTCGCCGGCTTTCGCGGGCATCGTCAACTCGGCAGGCCATTTCTACACATCGTCGGCCACCGAACTGACCAACATTTATGCAGGCCTGGGCTCGGCGAATTATAACGACATTATCGCCGGCTGGTGCGGGCCTTACGCCGGCTGGAACGCTGTCAAGGGATGGGATCCCTGCACGGGCATCGGTAGCGATGTCGGCAAGGTAGGCAAATAAACGGCTCAGCAGTCCGCGCATAGGCGCGCGGCATAGCCAGACCACAAAAGCGGGATGCTGGTTGTTTAGGCCGGCATCCCGCTTAATTTAAACGAAGATAGAAAAAACCCTCAACTGAATGCCGGCCCCCCCAGCCGCGCCCTCACCCGCCGCAAATCCTCCTCCGTGTCCACCCCCGCCTCCGGCGCGCTGTCCACCGGCATGACCAGGATGCGCCCGCCCATCCACAGGATGCGCAGTTGCTCCAAAGATTCGACGGCCTCCAGCGGCGAAGGCGGCCACGCCACGTAGCGGCGCAGGAAGCCCGCCGAATAGGCGTAGACGCCGATGTGGCGCAGCCAGGGAAAGCCCGCCGGAAGCGCCGCGCCGTCAGTGGCGAAGGCGTCGCGGTGCCAGGGAATCGGCGCGCGGCTGAAATACAGCGCGTGGCCGTCCCGGTCCAGCACCACTTTCACCGCGTGGGGGTTGAAGATTTCCGCCCGGTCGTGGATCGGCGCGGCCAGCGTGGCAACCTCCGCCACGTCCTGCCGCGCCAGCAGGCAGGCCAGCCGGCGCTTCAAATCCGGCGGGATCAAAGGCTCGTCGCCTTGCAGATTGACGATGAGGGTCTCGTCGGGCCAGCCCAGCAGGTCGGCGGCCTCACTGATGCGCTCCGTGCCGCTGTGGTGGTCGGCACGGGTCATCACCGCCCGCACCGGCAGGCCGGCCACCGCCTCGGCGATGCGCGCATCGTCCGTGGCCACCACCACTTCGCCAGCCCCGGCCTCCAGCGCCCGCTCGCAGACATGGACGATCATCGGCTTGCCCGCGATGTCCAGCAGCGGCTTGCCCGGCAGGCGGCTGGAGCCGTGGCGGGCGGGAATGACGATTTTGAAATCGACCATCAATCCGCCACCGGCGCGTGGCGCGTGGCCAGCGCGTCATACTCTTCCAGGCTGAGTCGGCGGGCCTCGTTTTCCAACATCACCGGAATGTCGTCGCGGATCGGATACGCCAGCCGGTCCGCCTTGCAGATCAACTCGTTTTCCTCTTTGTGGTAGATCAATCCGCTTTTGCACAGCGGGCAGACCAGGATTTCAAGCAGTTTTTTGTCCATCGTGTTTAGCCTTCAATAGTTGTAATAATCGTTCGCCGAAAGCGGCTGGCAGCCGCGCCCGCAACGGCACGCTCCACAGCCGTCCGTTGGCAAAGCCCCGGCATTTCACCGCGTCCTTCTCCGTCATCAACACCTCCGCGCCGTCGTCCGGCCCCAAATCGCCCGGGCTGAAGCGGTGGTGGTCGGGAAACGCCCGCGCCTCGAAATCCAAGCCCGCCGCGCGCAGATCGGCGAAGAAACGCTGCGGGTGGCCGATGCCGGCGACGGCGCGCAGCTTCAGGCCGGCGAAATCCGCCAACGGCTTTTTCAACGATTCGTCGGACAGGTTCACCGCCTCGCCACAGGCCAGCGACAGCGCGTATTCGCCCTCGCCCGCCGCCCCCCGGCAGACGGTCAAATCCACCTCGCCCAGGCGCTCCACCGGCTCGCGCAACGGCCCCGCGGGCAGGCAGAAGCCGTTGCCGAAGCGCCGCTCGCCGTCGATGACGGCAATTTCCACATCCCGCGCCAGCGCGTAATGCTGGAGGCCGTCGTCGGCGATCAGAATATCGCAATCCGCCGCCGCCAACAGCGCCCGCCCAGCCTCGGCGCGGCGGGGGAACACATAAACCGGGCAGCCCGTCCGGCGGGCGACCAGCACCGGCTCGTCGCCCGCCTCGACAGGGTCGCTGTCCGCAAACACGGCCAGAGGCCGGGCCTGTTTGCGCCCACCATAGCCGCGGCTGACCACGCCCGGCCGCCAGCCGGCGTCGCGCAAAAACTCCGCCAGCCAAATCGTCAGCGGCGTCTTGCCGGTGCCGCCGACGGTCAGATTGCCCACCACGACGACCGGGACCGGCAAGCGCCGCGCAGGGAGCCAGCGCAAGCGGTAAGCCATGCGGCGGATCGCGACGGCCCCGCGAAACAAGCCGGACAACGGCAGCAATCCTAGCGGAGCGGAATCCTCATACCAGCGCCGTTGCAGCCAGCCGGCCAGCGTGGCCACTACTTTTCCACCGGATTGGTGGCGAAGGTGATATGCACAAAACCCAGTTGGCCGGCGGCGTCCATGGCGCTCATGACAAACTGGTGCTGGGCGGACTTGTCGGCGCGGATCGTCACCAGCGGATCTTTGTTCTCTCCGGCGGCCTCGCGCAAGGCGTTTTTCAGCGTCTCCACCTGGTTGTTGGCCAGCGCGCGGTCATTGACCCGGTAACGCCCCTGCGCGTCAATCGCCAACTCGATGCCTTTGTCCTTCTCCTCCGCCTGGGCGCTGGCCTCCGGCAGGCGGATGTGCAGCGCGCCCTCGCGGCTGAACGTCGTGGTCAGCACCAGGAAAATCAGCAGCACGATCAGCACGTCGATCAGCGGGATCAAATTCAACTCGGGCTTGGTCCTAGTCCGGGGGCGGAAATTCATGCCTCCTCCTCGCGCTCGCCATGCATCCGCTCGACCAGGTGCAAAGCCTCCTCCTCCAGGCGCAAGGCCAGCTCGTCCACCCGCCCGTCGAAATAGCGGTGGAACATCAGGCTGGGGATGGCCACGGCCAGGCCGGACGCCGTGGTGATGAGGATTTCAGAGATGCCGCCGGCCAGGTGCATGGGATTGCCGACCCCGGTGCTTTCCGAAAACGTCGAGAACACTTTGATCATGCCCAGCACGCTGCCCAGCAAGCCCAGGTAAGGCGAGATCGACGCGATGGTGCCCAGAGCGTTGAGATATTTGCCCAGGTGGTGGACGGCCGCCCGGCCGGCCTGCTCGATGCTGTCCTTCATCACGTCCCGGCCGTGCGGATAGTTCAAAATGCCGGCGGCCAGCACCGCCCCGAGCGGCGACTCGCCGCGCATTTGGCGAACGAACGAGGCGTCGAGCTGGTTTTTGCGGTACAGGCTCCACACCTGCGCCCCCAAATGGCGCGGCATGACCTTCTCCGTGCGCAAAGACCAGAACCGCTCGCAGATAATGCCCATGGCGACAATGGAGCAGAGAATGATGGGCCACATGACCCAGCCGCCGGCGACGATGACTTCAAACACGCTGTTTCACCTTGAAAAATCCAAACCTGAAAGACACCGGGGCATTTTAACCCAACTCACTCGGCCGCCCACCACTCACGGCCTATTTCACCGAGGCCGCCCTGTCCGGTCTCTCCACCCAAATCCAGACAATCAGCCAAGCCGCCAGGCTCAAGCCCGCCGCCGCGTTAAACACAAACACCGGCCCCAGCCCCGCCCACACCTCGCCGCTGGCGTAGCTGCCCAGCATCCCGCCCAAACCAAAGCTCAGGCTGCTATACAAAGCCTGCCCCTTGCCTTGGTGCGGCCAGGCGAAATGCTGGTGGATGAACTGGATCGCCGCGACATGGGCCGCCCCGAAACTGGCCGCGTGCAGCAATTGCGCGAAGACCAAGGCCGCGACGCTGTCCACCCACTCGGCAATCAGCCACCAGCGCGCCACGCTCAAGGCGATGGCCACCAACAACACCCGCCGCAGGCTGAAGCGCTGGAAAATCGGGCGCATAAACCCGAACAACAAGATCTCCGCCAAGATCGCCAACGACCACAGCAAACCCGTCTGCTCGGCGTCATAGCCGCTTTCCTTCAGATAAACCGAGAAAAACGTGTAATAAGGCCCGTGGGCGAGCTGGATCAACAGGCAGGCCACGAAAAAAGCCACCACCCCGGGCCTGCGGAAAATCTCCGCCAGCGAACCCGCCGCCGCGCCCTGGACGCGCACCGAACGCCCCGGCAAAACCAGCGCGACCAAGCCCATGCCAAGAAACAGGCCGAACAAGACCGAAGGCAGGCACTCGATCAACAAAAACGTATTCAAGGCCCAGCCCACCGCGGACACGGCGGCGACAAAACCGATGGAACCCCAGATGCGGATGCGGCTGTAGCGGTGGGAATCGTGGTGCAGATAGCTTAACGTGACCGCCTCGAACAAAGGCATGGGCGCGTTCCAGAAAAAGCCCATCAGCAAGGTGGTCAGCGCCAGCCAGGCGAAGCCGTCGCCCCAAAACACCAGCGCGAAACTCGCCGCCGCCAGGCAGGAAGACACCCGGATCAACAACACATTGCGGTCGGTGTGGTCCGCCAGCCAGCCCCAAAGATTCGGGGAAATGACCTTGGTCGCCGGCAATATCGCCATCAACTGGCCGATCTGCGCGTGGCTAAACCCCAGCGATTGCAGATACAAGGCCCAGTAAGGCAGCAGCGCGCCCAGCGCCGCGAAATAAAAGAAATAAAAGCCGGACAGCCGCCAATAAGGCAGCCTGGATGGCGCTGGCATTAGCGGCGTGGCACGGACAACATCCCTTGGGATGTTATCCGCAAAGCGCAAGGCAGTCGTCTCAAGCGGCCCCCGCCGGTATCGGCTTAAGCCCCGTCAACACGTCGCCATTCTGCGCCCGGTGCCGCAGCCAATGATCCATCAGCACGATGGCCACCATCGCCTCGGCAATCGGCGTGGCGCGGATGCCCACGCAAGGATCGTGGCGGCCCTTGGTCACCACCTCCACCGGCTCGCCGCGCACATTCACCGAGCGGCCCGGCAGATGCAGGCTGGACGTGGGTTTCAACGCGATGCTGGCGACAATGTCCTGGCCCGAAGAAATCCCGCCCAACACACCGCCGGCATGGTTGCTCAAAAAACCCTCCGGGGTGATTTCATCGCGGAACTGCGTGCCCTTGGCCTCGACGCAGCCGAAACCGCCGCCAATCTCCACGCCTTTCACCGCGTTGATGCTCATCAAGGCATAAGCCAACTCGGCGTCCAAACGGTCGAAAATCGGCTCGCCCAAGCCTGGCGGAACCCCCGTGGCGACCACATTGATCCGCGCGCCGACCGAATCGCCCTCCTTGCGCAACGCCTCCATATACGCTTCCATTTCGGGCACTTTATCCGGGTCGGGACAGAAGAACGGATTGTTGCCGACCTCCTCCCACAGCAATTTCTCAGCCTTGATTGGCCCAAGCTGGGACAAAAACCCGCGAATTTCCACGCCCAGCCGTTGTTTTAAATATTTCTTCGCGACGGCCCCGGCGGCGACGCGCATCGCCGTCTCCCGCGCCGACGAACGCCCGCCGCCCCGGTAATCGCGAAAACCATATTTCATATGGTAGGTGTAGTCCGCATGGCCGGGGCGGAACTGCTCGCTGATATTGGAATAATCCTTCGAACGCTGGTCGGTGTTCTCGATCAACAAACCAATCGGCGTGCCGGTGGTCTTGCCCTCGAACACCCCGGACAGGATTTTCACGACGTCATCTTCGCGCCGCTGCGTCGTGAATTTTGAAGTCCCCGGCTTGCGCCGGTCCAAATCGCCTTGAATATCCGCCTCGCTGAGTTCAAGCCCCGGCGGACAGCCGTCCACAATACAGCCCAAAGCCGGGCCATGGCTCTCGCCAAAGGTGGTGATGGTGAACAGTTTGCCTATCGTATTTCCTGACATGTTTTCTTTATTCCTCGTTCCCACGCGCCAGCTATGGGAATGCAGTTAAGGCGCGCCGCGCCTTTCATCGTTCCCACGCTCCGCGTGGGAATGCCGCCTTGGCCGCTCTGCGGCCCGCGACGCGGAACGTCGCTGGATATGTTCCACAAGAAATTTCATATTCCACCTTTCATTATTTCAATCCATTCCTCGACAATCTGGCTTGGACTTCTCCAGCCCCTCAATCTGCCTATCCTGCCATCCTGTCATCGTCAGCATCGCCGTGGTCGAGCCGATCAACGCGAACAGCATGTCCCATTGCGTGTCCCACACATCACCTTGCGTGCCTAAAAACGCGTCCGCCGCCGTGCCGGTCGTCACGGCCACAAACCATTCCAGGAATTCATACAGCACGCTGACGGTCACGCACAGGCACACCACCAAACCCGGCAGCCAGGCTTTCAGCGCGACGACGCGATAGCGGACGAGGATTTCGCGGAAAAACAGCGCAGGCACAAACCCCTGGGCGAAATGGCCGACTTTGTCGAAATTATTCCGCTCCTGCCCCAGCGCGTCGCGAATCCAATTGAACAAGGGCACTTCGGCGTACGTATAATGCCCACCGACGAATAAAACATAACACAGCAGCAACATGAAGACATAGGTCAGATCGGTGAAGCGAAACCACCGGTAGGTTCCGAATAACACGGCGAAGGCGATCATCGCCGGGAACACTTCGAGAAACCAGGTGAAATAGTCTTTCGGCGCGATGCCCGAGCCGACCAGCCCGGCGAAAAACAGCGCGATCAGGGCATAGCCTTTGGTGGACGCTGGCATGGCGCTATTTAGGCCAAGCGGCGGTCAAGAATAACCGGTGGCGGGAAACCTTCCTCACACCGCCCCGCTTTTCTTCAACAAAGCCGCCACCGCCTCGGCAAACACCCGGTAGCCTTCGGCATTGGGGTGTACCTCATCGGCTTTAAGCTCACGGCGCAACAGGATTTTATGCATGACCTCGCCTTCGTAGGGAATATGGAATTCCTCGGCGATTTTCGGGTAAAACTCAGGCGGCGTGACCATCAGGCCGAATTTGGGCACGCCAATCAACACCACCTCCGCGCCTTTTTCCCTGGCCAGCCGGATCATCGCGCGAATATTGTCGGCGGCTTGCTGCTCGCCCATGCCGCGCAGAAAGTCGTTGCCGCCGATGCACAAGATCAAGAGCCTGGGGCCGGACTCGTCCAACGCTTCAGGCAGGCGCGCCAGGCTTTCCGCCGTGGTCTCCCCCGGAATGCCGGCGCGGATGACGGCCCGCCCCAGCAAGGTTTGCAGCCTATCGGGATAACTAGCCCCCGGGGCCGCGCCGGTTCCATAAGTCAGGCTGTCGCCGAAGGCCAAGATGGCCGCGTCCGGGGCCAAATGTGCGATCTTGGGAACCGACGGGCCGCAGCCGGCCAGCAACAGCAGAAACAGCCACAGCGGTTTCATGTCAGGCGAATTGGGCGCGGTATTCGGCCAGTTGCGCCGCCGTCAGCAGGAACACGCCGTCGCCGCCGCGCTCGAAATCAATCCAGCAGAACGGCACGTCGGGGTAGGCGTATTCCAGCGCCTCCGCGCTGTTGCCCACTTCGACAATCAACAGGCCGTCCGGCTTCAAATGCGCCTCGGCCTGGCGCAGGATGCGGCGCACGCAGTCCAGGCCGCTAGAGCCGGACTCCAGGCCCAGCCTCGGCTCGGCGTGGTATTCCGCCGGCAGGCCGCGCCACTCCTCGCTGCCGACATAAGGCGGATTGCTGACGATGAGGTCGTAACGCTTGCCCTCCAGCGCGTCGAACACATCCGAGCGCAGCAGCCGCACCTCCTCCCCGACCTCGTGCTTGGCGACATTGATCTTGGCCACCGCCAAGGCGTCGGCGGAGATGTCCACCGCGTCCACCAAAGCCTCCGGGAACGCCAGCGCGCAGGCGATGGCGATGCAGCCCGAACCGGTGCAGAGGTCGAGGATGTCGGTGACCTCGTCAGGCTGGCCCAGCCACGGGCTGAACTGCTTTTCGATCAACTCGGCGATGGGCGAGCGCGGCACCAGCACCCGCTCGTCCACGAAGAACGGCAGGCCGCAGAACCAGGCTTCATGGGTCAGATACGCGGCGGGCTTGCGCTCGGCGATGCGGCGCTCGAACAGGCCGACCACTTCCAGACGCTCGTCCGGGGTCAGCACGCAGTTGAAATAGCCGCCGGGCAGGTTGTGCGGCAAGTGCAAAGCATGCAGCGCCAACGCGGCGGCCTCGTCGATGGCGTTGGCCGTGCCGTGGCCGAAGAACAACTGGGCGTGGTTGAAACGGCTGGCCCCCCAGCGGATGTAATCGCGCAGGGTGGTCAGATGGTCGGTGACTTCTTTCGGATAGCTCATGGCGCTGCCCCACTGGCCGGGTTTGATTGCGGGCATTTTACCCCAAAACCCGGCGGCGCAGGCCGGGCGATTGGCCCTTGCGGCGCGCACGGCCTGTTGCCGCCAACGCCCAGGCAAGCCGGACGAGGCGCGCCGCGGTAATATGGCCGTTCTGTGAACCCAACCAAACACGGGCGTTGAAGCGCATGAACTGGCACTGCATCCGGCTGAGCCGGCAAGAATACGAATCAGGCGAAGTCGAGATCCTGCGCGGAGCGTTCCGCGCCGCCTACCTGTCCCGCAACGGGCCGAGAAGCATGGCGCTGTATGGTGCCTGGAGCGAGGACGGGCAGGCCTATTTGGTCTACGCCACGCCGATCACGGAGCGCTATCTGCGGCCGGTTTTGGACGCCTATTCCGCCAAGCCGGAAGATCCGCCGCCGGGCCGGCGGGGGCTGACGTTTATTTGCGGGGACGAGGAAGGGGATTCGGTGTTGGTGTGTTAATGGCTACAGACGAAATAACGCCCCCGGTGGTTTTCGCGGAGAAACTGAATCTGCGACTTGCCCCACATGTGATGAAATGAATTCCAGAACCTAACCCTGAGCTTCCCCGCTTCATAACCGAGCAAACCCAGATGGACACGACCCTCGCGATTATTCTTGGCCTTTTCTTTCTGCTTTTCTTTGGAACGGCCCTCTTTGGCTTGTATGTCTGGCTAAAGAAAAGCGTCTATACCCGCGAAAAATTCGCTTTTGCAGGACTGGCCGCCGCTTCCACCCTCACGATTTTTGTGATTGCCAGCATTTTCGCCCAGGAACCACCGTGGCTTGCCGCCGTTGGTTTAATCAGGCAACTGTTGGGCTTGCCTTACCAGGCACCACAGCCTCTGACACCCGAGCAGGAAATCTTGTCCATCCTTCTCGTCGTCTTTCTTTCCTCGCTAATCAAATACCTGCATAGCCACTGGAATGGTGCTGAAAGTACCAACCAGTACGAGCAACGGCAAAAACAACAGCCGCCCAGCCTGATCGCCGACACTTGGCTGCTCCTCCATCCCGGCGAAAACCGCCCACTGCTGGAAGTTTACAACCCCGCCAACCAGTTCCGCTTGACCGCGTTGGAAGGCGCGGCGGAAAGTCTGGTTTGGCACGAACAGGCCAGGGATTTACTGCAATTGTCCAACTGCCAATATGAATTTCCCGACGAGGGCTGGCACGACCAAGCCCGCTGCTGGATTGGGACGCACAAAGGCACGGGCGACACCGTGGTGCTGGCTTGCCATGAAACCCTGCCTGGCGCAGCAGCGCTTCAGGGATTGACAGACTATGCCGACAAAGTACGGCGCAATCAGGGTAGCAATGGCAACGGCCTGGAATTCATCCTCGCGCTGAAAGATGGCGACATAGACGAACAAAGCCAGTTCGACAGCCATCCTTTGCGCACCGTCAGCGAATCCCGTTTGCTCGATGGCTTGGTGAATTTTGACGACTATTTTCGCGACCTGCGCAAACGGGTGGAAAAGGACAGTTTGAACGGTTCCGACCTGACTTTGGCACAGGTATACACCGTTTCCCGCTACAAGCTGGAAAAAGAAGGCGAGACGCAGCCGGGCTTGGAAACTTTCCTGAATAACTGGCTGGACGAGCCGGGCCTGCGCCAAATCGCCTTGCTCGGCGAATACGGCCAAGGCAAAAGCACGGCCTCGCTGATGTTCAGTTACCACTTGATGCAACGCACCCAACAAACTTCGCGCCCGGCCCGCATTCCGATCCTGCTAGAACTGCGCGGCAAAAGTCCGCGCACCTTACGGGAAGACGAATTGCTGTCCACCTGGGCGGGCCGCTACGGCATCGACACTCGCACCCTCATCAAGCTGCTGGTGTCCGGGCGGCTGTTGTTGATTTTTGAAGGCTTTGACGAAGTGGACTTGTCTGGCGACGCCGACGCCCGCATCGAACATTTCAAAATCATGTGGGGTCTTTGTTATCCGAAGGCCAAGATCCTAGTGACAGGCCGGCCCAATTACTTCTTGGACGACGCCGAATTGAAAGCCGCGCTAGGCATCCAAGACCCCAGCTTGGAGCGCCCCTATTGCCAAGCGGTACATCTGACCCCGTTCGGCTTCAAGGAAATCGAACACAGCTTGCGCAATCTAGCCGCCGACACTCGTGACGGGATTATCACGTTGGCAAGGGAAAACGAGCGCTTCCGTGACATCGTCTCGCGCCCGTCGATGCTGCATGTGGTTAGTATCTTGTGGCACACGGAAAACCTGGCCCAATACGGCCAGCGGATCAACTCCGCGCTGGTCATGGATGACTTCGTGCGCCACAGCCTGGAGCGCCAAGGCGGCAAAGGCCAAAAATACGACTTCACGCCACCGGTCGGCGGTAAGGCCAAACCCGCGTTCATGGCGCTGAACAGCCGCGAACGGGCGTATTTCATGGAAGGCATCGCCACTTACATGTTGATAAACGGCCTGCCCAACCAAATCACCGCTCGTCAATTGGAGGTAGTCGGACGCTTGTTGATCGACGCGATCCCTGATGCGGTTTCTTTGGTGGATGCCCAAGGTGGCGAAACCCGCAAGCCTTTGCGTCAGCGTTATGACTTGGTGAACCGGCCCGAAGAGGCCCAAACCATCCTGACCGACATCCGCGCTTGTGGATTGCTGGTGCCTGACTTAAGCCGTAGCGGCAGCTTTAAATTTGGCCACAAGTCGTTTATGGAATTCCTGGCGGGGAAGGTCTTCGCCCAATGGAGTTTGCGCAAGGAATTGGACAAAGATGAAGATAACATGGTAATTTCTTTGGTGAACAAGCTAGGACTGAAAATGCGGCATGTTGTAGCGCAACCGGAAGTAGTGCCCTAACCGGGCTGAATTGATGGGTAGAGCCGCTTGAGCTTGATCCGGGCGTCGGCGGTCGTGAAGCGCCAGTCCACCTTGCAAGCGGCGGTGTTACGGCGGGCCTGCCAGGCCGCGACCT
>Ga0265316_10001030_pt1 | contig 30203 bp, 23 predicted proteins | sample 4522metaG_FD_202092 | JGI IMG/M metagenome (GOLD analysis project Ga0265316, IMG submission 202092) | Rhizosphere microbial communities from Carex aquatilis grown in University of Washington, Seatle, WA, United States - 4-5-22 metaG | ecosystem: Host-associated > Plants > Roots > Rhizosphere >...
TTTCCGCTCGCGGGCCTCGGGGTTCTGGTCTGGAGCCTGGCCACCTTCGGCTCGGGCCTGGCGCCGACCTTCGGGGCCTTGCTGGTGGCCCGGGTGGTCATCGGGGTGGGCGAGGCCAGCTACACCGTGGTGACCCCGTCGCTTCTCGGCGACTACTATCCGAGCGAGCGGCGCGGTCGGGTCCTCGCCGTCTTCTACGCCGCCATACCCGTCGGCTCGGCCATCGGCTTCGTGGTAGGCAGCGCGGTCGGCACGCACCTCGGCTGGCGCTGGGCCTTCTACCTGGCCGGGGTGCCGGGGGCCATCCTGGCCCTCGCCCTGTTCTTGTTCCGGGACCCCCCGCGTGGCGCGCTCGATCCGGACCACGCCTCGGACCACGCGACCGCTGGCGGCAACCTGGCGCCCGCGCTCCCCTTCAGCACCGCCCTGAGGATGCTGGTCGCGCGCCCCAGCTACCTCTTCAACGTCGCCGCCCAGACCGTCTACACGTTCGCGATGGGTGGGCTCGCGGCCTGGATGCCGACCTTCTTCTTCCGGGAGCGCGGTCTGCCCCTCGCCGAGGCCGGGATCGTCTTCGGCGGGATCGTCTGTCTGTCCGGGTTCATTGGAACCCTGGTGGGCGGTCAACTCGGCGATCGGCTGGCGGTCCGCGCCCCCACCGGGGCCTTTCTGTTCTCGGGGGTGGCCCTGGTCTTGTCCCTGCCGTTCTCGATGCTCGCCATTCTGATGCGCTCCCCTGCTATCTTCTGGCCTGGAATGTTCATGACCCTCATGTTGCTCTTCCTGAACACCGGGCCGCTCAACGCCGCCATGGCCAACGTGTTGCCAGCGACGGTGCGCTCCCGGGGCTTCGGGCTCAGCACCATGTCCATCCACCTGCTCGGCGACGCCCTGTCCCCGGTTCTGATTGGACTCGCCTCGGACCGGTGGGGGCTCGAGCTCCCCATCCTGTTCACCGCGATGCTGCTGGTGCTCTCGGGATTGCTCCTGCTCGCCGGGCGGCCGGCCCTGCGCCGCGACCTCGCGGCGGTCGCCGCCGTCGGGCCCGCGCTGGCGCCAGCGCCTGGCGGGGGGGCCCCCGCGTGACCGCCTATGCGGGCGAGCTCGCCGCCGCCCTCGACATCGCGCTCGCGGCCGCCGCCGTCGTCAAGGCGTTCGCCGGGACCAATTTTCGTGTGGACGCCAAGGCGGGCGACGAACCGGTGACCGAGGCCGACCACGCCGCCAACCGGCTGATCGTCGAGCGGCTCGCCCGGGCCTTCCCGACCGACGCCATCCTCTCCGAAGAGCTGCCCGACGACGGCTCGCGCCACGGCGCCGAGCGCGTCTGGATGGTCGATCCCATCGACGGCACGCGCGACTTCATCCGGGGAGACATCGGCTTCGCGGTCATGATTGGCCTCTCGGTGGCGGGTCGTCCGGTCCTGGGGGTGGTCAGCCAGCCCATGACCGGCAAGACCTACTCCGGCGTGGTCGGCGAGGGCGCCTGGCTCGACTCGCCCACCCAGAGCCACGCGCCGCTCCATACCTCGGCCCTGGAGGGCCCACCCGGCATCCGGCTCGTGGCATCGAAGTCCCACCGGACACCGAGGGTGGACGCGATCCGCTCCGCGCTCGCCATCGAGGACGAGATGAACATCGGCAGCGTCGGCCTCAAGATCGGGCTCGTGGCCGAGAACCTGCGCGATCTCTACGTCTACACCGGCGGGCGGACCAAGATCTGGGATACCTGCGGTCCCGAGGCCATCCTGATCGCCGCCGGGGGCACCGTCACCGACATGGATGGCCGGCCGCTCGACTACGGCGCCGAGCTCTACAACCGCCGCGGGATCCTGGCCTCGAACGGTCCGCTGCACCCCAAGGTCCTCGACGTCCTGCGCCCGATCCTCTCCCGCGAAGCCGAGTCTTAGAGGGCGTTGGTTCTCGCTCCACCGACGGCCGACGATCCGACCCGCTGGCTGCGCCGGAGCTGCGCTCCGGTGCTCGAGTACCCTGTGTACACTCCGCTCCGGTGCTCGCTCCGGCTTCGCCATCGGGCCGGCTTGTCGGCCGGGTTCCGAGGAGGCTTCCAACGGACCGGACCGGAAGGGACCGGACCGTTCGCATGAGGGATCAGGTTCCGCCGACGGTCATGCGGGCGGTGCGGAATGAGGGGGTGAGGATCGAGGAGCGGGTGTCGAGATCGTCACCGACCGCGTCGATGCCCTTCCACAGCTCGTCGAAGCTGGCGGACACGGTGATCTCGCTGACCGGGAAGGCCCGCTCCCCACGCTCGATCCAGAAGCCCGCTGCACCCTGGGAGAAGTCACCCGTGACCCCGTTGAAGCCAAAGCCCATCAAGTCGGTCACGTAGAGCCCGCGCTCCAGCCGTTCGAGCTCGCGGGCCGGCGTCTTTCCCGGTCGCAGGATCAGGTTCGAGGTGGTGACGTGCGGTCCGCCGCCCACCCCCCGTCCCGCCGAGCCGGTCGATTGCCGGCCGAGCTTGCGGGCCGCGTAGGTGTCACACAAGAACATCCGCAGGATCCCGGCCGCCACCAGCACGTTGGTGCGGGTCGCGATCCCCTCTCCGTCGTAAGGGCGCGAGCCGGCCGCCCGGGGCAACAGCGGATCGTCGACCACGTCGCACAGACTCGACGCCACCGGGGTCCCCTCGCGCTCCGCCAGATACGTGCTCCGCCGCCAAACGGCTCCCCCGGACATCACGCTCGCCAGCTGTCCAAGCAGGCCGCGCGCGGCGTCCGGAGAAAACACCACCGGCACCTCGCAGGTGGCGATCTTGCGCGAGCCGAGCTTGGCGAGCGTCCGGCGGGCCGCATCGAGGCCCACCGCCTCCGGGTCGACCAGCTCCTTGAGGTAGCGCGAGGCGGTCCAGGCCACCCCGCTGCGCTTCTTGCCCCCGGCGTCGTCGCACACCGGCATGACCGAGAACGACAGGTTGGTGCCGCGAAAGGAGCCCGAAAACCCGGCCGAGGTGGCGAACGCCGACGCGCCCATGCTGCGTCCGAACACCGCCCCCTCCGAGTTGGTCACCCGCGCATCCGATTTCAGCGCCGCGGCCTCGCCGAGGCGCGCCCAGCGGATCGCCTCGGGCACATCGAGCTCGGTGACCCGGTCGTCCCACAGCCCGAGGTCGGGGAGCTCGCGGGCCAGCGTCTCCGGGCGCGGCAGGTCCGCCAGCGGCTCGGGCTCGGACAGCAGGGCCAGCTCGACCGAATCGCGCGCCAGCCTCTCGAGCCCCGCATCGGAAAAGTCCGAGGTGTAGGTCACGGCCGCGCGGTGCTGCTTGAGCACCCGCAGCCCGAGCCCACGGCTGCCCGCCTCCTTGACCAGCTCCGGCTCGCCCATGCGCACCTTCACCTCGAGCTCGCGCCCGTCGCGCACCAGGACCTCGGCCCCGTCGGCGCCGGCCCGCAAGGCCAGGGACAGCATCCGCTCCGCTTGGCGCTGGCACTCGGCCGGATCGGGCAACGGGCGACCGCGACGTGCCTCGCCGGGGCCGATGGTTCGCCGGAGGGTTGCACCCTCGCCCTCGATGGGCCTTTCAACGGCGCCGACGGTTTCCTCGGTGCTCATGCGGTTCGGGTTCCTCCCACCGTCATCTCCGAGATCTTGAGGGTCGGCGTGCCGATGCCGACCGGCACCGACTGACCATCCTTGCCGCAGGTCCAGGTCCCGTCGGACAGCCGGAAGTCGTGGCCGACCATGGTGACGTTGCGCAGGACCTCTGGCCCGTTGCCGATCAGGTTCACCCCCTTGAGCGGGGCGGTCAGCTTCCCGTCCTCGATGAGGTAGCTCTCGGTCAGGGAGAAGACGAAGTCCCCGTTCGAGATGTTCACCTGCCCACCCGAGAAGTGCTTGGCGTAGACCCCGCGCTTGACCGAGCGAATGATGTCCTCGGGCGCGTCGGTCCCCGGGGAGAGCAGGGTGTTGGTCATGCGCGGCAAGGGCTCGTGGCGGAAGCTCTGGCGCCGCCCATTGCCCGAGGGCGCGAGCCCGAAGTGCTTGGCCGAGATCCGATCCTGCATGTAGGCCACCAGGATCCCGTTCTCGATGAGCACGTTGCGACGCCCAGGGTTTCCCTCGTCGTCGACGTTGATGGTGCCGCGGGCGTGTCCGAGGGTCCCGTCGTCGATCACCGTGCACAGCGCCGATGCCACCTTCTGCCCGATCTGGTCGGTGTAGTTCGAGGTTCGCTTGCGGTTGAAGTCCGCCTCGAGCCCGTGCCCCACCGCCTCGTGCAGGAGGATGCCGGACTCTCCGGGCCCGAGCACCACCTCCATGGGCCCGGCCGGCGCCTCCACCGCGTGCAACATGCCGAGGGCCAGGCGCGCGGCCTCTGCCCCGTGCTCCTCGGGGCTCTGCCCGGGGCGCGAGAAGTACTCGAGGCCGAAGCGACCGGCGCCGCCCGAGCGTCCGCCCTGCCGCTGGCCGTTCTCTTCGGCCACCGCGTGGACCCCGAACCGGATCATGGGCTGCCGGTCGTGGACCAGCTCGCCGTCGGAGGAGACCACCAGGACCTCGCGCCACTCTTCGGCCAGAGAGGCCTCCACCCGGACGATGCGGGGATCGGCGGCGCGGGCGGCGAGGTCCGCCCGCCGCAGGAGCGCGACCTTGTCGATGCCGGCCACGTCGAGCGAAGACTCCACGATGGGATAGAAGGCTGGGACCGGCGCGATCCGGACCGCGACTGGTCCCGGGGCGCCGCCGCCCGAAGCGATCTGGGCCGCGGTGCGGGCGGTCTCCAGCATCCGGTCCTCCGAGAGCTCCTCGGTGTAGGCGTAACCCGTCGCATCGCCGCGCACCACCCGGACGCCGAGCCCGACCGAGATCCCGCGGCCGACGCTCTTCACGCGTCCCTCCTCGAGGACGTAGTCGGCGCCGAAGCGGTGCTCGAAGTAGAGATCCGCGAAGTCACCCCCCGAGCCGAGCGCCGCGGACAGCAGGCGGCCCGAGATGGCCGCGTCGATGCCGCCGAGCGGCGCGAGCTTCGCGGTCGGCAACCGATCGGGCGGGTGGGAGCCGGTGGCCGGTCCCGAGGATCCGGTGGTCAATCGAGCCATCCGTTGGTCGCGCGAGGGATCATGCCTCCATGATGTCCGATGAGACACCCCCTTCGCCAGGGTATTTGTCGGCGGTGGACCCGAGGTGGCTATTCCATCCATCACGCCATCACGCCATCACGCTCGCCATGACGCTCGCGACGCCGCGCGGGTCGGGCGGGGTCGACGCGCGACGCGGGTCGCGGGGGGGAAGCCTCAGGGGCGCTCGGGCGGCAACCCGAGCTCGTCGCCGGAGCTGAGCTTGATCTTGGTGAGGCCGCGCACCTCGACCTGCCGGATGCGCTCGCGGGTCAGGTTCAAGATGGCCCCGACCTCCTCGAGGGTGATCCCCCCGCGGTCGGCCACATCCAGGGAGCAGGTCTCCGCCATCTCCCAAACCTCGAGATGCGGAAAGTTCAGCTTGATGGCGCCGGTCTCCGGGTTCACGTCGAGGTACAGGTGGTGCGAGCAGCTCACGAAGGGGCAGGGCCGGTTCATCCCCTGGCACTCGGCGCGGGTCTTCGGTCGCTCGACGTCGGTCGGGTAGATCAGGATCTCGGACAGCCGCTTCTCGTCGCGGCTGAGGCGCTTGGGCGCGATGGTCTTCGAGCGCACCCGCCCGTCCCGCCCGGCCGAACGAACCTTGCGCCGGATCCGGGCCACCTCGGGCTGGGGCTGGTCCTCGTCCTCGGTGTCGGCCGCGGGCACCACCACCGGGATCTCGCTTCCGTCTCTCGGGTCATCCATAGGCTATCTCCTCCTCGCGCACGATCGCGGTGGTCGAGCACCGAAATCAGTACAGGTCGCTCGCGCCCCCGACGGCAGAAGCCGCGGACCGCAGCCGTTCCTCAGGCTCGGAAAGTCGGCGTTCCAAATTGCTGATGCGCCTGACGAGCTCGCTGGCGGCTCGCTTGGCCTCGATGATCTCGCGCTCCAGCTCCCGTCCACCGTCGGAGTTTCGAACCGCGGGTCCCTTGGCCTCGCGCTCGAAGCCGGACAGCAGATCCCGCAGATCCTTCTCCACCGAATCGATGTCGTCCTTGAACCGCAGGAACGAGCGCTGGATGTCCTCGATGGTCTGGTCCTCGGCCATCATCCCCTTGACGGTGTTCACCCGGCGGATCACGTGGGCCGGGTAGATCCCGCAGGACCCGCGGTGCTTGCCCTTGCGCCCCACCCGCACCGAGCGGGGCAAGAGCCCGAGCTGCACGTACTTGCGCAAGGTGGCCTCCGAGAACCGGATTCCTCGGGTCTCGAACGCGTCGACGATCTGCCGGGAGGTGAGTCCGTTCGGCCAGGCCTGTTCGATCTCCCGGAGCTCACGCTCGTCCAGCAACCCGGATGGCCGGGTGGGGGTCCAGCCACCGGTCGAATCGGTGGCCGATGGCGGAGTGCGTTTCATTTGACGATTCAGAATGTATTCCATTCAATAGATTCTAAGCAATAGAAATTTGACTGTGACTTTGTTCAGTGTAGTCAGGTGGATCGCCCTCACCTACTTCCCTCCGCGCTGCGTGCACCCGGGAGCACCGCGCGCTTCACCTCATGGGTATCGAGTGGGACTCATGACAGGAGGCAGAGGTCCGGCACCTGAACCCCGTCCTCGTCCTCGTCGCCGAGACGGGCTCGTGGGCCCTGCAGGGGGCCTCACGACTGAAGGACCTTGGCCTATAATCGAGGGCCAATGGCTCGACGGTCGGTCCTGATGATGATCACGTTGACCGTGGCGGCGGGGGGAGCTCTGCCGGCCCGAGGGGAGGCCACCTCGCCGCGGCCGAGACACCTCACCGATGCGCGCTGGGGCATCGGCATCGACACCCCGCCGGGCTGGTCGGTGTCGCAGCGGACGGGGTTCGCGGAGACGGTCTTCCTGCTGCTGTTCCCCGACGGGAGCCGCATCTCCCTGTCCGCCGAGAAGACCGCCGCTCACTCGGCCAGCGAGGTGCTCGAGACCAATCGCCGGGCGCTCGCCAGGCAGGGATTCGGCGGTATCTCCACCGCGACCGGGCCGGGCGACTGGCGCACCCTCGACTTCGAGGTGCCCGAGGACGACGGCAAGCACCCACAAAACGAACACCCCAAGACCGACCAGCCCAAGACCGACAAACCCAAGACCGACAAACCCAAGACCGACAAGCCCAGGCCAGACGATCGGGACCCGCCCGATCACCTCGACCGGGTCCGGCAGCTCTATCTCGTGCGCCCAGGTCCTGGCCCCGCCGGACCCGCCCTCGGCACCTCGGTGGTCCTGACCCTGACGGCCCCCGCCCGCTCCTTCCCCGCGCACCTCGCCGATCTCGGCTTCGTGGTCGAGCGAATCACCTTCGAGGCGATCGCGCCTCCCGTGCCCACGGGGGCCACGGGCCCGAAGTGACTCGTGACGTGGTGGTCACGACGACGGGGTGCTGGGCGCCGGGGCCAGCGGAGGTCGCTGCCGCACCACCCCGTCGAGCAGGTGTGACACGTCCGGCTCCCGCCCGACCTCGAAGGGCGGGGCCACGTGCTTCCACCCCTTCTTGAGCCAACGCACCGGACCGCGGTCCTCGCACCCGAGCGCACGATCTCCCGGATCGCAGAAGGCCCGCACGTGAAGGTGATCGTCGTGCGGCTCGGAGTCCGAAGGCTGCCGCACGATCACCTCGGCCCGCGCCACGAGCGCCGGGTCCGAGGCTCCGGCCTCGCGCAGGATCGCGGCGGCGAGATCCCGCTGCACGAAGATCCACTGCACCTCGAGCCCGGGGTCCTCCAGCAGGGCGCGCACCACCCGCCAGGCCCGGCCGGCGTCGAGTCGCGCCGCCGGCACCGGTCGCGCGGGGGCACGGCCTCCGCGCGCGGCGGACCAGGCGACCGCCCGGCCCGTCCGATCGAAGTGCAGCATGCAGTCCCCGAGTGGAACCATGCCGCCGTGCGCGTCCACCGCGGGCAAGAAGATATCGAAGTCACGTCCGCTCTGGTGGGAGCGGTGCTCGGGCGAGCCGCCGCCGCCGCGGTGGGAGAGATCCCCGATGGACAACCAGCCTCCCGGGTGGGTGCGCTGCACCGCCCGGGCGACCCGGACCACCGTCTCCACCACCTCGTCGGTGGCGAACTGGCTCTCGCGCGCCTGCCACGGCTCCCCGACGCGATAGCCATCTCCGCGAACCGGGAGCCGGGCCGGTCTCCGCAGCACCCCGTGGGCGTGCCAGCCGAGCGAGACGCTGGTGCCATCCCACCCGAATGGACCGACGCACCCCGAGAGCCCGAGCAGGCCGAGCACCGCACACACCAGCGTTGACACCATGAATGAGGCTGCCGCTGCCGGAGCGTATGGGCCCCGGAGAGCGCGGTCAATCTCCTGGCGAGGAGGGCCGAGGCTGCGATGCAGGCTGCGAAAGGCGCAGGGAGCTACAAACGGACTCGGCGCGACGCCTCACCTTGACCCAGGAGGGTCGACAGAAGTAAGGTCGCGGCCCATGACGATGAAAGCCCTCCGGCTGGTCTTTACCGTCGCGAGCCTCGCCGCTCTCACCTCTCTGGCCGCCTGCCCCCAGGGCGGAGGAGCTCTCAAGGTGGACAAGGTCGAGCCCCCCCAGGGGACCACCGCCGGGGGAGAGGAGATCACGATCCTCGGGGAGGGCTTTCAGCCCGGCAAGACCCAGGCGGAGGTCCGCTTCGGGCGCAAGAAGGCCGAGGTCGTGACCATCGCGGCCACCAACAAGATCAAGGTGGTGACGCCGGTCGGTGACAAGGGGCCCATCGACATCACCGTCGCCTTCGACGATGGCCATGCGTTCAAGATCCCGAACGGCTTCCGCTACGTCGAGCCAAACGACGGCGAGAGCGCCCGCCGCGCCTTCTTCTCGGGCGGCAAGCCCGCTGCGGGCGGCCAGAAGATCGAGCTCGAGAAGAAGTAAGGATCCGCCCGGGCCGAGCCACCGAGCCCCCGGAGCGCTGACCGTCCGCACCGACCGCGAAGGGGCGGGGCCGGCCCCGCCGCGGCTCACTTGTATTCGAGGCGAAAGAGCTGCTGCCCCATGAGCACGAAGGTGCCGCTCGGGACCTTGCGCTCTCCCCGCACCCGCAGGAAGGTCCCGTTCGACGAGCCGACGTCGTTGATGAACACCCGACCGTCGCGCAGCGAGATCCGCGCGTGCGTCCCGGACACGTAGCCGTCCTCCGGAAAGAGGATGTCGCCGCGCTCCCGACCCATCACCACCGAGTCACCGAACAGCGGAAAAGCCGAGCCGTCCACGTCGCGCCCCACGATCACCGACAGCCGCCCCCAGAACCCGGGGTTCGGGGTGCCAGCGACCTCGGTCCCGTCCTCGAGCGGCACTGGCGCCGAGATCACCTCGAACCGCAACAGCTCCTGCCCGATGCGGATGATGTCCCCGGACTCGAGCGCCTCCTCCTCGCCAATCCGGACGAACACCCCGTTGAGGCTCCGCACGTCGCGGACCATGAGCCCCTCCGGCCCGAGGATGAACTCTGCGTGGCGCGGGGACAGGTAGAGATCCCCGTCGAACAGGATCCCCTGCCCGCGGCCCACCAGATTCTCGCCGTCGTGGAGCGGATGTGCGCCCCCCTCGGAGCCGTCGGGACGAATCAAGATCAGGCGCCCGCGCGGGACGATCACCTTGGCGGGAGCCGCCGCCGAGTGGCCCGCGCGCGCGCCGGTCGTGAGGGGGACGCCTGGCGCCCCCGCACCCGACACCGACACCCGGGCTCCACATGACCCGCAAAAAGCGAACCCGGGGCTGACCATCCGGCCGCAGCTCGCGCAGACCGTTCCCTCCGCCGCGGCACCCCCAGCCCCGGGCGGGCTGGCCGGCGGCGAATGCAGCAGATCGCTCGAGGCCGACTCCCCCGCGAGGCCCCCGGCCCCCGAGGCATTGACCCGACCCGGGTGGAGGGCGCCGGCGGCGGCGGCGGCGGCACTCCCGGCCCGAGCGACCCCGCCCAGGCCCGCGCCCGTCAGCAACGGGGTGGGCGTGGGCGCGCTCGGCCCCAGCTGCGGGGAATCGTTCCAGGGAATGCCAGACCTCGGACGCGCCACCGACGCGGCCGGGGGCGGTGTTGGGGCGTTGGGATCGGATCCGACCCCGACCGCCGTGCGCTCCGGATCGCCGACGGCCGCCCCCTTCGAACGCGCGGGCTCCGCCGCGGGTGAGGGATGGGGCTGCTGGTGATGGTTGTCCGAGGCGACCCCGTCGCGCGCGGCCTGGGCCACGGACGACGACGCCGCCGCCGTGGGGGCCGCTGCTCCCGCTCCCGCTCCCGCCCCCTTGCTGGCCCCCGACCGAATCTCGTTGCCGCACCCGAGGCAGAACTTGTAGTGATCCTGATTTTCCTTGCCGCAGCGGCTACACGTGATCACGGTTCGTCCCCCTCTTTAGGGCCCATGGCAACTATCACACCGCGCGCGACCCGGTCAACGCCGCCATCGTCGTCGCGCGCGAATCGGCCGAAGGCTTCGGTCAGGACAACTCCACGCGCAGGAGCTGTTGCCCGATGAACACGTAGTCGCCGTGAACGAGCTGGGTCTCGCCGGTGACGCGCACGAAGGTTCCGTTCTTCGACCCGAGATCCGTCAGGGTGATCTGGCCGTCCGCCGACACCGAGACCTGCGCGTGCCGCCCCGAGATGAAGGGATCGTCGAGGAAGTTGACGTCGTTGCCCTCGCGACCAATCGAGATGGTCTCGCCGCGCGCCCGGTAGACCATCCCGATCTCCCCGCCGCGCAGGCGTTGAACCAGCTTCATCTTCGATGGGCGCTTCGGGCTCGCGTAGAAGTAGGTCCCGTCGGCGTCGGGCTGCGGCCCGAGATCGGGGGGAGAGGGCTCGGCTTGCAGGAGCTGCTCACCCACCAGGAACATTCCCCCCGAAGGCACGGCCACCGGGGCCTTGATCCGGGTGAACACGCCGTTGACGGAGTCCTCGTCCTGCAAGAAGAGCCTGCTGTCACGGTAGATGAAGTTGGCGTGGCGTGGCGACATCAACGGATCGTCCGGGAAGAGGATCACCCCCTCGGAGCGTCCGGCGAGGTGATCGGTGCCAGCCAGCTGGTAGGTCACGCCGTCGACGCCCTCGCCCTTGATCACGATCAGCTTGGCGCGGGTCGGCGGCTGGGCGTTCGCGCCGAAGAACAGGGTGCGGGCGCTGGTGCCTGAAGCGACCGGCTGGACGCCGCCGTCCACGCGCGTCCCGCACTTTCCACAGAACATGAACTCGGCGGGCAGCTCGCTGCCACACGCGGGACAGGTCTTGACCGTGCTCATGGAGCGCGTCGTTCCGGGTGGCGCGCGCGCAGGCAGGTCACCGTCGATTCGAGCCCGAAGGCGAACCCGAAGGCTAGTATGAAGGCCAGCATGAAGCGCGAGATTCTTGGTCCGCCGACGGGGCAAGTCAAGGTCGCTGATCTCGCGGGGTTAGGGTCCACCATCGCGCGCTCGACTCCGTCGATCGAGGGCAGGCGAGCCGAAGACGACCGCGCGCCCACGCGCACCCGCGCCCACGGGCACCGCCCCACCTCTGCCGAAAGAACGACCCTCGGCCCCGCACCATTGCGCGACCGAGGGCCGACCGAGGAAGACCGGATCACCGACTGCGTGTAGCCAATGTCAGATGATGTAGGTGTTGATACTTCATCGGACTACCTCGGTCAAAAAACTTGGCTCGACGGCCGAGGATCTCGGCCTCGCTCGCCATTCCATCACTCGGCGCCAGCCGACCCCAGTGGCCACTCCCCCCCTCACGCGGTCAGGTCACGCGGTCAGGTCTTGCGGTTGTTGCAGCGCTCGCGGAGGAACGACTGGATTGTTCGCTTGAGGGCCTCGGGCATCGCCGCCTGCACCGCCCTCCGCGAGATCTCGGCGGTCCGACGGTAGGTCTCGAAGAACGTCACGCAGTCCGGGCACTGCCCGAGGTGCCGACGAAATCGCACCTGCTCGTCGTCCGGCAGCTCGCCCTCGAGATAGTCGAGGCAGAACTCCATGAGTTGATTACAGCTCATCACGGTGAACGACCGTCACGCAACACAGCTGTACGATGACTCCCGTGGCATCAGGTTACGGAATAATACTCAGGCGTGACTTTCCGGAAAGAAGAACTGTTTGTCCTCGTGCGGCAGCCGGACCCGATCGGCGGGATTCGGACCTCGACGCAAAATCTGCGGCCGTGGGGATCCGGTCGAGATCCTCCGCCTTCCGTCCTCGACCGCTAACGTCCCGGCGGGTTCGGCCTTGACACCCGCTCGACCTCCGTCGAAATAGGTCGCCCGACCTTGGTCGCAATGTCGCACTTGAGGAGCCATCGCGTGGCGGTCAGACCCTGGGGCACCGAGGATCTCGCCAAGGTATCTGGACCGTTCCAGGCGCTCTTCGACCTCGCAGCACGCCGACTCGGCTTTCCCGGGCGCGAGGGGACGGTCTTCCTCGCGGCCCTCGGTCAGGTCACCGTCGGCTGCACGCGCGTGGGCCCGCCCCTGCCGCCCGGCGGCGCCGACACGCTGTGGGCTCTTCGTCGCCGGCAACCCGACCGCGCCGAGACCGCCCCCATGGCCCTGGCCAGCCCGAGCGGAGATCGCGGAGAGCCCAGGGGCTTCATCCTCATGGACGCCCTCTCGTGCCTGGGGCTGGTGTCCGCCACCCTCGGGCTCCCGCCCCCCAAGGTTCACCGGGCCCCCACACCGATCGAGATCGGCATCGTGGCAGCCGCCCTCGGCGCGATGGTGCGCAGGGCCGACCCGTCCTTGACCATCGACCTCGAGCCGGTCGTCGACTGGCCGGGGGCGGAGCTCGCGCGCGACGCGCTGGTGCAGCTCGAGCTGCACATCCGTTGCGCCACCTTCAACGAGGGGGTCCGCGTGCAGATCCCACCGACCTGGATCCCGTCCTGCCCGGCGCCGACGCGCGGAGCCCGCCTGCTGGAGGCTCGGGTTCCGGTGCGGGTGTCGGTCGAGGTGGCACGAACCCACCTGCCGATCGGCGACTGGGCGCGGGCCGCGCCGGGAGACGCCGTGGTCTTCGACGGCGTCCCGTCGGTGGGGCACGGGGCGAGCCGGCCCTCCGCCGTTCGATTGGGCCACCACGCGGCCAGCGCCCTGTGGGAGCCGACGGGCCTCTTGCGTCTCACCTCCGACTTTCGACCGACCGATCGTCGTCGCCCGAGGATCGGGCGCGCCGAGGTGAGCTCACCTGCGACGGCGGTGGCCTCCGATCCACCGACGCCGCCACCGACGCCGCCACCGACGCCGCCACCGACGCCGCCACCGACGCCGCCGCGCGTGCACGCTTCCCCGGACGTCGCCCCTCCCCCGACCCCCGAAAGAAGGACGCCCCCCATGGCCGACGACGAACAGCTCGCCCGACAATCCACGGCCGCCATGCTCGCCATGCTCGCCTCCGCCCCGCTCGAGGTGGTGGCGGAGGTCGGTGAGCTCATCCTGCGCGCCGACGAGCTCATCGCGCTCCAGAAGGGCTCGGTCATCTCTCTGGGTCGCCCGCGATCGACCCTGGTCGAGCTGCGGATCGCCGATCGCGTGTGGGCGCGCGGCGAGCTGGTGGACGTCGATGGAGAGCTCGGCGTGCGGGTCACCGAGCTCGTCGCGCCCGAGCCCTCCTCGATCGAAGCCACCCCGGCCGCGCCCGGACCGACCGACGCCCGCGACGAGCCCGGGTGACCGGCCGTCCCCCAATCGGACGCTCGCCGATCTGCATTGATCCTAAGCGGGGCTCTTGCCGCGATCGAGGATCCGCTGGATCCGCTGGCGGATCTGGTTGTAGCGCTGCAGAAATTCCAGGTTCTCCTGGCGAAAGGCCTGGAGGTAACGCCGCTCCTTGAGCTTTTGCTGGATGCCCTCGCGCACCTCGTCGAGCGGGGCCGCGAGCTGCGCGGGGTTCTCGAGATCCCCCATCAGATCCATGACCCGAGCGCCGTCGATCATCCGGAGGAACCCGGGACGACCGGCCACGAAGGGCGAATCGTAGAGCAGCGCGACGGCGTCGGGCGCGGCAGCCTTGACCGAGCCGATCACGATCCGCCCCGGCAGATCGGGGAGCTGCTCCTTGACGAGCGCGATGTGCGGTCGCGCTCGGGTCACGAGATCGAGGGCCTCGCCGCCGCTGCGCGCGTGCGAGACGTTCCAGCCCTTGTTGCGCGGCAACGCCACCGCGAAGCGGACGGCGGCGTCCTCGGCGTCGTCGACCAGCAGGACCGCGCAGGTCTCGAGGGGCGAGCCCGCCTGGCTGCTCTCGCGCCCCAGCAGTCGATCCTCGAGGTTCAGACGCTGGCGCGACAGATCGCGCATCTGCCGCAGAAAATCCTGGTGAATCTCCGCCACGTCCTCCAGCAAGGTGGTCTTCTCGCTGGTGGCCTGCAGCTCCTCGGCGATGGCCACCATCCGTTTCTTCAGGTAAGCGAGCGAGTCCGGCTCCTTGACGATCACGTCGGCGGCGCCGTTGCGAAAGCCCACCACCGCGATGTCGAAGCCCTTGCGGGCGGTCATCACCACCACCGAGGTCAGGGGAGACTTCTCACGCACGAAGCGCAGGAGCTCGATCCCCGCGCCGGGGGTCGGGGTGTCGACGTCGAGCAGCGCCGCGGTGAAGAACTTGTTCACGCAGAGATCCCGGGCCCGCATCACGTCGGCGGTGACCGTGACGACCATGCCGAGGCGCCCGAGCGCCGCCGGCATGCCGGCGGCGATGGCGGCGTCCTTGTCCACCACCAGGACCTCCTGGCCCTGCGTCTCGGGCTGCTCGTCGTTGCCGCTCGGCACGTCGAAGGTCTAACACCGTCGGCGGTCCTCCCCAAAGGGGAAACCGTGTTACGCTGGTCGAGCTCACCCATGGCGTCGATACTCGATCGCGTGCTCCAGGCCGCCCGTCAGCTCGGCGCCTCGGACGTGCACCTCAAGGTGGGGCTGCCGCCGGTCTTTCGGATCAAGGGCGACCTGCGCACGGTCCGGGATGTGCCCCCGCTGTCGCGAGACGCGGTCGAGGCGTTCGCGCTCGGGATGATGAACGAGCGGCAGCGGGATCTGTACGGGCGCTCGTGGGACGTGGATCTGGCTCACGCCACCGCGGACGGCGTCCGCTACCGGGTGAACGTCTTCCAGCAGCGGGGCAACCCCGGCATGGTGCTGCGCCTCATCCCCCCGGAGGTCCCCCCGTTCGAGGGGCTGAACCTGCCGGGGGCGGTGCTGGATCTGGTCAAGAACGAGCGGGGCCTGCTGCTGGTCACCGGCATCACCGGCTCGGGCAAGTCGACCACCCTCGCGGCCATGGTCGACGCCATCAACGCGCGTCGAGCCTGCCACATCGTCACGGTCGAGGATCCGATCGAATACACCTTTCGCGATCGGCGGAGCATCGTCAATCAGCGCGAGATTGGCTTCGACACCCTGAGCTTCGGCAAGGCCTTGCGGGCCGCGCTCCGGCAGGACCCCGACGTGATGATGGTGGGCGAGATGCGCGATCTCGAGACGGTCGAGATCGCGCTCCTGGCCGCCGAGACCGGGCACCTGGTGATCTCCACCCTGCACACCCTCGACGCGGTCGAGACCGTGAACCGCATCGTGTCGGTCTTCCCACCCCACCAGCAAACCCAGGCCCGGCTGCAGCTCGCGGGCGTGCTCAAGGGCGTGGTCTCCCAGCGCCTGCTGCCGCGCGCCGACGGGCTCGGCATGATCCCCGCCGTGGAGGTGCTGGTCAGCACCGCCCGGGTGCGGGAGCTGGTGTCCGACCCGAAGCGCACCCGCGAGCTGCACGAGGTCATCGCCACCGGGCGCGACCCCTACGGCATGGTCAGCTTCGATCAGTCCCTGATGGATCTGGTGATGCGCAAGCTCATCACCTACGAGGCAGCCCTGTCCCAGGCCTCGAACCCGGATGACTTCTCCCTGCGGTACCGCGGCGTCGGGCGCGGCTCGGACGGGGTGGCCGAGGGGGGCGCGCCGCCGGCGACCGAGCCCGCCCTCGAGGTGGTGAACCGGGGGTTCGGCGGCGACAACCCGCCCGATCCCGACTTTCCCATCGAGCGGTTCAAGCGCTGAGGCGAGCGCAGAAGCGCAAGCGCACGAGGATCGCGGTCAATCCTGGCACGAGGCAGCGGAATGGATGATATTTGGACCAGCGTGCACTAGTCTTCACGGCCCGATGTCGCCCCCCTCCACCTCACCTGTCTCGACGGCTCCGTCCTCCAGCGCCACCCGCCGGCAATTCCTCGACTTCTTCCGCGCGCGCGGGCACGTCGAGGTCCCGAGCTCTTCCCTGGTCCCGAGCCACGATCCCACCTTGCTCTTCACCAACGCCGGAATGGTGCAGTTCAAGGACGTGTTCACCGGGCAGGCCCGCCGCCCCGAGCCCCGGGCCACCTCGTCGCAGAAGTGCGTGCGAGCCGGCGGCAAGCACAACGATCTCGACAACGTCGGGCGCACCGCCCGCCACCACACCTTCTTCGAGATGCTGGGGAACTTCTCCTTCGGCGACTACTTCAAGGCCGACGCCATCGCCTTCGCCTACGAGCTCCTGACCCGGACCTACGCGATCGATCCCGGGCGCCTCATCTACACCGTCCACGACTCCGACGACGAGGCGCACGGGCTGTGGCGCAAGATCGCCTCGGTGCCGGACGCCCGGGTGGTGCGCCTCGGAGACAAGGACAACTTCTGGGCCATGGGCGACACCGGCCCCTGCGGGCCCTGCAGCGAGATCCACTACCACCAGGGCGACGACATCCCGTGCGCCGAGGTCGCGGCCGGTCGGGCCTGCCTCGGGCCCGCCTGCGATTGCGATCGCTGGGTCGAGATCTGGAACCTGGTGTTCATGCAGTTCGAACAGGTCTCGAAGACCGAGCGCCGCCCCCTGCCTCGCCCGTCGGTCGACACCGGCATGGGCCTCGAGCGCCTGTGCGCCGTGCTGCAAGGGGTCCGCTCGAACTACGAGACCGATCTGATTCGCCCGCTCATCGATCGGGTGGCGGGCCTGTCCGGGAAGTCCTTCGTGCCCACGGACTACTCGGGCGCCTCGGCCTCGATGCGCGCCATCGCCGATCACGCACGCGCCACCGCCTTCCTGGTCGCCGACGGGGTCTTCCCCGACAAGACCGGGCGCGAGTACGTCCTGCGGCGGATCATGCGCCGGGCGGTCTATCACGGCTGGCTGCTCGGCATCCACGACGCCTTCCTGGCGGGGCTGGCCGACCAGGTGGTGATGGCGATGGCTCCGATCTACCCCGAGCTCGGGGAGCGGCGGAGCGTGATCCGCGAGGTGGCCGAGCAGGAGGAGCGGCGCTTCCGCGAGACCCTCGACCGCGGGTTGCGCATCCTCGGCGAGGAGATGACGGGCAGCGCGCGCCGGGTCGGTGGCGAGCTGGCCTTCAAGCTCTACGACACCTTCGGCTTTCCGCTGGATCTGACCCGGGTCATCGCCGAGGGCCGCGGCTGGGAGCTGGACGAGGCCGGCTTCGAGGAGTCCATGACCGCGCAGCGCCGCCGCAGCGAGTTTCACGGCTCCGGCGACACCGCCGTGGACACGGTGTATCGCACGGTGGCCGAGCAGGCCGGGCCGACCGAGTTCCTCGGCTACGATCACCTGCGCGCCACCGGCGTGATCAAGGCCATCCTGGTGGATGGCCGCAGCGTGCGGGAGGCCCAGCCCGCCGTCGACCCCGGCGCCGATTCGGACGAGATCGCCGTGGTGGTGGACCGGACACCCTTCTACGGGGAGCAAGGTGGCCAGGTGGGGGACGGCGGGACCATCCAGGCGGAGGGCGCGGTCTTCACCGTGACCGACGTCCAGCGCCCGATGCCCACGCTGCTGGTCCACCACGGACGCCTGGCCGGAGGGCCCCTGCGGGTGGGCGACCGGGTGGAGCTGGTGGTCGACGAGGAGCGACGCAACGCCACCCGCCGCAACCATTCGGCCACCCACCTCTTGCACTGGGCGCTGCGGCAGGTGCTCGGGGATCACGTGGCCCAGAAGGGCTCGCGGGTGGCCGCGGACCGCCTGCGCTTCGACTTCTCCCACTTCGCGCCGCTCACCCGGGAGGAGCGCCGGCGCGTCGAGGACCTGGTCAACCAGGCCGTCCGCGCCAACGTGCCCACCGGCACCGACGTGCTCGCGCTCGCCGACGCCAGGAAGTCCGGCGCGGTGGCCTTCTTCGGCGAGAAGTACGGCGACACCGTGCGGGTGGTGACCATGGGCGATTCCAAGGAGTTTTGCGGAGGAACCCACGTGTCGCGCACCGGGGACATCGCGCTCGTCAAGATCACCGAGGAGACCGGGATCGCGCAGGGCGTGCGGCGGATCGAGGCGGTCAGCGGCGAGGGTGCCGTGACCCACGTGCATCGCCTGCAGGCCGAGCTCGAGGCCGCGGCCGATGCCATGCGCGCCACCCCGTTCGCGGTCGCGGGCAAGGTGGAGCGGCTGCAAGGCGAGCTGCGCGAGAGGGACCGCGAGATCGAGCAGCTCAAGCGCCGCCTGGCCGCCGGCAGCGGGCGCGATCTGGCCGCCGAGGCCCGGGACGTGAGCGGCGTCAGGGTGCTGGCCGCCCGGGCCGAGGTCGCCGACCCCAAGGCCCTGCGCGAGGTGGCCGACCAGCTGCGCGGCAAGCTGCGCTCGGGGGTCATCGTGCTGGCCGGCGTCGAGGGCGACAAGGTGGCCCTCGTCGCCATGGTGACCCCGGACCTCACCGAGCGCTTCAGCGCCGGCCACATCGTGGGCGAGGTCGCCCGGGCGCTGGGAGGCAAGGGGGGCGGCCGCGCCGACATGGCCCAGGGGGGCGGCGCGCACCCGGAACGCCTGGACGCGGCGCTGGCGCGCGTTCACGAGCTCGTCCGTGGCTGACCACCGGTCCTCCGACACTCGGGCCCAAGCCCCGTTCTCGTCCTTGTCCTTGTCCTCGTCCTCGTTCCTCGCGTCCGGTCAGGGCACGGGGACGAACACCGACCCGCCGCGCCAGACCTTCGCGACGGTCCCGGCGGACGCGGGGAGCACCCTCGCGGCCGCCCTGCGCCCCCGCCTCGCCGACCAGAGCTGGAGCGCCGTGCGGCGCCTGTGCGAGACCGGCAAGGTCTGGGTGGATGGCGTGGTGGCGCTCGACCCGGCCCTCCGCCTGCTCCACCCCTCGACCATCGAGCTGCGCATGCGTGCCCCGCGGCCACGCACCACCCAGCCAGGCTTCACGGTCGTCCACGAGGACGCCCACCTCATCGTGATCGAGAAGCCCGCCGGGATCTCGAGCGTGCCCTTCGAGCGCAAGGAGACCGGGACCGCGCTCGATCTCATCCGCGACCACTGGCGCGCGCAGCACCTCCCGGCGACGAGCCGCCCGCTCTACACGGTCCACCGGCTCGACAAGGAGACCTCCGGGCTGCTGTGCTTCGCGAAGACCAGGACCGCCGAGGCCGGGCTCCACCGGATCTTCCAGCGGCACCTCGCGCGCCGCACGTACCTCGCGCTCGCGCATGGGCGCGTGGAGGCGGGGCGCATCGAATCCCGCCTGGTCCCCGACCGCGGCGACCACCTGCGCGGCTCGACCCGCAACCCGCAGCTCGGCCAGCACGCCATCACCCACGTCGAGGTGGTCGAGCACCTCGCGGCGGCGACCCTGTGCCGCATCCGGCTCGAGACCGGCCGTACCCATCAGATACGCATTCACCTGTCGGAGGCCGGTCACCCGGTGGTGGGTGACGCGGTCTACACCCGTGACCGCCTCCAGCGGGGGGAGCCCCTCCTCCCGGCGGAGCGCATGATGCTCCACGCCGAGACGCTCGGGTTCTCACATCCGGCCTCGGAGGCTCCGCTGCTCTTCGAGAGCCCGCCGCCCCCGGCCTTCGCCCGCGTGGTCGACGCGCTGCGACCGCCCCCCGCCCCCGCCCCCGGCCCCGCGAAACCGGGGATGAAGCCGGCAAGATGATCTCGTCCCAGCCGCCGGCGCCGCCCTTGGCCCTCGTCCTCGATCCGACCGTCCGCACGGCGCTCGGACGGATCTATGGCGCCATGCGCTCGGGGCCCCTCGACCCCGACAGCGTCGCCGACTTCGGTCACGACCCGGCGTTTCTCCCGTCGGTCGCGCCGTTGCTCGAGTTCCTCTACGCCCGCTACTTCCGCGTGCGGATGCTCGGGATCGAGAACATCCCGGCCACCGGTCCGGCCCTGCTGGTGGCCAACCACTCGGGCGGCCTCCCGTACGACGGCGCCCTGCTCATATACGGGGTGTTTCGCGACCATCCGCAGCATCGCCGCCTGCGCACCCTGGTGGCGAACTTCGCCTTCCGCTCCTCGTGGATGGCGCCGGTGGTCGCTCGCATCGGCGGTGTGCGCGCCGCCTCGGGACACGCCAAGCGCCTCCTCGACGGCGGCGAGCTGGTCGGGGTGTTTCCCGAGGGCCTGCGCGGGGTGGGCAAGCTCTACCGCGAGCGCTACCGGCTCGAGCGCTTCGGCCGCGGGGGCTTTGCGCGCCTGGCCATCGAGACCCGTGTGCCCATCGTCCCCGTCGCCATCGTCGGAGCCGAGGAGATTCACCCCATCCTGGCCAAGGTGACGAGGATGGCCGAGCCCCTCGGCATCCCCTACATCCCCATCACCCCGACCTTTCCCTGGCTGGGTCCCCTCGGTTTGCTGCCGGTACCGACCAAGTGGACCATCCAGATCGGCGAGCCGATGCAGGTGCCCTCGGAGGCCCCACCGGGTAGCGCCGTGGTCCAGGAGACCGCGGAGAGCGTCCGGGCCCGCATCGACGAGATGATCAGCCGAATCCTGACGCAGCGCAAATCGGTCATTTTCGGCTGAACTTCGGCCCGCGCGTGGCTCACGCTGCACTGCTTCTTCCCTACGCGAAGCCCGATGTCGCGAAGGCGATTGGCGGACCGCTTTCCGGTTGGAAAAAGCGCCCAGCGTCGTTCACATTCTCTTGCAGGTTTTTCTGCAGATTTCGCCGTGGCCTGCCGACACAGCCGAAGCCCCCGGCAAGCCGCGATTTTTTCTAATGAAAGAGACCTGCCATCGTATTATTCTTCCTACACTTGCTTACAGGTGCTTGTGACGAGGGACTTCGGCAAGGTCACGGGCAAGGTCACCATGAAATGACCGATCACGCTGGCTCACCGTCTACTACCCTATGAACACGTCACCGTTCACACTTCCACGCATGATCGATGTTGGCCAGATCATCGGCAACTACGAGATCACGGCCAAGATCGGGGAAGGCGGGATGGGGGTGGTGTACCTCGCCGTCCATCCGGTGATCGGCAAGAAGGTGGCGATGAAGGCCATCCACCCGGAGCTCTCGCGCAACCCCGAGGTGGTCTCGCGCTTCATGATGGAGGCCAAGGCGGTCAACCAGATCGGCCACGACCATATCGTGGACATCGCCGACTTCGGGAACACGCCGAGCGGCGACTTCTACTTCGTCATGGAGTACCTCCAGGGCGAATCGCTGGCCGATCGCCTCAAGCGCGAGGTCCTCATCTCCCAGGCCCGGGCCCTGGCCATCGCCGCGCAGGTGGCCGACGCCCTCGGCGCATCCCATGACCACGGGATCATCCACCGCGATCTCAAGCCGGAGAACATCTTCCTCATCACCCGGCGCGGGAACCCCGACTTCGTCAAGGTGCTGGATTTCGGCCTGGCGAAGCTGACCCAGGTCGAGGAGAAGGTCACGCACAAGACGCGGGCCGGCTCGGTGATGGGGACGCCCTACTACATGTCGCCCGAGCAGGGCGAGGGGAAGCTGCAGATCGACAACCGGGCGGACATCTATTCGCTCGGGATCATCCTGTTCGAGATGTTGACCGGCAAGGTGCCGTTCGGCGGCGAGGGCTACGGCGAGATCATCGTCAAGCACATCACCCACCAGGCGCCGTCGGCCCGGAAGATCAACCCGGCGGTCTCGGCGGCCGTGGAGATGATCCTGTTCCGCGCGCTGGCCAAGGAGCGCAGCGCTCGTTTCCAGACCATGCAGGAGTTCCGCGACGCCCTGCTGGATCCGGAGCGCTACGTGGCCGCGACGCCCACCACGGGGCTGCCGGCCGAGCTGACCGGGGTGACCCGGCTGGCGGCCCCGATGGCCCGCAGGGACATGAACTTCGGGAACCCCGTGACCGGGTTCCGCAGCGGCGGGGTGGTGATGGATCCCACCGGCGTGCCGTCCACCTTTCGCCATGGCATGGGCGAGATGGACAAGGTCACGTCGCTGCGGCCGAAGACCAACCGCAAGCTGCTGCTCGGCATCGCGGCGGCCCTGGCGACCGTGGCCCTGGTGACCGCCTTCACCCAGGCTCCGCGGCACGACGCCGGCCGTCCCGTCGCGGCGGCCCCGGGGCCAGGGCAACGGCTCTCGACCGGTGCGAGCGGCAACGAGCGGCGGCCCACCACGGTCCGCATCAACTTCAGCTCAGATCCCGACGGCGCCACCGTTCTGCGCGCGCTCGACGGGTGGGAGCTCGGCCGCACCCCGCTCTCGGTGGAGGTGCCGTACAGCGATACCTCTGTCGAGTTCAAGCTGCGTCGCGCGGGCTACGAGGACAAGTCGGTCATCATCGTGCCCAACCTCCCGGCGCCCTTCTTCGCAACCCTGCGTCCCCTCGCCACGCCCACCGTGGCGATCCCCGCGCCGTCGCCCCGCCGCGCCGGGGGTGGCTCGAGCCGGCGGCAGACCCAGCTGTCCGCGACGCAATCCGCGGAGGCCGGCGGGCCCGCCGCCGCCCCGTCGCGGCGGGTGGAGAAGCCCGCTCAGCCCGACGAGGACGAGGTCCTGGCCCCCACCGATCTGAAGTAGCCGGCCTCGCGGTGGGTGCTCAGCCGCGGACCCGATTTCGTCCCTGGGACTTGGCCGCGTACATCTGCTCGTCGGCCGCCCGCACCAGACCTTCGACGTCGCGGACCTGTTCGCTGACGCTCGCCACCCCCATCGAGATGGTCACGGCGATGCGGGTGTTCTCGAACCTGAACTCGTGCTGTTCGATCAGCTGCCGCACCTTCTCGGCGAACACCAGCGATGGACCGAGGGCGATCTCGGGCAGCACGATCGAGAACTCCTCTCCGCCGTAGCGCGCGAAGAGATCCTCGCGGCGGATCTTGGTCTTCACCGTCGAGGCGAGCTGCTTGAGCACGTAGTCTCCGGCCAGGTGCCCGTAGGTGTCGTTGATGTTCTTGAAGAAGTCGATGTCGAACATGACCAGGGACAGCGCCCGCTGGTAACGGTGGGCTCGGGCCACCTCGCGCTCCAGGGTCTCCGTGAAGTTGCGCTTGTTCGAGATCTGGGTGAGCCCGTCGATGGTGGTGAGGCGATAGATCTCCTCGTGGTAGGCGTTCTCGATGTTGCCGCCTGTGAGGAACTTGAAGATGGTGCGCCCGATCTTGATGAAGTCACCGTCCCGCAGCACGTGCTCCTCGATCGGCTCGTCGTTGACGTAGGTCCCGTTGGTCGAGCCGAGGTCGCGGATCAGCAACGACTTTCCGGTGTTGACGATCTTGGAGTGGTTGCGCGAGATGGACTCCTGGTCGATCTGGATGTCGCACTTCGACGATCGCCCGAGCATCAGGCTGGTCGCCTGGAGGTTGTACTTCTTGCCGAGCTCGTCGCCGTAGATGACGACCAGGCAGGCCTCCTTGTTGATCGCCCGGTCCGAGATCCGACTGATCGCCGTGACCACGGTCTTGGCCCGGACGTGGTCGGAGTCCGATGAGTCGTTGGGGTCGGAGGGCTTGCGGGACAAGGCTTCAGCAAAGCGTAGGTGAGCGCGCCATTTCCGTAAAGGGTGACCGTCCCGGGTGGGGCGGATCTTCGCGGAAGCCGTCGATTACCTACATGTAGGTTCGGCCGGTGGGCGCGCCAGGCCCGAGCGGGGCGCGGCTCCCGGGCGAGGGTCGACCGGTGTCCCGGGTTCGCCCGACCGCGTTGCAATTTTGCCAGCAACAAACTGTTCGCCTGCCGGCCAGACCGGTGGGACGGGCCGGACAGGCCGGACGTTTCGTGGTCCGGCCCCTACTCACCGCGTCGGGCCGGCGGGCCACCAGCCGCCACGCCCGTGCCGCCGAGCCGAGGGTGGTGCGACCAGCGGTTTCACCGCCGTGATTGCGCTGTCCGAGCCTCGTGTGCACGTATAGACTTCGAGCGCTTTCCACCGGCTGCGACCTCGGCGACGTTGGCAATGTCGGATGAAAAGCCACCACGAAATGCGGCTCTATGAATGGCTGACCGGAATCGTCACCGAGCGCGGTAGCGAAAAAGCGCTCGTCTACCGGGACACGTACCTCTCCTGGCGTGGGCTGCTCCACCGCGTCGATCGCCGGGCGCAAGAGCTGCGGTCGGCCGGGATCGTCGCCGGATCCTGGGTCGGGCTGATGCTCGGCAACGTCCCCGACTTCGTGATCCTGGCGCTCGCCCTCTCCAAGCTCGAGGCGGTCGCGGTTCCCCTCGATCCCACCATCAGCCCGAAGGATCTGGAGATGGTGCTGGATGCGGCCCCGCTGCGGGCCCTCATCACCCGCCCGCGCGGAGGGGAGGTGACCCAGACGCCCGGCGGCGGAGGCGGTTCCTCGGGGCCGGTCCACACCACCGGACCCGGGTCGGGCCCGATTCGCAGCGGCGCAGGAGGCTCCGGGCCCATCCGGGCCACGCCCGTGATCTCGAAGCACGTCCCCGAGAACCGGCGACGCCTGCAGGGGACCCTGCTCACCTGCAGCATCTACCGCCGCAATGACCCACATCGCTCGCAAGGCAACCTCGGCCCTGCGGAGCCCGAGGTGGCCCTGGTGCAGTTCACCGCCACCATCGGTGGCGATCCCCACGGGATCATCCGCACCAACGACAACCTGGACGGACTGGCCAAGATCCTGACCGACACGCTGGATCTGAAGAGCACCGACCGCATCCTGTGTGCCATTCCGCTGCACCAGAGCTACGGGTTCGACGTGGGGCTCATATCGGCGCTCTGCTCGGGCGCCACATTGTTCCTCGAGGACGAGGTCTCCGCCAAGCGCATCGCCAAGCTGCTCCGCGACCACGCCATCGACTTCTTCCCGGCCTCGCCGTCGCTGTTCGGGGCGCTGATGAAGATCCCGACCATCAAGCCCCTCAAGGTCCCGAACGCCCGCTACTTGAGCTCGGGATCGTCGCTGCCCCTGGCCATCGCCGACGGCTTCTACGAGCGGTTCGGGATCAGACCCCTGTCGGTCTATCACACCACCCAGGCAGGTCCCCTCGCCATCGACCGGGCTGGACGCGACCCGGGCGCGGTCGGAAAGCCGTTCGCGGGCGTCGAGATTCGCATCGCGGCGGGGGATGGGACCAAGCTCGGCACCGGGGGGGCCGGACCCATCTGGGTGCGGTCGCGGGCGCTGTCGCACCGCACCGTGCCCGACATCCGCCTGCCGGCCCGCCGGGGCGAGATCGCCATCGGAGGCCACGACCAGGAGGGCTGGTTCCGCACCGGGGATCTCGGTCAGCTCGATCGCAGCGGCAGGCTCAACATCACCGGGCGCGAGGACGATCTCGTGAAGATCGACGGGCGCCGGATCGCGCTCGGCGAGGTGGAGGGCTGCCTCGAGTCGTTCCCCAGGGTCAAGGCCGCCAAGGCGCGGGTGATCATCGACGATCTCGGAGGTCCCATGGTGGTCGCGCAAGTGGTCCGCGAGGGAAACTGTCCCGCCGAGGATATCATCGACCACTGCGCCCGCAACCTCGCGCCCTACAAGGTCCCGCGCCAGATCGAATTCTGCGACACGGTCTAGCGCCTTCGGCGCTCGCGGGGGGCCGCGGACGTCCCCCCACTTGCCTGCGCCTCCGGCGCTCGCGGGGGCCGCAGACGTCCCCCCACGTGCCCCCCTCGGATCTTGCTGAGGCGGGCCGGCGCGGCGAGGCCGCGCCTCCCGGGGAAAGACCCGCGCGCGGCGCTCGCTCTGGCGCTTCGACCAAAGAATCTCCCTCGCCTCACGAAGCGGGGGGAACCAGTGGACCGAGGCGGCCCTTCCCGACGAACGGAAGCCGAGCCCCGCCCCTCCGACTATCCCCTCCCCCGCGAAGCGGGGGGAGGGTCAGGCAGAGGGGAACCACTTCAGAACTGGCCGGCGCAGGTATCGGGGGTGTTGCAGAAGTAGGAGAGGCAGCCGAGGAGCTGGGTGGCCTGGCCGATCGGAAGCCCGGGATCGGTGAAGTCCACCGCGACCTTGTTGAACCGGGCGAGGACACCGTCGTCGGGGAGCAAGTTGGGATCCGCCGCCTCGAGGGCGGCCTTGCAGACCCCGAGGGGCGCGCTCGCGCAGCTCCCATCGTCGATGCTCGCGTCTCCGCAATAGCAATACGAGGCATCTCCATCGACCGCGCAGTGGGTGGACCGCATACAATCCACCGCCATCTGACAGGCGACGGCCGCATCCCCGGTGAAGGCGCTGCAGCCGACACCCTGGGGCGTGCACACGCTGGCCTGGCACGATTCACAGGCGGTTGCACCGCCAGACGCTCCACCACCGGCTCCGCCGGGGCCGGACGCGCCCCCGTTTGCAGCGTCGCCCGCGGTCCCACCCGCTCCGACGTCAGCGCCTCCCGTCCCGACGCTCGCTCCACCCGCGCCAAGGTCGGATCCACCCGTGCCGAGATCAGCACCACCCGTGCCGGCCCCGCCCGCGCCGAGGTCGGCACCTCCCGTGCCCGTGCCGGCCCCGCCCGTGCCGAGGTCGGCCCCACCGGTGCCGAGGTCGGCACCTCCCGTGCCGAGGTCGGCACCTCCCGTGCCGGCCCCTCCGGTTCCCGCGCTGGCCCCACCCGTTCCGAGGTCAGCCCCACCCGTTCCAAGGGCGGCCCCACCCGTGCCGGACCCCACGCCTCCGGCGCCCGTGCTCCCGGCGGAGCCTGGGACGGGGAACACACACGTGTCCCCGCACGAGAGAGCGTCGCACTCGATGAGCCCCGTGGCTTCCCCGATCGGCAGTGAGGGATCCACGAAATCCGTGGCGATCTTCGCGAACCGTTGCTCGGCCGTGTCGGTCCCGAGGATGTTCGGATCCGCTGCCTCGACCTCGGACCGACACACCCCGAGCGGCGCCGCCGCACAGCTGCCATCATCCTGGCTCGCGGCGCCGCAATAGCAGTACGAGGCGTCGCCGTCGACCGCGCACCCGGTGGCCTTCATGCACGCGGTGAGCGCATCGCAGGCCGTGCGCGCCGCTCCGACCAGCGTGCCACAGCCGACCCCCTGGGGCGCGCAGACGCTGCTCTCGCAGATCCCGCAGGCGCTCGCGTCTCCGCCGGTCCCACCGGCGGCGGCACCGCCGGCTGGCCCAGCATCCCCGGCGACGCCTCCCCCGCTTCCCGGCGCGCCAGCGTTGCCGGATGAGTCGCCGCCCGCCGATGCACCACCGAGCCCGACCGCCCCGCCATTCCCGGAGTCGCCGCCCGAGCCAGACATTCCCCCTTCGTCCGCGCCACCTTCGCCCGCGCCCCCCGCTCCTCCGGCGGCCGCACATTCGCTCATGCACGAGAGCGCGTCACACCCGATGAGGCCCGTGGCGGCTCCGATCGGGAGCGTGGGATCGACGAAGTCGGACGCGATCTTGCTGAAGCGCTGGGGCGCCGAATCGGACGGCAAGAGGTTGGGATCCGCTGCTTCCAGCTCGGCCTTGCAGGCCCCGAGAGGGGCCGCCGCACAGCTTCCGTCGTTCTGATCCGCGGTCCCGCAGTAGCAATAGGAGGCGTCTCCATCGACGGCGCAGCCGGTGTCCTTCATGCACGCGACCGCGGCTTCGCAGGCGCTCTTTCCGGGCTCGGCGAGCTGGCCACAGCCCACACCCTCGGGCACGCAAATGCTGACCTCGCACGCCCCGCACGCATCGGCTCCATCGCCCGAGGCGAGACGCACCCGCGCCCCCGCGGCATGCGTCGATCCCACCTGCGAGCCAGTCTCGCCAGTGGAACAAGCGCTCCACGTGGTGGCCACGAAGACGGTCAGCACCGCCAACCAAAGCACATTCCGCAACTCACGTCTTGTCCGCATCAGGTTCCTTCCGAAGAGGCCGACACCGAAGATTCGAGGCCGAGTCCTGGCGCGGCTCCGCCTTGACGACCCAGTCCCGCGGCTCCGGCAATTCAAATGCCGCGCCAACCCACGATGTGGCGACTGCTCCTCGGGCGGGTCGCGATGCAAGAGGTTCCCGCCAGTATCCGCGGGTCGGGCCGAGGGGCGCGATCGGCCCCTGGCGGGCGGTCTTCGATTTTCGGAGACGGGACGTTCGATTTCGCCCCATCTCGGACGCGCGGGGGAACGAGGACGACGACGACGGTTGGGCGCCTCGACCGGCTACTGCAGGATCTCGTGCAGCTCGAAGCGGATGACCTGCGGGATCTCCGGCTTCACGTCGAGCTCCTCGAAGTGGGATTCGAAGCCGGGACAGCGAATCTCGATGCGGTGGAAGCCGGCGGCGATCCGTCGCGGAGCCCGCGTCAGCTCGAGCACGGTGCCCATCATGCGGTCGTCGATCCAGACCGTCGCGTCGGGTGGGTTGCCGTGCGCCTCGAAGGGCGCCGATGGTCCGTGGCGGGGAACCGTGGCGCAGGCGGTTGCTCCGACCACCGCGGCCGTCGCGGTGAGGGTCCACAGCAGCCGGGCGAGCAGGTGCTGGCGGGCCGGCCACCGCGCGGGCCGTGCCCTCGGCCGGACGCACGTGTGCGCGAGGCGGGTGCGGGCGCCGGTCCGCTCGGGTCCGGGTGGGCGTCTCATGGGGCGGGAGGGCCACCGCCCGGGGCGGCGATCACGGCCGCCCCGCCCGGCCGCGCCGGCGCGGCCGCGCCCGGGCTCGCGGCGGGCGCCCCCGGCTCCCCACCGCCCTGGACGGGCGCTTCGAGGGGAGCCACCCGCTCGACCTCGTTGCTGCGCAGACGGACCCGCGCGCGGACCAGGTCGCCGGTCACCTCGGCCCCGGTCCAGTCGAGCACGCTCGCGTCGCGCGCCACGAGGGCGACCAAGGCCGCGCCCGGCAAGCGCGAGCGGACCTGCAGCTCGACGTGGCCGCCCACGATGCTGCGCAGGTCCACCCCCGACACCGGGCCGAGCCCCCGCAGCTGCTTGAGCAGCGCCAGCACGGCCCCCGGCTCGACCACGTCGGCGTCGACGGTGACCGTCCGCAAACCCGAGCCCGCCCGGGCGTCCGAGCCCTGCGGGGCGACCCGCGCCACCACCGCGCCCGCCGCGCGGCCGAGGCAGTCGGAGCGGGCGGTCTCCTCGTGCTCGGAGAAGCTGCGGGTGGTCTCGGTCTCGTCGGCCACCGGGACCCCGCTCCCCGCCTGGACGACGCGGAGCTCGAGCGAGCAGCTCACCGATTCGAGCCCGGGCCCGCGCACGCGCCCCTCGCTGCTGGTCGTCCCCACGACGAAGGCCACCGCACCGAGCTGCGCCTGCGCCGCCGCCTGGAGCGCCCGCTCCGGAAGCTCGGAGTCGGCGGCGGTCCCTGGTCGAACCCGGGCGCCCGTGGCGGCGAGCGCCTTGGCGACCGCGCCAGCGGCCTCGAGCGCGGCTCCCCCCGAGCCGACCACCAGGTAGGAGGGCAGATACGCGGGGGGCGGGGACCCGGGCTGGCCGGCCGGGGCATTGGCGCCCGCGCTGCCCGCAGGTCCCGCTGCTCCCGGGGCGCCTCTCCCGGACGCGCCCTGCTGGGCCGCCGCCCTCTCGAAGGTGCGGCGGACGGCCGCGTCGTCGACCTCGGCGTCGATGCGGACCGCGTACGTGCCGGGTGGGCGCTCGCCCTCGTCGAGGGTCCGGTAGCGACGCACGAAGCCCCGGGCGCGCCCCAGGATCTGGACCACCACCTTCGGTTGGGCGGTCCGGACATCCCCATCCGGGCCGCCGGAGCCGAGCGCGTCGATGGCGGCGTCGACCGCGCGCTTGAACGCCTCGGTCAGGGCGCGCTCCCGGGCACTGGCCACGTTCCCGCCCACGATGGTGGCCTGTCCTTCTCCCAGGCGTCCGATCAGGACGGGGCCGACGGGCACCACCCCGGCGGGCGCGGGCGACGGCGCCACCCCTCCCGCGGGCGAAGGCGCTGGCGGCGGAGCGCCTTCGGCCGCTGCCGGGACCGCGACCGCCGGCGGGGCCTGCGCGAACGCCGCGCCCCCGGACAGCCACACCACCAGGACCGAGCCGGCGCCGCGCATCCGCGGGCACCGCACGATCTTGGGAACGGGCCGGGT
>Ga0265316_10001031_pt1 | contig 30182 bp, 24 predicted proteins | sample 4522metaG_FD_202092 | JGI IMG/M metagenome (GOLD analysis project Ga0265316, IMG submission 202092) | Rhizosphere microbial communities from Carex aquatilis grown in University of Washington, Seatle, WA, United States - 4-5-22 metaG | ecosystem: Host-associated > Plants > Roots > Rhizosphere >...
ATTGGTTTCCTTGTGATGTGGCTGGCCATACCGGCACTCGCAGCGGCTTGCTACTACTCGCTCGCGATTGTCGCCGCCGCCCGGTGGCGCAGGCCGGCGGCCTGGCAGGATGCCGGCGAGGAACCGCCTCACGACGGACCGCCGCGCGAGTGGGCACTGAGTGAGCCGCCGGGCGCGCCGCCTCCGAGCGCGCCGCCGCCGAGCGAACCGCCGCCGAGCGCGCCGCCGCCGAGCGCGCCGCCACCGCTCTCCGTTCTGAAGCCCGTGCACGGCCGGGACCCCGGCTTCTATGAGGCCATCCTCTCCCACGCCGCGCAGGACTATCCCGAATTCGAACTCCTCTTCGGATTGACCGATCCCGGCGACCCGGCCATCGCCGATATCGAGCGCCTGCAGCGCGAGTTTCCCAGCCGCCGGATCGAGATCGTCCTGGTTGAAACCGATGCTCCCAACGCCAAGGTTGGGGTGCTGGCGGAGCTGGCGCGCCGCGCGCGGCACTCCCTGCTGCTGGTGAACGACAGCGATATCGTGGTGGAACCCGGCTATTTTCAGGCTGTCGCGGCGCCGCTCCGCGACCCGCGGATCGGCTTGGTGACCTGCCTGTACCGGGCGCAATCGGAATCCTGGGCGGCCCATTGCGAAGCGCTGGCCATCGCCACCGAGTTCGCTCCCAGCGTGCTGGTGGCGCGTCTGCTGGGGCAGGCCGAATTCGCCCTGGGCTCGACCATGGTCTTCCGCGCCGGAGCGCTCGGCCGCATCGGCGGCTTCGAAAGCATCGCCAAATACCTGGCTGACGATTACCAGCTTGGGCGCCGCATCAGGCAATTGGGCTACCGCATCGAGTTTGCGCCGGTGGTGGTGGAGACTCACCTCGGGGCGGAATCCTGGGCGCAGGCGTGGCAGCACCAGTTGCGCTGGTCGCGGACCATCCGGGTGTCGCGCCCCGCCGGTTACTACGGATACGCGGTGACGCACGCTACTCTGTGGGCGCTGGTGGCCTTCGCCGGGGGCCAGTGGTGGGCTGGCGCCACGGCGCTGGCCATCCGCATTGTCGCCGGCGTGCTGGTGGGCGCGGCCATCCTCAAGGATCGCGGCGTCTTGCGGAGATTCTGGCTGATCCCTCTGCGCGACCTGTTCGGGTTCGCCGTCTGGGCCGGCGGCCTCTTCGGCGACCGCGTCCAATGGCGCGGCCGCAGCCTGCAACTGGCGCCCGGCGGCATCATCCAGGGGCAACCGCCGGCGCAGCCGCAAGCACCAACGCAGGCGTAACACGAGGCCTGAGCCGCTGGCGACATCGCAGCGCGAACCCCGCCCCAGTCCCCGGCACAAACCCCGGTGCGACCCCAATGGGCGCCGCCACAACGCCTCGCGTCTCGCACCGGCATGCCAGGCCTCAAGTTAATTAACGCTTATTGGGCGGATCCCCTTGGTCCCGCTGCCTTTGTTGCCATTGTGGAGCGGACCTTCCGGTCCGGCCCGGCGCCTTCCAAGAGACCGATGCGGTGGTTCCGGAAGCCGGAACGGAAGGTCAGGTCCACTCCACAACCACAAGAACAGCCTGGGCACGCCGCTCCGTGCTCAACCGCAAACCCGCCAGGCGGACCCACTTTGTCACGGTTGATCTGGCGGTGTATACCAGTTAGGCTGAAATTGTCGTGATACTACTCCTTTTCGGCCCCCCCGGATGTGGCAAGGGTACGCAGGCTGCCTTCCTTGCGGCGCGCTTCCACATACCGGCCATATCTACCGGCGAGATGTTCCGCGCGGAGCAGAAAGCCGGCACGGAACTGGGCAAGGCAGCCTCCGAGATCATGTCGCGGGGCGGCCTGGTCGGTGACGATATCGTCAACGGCATCGTCGCCAGCCGCACCTCCAAGCCGGATTGCGCCAACGGCTTTCTGCTGGATGGCTATCCGCGCACCGTGCCGCAGGCGCGGGTCTTTTCCACCCTGCTCCAGCAGCGGGGGTTGCCTGAGCCGATCGTGATCCATCTGGACGTGGCCGACGATGCCCTGGTCGCCCGCTTGACCGCGCGCCGCCAATGTCCCGAATGCCGGCGCATTTACAACCTGCTCTCGCAGCCGCCGCTGGTCGAGGGCCAGTGCGACGACGACCACGCGCCGCTGCTGATCCGCGACGACGACTCCGAGGCCGTAATCCGCCGCCGCCTGGTGGCCTACAAGGAACTGACCGGCCCGATCCTCCAGTACTACGGCAGCTCCGCCGTTCACACAGTGGATGGCGCCGGGGCGCTCGAAGACGTCAGGAGCGCCATCGAAGCCGCGGTCGAGGACGCGCTCGAGGCCGCACCCGCGGCGAAGTAGGCCGCCGGAAACCATCCGGCCGGCCAACCAGGTTGCGGTCTTGTAGGCGTTGCAGGCCAAGTCGGCTGGGAAGTGGTGCGTCCCGGGTGCTTAGCAGTTTGGGGATTTCGGCGAAGATGCGGCGAAGACAGAGGCTTGGTGAGCAGGTTTTTCAGGGGAGCGGTCGCCGGAAACCGACTTCCCCAGTTCGGCTAAGCACCCTCCCACCCGCCGCCGCCGTGCCCGCGCCGCGTGTCATAATGGTGCCAATGGCGGCGACGGCCGAGGGCGCTCCCCGATATCAGTTCAAAGCGGCTCCGTACAGTAGTCATTCGCTGCTGCTGGCCGAGTTCCCGCTGCAGGGCGAAGGACGCCGCGTCCTCGATGTCGGCTGCGCTATCGGATACCTCTCGGAGATCCTCGCGAGCCGCGGATTTGCCGTCACCAGCATCGATTGGCCCAATAGTCCCCACCCGCCCACCGTGGAATTCGCCGGCGCCGATCTGGACAACGGGCTCCCGCCTCTGCGCGGCACCTTCGATTACGTCATCTGCGCCGACGTGCTTGAACATCTGCGCGCCCCCGTCGAGTTGCTCAAGGAATGCCGTGCGCGCCTCGCCCCAGGAGGCATCCTGGTCGGGTCGCTGCCCAATAGCGGCCACTTCTACTTTCGCTGGACCGTCCTGCGGGGCCGCTTTCCGCAACACCAGCGCGGGCTGTTCGACAGCACCCACTTGCACTTCTACACCTGGGATGGCTGGACCAGCCTGCTGCGCCGCGCCGGCTTCCGGGTGGAGAAAGTGCGCGCCTCGGGTGTGCCCGTCGGGCTGGCCTTTCCCCGCTGGGAAGGCTCGGCCGCGGTGCGCTCGCTCGAGTGGCTGTCGTTCCAGGCCGCGCGTGTATGGAAAACCTTGTGCGCCTACCAGTTCATCGTGCGCGCCCGGGCGGAGCAAACGGAATGAGTCTCAACAAACCCAAAGTTGTGGTGGTCATGCCGGCCTACAATGCCGCCAAGACCCTCCACATGACCTACGCCGACTTGCCGCGCGACATGGTCGACCTCGTCATCCTCGTGGACGACGGCAGTTCCGACGAGACTGCCAAGATCGCCCGCGAGCTTGGGCTCGAACTCTTCGTTCACGACCGCAACTACGGCTACGGCGCCAACCAGAAGACCTGCTATCGCGAAGCTCTGCGCGCCGGCGCGGACATCGTCGTGATGGTCCACCCCGATTATCAGTACGATCCCACCTTGCTGCCCGAAATCATCAAGCCCATTCAGGAAGGCCAGGCCGACGTGGTGTTCGGATCCCGCCTGATGGGCATCAACCCCATGAAGCAGGGCATGCCGTGGTGGAAGTATATTTCCAACCGCTTCCTCACCATCGCGGAGAACACTGTGTTCAAGCTGAAGCTCTCCGAGTATCACACCGGCTACCGCGCGTTCCGGCGGGAAGCGCTCGAGAGCGTGAACCTGCAGATGGATTCCGACAAGTTCATCTTCGACCAGGAAATCGTGGCGCAACTGGTCAACATCAACATGCGCATCACCGAAGTTCCGGTGCCCACCCGGTACTTCGCGCAGGCCTCTTCGGCTTCGTTTCTGGCCAGCACCCGCTACGGCCTCTCCATCCTCTGGCTTCTGCTGCGCTACCTGCTGCACCGCGGGAAGGTGATCCACCAGCGGCAGTTCGACAGCCTGGAACGGCGCTACCACAGCGCCACCGAAATCAAACCGCAGGCACACTGACTTGATCTCACTACCGAAGCTTTCCCGCAAGAAGGAAATCCTGCTGGATTTCTGCCTGGTGTTTCTCTATACGGCCGTGCTCATCCGCCCGTACTTCAAGGCGGAGTACGAGGATAAGTGGCAGTCCATCGAGAGCACCTTCATTTCCGACGCGCGCTTCCTGGCCGAGCACTGGCCGCATCCCCAGTGGCAGCCCCTCTGGTACACCGGGACCCGCTTCGATTATGTCTACCCTCCGGCCTTGCGCTACGGAACCGCCGCGCTAGTCAAAGCCCTGGGCTTCACGCCGGTCAGGGCCTATCACTTTTATGTATCGTTCTTTTACGCCTTGGGGATGGCGGGAATCTATCTGCTGATCCGCGTGGGCATGCATTCGCGCGCGGCCGCATGGCTGGGCGCGGTCGCGGCCTCGCTCATGTCGCCCATCTTTCTCTTTATGCCGCGCTTCCGCGGGGATGCCTGGAAGCTGCACCCGCAGCGGCTGGGCGTGCTGGTGAAGTACGGCGAAGGTCCGCACATGAGCGCCCTGGCGCTGATTCCCATTGCCCTGGCCTTCACCTGGCTGGCGCTCGAAAAACGCCGCCCGTGGGCCGTGGCGCTGGCGGCGCTCGCCTGCGCCGGCGTGGTATCCAACAATTTCTACGGGGCCACCGCGCTGGCGGTGTTCTATCCGGTCGCGGTGTGGAGCGTGTGGATCGCGCGGCAGCAGACGCGCATCCTCGTTCCGGCCATCGCCATCCCGGTGCTGACTTATGGGCTCACGGCCTTCTGGCTGGTGCCTTCGTACTTCAAAGTCACCGCCCAGAACATGATCTATGTTTCGGAGCACGGCACCACCTGGTCCATCTGGCTGGCGGTGGCCGTGGCCGTGGTATTCGCTCTGGTTTCCGATGCGCTGGCGCGCGGCAAGCCTGCGCGCGCCTGGGGCGTATTCGTGGGCGGATGCGTAGTCTTCTTCTCGCTCAACGTGCTGGGCAATTTCTATTTCAACTTCCGCGTGGCTGGCGAGCCTATCCGCCTGTTGCCGGAGCTCGACATGATCTACATCATGGCGGTGGTGCTGGTGCTGAAGTGGATGTGGGACCGCCCCGGAATCGCTCTGCGCGGTGTGGCCATCGTCGTGGTGCTGGCGGCTTTCTACACCACCAAGGGTTACATCCGCCACGCCTGGCACATCTTTCCCACCACGCCCGATTACAAAAGCCGCGTGGAATACCGCATTACCGACTGGCTCTGGAAGAACATGCCCGATGCGCGCGTGGCGCCCACCGGCTCCGTGCGCTTCTGGTTCGACGCCTGGCACGACCTGGCCCAGCTCGGCGGCGGCTCCGAGCAGGGCCTCCTGAATAAGCAGGTCGAGCCGGCGCAGTGGGAATCCAACCTCGGGCCGGAGACCGAGCCCACCGTTCTGTGGATGCAATGCATGGGCGTGGACGCCCTGTTCGTTTCCGACCAGCGCTCGCAGGAGTTCTACAAGGATTTTCAGCACCCCGAAAAGGTGGCCGGGAAACTGCCGGTGCTTTTCGACGACCAGCAGGGCAACACCATCTACCGGGTGCCGCGCCGCTATCCGGCCCGCGCGCGCGTCGTCGAGACGGCCACATTCCAGGCCCTCAAACCGCAGCGCTATAACAGCGACGTCGACAACCTGCGAGCCTACGCCAACGCCATCGAAAAAGGTCCCGATTCGCCCCCCACCCTGCGGCGCGACGGGCCGGACGTGATGCTGGTGGGCGCCCGCGTGGAGCCGGGCCAATCCGTCGTAGTCGAGGAAACTTACGACCCCGCCTGGCAGGCCACCTCCGGCGGCCGAACCTTGCCCATCCGCCGCGACGCCATGGGCTTCATGCTCATTGATGCGCCGCCGGGCGACCGCCCGATCCGTTTGGAATTCATGACGCCGCTCGAAAACCGCGTGGGCCGCATGGTGACGCTCGCCACTCTGCTGTTGCTCCTCATCATGGCGGTGTTACCGCGGATGTGGGAGCCGCTGGTGTGACCCGCCGCCGGCAAATCCTGCTCGATTGCTGCCTGCTCTACCTGCTGGCCGCAGCCCTCCTGGCGCCCTACTTCACGCATAAGTACACTGACCAGTGGCGCTCCATCGAAAGCACCTTCATTGCCGACGCGCGTTTTCTCGCGGCCCACTGGCCGCATCCGCAATGGCAGCCGCTGTGGTACACCGGCACGCGCTTCGACTATATTTATCCGCCCGCTCTGCGCTACGGCACGGCGGTGCTTTCCAAGGTCTTCGGCTGGTGGACCGTCAAGGCCTACCACTTCTACACCATGTTCTTCTACTGCCTGGGCATCGCCGGGGTGTACCTGCTGGTGCGCGTGGCCGGGCGGTCGCGCGCCGCGGCATACCTGAGCGCCATGGCCACCGGGCTGATGTCGCCGTCGTTTCTGTTCATGAAGAACATGCGGCTGGATTCCGGACCGTGGGTGCCGGTGCGTTTCGGCGCGCTGATCCGCTACGGCGAGGGTCCGCACATCACCGCGCTGTGCCTGTTGCCCATCGCGCTGGCCTTCGCCTGGCGCGCCTTCGAGGCCCGGCGTCCGGCCGCCGTCGCGCTCGCCGCCATATTCTCCGCGGCCGTGGTCTCCAACAATTTCTACGGCGCCACATCGCTGGCGATATTCTTCCCGCTGCTGGTGTGGAGCTTCTGGGTCACGCGCCGCGACCGCCGCCTCGCGCTTCCGGCGCTCGGGATTCCGCTGCTGGCCTACGGCCTGACGGCCTTCTGGCTATCGCCCTCTTACTTGCGGGTCACGCTGCACAACATGCAGTACGTCTCCGAAAAAGGCAGCGTGTGGTCGATGGTCGTGGCGTCGGTGGTCATCGTGGCATTCGCCTTCGCCACTTACCGGTGGCCCAGGTGGCCCAGGTGGGGCAGGCGGTGCCGCCTGCCCGCCACATCCGCGCAACTGCCGTTGGCAGGCGGCACCGCCTGCCCCACCTGGGCCTGTCCCACCAAAACCTGGCCCGTCTTCGTCGCCGGCGTGCTGCTCTTCTTCGGTCTCAACGTTCTCGGCAACTACTACCTGAACTTCCGCGTCATCGGCGAGCCTGGGCGCCTCATCCCGGAGCTCGACCTGGTCATCATCCTCGCCGTCGTGCTGTTCCTGGAGTGGCTCTGGCGGCTCCGCGGGCCTTGGCCGAAACTGGCGGCCGCGGTAGTGGTAGCCGCTGCCTTCGCCACCACGGCGCGCTATATCAAGCAGTCGCGGCACATCATCGAGCCTTGGCCCGGCTACCAGTCGCGCGTCGAATACCGTGTGACCGACTGGCTTTGGAAGAACATGCCGGACGCGCGCGTCTCGACTTCCGGCACAGTGCGATTCTGGTTCGACACCTGGCACGACCTGGCGGAATTCGGCGGCGGTTCCGACCAGGGAATCCTGAACCCCGTCGTGCCCGATTCGCAGTGGGAGGTCTCCATTGGCTCCAACCCCGAGTTCGCCCTCCTCTGGTTGCAGGCCATGGGGACCGATGTGATCTATGTGGCCCAGCCGAATTCGGAGGAGCCGTACAAGGACACGCAGCACATCGAGCGGTTCTCCGCGCTGCCGGTGCTCTGGGACGATGGCCAGGGCAACGTCCTCTACAGCACCCGGCGCCGCTACGCCCCACGCGCGCGCGTGGTGGAGACGGCGCGCCTCGACGCCCTCCACACCCCGCGCAACAATGAGGACATCGCGTACCTGCGCCCATACGTCGACGCCATCGAAAAAGGGCCGGATTCCCCCGCCATGATCGATCGCGAGAGTTCCGACGCCATGCTGGTGCGCGCCTCGCTCGCCGCCGGCCAAAGCCTCCTGGTGCAGGAAACCTGGGACCCCGCGTGGCGGGCCACCGTGGATGGCCGCCCGCTCGCGGTGCGCAAAGATCCCATGGGGTTCATGCTGGTGGACCCTCCGCCGGGCGACCGCGCCATCCGCCTGGAGTTCGCCATGCCGCTCGAAAACCGCGTGGGTTGGGGCGTGACGGCCGTCTCGCTCCTGGCGCTGGCGGGCCTGTTCCTGCGCAGCGCGCCGGGGCGGGTGCGGGTACGGGTGCGGGAGCCGTAGCCGTGAAACGCCTGCTCACACCGCTCGCCGCGCTCGCCATCCTGGGTTTCAACCTGTGGCTGAACGGTCCGCTGTTCATGCACGGCGACCTGCCGTTTCGCGGCTCCATCGAGGCCGGCTACGTGGCTACCGCGCGCTTCATTTCCGCGCATCCCAACCCCTGGGGATGGAACCCGTTGCAGTATTGCGGCCTGCCCACGCGCTTCATGTATGTGCCCGCGCTGCCCTACATCACCGCCGCGCTGGCGTGGCTGCAGCCGCACGCTTCGCTCGACTACGTGTACCGCGTGACGGTCTCGCTGGCCACTTGCCTGGGGCCGGTCACCATGTTTTTCTTCGCGCTCTTTTTCACTCGCAGCCGGCGCTGGGCGTTGCTGGCCGCGCTGGCGTACAGCTTCATCTCGCCCTCGTACGGCCTGTTTCCGGCGGTCGAGAAAGATCGCGGGATCGTCCAGCTTCCCTGGCGCATTCAGGTGCTGGCCAAGTACGGGGAGGGCCCGCACAATACCGGCCTGACGCTCATGCCTCTGGCGCTGCTGGCCGTCTGGCTGGCCGCTACGAAGCGTGGCTATCCGCGTATCTTTGCGGCGGCCGTGCTGCTCGCCATCGCCCCGCTGGTCAACTGGGTGGCCGCCTTCGCCCTGGCCATCGCGTGCGCGCTGTTCCTGCTGGCGGGCCTGGGAGAGCCGGAGTTCCGCGTGCCCCGCGTGGCCGCCGCGGGTGCGCTGGGTTACCTGCTGGCCTGTTTCTGGCTCACGCCCGGTTTCATCCGCACCATCGTCTTCAACTGGCCCACCGATTCGTTCGCCTATCGCTTCGGCCAGCCGCAGCAATGGCTGCTGGCCGGCCTCGTCGCCGGCGTGCTGGCCCTCCGCCTGCTATTCCGCTGGACGCGCGCGTCATTTTACCTTTGCTTCGTGACCATGGCGGCATTCACGTTCGGCTGGATCGCGACGGCCTTCTACCTCGGCGGATACGACACCATTCCGGAATCGCGCCGCTACGCCATCGAGTTCGAGCTGTTTCTGGCGCTGGCCCTGGTGGAAGCCATCCGGCTGGGCTCGCGGCATGCCAACCAGACGGTGCGCCTCTGCGCCTGGGGCACCGCGCTCATGCTGCTGGTGGCCGGCACGCCGCAACTCTGGGCCTACGCCAACCAGGGTTGGGACCGCTGGAAACCGGCGCCACGCGAGGAGTCCGTCGAGTACCACCTCGCGCGCTGGATCGCGGACCATCCGCCGCAGGGCCGCGTCTTCGCATCCGGCGGAATGCGGTTCCGCATGAACTCCTGGTTCGACATCCCGCAGGTGGGCGGCGGCTTCGAAACCGGCCTGCAAAACCGCGTGCCCTGGGACCTCTCATACCGCGTGCGCACCGCGCGCGACCTGCCGCCGGGGCGCGAAACGGCCGACACGCTGCTCATGCTGAAGGCCATGGACACCCAGTACGTAGTAATTCACGGCCCCCGGTCGCGCGAGTATTATCGCGATTTCCTGCGGCCCGAGCGGATCGCGTCGGCCCTGCCGGCCGTTTACCACGAAGAGGACGATACCATCTACGCTTTGCCTCCGCGCCCGCTGGCCCACGTGGTGAGCGAGAGCGAACTTCCCGGCAAGGATGCCGCCGAACATCCGCAGGTTCTGGAGCCGTACATCGCGGCGATCGAAGACGCGTCGCGGCCTCTGCTGCGCGCCGTCTGGCGCGGCCCCGGCCGGCTGGATATCGATGGGCCGGTAGCCGCCGGCCGCCTGGTAGCCGTGACGGTGAATGCCGACCCCGGCTGGCACGCGGCCCAGGAAGGCCGCGAGATTCCCGTGGAGAAGGATAACCTGGGTTTCATGGTGCTGCGCCCGGTGCCCGGCGCCGCGGCCCACATCGAGATGCAATATCGCGCCCCGGCCGAGCCGCGGATCATGGCCGTAGTGAGCGCGCTCTCGTGGATAGGCGCACTGTATTTCTTATGGCGAAAACGTTCGGATTCAGCGACGACGAATTGAAGCTCCTGCTGGTGGCCGTGCGGCAGATGCGCCGCACGTTCGCGAAGCCCCGCCAGACCGACCCGGCGCTCGAAGCCTATGCGTCCCTGTACGATGCCCTGTTCGACAAGCTCCGGGACATGGCGGGTCCGCTGCCGGATGCGGTGGAAGATGTTATAGAGTAGCGGGCCGGCAGGATCGCTCCCAAAGCGATCGCAATCTTCGCCCCGCTGTGGAGCGGGCATTCCTGCCCGCCAAGCCGGCTTTCCAGCCGGCTGGACCCGCTGAAAAGCGGGTCCGCGGGCAGAAATTCCCGCTCCACGGGGCGGGGATGGTCCGAGGCACGATCTTTTACCTCATCTTATCCAGCTTTTTGCGTACTTCGCCCGCCTCCTTGGCGTCGGGGGCCGCGGCGAGATACTTTGTGTACGCGTCTTTGGCGGCCTTCAGGTCCTTCAACTTTTCGTCGGCTTTGCCCAGCTTCAACCAGGCGTCCGCGTTGCCGTCGTTCCACATGGTGGCGTCCAGATAGCGGTTGGCGGCGGCCTGGAACTTGCCCTTGCGGAAATAAAAATCGCCGGTCTCCACGCTCTTCTGCGATTGCAGCGGGTTGAAGGAATGCTCTTCCGTCAGGAACGATTTGTCTTCCTCGGCCGGCACCGCCCGCTTGCCGGAGGTCTGCGGCGGGGTCCGCTCCTCCAGTTGCGGCTTGGGGGCAGTTTGCGGCGTGCTCTGCTCCTGGGCCGCGAGCGGCGCCAGCCCCATCGCCAAGCCGGCCAAAAGCAGTCCCGGAATCCAGCGTGACATAATCAGATTATAGCCCTCCTCCGATGGAACTCCGCGACAAGGTGGCCCAGCTTCCGTTCTCGCCGGGCGTGTATCTCTACAAGGACGGCGACGGGCGCGTCATCTACGTCGGCAAGGCCAAGAGCTTGCGCAACCGCGTGCGCAGCTACTTCTCCGAAGACAAGCTGGCCGACGTCAAGACCGGTACCCTGATCGCGGAAGCGCGCGATATCGACCACATCCTGGTCGACAACGAAAAAGAGGCGCTGGCGCTCGAAAACAACCTCATCAAGCAGTACAAGCCGCGCTTCAACATCCTGCTGCGCGACGACAAAACGTACCCCTACATCAAGCTGACCAACGAAAAGTATCCGCGTGTCTACGTCACGCGGCGCTTGCGTAAGGACGGCGCCACCTACTTCGGCCCCTACTTCCCGGCCAACCTGGCGCATCGCCTGGTGCACTTCATCCATCGCCATTTCCTGGTGCCATCCTGCAAGGTGGATCTCACCCGCTTCCATCCCAAGCCGTGCTTGCAATTCCACATTCACCGCTGCCTGGGGCCGTGCGTGGAAGGCCTCACCACCGAGGAAGCCTACGCCGCCGCGGTGCGCAACGTCCGGCTGTTTTTGGATGGCCGCCACTCCGACCTGGCGCGCGAATTGCGCGGCCGCATGGAGGCGGCGTCCCAGGATATGCGCTTCGAAGAGGCCGCGTCCCTGCGCGACCTGCTCACCACCGTCGAAGAGATTGACCAGCGCCAGAAGATGGCCGCGGCCAACGACGACGATACCGACATCTTCGCCTGCTACGCCGAGCCGCCCCTGGTGGCGCTCAACCTGTTCCACCTGCGCCATGGCCAGATCGTCGACCGGCGCGAGTTCTTCTGGGAAGACCAGGAGGCGTTCGACGAGCCGGAGTTTTTCTCCACCCTGCTCCTGCAGATTTACATGGACCAGCAGCACGTTCCGGCCGAGATCCACGTGCCCGTGGAATTCGAGGACCGCGAGGTGCTGGAGGAGCTGTTGAGCGAGAAGCGCGGCCGCAAGGTGGAGATCCGCACGCCGCAGCGCGGGCAGAAAAAGGCGCTGATGGACCTGGTCGAGACCAACGCCAAGCACAGTTTCGACGCGCGCTTCCGCGTCTTGAAGCCATCCTCGAAGGCCATCCAGGAAGCGCTGCGGGAGACGCTGAACCTGCCGGCGGCGCCCGAGCGCATCGAGTGCTTCGACATTTCGCACATACAGGGCACCGGCAAGGTGGCCAGCATGGTGGTGTGGGAGCAGGGCCGCATGAAGAAGGCCGACTATCGCAAATTCATCATCAAAACGGTGGTGGGCAACGACGATTTCGCCAGCATGCGCGAAGTGGTGACGCGCCGCTATGCGCGCCTCAAGGAAGAGAAATCGCCCATGCCCGGGCTGGTGCTGATCGATGGCGGCCTGGGGCAGTTGCACGCGGCGGCCGAGGCCCTGGAGGCCATCGGCATCAGCGACCAGCCGCTGGCCTCCATCGCCAAACGCGAGGAGATCATCTACGTGTACGGCCAGGAGGAGGAGCCGTATGCGCTCGACCGCTTCTCGCCCATCCTGCACCTGGTGCAGACGATCCGCGACGAAGCGCACCGTTTCGCGGTGACCTTCCACCGTTCGCGCCGCAACGCGCTTCAGCTCACTTCGGAGCTGGATGCCATCGCCGGAGTAGGCAAGCAGACCGTCGGGAAGCTGCTGCGGGAATTCGGCAGCTCCGAGCTGGTGCGGGCCGCAAGCGAGGAGCAGTTGGCGATGGTGGTAGGCCGCTCGGCGGCCCGCAAAGTTCGCGCGCACTACGATTCTGCCTCGCAATAAGTTGTCTGCCGGACAATCCGGGCGTGCGAACCCTGGCCTGCCAGCGGTCATTGGGTTGCGGCTCCATTCTGGACTTATGCCGCAGTCGACTTCAGTTCCTCACGGATGATGCGCCGCAGAGTATCCTCAAACCGCGGCGCCTTTCCGTCGAGGTATTCCCGAAGCGCTGCATTGATGAGGGTCTGATAGCCGGACGCGCCCCCGGATTGTTCCGCCATTCGGAAGAAGCGATCCACGATATCCTGGTCGAGTCTAATCGTGATTCGAGTCTTACCCTCGGGCTCAGGTTCCGGCCGAAGAACCCTGCCCCGTTTTCCTCTGCTGAAATCGTATCGATCTTTCATTGTTCTGCCTCGTATTCCTCGCGCTCGTGCGCTTCGGCGGTGCGCGCGGAAATAATTCGAATGTTCGTGCCACGCCATGTATAGGCAACCACGAGCAAACGGCCCGTCGCGCCGATCCCCAGCGTGACAAATCGCTGCTCGTCCGGATCGGATTCATCGTCCGTGATGGTGACGGCACAGGGATCGTCAAAGACGGGGATCGCTTCGGGCATTCTGACGCCATGTCTGCGAAAGTTTATTCCGGCCTTGCCCTCTTCGTCCCACTCGAAACCCACAACCTTAGTGTACGTACTTTAAGTACATACGTCAATGGGGAGTCGTGGAGTCGCGACAGTCTCGGCCAGAGTTGCGCACCGGCAGCCGGATTCTCCATCGAAGCCAGGCGAGGGGGACTGGCTGCAATGCGGCGCGGAAATTTGTTGGCCCGGGCGCCTCCATAACCCGCGATCCTAATTAGGTTCAAGGCCCGGCGCAGTAGCCGGACGGGGGCGTCCGGCGCGGTCCAGGGGGACCGCCCCACTTTTACGATTCCTCTCGCTCTGTGCCGAGGTAGCGGCTGGCCAGCACCGATTCGGCGACGGCCGAAACGAAAAGGAGCAGCATGACGTACCACCAGAGAGGCTGCGGCGTTTTGTGGGGCGGTGCCGGGCCGGGCGACGACGCTTCCTGTGAAGATTCGGCGGCGTTGCCCCGCCATAAGGACAGGACATCGGCCGGGATCACGTCGAGGTTCGATTCCTTGGGATCGGGGTTGACGCCGACTTCGTCCTGGCGGCCATTGGCGAGGCGGATCTGGTAATAGCCGGCCTCGGTGAGCTGGAACGACTGCGCGGAGGCGGCCTCGCCCAGCGTGAGCGGGCGCTTCCCCTCGGGGTCGGTGACCTCGACGCCTTGAGCCCGTTCCTTGGCGTTGCGCAACTCCAGGTAGGCGTCCACCGGGCGCGCGCCGCCGTGGCGTTCGCTGCCGGCAAGATAGCGCGCAGTCTGCTCGATGAAAGGGACGAAGGCGGGATGCAAGGGGAAATCGTTGGTGAGGTTGTCGAGCCCGGAGGTGAGCAGCACCACGCGGCCCTCGCCGATGCGTTTCTCAAGCAGCAGCGGCGTCTGGTCGCTTAAGCGGACGATCACACGCGCGGCACCTTGACCAACACCGGGATCGACATCGAGCGCGTAGAAAAACTTCACGCCCAGCCAGCCATTGGCCTTGGCCACGGCGGGATAGGAGGAGTCGCTGGAGCCGACCGCCATGAAACGATCGGGCACGCGGCTGTAGTCGCGGGTCTCAATGATGCGCGCGCCGAAAATGGGAATCTGCGAGCGGCCTCCGGCGGAGGTGCCGGCGGCGATGAGGAGGCTGCCCCCGGCGCGCACGTATTCGATGAGCGAATTCTCCAACAGAGAAGGCACCGTGTTGAGATCGGAAAGAACGATGAAAGCGTAATTAGAAGGCTGCCGGTCGGCGGCCTCATTGACATTGATCGATTCCAGGATAAAGGCCGATTGCGCGGCGGCCGAGAGCGCGGCGCCCACGTAGAGCGGCGAGCGGCTGTCGCCATAGTTGTGGACCAGCAGGGCCTTTTGCGGGTCGGAACGCTCCACGGCGAAGCGGCGGAGGTCGTCGGCCGGGAAGGCATCGGCGGCATCGATCTTGACTTCGCAGCGGCTGAAGCCGTAGGGCACTTCGAGCGCCGGGAAATCGACAGAGGCCCGTCCGTTGGCGGGAACGGCCACGGGCTTGGTGGCGGTTGTCTTGCCGTTCACCACCAGCGACACGGTGCGTTGCGCGGCGGGAGTGCCGTAGCCGGCAATGACGGCCTGGACGTGAACCGGCTTGGCGTCCTTGCCCCAGACTTGTCCCGGAGCATCCACCTGCTCCACCGTCCAGTTGGGTTGGGCCTTCGAGACCACGGCGTGCGTCACCAGCTTAACGTTGGCGGGCAGAGCCATGTCGGAGAACGCGGGAGCCATGTCGCTGCGCTGCATGTCGCTGAACAGGTGAAGCTCGATGGGAGTGCGGACCGATTCGGCCATGGCCCGCACGGCGCGCGCCAGCTCGCCGAAGTTGCCGTGGCCATCGCCGGGCTCGATGGCCTGAACGGCGGCACGCAACGCCGATTGATCCTCAATAGGTTGGGTCATGAGGTGTAACTGCGAGCCAAAGGCCGCCACTTGGGCGCGCGCGGCGCCCTTTCCGGCCAGCACGCTCATGGCCGCGTCCTTGGCATCGGACAATCGAGTTCCCGCACGCATGCTGAAGGAGTTGTCCACCACCAGCAGCACCAGCCGGGCGCTGGCAAGGACGGCCGCGTTGCGGTTGATGAAGGGATTGGCGAAGGCGAGAATCAATAACAGCAGCACCGCGAGGCGCAGCGCGAGCAGCAGGAAATAGCGGAGCCGGCGATGACGCGTGGAGCTTTGCGTGCGCGACTCATAGAGCATCAACGAGCTCACCGGCTTGGGCTTGCGGGTCTGCCGCCGCAACAAATGCAGGTAGAACGGAAGCGCCAGCCCCGCCAGGCCGGCCAGAAACCAGGGCGCGAAGAGTCCCATTTAATTGCGGCCTCCGCGCAGGGTGAGGTATTCGCGCAAGGCGTCGTCCAGCGGCCGGTCGGTCATGAGCAAGTAATAGCCCATGCCGGCGGCCTGCGTGCGCTCGCGCAGATCGGCGAGATGCGCCGCCACTTTTTCGCGATACTCGTTCTTGGCGTAATCGGGAGTGACCTCAAGCTGCGCCTGAGTCTCCAGGTCAACCAGGATGGACGGGCCGCTTAGTTTGGGGACGACATCCTCGGGATCGAGGACGTGGAACAAGACCACTTCGTTGCCGCGGAAGCGCAGCGGCTCGATGTTGCGGATCAGGCTCTCGGGCGAATCCCAGAAGTCGGAGACAATCAGCACGATGCCGCGGCGCCGCAGCAGCTCCATGAAGTAGCGCATGGGCTTCGAGAAATCGGTGCGGGCGCGCGCTTCGGCCTGTTCGAGGCCGGCCAGCAAACGGTGCAACTGGCCCTGGCGGGTGGAGGGGCGGATATAGTTGCGGATCTCGTCATCGAAGGTAATCAGCCCGGCGGCATCGCGCTGCCCGTGGATGGCCAGGTAGAAAAGCGACGCGGCGAGATAGCGGGCATAGTCCATCTTATTGACGCCATGAGAGCCAAACTGCATGGAGTTACTGGCGTCGAGTAAGATGGTCAGCAAGCTGTTGGTTTCGCCATGATAGCGCTTGAGAAACATGCGCTCAGTCCGGGCGTAGACGTTCCAATCGACATGGCGCAGATCGTCGCCGGGAGTGTAGGCGGCGTATTCGGCGAATTCCTGGCTGAAACCGAAGTCGGGCGAGCGGTGCAGGCCGGCGACGAAGCCATCGACCACGGTCTTGGCGACCAGCTCCAGGCTGGAGATGCTGGCGAGGACGGAGGGATTGAGGAAGCGCTGTAGCATAAGGAGCTATCCCCTGCACTGGCGGCTGGGCTATTCCTGACTTTTGATTTCGGCCAATCCTTCCTGTGGAGTTGAGCACTCCGATTATAAACGATTTTGCCTGGCAGCCTGCGCGCGAGCAAGATGCCGGGAGCCTCGATTTCGTTCCCAATGGGCCGGAGCCGGGAGGAACTCGCGGCTCCCGAGTCCGGGCGACCGAGCTTCTGCGCGATCTGATACTTCGGCAATCTGTCCAAACGCAGGGCCTGGTTCTATTCGATGAGGGTGGAAAGCTTCGCCAGGACCTCATCGACGATAAATTCGGGGACCCTCTCGACAAACCGCGCCTTGCGCGCCTGTAGATCGAGAACGCGGGGCTGATTGCAGAGCACGACGCCTTGCGTCTCGGTTCCAGCGCCGCTCAATGACACCGCTAAACCGGCATAGCGGGCGAAACTCCCGCCTTGCGTGATGGGGCAGACAAGCGGGGTCCCCAGAACATGGAACGCTTTCGGAGACACGATGAGGGCGTAGCGAGCGGCGCGCCTGCCCGCGGCCTTGAGTGGGATTCAAATCGACATGGTAAACGTCGCCGCGCTCCACCTTACAGAGCCTCGCGGCCCACAGCCGGAGCGTCCAGCCAGGCGCGGTCTTCGGCCGGCAACGGAGCGTTCGGGTCGCACTGCGCCAGCAGTTCGGCTAGCTTGTAGCGCCCCTTCCTCGGGCGGGCTTGGCCGGCCGGCGCTTCGGTTGCGGCCAGCTTCCCCAACCAGGCTTCGAGGGTGAGGCCCTCCACCGCGGCTTTCGCCTCTAGCGCCGCCGCTTGTTCATCGGGAAGTTGAATCGTCGTCATGGCTTTAAATTCCTGGCTCTCTCTTCTTAGAGTAAAGGGTATAAGGCCTCTTGTCAGGAATTGCACCAGGCTTGCCGCCGCGCACGCCAGGTGGGCGCTGGTAACAACGGAACGGGGAGCAAGCTTTGTCGTGAACTGCATAACGGCTTGATGGGCGCTGTCTCGTCTATTGGCCAGCGCAATCCAGTAGAACGCGTCGGCGAAAACCACGCTCACGAATTCCTCTTCGGTGACCCATAGAGGTAATGATCATGCTCGCTGGCGCCATCGACCGGCAAATGCTCGAAAACCTCATCGGGTAAGGCCTGTATGGGACGCGTGAACGTCTTCCAGAAAGGTTCGCTTCCCTCGCCTTCCAGAGCACGATTGAGGACCTGTGCCGCGTACTATTCGGCGGTTAGGCCTTGCGCCTGAGCCTTGGCCTTGAGGGCCGCTTCCCGATTGTCCGGCAATTCAAGCACCAGCGTCATCGCTATAGCACTCCCGACAGTATTCAGAATATAGCATCAAGGCCAGCTTGTCACGAATTCGACCCGCGGCTTCGCACCGTCGCTATCTGCTTCTTCACACGATCCCCCATTTCCGCCGCAGCCACCATTCGGAAAAACGCAGGAGCAGCAACACCAGGAAGACCAGCGGCAAGTTCCATAGATCCTTGGTCTCGCGCATGGTCACGCCAGCTTCCGAAAAGGGAATGGCGCCGGCGAGTTTGCCGAGGTCGGCGGGCTTCCAATATTGTCCGCCGGTTTGTGTGGCGAGGCGTTCCAGCAGGTCGCGGTTTTGTTCGGTGTGAAAACTCTCCGCTACGCCGTCCATGCGCTGAAAGGTCAGTACATCGCGTCCTAATTCCTTGATGGTTCCGGTATTGGGATCGATGTGCTGGGCTGTGACCTCGGTCAAATAGGCGCCGGCCTTGGGAGCGGACCAGGCGGCTTGGAACTGGCCGGGACTGTCGGGCACCGGGGTCATCTCGACCAGCGCGCTGACGCCGCTCGGTCCCAGTATGTGAGCTTCGACCTTGGCATCGGGAGCGGGGTTGTACTCCGGATCGCGAACGTCGGCGGTGAGAGTGACGGCGCCGTTATCGAGCAACAGTTGCGCGGGAACGGACGCTGCCACGTGGCCGGGGGTGTCCGCAACCAACCAGCGCAGAAGCTGCTGCCAGAACAAATCGTGAGCCGTGTCGCCCAGGGGTGAGCTCATTTGCCATCGCCAACTGCCTCCAGTGGCCATGATCGCGGTACGGCCGCGGCCGAAATTCTCGGTGATCAGCAACGGCAACCTGCGGCCTTCAGGCGTAATCATGTTGGCCAGAACGGCCGCGCCCGGCTTGGGCGTGCCCGGGTCTTCGTAGTCCATCAGATAGGGTAACTTCTTCCACTTGGCGGCGTTGGCGGCGGGCTCGTCAACCAGGCGGGTGATGATGCTGTCCTCGCCCGCCGGCGCCAGCTCGGCGGTGGTATGAGTAGCGCCGTTTTTCGGGTCGGCCTCGCGATGGAAAGTGCCGGCCTGGAGCGGCAGCGTGGTCGGGAACAGGTCGGTGAGGTTCGAGGCGTTCCAGCCGCCATCCGCCAGCGCGAATTGACCACCGAGCAGCAGCAGGCCGCCGCCGCGGCGATCCACGAACTGACGAATTAACTGCTGCTGGCCGGGAGTGAAATAGCCGGCCTCCACCGAGCCGATAATCAATCCCTGGTACACGAAAAGGTCTTCCGCGCGGGAAGGAAATCCGTCGGCCAGCTCTTTGGGATCGTTGATTCCCTGGCGGTAGATCTTGTTCTCGCTGGTGCGGTCGATGGAGGCGATCTCCACCATACGGTCGTCCTCTTCCGCCTGGCGGATGAACTTGTACTCCCAACGCGGTTCACCTTCCATGTACAGAATGCGGCGCGGCTCGGAGCCCACGTTCACCACGCGGGTCAGAGTATTGTTGGCCGTGTTCTCCTCGCCCGAAAGCGGAACAGCGGCGATCTGGAGCGTTCTGGCGCCGGCGCCGCCGATATCGAACATCAACGTCTCGGTCTGCAGGTTGCCGTCCGGCCCCAACGTAACGGCGCGGGAAGCCAGCAGCTTGCTTTGGCCGCCGCTCGCGTCGCGCACGGTCAGGGTGAGCTTGGAGCCAGCGTATCCGCGCTGATGCCAGGTGATTTTGGCGGCGATGCGGGATTCGGCCAGGGCGCGGGGAGCGACGACGGCATCGTCCAACTCCACATCATGGGCTGCGCGCTCGCGTCCGAAGCCCACCGTGTGCACGGGAATGTGGCGGGCGCGCAACGCGCTGATGGCGTCCGCGCCGATGCCGCCGGTGTTATCGTCGCCGTCGGAGAGCAGCACCACGGCGCCGATGGGCAGGTCGGAAGTTTCCTCGCTCAACTGCTTGAGGCTGTCGCCGATGCGAGTGGAGGGCGCTTTGGGCGCGAGATCTTTGAGGCTGTCGATGCGGGCGGGCACATCGTCGACGCGGTAGAGACGCGTCTGAAACGAGCGGTTCAGGCTGGCCAGGAAGCCATTGTCGAGCGCCTTCACGGCTTGCGCCTGGCGGGTGACGCCGTCATCGGCGATGGCCATGCTGCGCGAGTCGTCCACCAGCACCGCGACGATGTTCTGTTGCGGCTTCAACTCGGCGACGGTGACGGCGGGCTGCCACAGCAGGACCAGGATCAGCGCGGCCAGGAGCGTCTGCAAGCCCCAGATTACCCAGGCTCGCCAGCCGCGCACGGCCGGCGCGGCGCGCGGCAGGTGGGAGCGGATCAGCCAGGCCAGACCGGCGGCCGCGGCGAGGATGAGTAGCACCAGCATCCACTTCGGCCATGCCCCTAACAGGGCGAATTGGCCGCGTGCATACACCGAACGCGGATATTTAAAGAGAAACTCGAACATCGCGGGGTTCCCGCCTAATGGGTCATGGCGTACGTAATATAGTTGAGGACAATGCGAAACGCAAGTCCGGAAAACTTCTCGGGGTACTCCGGGCTATCGGCCCACTCCCAGGCGTCGCCGAGATGCATGTTGGCGCAGATCGCCACCATGATGCGCCCGTGGTCGTTGCGGATGGCGCGCCACTTGGGCACGTAGCCGTCCTTCTCGTAGGTGCGGCCGGTGTTGACGTAGACCTCGCTGGGGATCTGAAACTTCTCGTCGATGTCGTACAGCACGTGGTAGATCTCGTCGGCATCCTTGAGATCCTCCACGGGCCGGTCTGGCAGCACCATGCGCATGCCGGCCATGAAATGCTCCCAATCGTCGGTGCCGTGGAAATCGTCCACCATCAGGAACCCGCCCTTATAGAGATAGTCGTGCAGGCGCTTGGCCTCCGCCTCGGTGAAGGTCCAAGTGTTCACCTGGACGGCGTAGATCCAAGGGTAGTCCATGACATGGTCGCTATTGAGATCGACCACGTTGAGCGGCGACGGCGAATTGATGCGGGTCAAACGCCGCAGGGCGATCAGGCAATCGTTATCGGCCTTGGGATAATCCCTGGACCAGCCGCCGCGAAACCCGCGGAACCCGTAGCTGCTGCCGCCGGCATAGCTGGAGGTGTACTGGAGCCGGCTCCAATAGAACTCCGACGGCACGTTGGCTCCGTACGAGTAGGAGTAGTCCTCGTAGCCGAACCCCCCGTACCCTCCCCGCTGCATCGCAAACAGCCCGAGGGTGAGCGAAAACAGGAGGGGCGTGGTGGAGATGGGCCGCACCAGCTTCATAAGGTAGTCACCTCTGAGGTTTCTTGCAGCATAGCAGAACCGCGGCAGCGTGTGTTGGGAGGGTGTTCCGGGTCCGATATGGGGCTTCGGGCGGGGGGTGGGGCTGGCTACGGGGAGCGGGTTGGTCGAGCGGACCGAGCGGGGCGGGCGCAGGCTGTCAGGTTGCCAGCGCAAACGAGCACGCCGGCGGGTCGCGAACGTTACTATTTGACCTCGCGGCCAAGCCGGGATTTGATTATCGCCGGCCACCAGCAGATCACGACGGACTGGTGGGACAAGCGACTGGGCGATTTCCAGGTTTACATCTCGCAGCTTGTTCTCGACGAAGCCAGCACAGGAGATCCCATCGCAGCACGCGAACGATTGAAGGTATTGCACCCCCCTCCCGCTCCTGGAGACCACGCCCGAAGTCGCGGTGCTGGCGTCCGGCTTTCTGGCCTCCGGCAAGATCCCTCGCAAGGCGGCCAGCGACGCTGCACACATCGCGATTGCGGCTGTCGACCGGATGGACTTCCTGCTAACCTGGAATTGCGTGCACATCGCTAATGCCGTGATCGTCAAGGCGCTCGCTTCCATTTGCCGGGAGCACGCATGCGAGTGCCCGGTCATTTGTACGCCCGAAGAACTGTTAGGGCAATAGGCCATGTCCAGGGACCCTATCGTCGACGAAATCCGGCGCGCCCGCGAGAGCGAAGCCGCCAAGCACGGTTTTGACGTCAAGGCGATCCTTGCGGCCGCGAAGAAACGTCAACGCCGCTCCGGACACCGGGTGGTTTCCTTTGTCCGAAAGAATCAGAAATTGAGCGCATAGGGCGACGGCTCCCGGATGAGCCCCTGGGGCTCTATCCTCGCTGACGGGGTAGACTTGGAAAGTGCCCACTCTTCTCAGGGTTAGAGGGTACCGATTCTTCTTTTTCAGCATGGAGGGGCGCGAGCCGCCGCACATCCACGTCGCGCACGCCGGACGTTATGCGAAGTTCTGGCTTGATCCCGTGTGGGTCGCCGACGTGAGGGGTTTTCGTGCGAATGAGATGACCGATATCAGAAAGATGGTTGTTCAGAATGCGCAGTTCTTCCTGGAGAGATGGTATGAGTACTTTGACGGAGAAAACTGAAGCGCTAGCTGTCGAGGTGTCGTGTTCGGCGGATGCGCTTTCGGTCACGCTGACCGATGGGCGCGTGGTGTCCGTGCCTCTCGTGTGGTTCCCGCGGCTCGCCGACGCGTCACCGCGGCAGCGGTCTGACTGGGAACTGATTGGCGGAGGCATCGGAATCCACTGGGAGGCGATAGACGAGGACATCTCCGTAGGCAGCCTGTTACACCCCGAGAACTTCGTCAGGCTGCCCGGCAAGGTCCCACCGCCGACCGGGCGCATTACGCGGTCGAAGGCGGCGTCCGGGCGGAAGCGTGCGGTTCGGGGTTAGCGGGGCGGTCAATCCGGATTGAACCGCCGCCAGAGTCGCGACGACCGCCGGGTGTGTTTGGCGAACTGGAACCATCGAAGCCCCGGGACGGTGTCCGGCTTGACGAGTTGGGTCCAAGGGCCTCCGGGGACTTCTTTCCGATAGGGCCGTTCTTCGTGAACGATCTGGCGGCGGTGCAGTTTGCGAGGGCAGAATCGACGGTTTCGGCGTTAGACGGCAAAGTGCCGCGGACTGCGCCGCTGATCGTCTCCTGCGATGGACACGTCTTTGAATGCGCCAACTTGAGAAGTTGGTATTGCGTCTAAATGAGAATAGCGGTACTATACATTTGTATAGTATGGACGTCAAGCTCACAAAACCGCAAGAATCAATCTTGCGATTCCTTGAGGATCGGATTCAGAACGGCGAGCCGCCGCCAACGTATCGAGAAATCAGCGGGCATTGTGGGTACAAGAGCCCCAAGGCGGCTGCGGATCATGTGGCCGCGCTTGAAAAGAAGGGCTTTGTGACCATCGAGAAACGGTGCGCTCGCGGCATCCGCCTGGTTCAAAAGACCGCCGGAGTTCCAGTGCTTGGGAGCATTGCCGCCGGGCTTCCGAGCGAGGGATTGGTCGTATCGTCCGAACGGCTAGCGCTTGACCCCACATTCTACGGCATCCACGATCGATCAAGGGCCTTTGCGCTTCGTGTGACTGGCGACTCCATGGTCGGTCGCCAAATCTCTGATGGCGACATTGTCCTGTTGGAACATGAAATTGTTCCGCGGAATGGCGACGTTGTGGCCGCCTTAATCGACAATGCATCCACCCTTAAGACCTTCGTTCGCGGAAGGGGAAAGGTCTGGCTTCGTGCCGAAAACCCGCTCTACCCTGATCTGATACCTGCTTCGGATTTGCAGGTCCAGGGCGTTGGCCGCGCGGTTATCCGGTTCTTGAGCAAATGAGCGCTGCCCACCCACTCCCGCTCCCTGATCCACCGCGCGGATTTCGGTACTACCGTTCTAGGCGGCAACTGCTGCAGAGCCCGGAGATCTACGCGTACCAGCACATGCTTCTTCGCGCTTGGGAGGAAATGCGTCTCTCTGGCGTGCTCACGCTCAACGGCATTCCCACGGTGTATTTGCGGGACTATGCGAAGCCCGTCACGCCCGACGTCGCCGCCGCCGCACAGTTACAGTTTTGGAATCAAGGCGTCGCAACGATCCTCCTGCTCCGAGATCCTCAACACGTGCGCGTCTATTCTTCCATGATGAGGCCGACCAGCCCAGCGACCGCGACGGACTTGGATATGGAGCAGCGTCTAGTGGAAAGGCTTGATCTAGCAGCGCTGGCAAGCTGGGCGGACCGGTTCTACACTCAGATTGGCAACGGTCACTACTACGCTGGCTCTCGTGAAGCGAAATTCGACCCAGCGGAAACCGTCGACGCTTATTTGCTCGACAATCTGGCTGCCGTCCGTGATGAACTCGTTCACAGCGGGCTGGACCCCCAGCATGCCCATGCGTTCCTTGGGCGGCTACTCTTCACGTGTTATCTATGCGACCGGGGGATCATCGAGCTACCCAACTATTTCAAAGGCAAATCGTGGCAACACCTTCATGAACTCTTAGAAGATTCTGGGGATCCCGCCTCCGCACTCTACCAGACACTCTTCCCCGCACTCAAGCGGGACTTCAACGGGAGTATGTTTGATGACGATCTCGAAGATGAGCGCAGTCGGATACAGCCGGCTCACTTACAGGTCATCCGTCGATTTCTGTCGGGTGATGACATAACTCAAGGACATGGCCAGCGCTCCCTGGGTTTCTGGGCCTACGACTTTAAGTTCATTCCCGTCGAGACAATCAGTGCGATCTACGAAAACTTCCTGGAAAAGGAGGACGGCAAGGGCAAACGCGATTCCGGAGCCTTCTACACGCCGCGCTTTCTGGCTGAGATGGCGGTTGACTTGGTTCTAGAGAACGCACCCGAGAGCTATTCAAAGACCTGTCGGTACATCGATCCGGCGTGCGGTTCCGGCATCTTCCTTGTGTTGCTCTTTAACCGCCTTGCTGCCGAGTGGCGTGCCGCGTTAGCAGGTGACCCATCGCCCCAAGCTCGAGCCGAGGCACTGCTCGACCGCCTCGACCGGCTTTGCGGGGTGGATAAAAATCCGACCGCCTGCCGCATCGCCTGTTTCAGTCTCTATCTCGCGTTTCTCGACCAATTTGATCCGCCAGATGTGCGTGCCTACAAACTGCGTACCGGCAAGAGGCTTCCCAATCTCCTCCATCTTCAGGGGAGGCGGCCGCCGGAGCACCCCGTCGTGCGGCAAGCAGATTTCTTCGATCTGGCACCGAAATGGCAAGGCCAATTCGACATAGTAGTTGGCAATCCGCCGTGGGCGGGGCGCGGAACAAAGCAGGTTGCGCAGCAGTTCATGGACAAGACACCTGGTTTGCTCAAGGATACTGGCCGCGCCTGCCTTCTTCTGCCATCAAAGGTCTTCCTGAACCAGACGGACGTCTTCCAGGCACAGTGGCTTCGCCGCGTTACACTGGAAAAGGTTATCCAACTCGCCGACTACAGGTTCCTACTGTTCAAGGAAGCCCTGTGCCCGTGCAGCATCGCGGTATTCACGGCTCAGAAGCCCGATGAGGCAATCCATGAGATCGAGTATGTGGCTCCTAAGGTGTCGTGCGCTGACCTCCGGGATGGTGTTGTCACAGTTTCTCCCCGAGATCGGAAATGGATTCCGCTGCGACTATTGCTGGCCGCGACGGAGCAAAAAGCAGCTGGGATCGCGTGGAAGTCGCACCTGTGGGGCACTCCCCGTGACCGCAAATTCCTGGATTATCTATTCTCGCTTCCGCGCCTGAATGAACTAGCTGGGACCGTGCCGAATTGGAAGAGCGGCAAGTGCCGCTGGCGGCGCGGCGTGGGTTTCCAGCCAATGACTGGCAAGATCAAGAACCCCAAGCCGCTCCAGTGGAGTCTCCGCGATCGAGTCGTCTCACCGGACACCATCGCCGGTTTGCCTGTTTTTCCTGAAGCGTTGACCGAGAAGCTGGGGCCTTATCTGACTAGCAGAAAATACCAGCTCGACAAGCTGCGTCGTAAGCCACCGGAAGAGCTCTTCACTCCGCCCCTTGTTCTATGGAATCGAGGATTCACGGACGCTGCTTTTTTTGGTTACAAGGTCCGATATCAACATGCTCTCCATTGTGTCTCAGGCCTGGTTAAGGACACAGATTACCTCATGTTCCTAGCGTGTGTGCTGCGCAGCTCGCTAGCGCGCTATTTTGTTTTTCACACTGCTGCCAGCTTAGGTACTGAGCGGGATCAAGTGCATACCCATGAGGCCCTCGGTCTGCCTTTCTTTCTACCCGACAGCGAAGCTGCACAACCAAGCGCTGGACCCATCGTGAAGAAGGTAGCCGCGGAGATGCAACGATTTATTGAGGAGATGGAGGATGGCGCCCAGATTCTGCTAAAGAAACCGAAGGAAGCTGAATTTCGCCTGCGCGGCGACAATGACGACGAGGACGATGAAGGAAAGGCGTTAGATGCCTGGCTTCAGCAGCAGCGTGACAAGGCCGAAGAACTTCAGGTTAGGCTCAATTCTCTCATCTATGAATATTTCGGCATCAACGACCAGGAACGCGCCCTTGTTGAAGACACGGTGGATGTTTTTGACCGCAGCGACACGCCAAGCTCTCTAGAAGCGGCGCGAGGAATACCCACGCTCCAGCCTGTCGACGCGGCTGGACTTGAGCCGTACGCGAAAATGCTCACGAGCACACTAAACGGATGGGCTACTGGCGATCTAAAGGCTTGCGCCGCTGGTGGTGTGGATGCTGAGCTCGGCGTCGGCCTTGTTGAACTCAGCCAGACACACTCCGTAACTGAGTTTCGTATTAGGGATGTATCCAAGCCGCTCGCTACCGCTATGCAGCGACTGCAGGAGGAGAGCGCCGAGCGTGCAGGACATCTCCAGTTTTCGCGCAGCGGGACAATCTTTGACGGCTCGCGCATCTATTTGGTGAAACCTGCTCTATGTGGGGAGTGGACCCGAACGGCCGCTATCAATGATGCCGTTGACCTTAGCGCCCACATCGCTAGAGCGCGGCGACGGGCAAAGACAGGATGAGACACGATGCCAGCGAATGGATCCCTCTTTTCCCCGAGGGGGAGGTTCCCTTCATACTTGCAGCAGTACTACGAAGCGGCATCAGACTGAAGAAATTGCACGGCACTGAACTCGAAAATGACCTCAGTGATCGCCTTCGCGATCTCCTCGACCGTGACTCAGGTTTGAGGGACCGCCCGATCGAGTTGTTCCGCGAGGTGCCACTGTACGACCGAAGGCGGATGCGCCAAAAACAGCTAGGCCGGTCCGATCTGATGTTTCTTTATTCAACCGGGATAAGAAAGCCTTGGCCCTATTTCGTGATGGAATCGAAACGCCTCCACGTTAGCTTTCCATCAGGTTGGAAGTCGCTCGTGTCGGACTACGTGATCGGGCGTCAGGGAATGACGTGTTTCATTGAGCAGCGATACGCACGCGGGCTTGAAAGTGCCGGGATGCTCGGTTACGTGTTCGACGGTCAAATCGAAAGTGCGCGTTCTTCCGTTGCCGCGTCTATCGAGCTGAATCACGAACAGCTGCAGTGCCCGCGAACGCCTCGATTCGGACCTTCGTCTGTTCTAAAGGAGGACTTCAGGGTGAGCGAGTCGTCCCATTTGCTCTCCCGCCGTTCCTTCAAGATCTATCACGTATTCTTAGCTGTTTGAGTTTTTGGGTGATAACGAGCTTGCACGCGGATCTCCCTTTTCGAAGCGGTGATCTGAATGCCGGACCGCCAAGTGGACGTATAGTCGCCGATCCACCGAAGTGGTTGTCGCCGGTGTAGGAATGATAGGTCGGCTTATCGGAAGGTGGCCCTTGGCGGCCTGCAGGGTCAACTTGGCTGGAAACACCCAACCACGGAAGTGGCGCTCGCGGGGCGGAGCAACCGCTCCCATCGTAAAACGGGTCGAGCCTGTCGGCCCACTACCCGAACTTGACGTCGCGGGCGAGGCTCCGCCGGGCACCCTTCCGTCGCCGTTGTCATGCGCGGCGCCGAGCCGCGTTTGGCCCGAGGCGATGCGGGCGGTACCATGGTCAGAAGCTCGGTTTTCGGTACTCCACAATGCGCAGACGCGACTTTCTAAAGATGGCAGGATTGGCGGCCGCAGGCAGCCCGCTCGCGGCCCAGGAACACCACTCCTTTCTGGCGCCGACCGGCTCCGAAGATGTGGCGAAGACGGATTTCACGCTGGAGATCGCGCCGGTCACGGTCGAATTGGCGCCTAATCGCGTGCTCAGCACTATCGGGTACAACGGCACCTCGCCGGGGCCGCTGCTGCGGATGAAGGAGGGCGTGCCGGTTACGGTGAAGGTGGTCAATAACACCGATGTGCCGGAGATTGTGCATTACCACGGATTGCTCATTCCCACCGAGGTGGATGGATCGGAGGAAGAAGGCACGCCGGTGGTGCCGCCGCACGGAAGCCGCAGCTATCGGTTCACGCCCACGCCGGCCGGCACGCGCTGGTACCACACCCATACCATGTCGATGGACGACCTGCATCGCGGCACGTTTACCGGACAGTTCGGCTTTCTGATCGTCGAGGGCGCCAATGACCCCGGCCGCTACGATCAGGAACACTACCTGGCGTTGCGCGATTGGGAGCCCTATTTCACCAACCAAAGCATGGATACCGACGATCTCGACGCCACGTGGCCGCAGCCGGAAAGGCCGAAGGCGATGGACACGCGGCCGGCGGGCCTGGAGGTCGCGGCCGATATTTTTTCCATCAATGGCAAGGCGCTCGGGGCCGGCGAGCCCATCCGCGTGAATCCCGGCGAACGCGTGATGTTTCATTTTCTGAACGCCAGCGCCATCGAGAACCGCCATCTGGCGCTGCCCGGCCACAAATTCAACGTGATCGCGCTGGACGGAAATCCCGTGGCCACGCCCGCGGCCGTGGATGTGTTGATGCTGGGTCCGGGCGAGCGTATCGATGCGTGGGTGGAGATGAACCAGCCCGGCGTTTGGATTCTGGGCGCGCCCGAGGACCCGGTGCGCGAAGGGGGCTTGGGCATCGTCATCGAATACGCCAATCAACACCGCACGCCGCAGTGGGTGGCGCCGCCGAAATTCGTTTGGGACTATACCATCTTCGGCAAACCGCCATCGCAGCCGGCGCCTACCGAGCGGTTGGACATGCTATTTGAAAAGGTGCCGCGCGGCGCGGGCAAATTCAACAGCTTCACGGTGAACGGCAAATCCTATCCTCACGACCAGGAGTTTCTGCTCAAACAGGGCACGCGCTACCGGCTAACGTTTCATAACCGCACCGACGATGCGCATCCGTTGCACCTGCATCGCCACCAACTCGAAATCGCCGAGATTTATGGCAAGCCCACTTCGGGTGTGATCAAGGACACGGTGGTGGTGCCCACCTACGGGCGCGCCAGCGTGGACTTCACCGCCGACCAGCCGGGAAACACGCTGTTTCACTGCCATATCCAACAGCACATGGATTACGGCTTTAAGGCACTGCTGCGCTACTCGTAAGGGAACCCTGGACTTTGGGGGCTCGGCGCACGCTTCCGCGGCCCGCGCTGCGAAGCCTGGCTCACGGCGCGCCGTCCGCGCCAGGCTTCAACGCGCAAATAACGCGCAAGTAACGAATGGTATTTAGCCCCAAACGGACGTATACTGGTTGGCGCCTGGGATGCCTGGAGGGGGAATTCCGGCCGGCCGCGTTCTGTGTGCGCGCCACGAGAGCGGCGTATCGCGGTATCGACCCGGCGACCAGAGGGCAATCAGGATCTCGACAGGAAGGGAAGAAAGATGAAGGCGAATAGAATAGCAAACGTTACGTTATTGGCTGCGCTGGCGCTATGCATTGCGAGTGCCAGCCGCTCCCAATCGGCCCCGCAGCAGCAAAAGGCGACTCCGGCGATCAAAGGGGGGGACGCGCCGAGGACCCAGACCTTTAGCGGCGACGAGCTGTATAAGACATATTGTGCCGTGTGCCATGGCACCGAAGGCAAAGGCGATGGGCCGGCGGCTGAGGCGCTGAAGCAACGGCCCGCGGACCTGACCCAACTGAGCCGCAAGAACGGCGGGAAGTTTCCCGCCCTGGAAGTCAAGAACTACATCAGTGGGATGGATACAGTAGCTGCCCATGGCAGCCGCACGATGCCGATCTGGGGCGATATCTTTTCCCAGATGCCTCCGGGCAGGCAGGACCAGGTCTCATTTCGAATATCAGGTCTGATCAAATACCTCGAGCAGATGCAGGCCCATTGAGGGTCACACGGTCCCCACTCGGCCGGGGCCGAGGCCGGGCGGAAGTGTGCCAAGACGTGTGCCCGCTGAGCCGCGCAATGCCCCCGGCTCAGTTTGCGGCGGACAATCCCCCCAGCCTGTTTCATCGCCACTAGCAACTCCATCTGGATTTTGGATTCATGGCGCCGGTCGAGTATGCGGATCGCCGGAATCCGCCGCGCGAACGTGGAACGGGGGCTTGCGCGCGCGCCCGCAGCGGGAGTACCGTCAGTTCGTGACCCTCACACGACGCACCGTTCTCACCGCCATTTCCGCGGCAGCCGCCGTCCAGGCGCAGCGCAACCGCACGCCGAACTGGAAACCCAGGCTCGGCGTCCTGATG
>Ga0265316_10001033_pt1 | contig 30178 bp, 22 predicted proteins | sample 4522metaG_FD_202092 | JGI IMG/M metagenome (GOLD analysis project Ga0265316, IMG submission 202092) | Rhizosphere microbial communities from Carex aquatilis grown in University of Washington, Seatle, WA, United States - 4-5-22 metaG | ecosystem: Host-associated > Plants > Roots > Rhizosphere >...
TGACATGCACGCTCCGCGGGTGGCCGTTACCTTTCCCCTGGTGGCCCTGATCGTCGTCCTTTCCGGGTGCGCAACCGAACCTCCCGACGACTGCTCCTCGAATGGGACCTGTCCGACCGCGGCGGACGCGACGGCGGATTCTTGGGCCGAAGCCGCGGCCGACAGCCCGCAGGGCGTCGATACGGGAACACAAACGACTCAGGGTCAGGATGCGCAGAACGAACTCGGACAAGACGGAGGCGTCGCGGCGGAGGGCGGGGACGCTCGTCTGACCGGCGACGGGGCGGTCGACGCGACCGTGGATTCGGGGGGCGGCGTCGACTCCGGACCCGACCAGGAGGCGTGGGACTCGGCGGACGCCGCGGACGGCTTCGACGGCTTCGACGGCTTCGACGGGTACACGTGCGATCCCAGCCAGCCCCCGCACGACGAGGCGTGCGTCATCGACGAGCGCTACGGCGTTTTCGTTGCGCCGGCGGGCAGCGGCGGCAGCGACGCGACGGGCAACGGCACCCGCGCCAAGCCCTACGCGAGCATAGGCCATGCGGTCGGCAATCTCGGCGGCAAGAGCCGCGTCTACGTGTGCGACGCGACGTATGCCGAGTCGGTCACGCTGAGCGGCCCGGCGAGCCTCTTCGGCGGCCTCGAATGCCCGACGGGCGACGCGGGCTGGGCCTACCTCGGAAGCGGGGCGCAGGTCAGCGCCCCCCCGAACGCCGTACCGCTCCGGGTCGCGGTGCCGAGTGGTCCGGTCGACGTCGAAGACATGCGCTTCGTGGCGGCCAACGCGTCGGCCCAGGACGACGCCGGCAACGGCGCATCGAGCATCGCGGCGATCGTGACCGCCTCGCCGAACGTCACCTTCCGCCGGTGTGTCTTCGCGGCGGGCAGCGGCGAGAGCGGCGGCCCGGGCACCGACGGAGCAAGCGCCCCGAACTACCCGCCCGGCCAGGTCCTCGCGCCGGCGGGCAGCGACCAAGACGGCGGCGCCGGAGGGGCGGGCGGCTCGGTCACATGCGCCGACGGACACAAGTCGAGCGGCGGCAGCGGCGGCAATAGCGGTCCGGGCGGCGGTGGAGGCGGGGTCACGGGGACGGCGGTGCCGCCCGCAACGCCTGTGGGCGTGCAAGACGGTTTGGGCGGCACTGGGGGGACGCTGGCCTGCGGCGTCGGTGCCCATCCCGGTGCCAACGGCGCGGCTGGAAGTGCAGGCACGCTCCCGGCATCGCTCGGAGCCTTCTCGGCGGCGGGCTGGACGCCGAGCCCCGGGGGCGCCGGCCAGAACGGCGACCCGGGACAGGGCGGCGGCGGCGGCGGCGGGCTCGTGACGCTCGGAGGCACCGGCGGAGGCGCGGGCGGGTGCGGCGGCGCGGGGGGCACCGGCGGAGGGGGAGGCGGCGCGAGCATCGCGCTCGTGTGCGCCGACAGCTCGGTCGTGCTCGACGGCTGCACCCTGACGAGCGCCACGGCCGGCTCCGGCGGAAGGGGCGGCAACGGCCAGCCGGGACAGGGCGGCGGGGCCGGATTCTTCGGGGTGTGTTCGGGCGCCTTCGGCGGCAACGGTGCCGGTGGGTCGGCCGGCGCCGGCGGCGCCGGAGGCATCTCCACGTGCATCCTCTACCGCGGGACCCTCCCCTCCCAGCTCGAGGGCACGACGTGTGTCCCCGGGGCGGCCGGTGCGCCCGGTCCGTCCGGCATCGGCGGACCGCATGGCACGAGCGCGATAATCGCCACCGGCAATAACGGCAGCGACGGCCCCGACGGAGGCCTTCCCGGCGTCTCGCAGCCCGCCTACCCGCTTCCTCCGTGAACTCGGGGCCGGCCATTGCGATGGCGCGCGCGGTGGGAGGCCCTCCAGCCGGTGCAAGGACTCGCTGAGGTCGCAAGGCGCTTTTTCGGCGGCTGCCAACCGGAAACGGAGCCATTTCGCCCCGACTTGAAAGCAAATTCAGCTGCTGGCACGGAAATCGCCGAAAAAGCCCTGCCAGTTTTGCCGCGCGGTGTTATTTCTTCTACCACGGTCTCCGAGTCTGAAGCGGCGCAGGGCCCCGCCAAAGGTTCCTCTTCGTTCAATCTTGTTGGCGGGGGCTTCATCCCCTACCTCGTTTGGTCTGACTCCGCTTTAGCCACCACGCCCCACGGTCAAGGCCCCAAGGCTCAGGGAAGCGATGGAAATCAAGCAACAGCTCAAGCTCAGTCAGCAGCTCGTGATGACGCCCCAGCTGCAGCAGGCGATCCGCCTTCTGCAGCTCTCGCGCCTCGAGCTCATCGACGAGATCCGCAAGGAACTCGACGCCAACCCCGTCCTCGCGGACGAGGAAATCGACCCGCGCGCCCGGGCGAGCGCCAAGAACGGCGACCAGGGGACCGAGCCTCATCCGCCGGACGCGCCCGTGCTCGCCGCCGAAAAGCTCGAGGTCGCCGACCTCACCAAGCGCAACGAAGAAAAGCGGGTTCAGGAGATCGACTGGGAACAGTTCCTCGAGAACCGCACCTTGCAACAACCCCTCCCGAGCAACCGGGGGGGATTCGAGGAGCTGCCGCCCATCGAGCAGAACCTGACGAAGGGCCAGTCGCTCGTCGACCACCTTCGCTGGCAGCTCCAGATGAGCGACTTCACGGAGACGGAGAAGAAGTTCGCGGAGCTGGTGATCGGCAACCTCGACGACAATGGCTTTCTCGACCTCAAGGGGACCGAGCGCGACACCGGTGAAAAGACGCCCGACTTGACCGTCGACGATCTCGCCCGAGAGGTGCCGATCGAGACCGAGGACGCCGAGTGCGTCCTCCGCGAGATGCAGGAGTGGGAGCCGGTCGGCGTCTGTGCGCGGTCCCTTCAGGAGTGCCTGCAAGTTCAGGCGGAGGCGTACGGCTACGACGACCTCGAGCTCGAGATCATCCGGAAGCACTTACACAACCTCGAAAAGCACAACTATCCCGCCATTGCGCGCGATCTGAAGGTGACGCTCGACGACGTGTACGAGGCGGTCAAACAAATTCAGAAGCTCGAGAGCCGCCCGGCGCGCAACTACAGCGAGACCGACGACAAGAGCATCGCGATCACCCCCGACGTGTATGTGATCAAGGACGCCGAGAAGTTCGTCGTGACCGACAACGACCGCGGCGTGCAGCGCCTTTATATTAACGAGGCCCTCACGAAGCAGCTCCTGAGGGACCCTCAGGCGAAGGAGTTCATCGGCGAGAAGCTCCGAAACGCGCAGTGGCTCATTCGTGCGATCGAGCAACGCCGCAAGACCATCATCCGCGTCACCGAGTGCATCGTCGAAAAGCAGCGTGATTTCTTCGAGAAGGGGGTCGCGCACCTCAAGCCCATGATTCTCCGCGACGTCGCCGAGGCCGTGGGAATGCACGAGTCGACCATCAGCCGCGTTACGACGAACAAATACGTGCACACGCCTCAGGGGCTTTTCGAGCTGAAATATTTCTTCAACTCGTCGATTCGGCGCGTGTCGGAGGACGACATCGCGAGCGAGAGCGTCAAGCAGGCGATCAAGAAGATCATTGACGGGGAAGACAAGGTGAACCCGCTGTCGGATCAGCAAATCGTGGAGCTCCTCGCCAAGCGCGACGGTATCCAAATCGCGCGAAGAACCGTCGCGAAGTACCGAGAAATGCTCGGGATTCTTTCGTCTAGCAAGCGGAAGAAGCTTTTCTAGGGCGCCGAGCGTGCGTGAAGCTCGTCCTTGCGTCAGTGACCTTCGTTCTTGCGTGAATGAGCCAAGTTCACGCGTCAGCGAGCTTCGTTCCTGCGCGAGTGAAGCTCGTTCTCACGAGAGTGAGCTTCGCTTCAATGGGAGTGGGCTTCGTTGTCCCACGAAATGAGGCAACTGCGTCGCCGCTGAGCTCCTCTCTTCAAAGACTGGGCTTTCTACGCCCAGGATGCAACGTCATCAGTCGCGGCGCGAGCGAAGGAGCCCGATCCCCAGGGGTATCTCCCGCCGAAAGTGGGCCCTCCTTGCGAGAGCCGCGAGCGCGGGTATCGCCCAACCGAAGGCCGGTACCGAGCGCCGGACCCAAGCCGAGCCGAGACCGAGCATCACTCACCGGCGCGGAGACCCCACGATCGCGCAAACGAAGAAACCACGACCGAAAAGCCGGCTTCTAAGCTGTGGCGGCTTCGCCGTTCGCCATCTTCGACCCGCCCGTTTCGCTGCCGTCCGCCGGCGCACCCGTAAAGATCTCGGGCACGGGGACGCCAAACAGGTGGAGCCACTCGGCGGCGACCCAAACGGGGCCAACCAAGAGGTAGTACGGGTCGCTGTAGAAGGCCGGCTGGTTCTTCTCGAACACGTAGTGCCCGATGTACTGCAGCGCCCAGCCCCCCACGAAGAGACCTCCGGCGGCCGGCGGATTGACGAATGCCGTCGGGATCGAGGCCACGATCATGGGAATCCCCACCATGTGGGTCAGCTTCGTTCCGAGCTTTGTGTGCTCCTTGTCGTATTGAGCGACGTACGCGCGAAGCGATTGCCGGGGGCGCGGGAACTTCATGACGTCCAATCGTAGGCCCGGAGCGGCTCGGCGCAAGATCCGGCGGCCCGCACCTTCCGCTGCCCCAAGTCCGATTTTTCAAAAGCATTTCAGCCATGCCGAGCCGGCAGCCCATTGCGCATGGCGCCGCATGGCCTACGCTTGGGACGTGATGGGAACCTGGCGCGCCCGCTGGGCTCGACGGCTTAGCCTGAGGGCGGCCGGGATAGCGCTCTCGTCGCTTGCCGCGATAGGGGCGGCTCCTGGCTGCCTACGGTCGGGTTCGCCCCTAATCCCGTATCAGGACGACGCGGGGCCGCCTCCGGCGATTGTGCTCGGCAGTGACGACGCCGGCCGCTTGGGAGACGTCGATCTCGGGAACCCGTTTGCGATCACCGGGTTGCAGCCGTCGCACGGCCCGTGGACCGGCGGCACCCACGCGACGATCGCGGGGCGCGGCTTCTCGTCTTCGCTCGAGGTTTGGATCGGGTCGGCCCAGCTCGACCCGAGCGCGGTTCTCGCGAGCGACCCCACGCGCGCATCGGTCGTGACGCCCCAGGGCACGCCAGGACCGGCGGACATCCGCGTTCGAAACGTCGCGACGGCGCAAGAGCGAACCCTACCGGCGGGCTTCTATTACGACTCGTTCGTGGTGTCGCCCGACGCGGGATCGACGACGGGTGGAACGCGCATCGCGCTCCGCGGGAGCGGGACGCAATGGGCGAGCACATCCACCGTCGCCGTCGGCGGGAAGCCTTGCACGGCGGTGTCCCTAACCGACCCGACCGATCTTTCTTGCACGACACCAGCGGGATCGACCGGGACGCAAGACGTGACCGTGACCAACTCCGACGGCACGCTCGACCAAGCCCGCGATGCGTTCACGTACAGCGACTCGCCCGACGGCTATCGCGGCGGGCTCACGGGTGGGACGCTCTCCGGCAACCTCACGGTGCTGGCGTTCGATTCGTTCACCGGGTCTCCGCTCACGGGGGGACGAGCGATCGCCGGCTCCAGCCTCCCGACCGCTATCTTGGGAACCTTCGATTCGTCGGGCACCGTGCGCCTCAGCGGCCCTTCGCTGACCGGCACGGTCACGGTCACGGTGGCCGCGAAGTGCCACCAACCGATCACGTTCGTCGACGTCCCGGTCGACACCGTGACCGCGTACCTGGACCCCGAGCTCGACCCGTCCTGCGGCCAAGGCGATCCCCCTTCCAGCGGCAACTACTACGCGACGAGCAACGGCAGCATCGTCGGTGAGCTCGTGTGGCCCTCGGGGCCCGAGTTTACGAGCGCGAGCTGGGGCAACGTGCCGATGCCGACGGGCAACCAGCGACGCGCCGCCTACGTCTTTCCGACGACCCCCAACCCGCTCCAACCGTTCCAGCTCCCGTCGACCTACTTCGCGACCACGCCGGACTCCACCGGAAACGTCGGCTTTCAGTACTCGGCGACGGCGCAACCCGGCAATCAGACGCTCTACGCGCTCGCCGGCCTCGAAGATCGCTCGGTCTCCCCGCCTTGGTTCGAGCCCTACGCCATGGGGGTCGCGAGGGGTGTCCTCGTGCAGCCTGGACAACAGACGACCGGCATCGACATCCAGATCAGCACCCTCCTCGACCACGCGGTCGTCACCCAGCCGCAGCCCCCGGCGCCAACGCCGCTCGGACCCGACCGGCTCCTCTCGACGTTGGCGATCGATGTCGGCGCGAACCAATTCGCGATCTTGCCGCATGGGACGATTTCGTCGCTTCTTCCCATCTCGGGTCAGGTTTCGTTCGTCGGAGCCCCTTCGCTCGACGGCACGCTGTCCGGTTGCTCCTACGATCTCACCGGGTCGGCCGTCACGGGCGCCAACGGGCTCGCGCCCATGTCCGTCGTGAACCGCGTCGAGACCACGCTCGCCAACGACCCGGTGACCGTCGGCGGATTCTTCGCGATTCCGACGCTCGTCGAGCCGTCGGCGGCCGGTTGGAGCGGCACGCACATCGCGCTTCAAGCGACGGGCGCCATCGACCTCGTCGACGTGCGGATTTCGTCGGGGGACGGGCTCGTGACCTGGCAAATCGTCGCACCCGGTTCGGACCTGTCGTTCGACGTCCCCGATCTCTCGCAGATTGCGGGCGTCACTTCCCTGGTGCGCGGGCCCACGGTGACCACCTTCTCGATCGCGCGCCTGAATTCGTTCGCGTACGCGTCGCTCCGTTACGGTCAGTTTGCGGCCGTCCCGAGCGGCGCCTGGAGCGCCTTCGCGCTGGATACCGCCACGGGGTCGTATTGAGGGCTAAAGTCCGCCGGCGCCTTTGAAGCGCCCGCGGTGCGGCGAGACGAGGCTGGCGAGGCCTGTGTCCGTATGTCCGCTGGCCCCTCGAAAGCGTAAACGTGGACGTAACGTCCACGTCCACGACGGCCTTCGAGGGCGTTCGACGCACAAGACTTGCCAGGCCTGCGGCCTCTTTGCTTCGTCGGGAAAGAAGCGCTTTACCGCCGTTCGAGCGGCCCGATCGGCCAGTCGACCAAGAGGGGGATTCGCGCTCCTGGCCCGGACTGCCGCACAGCGCGTGCGCACTCATCGATCGTAATGCGCCGCGGACCGAACGGGGACGCGTCGGCCGCGTCCGAGTCCATGAGCAGCGTGGGTGCGTCGACTCCGTAGTCGTCGGGGTGGCCGGGCAGATCCATGAGCACGTGCCCGAGCTCGTGCGCGAGCGTCAGGCTGCTTTTCCGAGCGCGGATGCCGGCGCGGTCGAGCAGCACCACGTTGCGCACGCTCGAGAGATCGCTCCCGATGAACGATTCGCCGATCCGCCCCCCCCCGGCGAAGAGCGGCACGACGACGACTTCAATCGTGGTGGGGTCGCCGTCGTCGATTGCCTTGAGCAACGTCCGCTCTTCGAGCGTACCGGCCATCGCGTCCATGTCCGTGAAGTGCCGGAGGCCGTCGCTCAAATCGACCGAGCCGATGCGAACGCTCAGCGTGGGGTCCGTCGACAGCGAAGTCCCGGGGACGGTATCGACCGCGACGAGCGAGCCGTCCCTTCGTCGCAGCGACACGTCGACACTCGGCGCCAGCCCCGGGCCGATTCGCGCGTTCGGAGACACGACGGCCACGAACCCGGCTCGATCGGCCAGCCTGGCGAGGTCTCGCGCGACCCGATCGGGGCCTTCTCCCGAGGACGTCGGCACGACGATGGTCTTGTCGGCGACGCGCAATCGAATCTCCCCGCCGCTCGCGGCGATCCCCAGATCGTCTCCGATTGCCACCAGGTGCGAAGGAGGGGGGTCGAAGAGGCGAACTTCCTGCTGGTTGGGATCGCCGAACGTGAGGCCGCACTGTCCCCAAATGGCCGATGCCGAACCGAGCTCCGCTCGGAGCGCGCTGACCGCACCCGCGTCGGTGCCCCCTATTGCCGGCGCGCCGCCGGGGGTCACCCGCACCACGAAGGAGCGCAACGTGGCCCGCAACCGTCCGATGGGCCCGACCGGCGAGCTCCGCGGGCCGAGCACCCGAATCATCTGGGCCTTGCGACCTTCGGAGCGAAACACGACGGCGCCGCCGACCTCCGCTTTGATCGATCGCTCGGCGACGAGCGGGTGATCGCGATCGACGTCGTCGATGACCAGACGCAGCGGCGCACTCGCCCAGCAGCGCACGCCGACGTACGGACGGGCGCACGCCGACGGCGCCAGGGGGAGCCGCGGGATGGCGTCTATCTGCGCGCCGAGCGCGCTCACCGACTCGACGCCGATTTCGCGATCCCCGTCGAGCCCCGGGCCGTCGTCGATCAGGCCCATCACGACGCGCAGCGCGTCGACGTCGTCGTAGTCCGCGTCCGGGGGGCCTTCGACTCGCGTCGGGGGTGTCCTTTCGAGCGACGCGTGCGAGCGGGCCATGTCGACCAGCGCGCCCTTCCCGTCCCGCATGTCGATTCCGCGAACGTCGATGGTCACGTGCACCGGGGCACCAGCCGACTTGGCGACCAACTCGGCCCGTCCCGCGGACAGGCCCTGCGCCCACGCTCCCGCGGCTACGACCCGCCCCCAGGGAAGCGGCCTGCCGTTTGCCAGCACCACCCGCGCGTGCTCACCGCCCGATACGACCTGGAGCGTGGCGCCTGCGAGTCGAGCATCCAGAGGAGCCAGGTCCGCCCGCGCAAGTGGAGGGAGGATGCTCTGCTCGCCGTCGGGGTTCCCGTCGGCGTCGTCGTCGTCGCGGTCCGCCCAAACGGCGATCCGCAGCTGCGTCGAGTCGCCTGCGCGGGCGGGGATCTGCACGGCGATGGTCGCGCAGATCAACGCACCGAGCAGGCGCGCGTTCACTCGAGCCAGCCCCACTGGATCCACCGGAACGGCGTCTCCGTCAGCAGCGGGTCGAGGCCCGCGCCCCCTTTGGCCGCTGCCCGAAGCAGCGCTCCCCACGCGACGTTGCCGATGCTCCGCGACGCGAGCAGCTCTTCGATGAGCTCGGGCATCCGCGCGCGCGTCCCGCTTGCGAACTCGCTGTCGCCGACGGAGGTCACGTCCCAAAGCGCGGCGGCCGCCATTCCACGAAGCTCCTCGTGTTTTCCTCGCCCCGCCACCTCGGCCAGCGCTTCGCCCAACTCGTGGCGACCGTGGTCGCGGGCGAGATGCAATGCGGCGCGCACGCTCGTGTCGTCCGCGAGGGGCAAGGTGCGCGCGAGCGCTTCGAGCATCGGCCGCACCGAGGTCGAGCCCGCGCGCGCCAGTCGGAACAAGAACGTCGTGTCTCGATCGGCGCTCGGCCGGTCGGACAGCCGGGCAATGAGTTCGAGCGTCGGGCGCGTGGCCGGAGCCGGAGGCGGCGGCTTGCCCCGCACGACGGCATCGGTGTCGGAAAGGGCCCACGTCACGAGCGACCACGCGGTTCGAGCACTGCTCGGTCCGACCCCCGAGCGGACGCGTGCCTCGGCGAGCGGGGCCGAGTCCCCTGCCCGTACCGCCACCTCTGCAAGGACGAGCCAACGCCCGAGGTGCCGTTCGGCTCCGCGAAGGACCGATAGCGCGGGCGCGACCGGCGCGGCGACCGGACGCGCGCGCGAGAGCGGGACGAAGAGCTCGATGCACATCGAGATTCGGTGACTCTCTTTGATCATCGGCGCGAGTTGAGCGAGCAGCGCCCCGTTGGACTCTCCCCGCGCGACGCGCGCCAGCTCCGCGCCGAACGCGAGGTGCGACTGGCGGCTCGCGGCGACTTTCGCGAGGACCGGCGAGAGCTCGGGATCGCGCGAGAAGCACGCCGCACTGAGCGCCGCGGATCCCCCCGCCTCGTCCCCGGCGAGGGCCTGGCGGAGGAGCCCGACGACTTGCCGGTCTTGTGCCTCTGCGAGCGCTCGCAAGCCGCTCGCGTAGAGCTCGCGCTGCCGCGCACCGCGCCGCAAGAGCACCGCCGTGGCTTCGCCGAGGGATGCGCGAAGCGACGGGCTGAAGGGGGCAACCGCACGAAGCGCACCGGCCAGCTTCGCCTCGCTCACGGGCCGCCGCTTCAGAGCCGCATCGATCTCCTCTTCGAACCGGGTTCGCGCCCCCTTGTCGAGGAGTTCCGCACGAGCGAGCGGCGGCCGGACAGCGGCGCGACCGGCGACCGGCTCTCGCTTCCTAGCCTTGGCGAGGGGTGTGCCTACGGCAGGCCCTCCCCAGGCAGCCCCGGCGCCTTGCCGGTCCACTGCTTCCGATCGGAGCCGCTTTGCCTTAATCAAGTTGGTGCCCCCATTCGGAGCCCCTCAGCATATCAGACGCACACCCTAGTCTGCCGCAGGAAACGTCACGCGCGCGCGATCCCCAGGGTAACGGCCTCTCCTTCTACGTCGAGGTCACGCAGCTCGGCCCCGGGAGCATGAGCCTCGGTGGAAACTTCGACAGCCAGGGCTTCGGCCGCGAGCACGTCCCGGTGCTTTTCGACGACGCCTCGAATGCGACCGACCGCTCGGACCGAGAGCCGGACGCGGTCGGTGTACTCGAGCCCCATCTCTTTGCGCATCGCTTGGATTCTGCTCAAGACCTCGCGAAGGAGCCCCAGATCGCGCAGTTCGTCGTCGATCTCGGTGTCGAGAAAAACCGACCCGATGCGGTCGGCAGCCGCGGCGACGCCCGGATTGGGCTCGAACGCCACCTCGATGTCCTCACGGAGGATTTCGTGCCCGCGCCAGGACGACTTGCCGAACTTCAGCGCGTCCAGCTTTGCGCGAAGCGTGTCGGCGTCGCCGGCCGCGGTCGCCTTCTTCAACTCCTGCGCGACGCGCCCCATGCCGCGTTGGCCCAGGCTCCGGAAGTTCGGTTTGTATTCGGTGCGGCCGAAGTTGCCGCGCTCCTCGTGGGAACCAACCTTGACGTCGAGCACGTTCAGCTCTTCGCGGATCGCGTCGAATGCGGTCTCGACGAGGCCCGCGTCCCGCTCGTCGTTCAAGACGATCGTCGCGGTGCGGAGCGGCTGGCGCACCCGGACTTTCGCGTCCATGCGCGCTCTCAGGCCCAGGCTCACGATCGCGCGGACCACTTCTACCTTGCGCGAGAGATGCTCGTCGATCGCAGCTTGGTCGGCCGCCGGCCAGTCTTCGAGGTGCACGCTCTCGCGCGCCCCCGAGACTCCGGCGCCTACAACGAGGTTCCGATACATGGCCTCTGCCGCGTACGGCGTGAACGGAGCCGTGAGCTTCGCGATCGTGACGAGCGACGTGTACAGGGTCTCGTGCGCGCTCCGCTTGTCGTTGCCCCAGCCCGACCTCCAGAACCGGCTACGGCTCCGGCGCACCCACCAGTTCGACAGCGCGTCGACGAGCGCCACGAGCCGCTGCGTCGCGCCGAAGACGTCGTACTCGTCCATCCGCGCGGTGACGACGTGCGTGGCCTCTGCGAGCTCGCCGCGGATCCACCGATCGAGTTCCGGCCGGTCCGCGAGAGGCATCTCCTGCTCGGCGCCCGGCCGAAACCCGTCGATGTTCGCGTAGATGGTAAAGAACGAATAGACGTTCCGCAGTTTGACCGCGAACTCCTTCTGGAGGGCGCGCACGTTCGAGAGCGAATGACGCGTGGAAGACCACGGCGGGCTCGACGCATAGAAGAACCAACGGAAGGCGTCCGCACCCGGCGCAGGAGTCGTCGGGTCTTCGATCGTCACGCGCTCTTCGTGCGGTAGGCGCGGGACTTCGGACGGCTTGATGTCTTTCGATTCCGCCGGCAATACGCCGAGCTTCGCTCGGTGCTCTTGCCCGAGGACGACCACACGCCGCGGCAAGCGCTTGTCCGCCACGACGGGGAGCGCGATGCCCCCATTGGGGTCGTCTCCGCGATAAATTCGGACGATCGCGCCTTCGGACAAATCCATTCCCTCGAGGTCTTCGCGCGAAATGGCCGCGACCGCGGGGGGCGGATCTCCGGGCTTGGTGTCGCGTACGGCGAACTCCATCGCCACCCGGTCGAGGATGATCTCCGGCGGCGTGTAGTTGCCCTTGCTCTTGCTTTCCTTCTTGCCCTCCTTGTCGCTGACGTGTCCGAGGACGATGCACGTCTTGAAGGGGTGAGGGAGCGGCTGCTCGTCGAAGACGAGCGTGGAAATCATGAGCAGCGAGTAGAACCAGCCGCGGGTCTGATCGATGGCTTCGCTGATGAAGTCGGCCGGAAAGCTCCGTTCGAACTGCTCGCGACCTCGATGGGGGTATCCCCACTGGGCGAACGGCATGCACCCCGAATCGAACCAGCAGTCGATGACCTCGGGGACGCGACGCATCGTTCCGGCGCACTTTGCGCAGGGAAAGGTGACCTGGTCGATCCACGGCTTGTGGACGATCAAGTGTTCGCTCAGCGTCTCGTCGATGCGCCGCGCGGCGTGAAAGTGTTCGAACGCCCGCGGGTTTCGCGTTTCGATTTCGGCGACGCTCGACGGCGCGTCCTTGTGCTCCGGCTCCCGGTCGCACACCCAGACGTTGAGCGGCGTTCCCCACCAGCGTTCGCGCGACAGGGCCCAGTCGACGTTGTTGGCGAGAAAATCGCCGAAGCGGCCTTCTTTGATGTGCTCGGGGAGCCAATGAATGGCGCGGCTGTTGGCGATCGCACGGTCGATGAGCGCGGTCGTGCGGATGTACCAGGCCGGACGCGCGTATTGGATGAGCGGATCGGTGTCCGCGCGCCAGCAGAACGGGTAGTCGTGGCGGTACGACTCGGCAAACACGAGCAGCCCTGCGTCTTTCAGGTCGTGTTGGATTTCCTTGTCGCAATCTTTCACCCAGCGGCCGGCGTAGCGGTCGAAGCGGTCGATGAACGTGCCGTCCGGCTTGACGGCACAGAAGAGCTCGAGGGCCGGCGGTTCGCCCGGCCGCGAGAGGCGCGTCTGCTCGCGCATGAAGAGGGCGTGGTCGTCTTCGCCGAAGGCCGGAGCGATGTGCACGATTCCGGTGCCCGCGTCGAGCGTGACGAAGTTCGCCGAGAGAACGCGCCAGTACGAGGCGCCGGCGCTCCGCTCGCCGGCCGGCCGCGGCGGTCGCTTCTCTTCTCGAAAGAGGTCGAAGGGCGGCGTGTACTCGAGCCACTCGAGCTCCGCGCCCTTCATCTCGCGTTCGACGGCGAGCTCTCCGATTTTCCGTGCGATGGGCTCGACCAGCGCCTTCGCGATCACGTATCGCCGCCCGTCTTTGGCCCGCGCAACGACGTAGTCGAAGTCCGCGTGGACCGCGGCGAACATGTTCGAGGGAAGCGTCCAGGGGGTCGTCGTCCAGACCAGGAGCGACAGGTTCTCCTCGCCCTTGACGGGGAAGGCCACGTACACGCTCGGATCGTCGACGGTCTTGTACCCCTGCCCCACCTCGCCCGAACTCAGCGCCGTCCCGCCCTGCGCCCACCACCAGACGACTTTGTGCCCCTGGTAGAGAAGCCCCTTTTTGAAGAGCTGACCGAGCGCCCACCAGACACTCTCGACGTACGACCGGTGGTAGGTGACATACGCGTCTCCGAGGTCCACCCAGAAGGCCACTCGCTCGGTCAGTTCTTCCCACTCGCGCGTGTACCGGAAGACCGATTCGAGGCACTTTTTCACGAAGGGTTCGACGCCGTAGGCTTCGATCGCCGCTTTTCCGTGGATGCGAAGCTCTTTCTCGACCTCGACCTCGACGGGAAGCCCGTGCGTGTCCCACCCCGCCTTGCGCGGGACGTTCCATCCGCGCATCGTCTTGTATCTCGGGAAGAGATCTTTGATGACGCGCGTGAGCACATGTCCGTTGTGCGGCATGCCATTGGCCGTCGGGGGACCCTCGTAAAAGACGAAAGTGCCGCGCGGCGCTGGCTTGCTCAGAGTCTTTTCGAAGATTCGCGCGCCCCTCCAGAAACGGAGGACTTCACGCTCTTCGGCTGGAAAATCGAGGACGTTGGCTACCTTCGCAAAGAGCGGCACGGGCATGCGGGGTCACGACGTTTAGCATGGCCGGAGCCCGCCAATCCGAGCGCCGCGCGTCCCGTTCGCCATCACGTCAGGCCGCGGCCGTGCCGTCTTTCGCGTCCAGCTTCTTCACGACGAGCGCGTACGCCGTATCGAGATCGGTGAAGCCCCCGAGCTCCTCGTCGTCGATCTTGATGTGATATTGGCGCTCGATCGCCGCGACGATCTCGACGCCCATCATCGAGTCGATCCCAAGCTCCTTGAACGTGGCCCCGTCGGGGATGTCGTCTTTTTCGGCAATCTCCGCGACGAGCGTTCGCAGCTCCTCTCTCAGGTTTGCATCGAAGTTCGCCAGGGACATGGGTCTCTCTCTCCTTGTGAAGCTCACCCGAGGCGCTTCTCGACGACGTCGAGAAGGTCCCGAATCGTTTGCAGGCCCGCGAGGCTGTCGTCAGGGACCTGAATCCGCAGCCGGCGCTCGAGCGAGCCGATGATCTCGAGCATGCCCAGCGAGTCGATGACGAGCTCGTCGATGCGCATGGCTTCGATGACGTGGTGGAAATCGCGCTCCACGACCTCCGTCGCCGTCTCGCGGAACATGGCGAGCAGGGCTTCGCGCGTCGGGCGTTCATTTTCCACTTCGCGCATGTCGGGCGCGGCCATTGAATCGTGTTCCATTCGGCGTGTGTCCAGAAATCGAGCGCGTAGACGTTTACGCGCTGGCGTTTGGTCGCAAGTTCCTTCTGTCGTTTGCCTCGTTCGACCGCTCGAGCATCATTCGTCGCTTGTGCTGGCCGATCACGACGTTTGCGGACCGGCGGTGGGCGCGCTTCCTTCCGTGGATTGAGTCGGATCGCCGCCCGCTGCCGGGGGAACATGCACGCTTCGTGCGCGGAGCAACGTCCCGTTGAGGTACATGAGCCGCGTCTTGTTACGCTGCGGTTTGCCGCTCGAGGTCCGCGGCAGCGAGGCCGGCGGCGTCACCACGACTTCGTGGACTTCCAGGCCGAATTGCGCTCCTACGCACGTGCGAACGCCGTCTTGAATCTTCGCGGCGTCGCTCGCGGCCCCTTCACAGCAAATCACGAGTTTTTCTTCGCCATCGAACTGCGCGCCAAACGCCACAGCGTTGCCACGGCGCACGGCGGGCAGCTCGCCGACGGCCCACTCGATGTCGCTCGGGTAGTAGTTGCGTCCACGAATGATGATGATCTCTTTGATCCGACCGCAAACGAACAGTCGTCCGTCGACCGTGTATCCGAGGTCGCCGGTGTGAAGCCAAATATCTTGCGGGGCGCCGGCCGATGACGACAGGGGCTTGAGCGCCTGGGCCGTCAGCTCCGGTTCGCGGAAGTAGCCGTTTGTCACGCTCGGGCCGCGCGTGACGATCTGGCCCACGCGGCGCTCGCCCAAGATCGTTCCTGACTCGTCCACGATCGCCAACTCGTGATGAGGAAACGGCACCCCACAGTCGACGAGCTCCTGGCGGCTCTCGGCCGGACCCGTCGCCCGAACGGCTTCGCCAAGGGTGAGGTGCTCGGGATCCACCTCGTCCGTGTGAAGGCCGACTTTGAGCGGTATGAACGTGATGGCGAGAGTCGCCTCGGCCATTCCGTACGACGGTAAGAATGCGCTCGGATCGAAGCGTGCCGGTGCGAGCTTCGAGGCGAAATCCCTCAGAGCGCGCGCTCGAATCGGCTCTGCACCGCAGCCCGCGACGCGCAGACACGAGAGGTCGAGGCCCTCGACGTCCTTGTCCTTCAGGCGTTTGGCCACGAGCGCGTACGCGAAGCTCGGAGCGTAGGTGATCGTGCCGCGGTGTTGGTGGATCTTGTCGAGCCAGAGCCGCGGCGAGCGCACGAAGCTCGCGGTGGGCAAAAGCACGCACGGAATATGCGTGAAGAGCGGGCCCACGACGAAACCGATGAGCCCCATGTCGTGGAAGAGCGGCAACCAGCTCACGCCCTTGTCCGTGTCCTCGTCGCGGTGGATCCCGTCGAGCATGAACGCCGCGGCGTTCGCCGCGAGGTTCGCGTGGGTAACCATCACCCCTTTGGGCCGCGAGGTGCTGCCACTCGTGAACTGGAGGAGCGCGAGGTCTTCGGGGTCCACGCGCACGTCGACGCGAGGCGCGGGGCCGGCCCCCTCTTCGCCTCTCAAATCTTCGACCGTATGAGCGCTCCGCAGCGTATCCGAAGTGCGCGCCATGACCGGATCGACGAAGGGCTTCGACGCGTTCGTCGTCAGGAGCATCGCGGCGTCCGAGGCCTGCACGATGTGAGCGACCGTGTCGTGGTACGTTTCGACGTTCTTGAAGCTGACCTGCGGATAGATCGGGACGGGAATGCCGCCCGCAAAGAGAGTCCCGAGAAACGATAGGACGAACTCGTCCCCGTCCGGGATGATGAGCGCGACGCGGTCTCCCTTCCGGACGCCCATGGAGATCAGCCGGGCAGCCCGCCGCTCGGCCTCGTCGGCGAGGTCGTGGAACGTGTAGAGCCTTTCGGTTCCGTCGGATTTGACGAACACGAAGCCGCGCGCGGTGTCGCCGGCGATGGCACGAACGGCATCGACGAGCGTGGGAGCGGCTAGGCGGGGAGGCATGGTCGCTCGTTTCACGCGGGCTCTACTTCGGCGGCGACGCCCATGCAAGCGCGACGCGCGTCATGCACTTGCGAGCGCCAGTCCCGGTCGCCGCGTAACCTCGTTCATACGCGAATTCTGGTTCGCGCCGGCTGACGTTGCTCGCATGTGCAGCGCCGCGCTACACCGACCGGCGTGCTGCGTCGCGTATTCGTCACCGGCGTGGGGGTCGTGAGCTCGATCGGGCTCGGCAAAGAGGCGTTTTTTCGCGCGCTCGGCGAAGGAATCAGCGGCATTTCACCGGTCTCTTCGTTCGACACAGCGCAGCTCGGCCGGCAATTCGCGGGAGAGGTGCGAAACTTCGACGCGCGCGATCATCTGACGCGGGCCGAGCAGGGACGGACGGGACGCTGCTCGGCGATGGCGGTCGCGGCCGCCCGAATGGCTTTGGCGGACGCACGCCTGGACCCCGCAGGGCTCGATCCCCCGCGCCTTGCCGTGGTCCTCGGCACGACGATGGGAGAGGGCGAGATCCTCGGCGAGCTGGAGCACCAGTGGATCGTCGGTGGCGCTGGGGCGGTCCGTCGTGCCCTCATTCCGAGGTACGGGTCCACCCTTCTTCCCATTCACGTCGCCCGCGCAATCGGCGCGCAAGGCATGGTGCTCACGCTTCCTGCGGCGTGCGCGGCGGGCAACTACGCCATCGGCTTCTCTGCGGACTTGATTCGCTCGGGGCGCGCGGACGTCGTCGTGACGGGGGCCGCGGAGCTCATCCAGCAGCTCCAGTTCAGCGGGTTCGTGCGGCTCGCTGCCATGGCGACCGAGCGGTGCCAGCCGTTCGATTTGAACCGCCAAGGCCTTCTTCTGGGCGAGGGAGCCGGGCTGCTCGTGCTCGAGAGCGAGGCCCATGCGACTCGGCGCGGGGTCGAACTGCAGGCCGAAGTGGGCGCGTACGGAATGTCGTGCGACGCCTATCACATCACCCGTCCCCACCCGGAGGCGACTGGGAGCATCGTCGCGATGCGCGCTGCGATCGCCCGGTCGGCGATCGCGCCGGACGACGTCGACTTCGTCAACGCGCACGGAACCGGGACGAAGCAGAACGACCTCGCCGAGGCCAAGGTAGTCCGCGAGGTGTTCGGCGACCGGCGCGTGCCCATATCCAGCATGAAGAGCATGCTCGGACATTGCATGGGCGCGGCGAGCGCGCTCGAAGCGATCGGCTGCATTTTTACCCTCGAGACCGGCCTCTATCCGCCGACGATCGGATTCGAGACACCGGACCCGGAATGCGACATGAATGTCGTCGCGAACGTGGCTCGGCGCGGAAAGGCCGACATCGTCATCAATAACTCGCTCGCGTTCGGCGGATACAACGCCGTTGCCGTGTTCGCCCGACCGGGCGTTCTGCCCCCCCCGCCTGGGCCCCCCCCGCCTGCTCGGCCGGCGGCGTCGAGGTCGTCGTGAAGGCTCTGGCCGTCACCGGCGCCGGAGTCGTTTCCACACTGGGCGTCGGTCGCGCCGCGCTCGTCGAATCGCTGCGCTCCGGCGCGCGTGCGATGGGCCACGTCGGGCGCGCAGAGACGTTCGATGCCTCGACGTACCCGCGCGTGCGGATCGCCGAAGTGCCTGGCTTCGACGCGGCGAAGTACCTGGGCGACAAGGGTCTTCGGTCGCTCGATCGCCTGACGAAGTTGCTCGTCGTGGCCTCGCGTCTGGCGCTTCACGACGCAGGGTTGAAGAAAGACGGCGCCTGGACGGCGGGTTCGCCCGAAACGGTCGGAATGGTCGTATCCAATGCCTACGGTTCGCTCGAAGCGATCACGGAGCTCGATCGGGTCGCGACGCTCGAGGATGCTCGTTACATCAATCCATCGCGATTTCCGCTGACGGTGTCGAACAGCGCGGCCGGGTACGCGAGCATTTGGGAGGATCTGCGCGCGCTCAACGTGACCGTGAGCGACGGAGGCGCGGGCGCGCTCGACGCGGTCGCGTGCGCAAACCTGTTTCTCGAGCAAGCGCGCGCCGCCGCCCTCCTCGTCGGCGGCGTCGAGGCGATGTGCGAAGCGCTCGCGTTCGCGTTCGATCGGCTGGGGGCCTTCGCGGAAGGCGCATGCCTCGGAGAGGGGGCCGCGATCCTGGCGGTCGAGCCGCTGGATGCCGCGCGCGCCCGCGACGCGCGGATCCTCGCGACCATCTGCGGGTTCGGAACGGCCTTCTCCCCGCCCAGGCGCGAGGCCACGCTCGTGTATGCCTCTTCCGAGGCGGTCAGCCGGGCCATCGCGTCGGCCCTCCTGGACGCGGACGTCGCGGCCGGCGACGTCGATCTGGTGGTGTCGGGCGTGTCCGGGCTCCGTGTCTTCGATGACGCGGAGATGCGCGCGATCGGGCACGTCTTCGGCGAAAAGGTGTGCGTCGTCGCGCCGAAGCTCGCGCTTGGCGAAACGCTGGGCGCAAGCGGGGCAATGGGCATGCTCGCGGCCACGGCTTGGCTGGGGCAAACGGCGTCGCGCTGCCCCAACGCGCCTGTGCTGCGCGGTGCGTTACGCGCCGAGGCGCGTACGGCGCTCGTCACGTCGATGGGGTATTACGGGAACGCTTCGGCGCTCGTCATGCGCCACCCTTCGGGGTAAGAGGACCCCCAATTGCACGGAGGCAAACGGCATGACGTCGGCGATTCGATTGACCAGCCCGAGTAGCCCGAGCGGCGGGAGCTGGGCCTTTGCGAAGGCACGGGCCGAGAACGAGCGCAGCCGAAAGGCGCGTGCCGACCAGACGTATCCGTTTTTCCGCGAATTCGAGACCGGCGGTCTTCATACGGAGATCGCGGGCAGGCCGGTCACCAATTTCAGCTCGAACGACTACCTCGGCCTGACCAGTCATCCGAAGGTCAAAGAGGCGGCCAAGCGAGCGGTCGACAAATACGGCTGCGGGCTCTCGAGTTCGCGGCCCCAGGCGACGACGGTCGAGCACGTCGAGCTCGAGCGGCGGTTTGCGAAGTGGCTCGGCTTCGAGTCCTGTCTCCTCTTTACGACGGGCTATCAGGCGATGGTCGGCGCGCTCGTGACGCTCGCGGACAAGGACACCACCATTGCCCTGGACGCCTACAGCCACGCCTGCATCCTCGACGGATCGTTCCTCGCGGCCGGGGTGCCCAAGAACAGCCCGGAAATTCGCTTCTTCAATCACAATTCCGCCAAGAGCCTGGAGCGCATCCTCACGACGCGGGAGCGCAAGAACGCTCTCGTCGTCGTCGAGGGCGTCTATTCGCTCGACGGCGACACGGCGAAGCTCGAGGAGTTCGTCCAACTGTGTGACCGCTACGACGCGCTTCTCGTCGTCGACGACGCCCACGGCAGCGGAACGATGGGAGCGCACGGCCGCGGAACGCTCGAAGCGATGGGCCTCGAAGGACGGGTTCCCATCGTCGTCTCGACCCTCAGCAAGACATTCGGCGGCATCGGGGGACTTCTCTTCGGGCCGGCCGAGATCCTCGATCAGGTGAAGCACTCGGCGCGAAGCTTCATGTTCAGCGCGTCTTTGCCCGTGCCGGTCGTCGCTGCGGCGTCGACGATCCTCGACATCGTGGAGACCGAGGGAGACAAGCTCGTGGCCGAGCTCCACGAGAAGGCTCGCTACATGCGCGGTGAGCTCGTGCGGGCCGGATTCGATCTCGGCGCGAGCAGTACGCACATCATGCCCGTCATGTGCCGCGACGAGCGAAAGACGATCTTCATGCACATAGCGCTCTTCGAATGCGGCGTGCTCATGGTTCCAGTGATTTATCCCGCCGTGAAATACGGCGAAGAACGGCTTCGCCTCAACGTCACCCGAGGCCACACCCAAGAGGACCTCGATCGGGCCCTGGCGCTCCTCAAGGAATACGGCGAAGCGTTCTTCGTTCTCTCCGGCGAGGAAATCGGCCCGCTCGAAGAGTAAACGACGAGGTCAAAGGTCCGCGCGCCTCGCACGCGCCTAACTCGTCTCAGACCCGCTTCGCATCCACGGAGATCACCGCGTCTTCGAGCGCCGTGATCTCGGCGACGACCTCGGGCGCGGGCATCTTCGACAGGCGGATCGTTGCCACCGCGGTCTTCGCGCCGCGGAAGATCGCGTTGCTCATCTCCTCGACGTTCACGCGGTGCGTCCGCAGCACGGCCAACACCGACGCGAGCACCCCAACCCGGTCGTAGTGTCTCACGACGAGCTGGCACTCGGCGGGCGCGTTCTCTTCGATGTTCACGGTGTTCGGCGCTCCGCCGGTCTTGAAGAACTCCGAGCAGATGCGCACGGCCTCCGCCGCGATGGCGTTCTGCGACTGCGCGGTGCTCGCGCCGATATGCGGTGTCCCCACGAACGATCCAGCGTCGGCAAGTGCAGGCCGAAACGCCGCAACGCCCTCGGCCGGTTCGGGGTCGAAGACGTCCAGACCCACTCGGAGATGCTTTTCCTGCATCGCCGCCGCCAGGGCCGTTTCGTCGACGATTCCGCCGCGACTCGTGTTGACGAAGATCGCGTGCGGCTTCATTCGTGCGAACACCGCCGCGTCGAAGAGACGGCGGGTCGAGGGGCTCTGTGGCAGGTGCACGCTCACGACGTCGGACTCCTCGACGAGATCCTCGAGGCTCCCGCAGAAGCCGATGCCGAGCGAATCGACCCGCGCGGGGTGAAACGGGACCGACCAGGCGACGACTCGCATCTCGAATGCGCGAGCACGCTTCGCGAGCTCGCTCCCCACCCGTCCCAGCCCTGCGATCCCGAGCGTCGTGCCTTTCAGACCGTCGGCCCGGCTGTACTCTTTCTTGTTCCACCGGCCGGCGCGCAGGTCGACGGTGGCGTCGGCAATGCGACGATCGAGCGCGAGGATGAAACCCATCGCGAGCTCTGCGACGGCGGCCGCGTTCTTGCCGGGGCAGTTGCTGACGCGTATCCCTCGGTCACTCGCGGCGTCGACGTCGATCGTGTCGACTCCGGCGCCTGCGCGAACGACGAGCGCCAGACGCCGGGCACCGTCGATGGCCGCGCGGGTGACGCGCGTGCTCCGCACGACCAAGACTTCGGCGTCGCCGATGCGCCCTTCCGACGCCAAATCCTCCGCGGAGCATCGCGGGTCGTAGTCGACGTCGAAACCCAGCGCCTCGAGCTCGCGGATGTGATGCTCGGAGAAATCGTCTGCGACAAGGACGCGCATCCGCCTGAAGACGTTTTAGCCCAGCCCGGACGAAAAAAGGGACCCCGCCGTCGATTGACCGATGAGCTTGGGCGCCGACCCCCGTCCATATGTCTCGAAAGGAAATGCCCATGTCACCATCCAACGAGTCTCTCGTGTTTCTGACCGTGCGCGGTACCCTCGTTCCAAAGACGCTCGAGGCTGGGTGCCAGCTCCACAACCAAACCGCGGGGTCGCCGGAGGGGATCGCCGCCGCGCGGGCTCTCGGTGATCTCAGCCACAAGGTCTACTCCCCCGTCCCCGGGCTCGGAGCGAAGGACGGCGAGGTCCTCTTCTTCGATTGGTGGAAAACGGCCGATGGGATCGCCCAGTTCTTCTCCAACCCACAAGTTCACGGGATGGCGTCCAAGCTTTTCAGTGAACGCGAGGCCACCATGTGGACGCCCGCGCGTAGCGCATTCGGGTTCGAGCTCCCGCCGCCCGCCCATCGTCCGGAGCGATGGGTTGGCGTGGTCCGGGGCCCGGTCGCAAGCCCTGAACGGGCCATCGAAGTGTTCCGAGGGGTCCTCGCCGACAAGCTCTCCCTGGCGAGGCAGCGGGGGCAACTCTCGCACCAACTGCTGGTCAAGATTCCGGCGCCAGGCGACTCGAGCGGACCCGAAGTGCTCGGCGTCGATCTATGGTTCGACGCGGCCGGGATGAAAGCCCACTACGACAGCCTGTCGGGCTACGAGAAGGCATTCGCGGCAAAGCCGCAGACGTCGGTGTGGCAAGAGGGCACGGGCGGCGTCTGGTCGGAGTGGTGACAATGGCGTGAACGGCGGACCAAGCGGGCCAGGTCCGCTTGACGGACCCGGGTGTCGAGGGTGACCCTCGCGCGCATGCAGGAGGATCTCTCTCGACTCGCCGCGGCCAAAGCGGGTGACCAATCCGCGTTTGGTGAGCTCGTGGCCGGGTACCGACGGGAGCTTCGCGCCTACTGCTACCGCATGACGGGCTCCCTGCACGATGCCGACGATCTACTGCAGGAGAGCCTCCTCCGGGCATGGCGCGGTTTGCCTTCGTTCGAAGGCCGTTCGAGCTTCCGGACGTGGCTCTACCGCGTGACCTTCACCGCGTGCGTCGATGCCACCCAGAACCGACCCGCCCGCATGCTCGCCATCGACTGCCGCGGACCCGCAGCCCCGCACGACCCTTTGCCGGCTCCGGAGCCAGACCGATGGATCGACCCGTGCCCGGCCTCGATGCTCCAAGACAGCGAGTCATCCCCCGAAGCGCGTTACGGCCAGAAGGAAAGCGTCGCCCTCGCCTTTCTCGCCGCCCTCCAGCTCCTTCCCCCGAGGCAACGCGCAATGCTTCTCGCGTGCGACGTGCTCGGGTGGACCGCGCCGGAATGCGCCGAAATGTTCGATTCGACCGTTGCCTCTGTCCATAGCGCGGTGCAGCGCGCCCGCGAGACGCTGGAGGCGAGAGCCGAGCGATGGCGACCAACGCTGCCCAGCCCGGAGACGACGCGCGCACTGCTCGAGAGGTATGTCCAGGCGTGGGAGAGCGCCGACGTGGAATTGCTCGCGAAGCTTCTGCACGAAGATGCGACGCTTTCCATGCCGCCACTGCCGATGTGGCTCCGCGGCGTGCGCGCGATTGCCGAATCGATCGGAGCGATGGTCCTCGTCCCGGAAGCCCGCGGGCAGTTGAGGCTCTTGCAGACCGAGGCCAACGGCTTGCCTGCCTTCGCCGCCTACCGCCGTGCGCCGGACCATGGGTTCGATCCCATGGCCCTGCACCTTCTTTCACTGTCCGAAGACCGCGTGATGACGATCACCGCGTTCCTCGACCCGAGCCTGTTCGCCCGTTTCGAGCTCCCGGCGCGTATCTGAAGCCCTCTTTCAACCGGACGGCACGGACTGCAGACTGCACGTCAAGGACGACACGAGGCGCGCCACGTCTTCCACAGTCCCGATTCGGTCGAACATCTCCGAGGGAATGTTCACGCCGAATCGGGTCTCGACGTCCGAAACGAGTTCCATCACGCTGAGGCTGTCGAGACCCAGGTCGTTCTGAATGTGATCCGACGGCCGGATTGGACGCGATTCGTCGACGTGACGCCGGAGAAGCTCAGTCGTGATTCTCAGCGACTCGTCGAAGCTCGACATCCTGACGAGGGTAGCAGCGTGCGGCCATGCCGTCATGGAGAGCGCGCGCGACACGGTCGGGCTTGGCACTGTCCAGCAACGCTCGAACGACGGCAATCCCGTACGCGCCGGCCTGTACGCAGGTAGGCGCTCGCTCGACCGTGACGCCGCCCAGCGCGTACACCGCCATCCGATTGCCTGCGATGGCGCGCGCGGAGCGGAGCGCGCCGACGCCACGCGCCTGCTTCCACGGCGCGTTCTGCGTGGGCGGCCGCGTTGGAAACACGGGCGACACCAAGACTGCATCCGCGCCGCTTGCCAAGGCGAGTCGCACCGCATCGTCCGAATGAGCGGCGACCGAAACCCATGCCCCTACGCCGCACGTCGCTCGAACTTCGGCGACGCTCCCTGCGCCTTCGCCGAGGTGGACCCCGTCGGCCCCGACGTCGCGCGCGAGACGAGCGCTCCCGTTGATGACGAGCGATGCGCCGGAGGCCCGCGTGACCGAGCGGAGGCGCAGAGCGAAGAGGCGCAGGCTGACGAGCGGTCGCATCTTGTCGCGCAGCTGAACGCAGAGCGCGCCCGGCGGTAGCGCGGCCGCGACGAGGCGCACGCACCTTTCGATCCCGTCGTCGCCGAACGCGGGATCCGTCACGAGGATGATGCGGGCGGCCAATGCCTGCGCCATTTACTCGATGACGCCGGCGGTCGGACTCGAGGCGTTCGCGTAGCGCTGCTTCGGCATTCGCCCCGCGAGAAACGCCTGACGACCGGCGCGCACGCCGTCGCGCATCGCCTCGGCCATCAGCTCCGGATTCTTGGCGTGCGCGATCGCCGTGTTCATCAAGACGCCGTGGCAGCCGAGCTCCATCGCCACCGCGGCGTCGCTCGCCGTCCCCACGCCCGCATCGACGATGACCGGCACGCGGGCCTGCTCGAGAATGATCTCCAGATTGTGGCGGTTGCGGATCCCGAGGCCGCTCCCGATGGGCGCCGCGAGCGGCATCACGGCTGCGCACCCCAGGTCTTGAAGCTTCCGGCAGACGATCGGGTCGTCGATGCAATACGGCAAGACCACGAAACCTTCGCTCACGAGCTGCCGCGCGGCCTCGAGCGTTTGCTCGTTGTCGGGGTAGAGCGTCTTGGCGTCGCCGATGACCTCGAGCTTGACCATATCGGCGACTCCCAGCTCGCGCGCGAGGCGGAGCGTTCGCACGGCCTCCTCCGCCGTGTAGCAACCGGCCGTGTTCGGTAGGACCGCCCACGGTTTGCTCGCGAGCAGTCCCATGAGCGATCCGCTCGAGCGGTCGTTCAAGTTCACGCGGCGGAGCGCAACGGTCACGATTTGTGCGCCCGAAGCGTCGATGGCGCGCTCGGTCTCCGAGACGTCCTTGTACTTGCCGGTGCCGACGATCAGGCGGCTTTCGAAGGCTCGGCCTGCGATGACGAGCGGGTCGCTCCTGTGGGGCATGACGAGGCGAGTGTACCCCGCCCCCCGGTTCGGTCGAGTCGCTTCCAGCGCCGGTGAAGCCAGAGCCACTGGCTGGGGCGCGCGCGAACGAACGCGTCGAGCGCGCGGGTGGCGGCTTCGGTCGCCGCGATCACCCAGGTGCGCGACGGACGCATCGGAGGCTCGATGACGTCGAGCACGAAGATGACGTGCTCGCCGCGCGGCTCGCGGCGACTCGCCGCGACGACCAGGGGGGCACGACACGCGGCGGCCAGGGCGGCGGGGGACCGATCGGCGAGCGCCGCTCGCCCGAGAAACTCCACTTCGACCGCATGGCTCGGCGAAGCCGGGACCTGGTCGATCATCATCGCCACGGCACCCCCTCGCTTGAGAATTTCTCGCGCCCGCGACAAGGCACCTTCGGCGTCCGTGAGCTGCACGCCGAGAGATGAACGCAGCGACTGCCAGAAGGCGTCGAGGAACCGGACGCGCAGGCGCTTGGTGACGACGAGGAGTTCGACGTCGCGGGCCACGGCGCACGCGGCGAGATCCCAGTTTCCCGTGTGGGATGCCGCCACGACGACGCCGCGGCCCTGCGCGAGCGCGTCTTGCCAGCGCGGCACGGACGCTGGGTCGATGCGTGCATGTCGAAGGGCCGTGGGACCGCGCGCCGACAGGTACAGAATTTCGAGGGCCGAAGTCCCGAGCGATTCGTACATCGCTCGGGCCTCGGCGCGAGGTCGATCGATCCCCGCCGTGAGCATCGCCGCTTCGACGTGGAGCCGCCGAACTCGAAAGAGACTTCCGGCGACCCATCCGACCGCGGCCCCTACGATGCCCAGCATTCGCCACGGAAGCGCGGCCGCGACGGCGGCGAGGACGCGCAGGAGTGCCGTCACGGACGCCGCTCAGCCGAAGCCGGCGCGACGCACGACCTTGCCGGCTACCGACTCGGCCTCGAGCGCGACGGCAAACACGTCGCTGCGCACGACGACGAAGATTTCACGCTTCGCGTTCCGCGCGTAGACGAGCTCTCCATCTTGCCGCATCGCCTCGATGCGCGAGACGTTCATGCTGGCGCCGTCGTGGGCGACGTGCAGGGCTATCGTGCCTCCGTCCGCGAGGGTCACCCAGCCGTCTTTCTCGATCTTGGCTCCGGCAAGCTTGAGGATGGCGTCGATTTGGTCCCCGGTCATGCGGTCTTCTACCCCGAAGCCGGCTCCGAGTCGATGGTAGGCTACCCGGCTCGAATGCCGAGAGCTGCGGACGCCGCCGGCGACTCCAAGGGAGAAGAAGAGAACGACGGCGCCCGTGTGCCGTCGTCGAGAACGACCGACATCGTCGTACTCAAAGAGGTGCACAAGAGCTTTGGCGATCAGGAGGTCCTCAAAGGGATCGACCTCGTATTTCGCCGCAAAGAAACGACGTGCGTGGTCGGCGGCTCCGGCGCGGGAAAGACGACTTTGCTTCGCCTCGTGGTCGCGCTCGACCGCCCGACGAGTGGTCACATCTTCGTCGACGGGGAGGACACGGTCGGGATGGGCGAACGGGAGCTCAACCGGGTGCGGCAAAAATTCGGAATGGTGTACCAGTACGCGGCTTTGCTCGACTCGATCAGCGTGCTCGACAACGTGTCCTTTCCGCTGGTCGAGCACACCCACCTTTCCCGCAAAGAGATCCGCAAGCGGGTGATGGACAAGCTGAGCGCCCTCGGCTTGGACGAAACGGTTCTCGCCAAGTACCCCGCCGAGCTCTCGGGCGGAATGCGAAAGCGTGTGGGACTCGCGCGCGCACTGATGCTCGAACCACCCATCGTCGTGTACGACGAGCCGACCAGCGGCCTCGACCCGTTGACCAGCCGCTCGGTGGACGACCTCATCGACGACACACGCCACCGATTCGGCGTCACGAGTCTCGTGATCACGCACGACATCGCCAGCTGTTTTCGCATCGCAGACCAGGCGGTTCTCCTGGTTCAGGGCGAAATCGTCGCCAGGGGGACCCCGTACGAACTCGCGCACGGCGAGAGCGACGTGGCGCGCGACTTCATCCAGAAGTCGGGGGTCGACGTCGACGCGATTTGGAAGGAGCGCAAACGTTGATGGGCCTCGGGCGCGGCGAGAAGGTGGGGACGCGGGAATCAGGAAAAGGCGCTCGCGGCCTCGCTCAACGTGACGAACGTGTACCCGGTGCGCCTCAGCACATCGATCGCGGCGTGCAACGACTCGAGCTTGCGCTCCTTGGGCACCCGCACGTCCGGCTGGTGCGGCCGTAACGCCGCGAGCCCGTCGGCCGCGTCGAGCACATCGATGCCGTGGAGCTCCAGATTCACGAGCGGCTCCCCCACACACATCCGCGCCAACGCTCTCGCGACCACGGGTCCCGCGAGCGTGACGTACGTGCCGATGCACGGTAAGCGGGCGCCGCGCGTGACTTGGATCGGAAGCTCGAGCAGGCCGCCGCCGCGGCGCCAGTAGGGCCGGCCCGTGCGATATGGGCGCGTGGGGGCCCGGAGCACGGCGGGCGTGTCGACGATCGAGCGGCTCTTTCGGCCCCGAACGCCGATGAGCGCGATCGCGGCCGTCTTCGCCGCCCAGTACATCGGACACGGAAAGACCGATGAGTCGTACCGGACGCCGAGCTCCGCGAGCACGTCGAACACTTCGTCGGTGATCGTGTACCCGGGCGCCCGAAAGCCGGTTGGCGGCGTACCGGTCGCGCGCTCGATCGCGATTGCCCCCTCGCCAACCTGACGCCGGATCTCCGCACGGCCTGCGCGCGTGAGGTCGTAACGATGCTCGAGCGTATGGTTGCCGATCTCGACGCCCCGCTCGCGCGCCGTTCGCAGCTTTTGCGCCGCCTCCGGCCGCGCCAAGTCGCTGCCGACGGCGAAGAACGTCAGGGGGATCGACGCGCTCGCGGCGAAATCGTGCAGCCGGTCGACTGCGACGTCGTAAACGAGCGACCGCTCCGGCCCCACGGGCACTTCGAGCCCGTGGATGCCGAAGTAATTCGGGATTTCGTCCAGATCGACGCTTACCGCGCAGAGCCGCACGACGCTGAGCCTCTGAGCCGCCGCCCTATCCGCCGATGGTCTTCGCCACCTCGGCGGCCAGGTCTTCGTGGACCGGCTTTTCGATCCCCTCGCCCAGCGCGAAGCGCACGAAGGCATGAATCTTCACTTCGCCGCCGAGCTTCTTTCCAAGCTCCAGCCGAATCTTGTCGATGGTTCCCGCGGGCGGGTCCCACACGTTGTCCTGGCCGAGGAGCGTCACCTCGCTGACCCACTTGGCAACCTTACCTTCGATGATCTTCGGCCACGCCTGCTCCGGCTTGCCCTCTTCTTTGAGCTGCGCCGCGAAGATCTCTTTCTGCTTTTCGAACTGCGGCTCGGCGATCTGGTCGCGCCGCACGACCATCGGGTTCATCGCGGCGACTTGCATCGCGACGTTGTCGATAAAGTGGCCGAAATCAGGGCTCTTGGGGGCGCTGCCTTCGGCGTGAACGAGCACCGCGAGCTTGCCACCCGCGTGCACGTAGGCGTGCACGATACCGCCAGCCTCTTTCGCCTCGAGCGATCCCCAGCGGCGCACGACGCAGTTTTCGCCGGTCTTTGCGACCAGCTCCGCACGCACTTGCTCCACGGTCTTGTCGCTGCCTGGATACTTCAGCGCGCCGAGATCCGAACCAGCGGCGGCTTTGGACGCCAGACTGAGCACGTTCTTCACGAACAACTTGAAATCGTCCCCGCGCGACACGAAGTCCGTTTGGCTGTTGACCTCGACGATGACGCCACGCTTGCCGTCGGCGGCGACCCACGTCGCGACTTCCCCCTCAGCCGCGACGCGGCCGGCGCGTGCCGCTGCCTTGACGATGCCCTTCTTCAAGATGATTTCAACGGCCTTTTCCATGTCGCCGCCGGCCTCGACGAGCGCGCCTTTGCAGTCGCTCATCCCCGCCTGCGTGCGCTCGCGAAGCTCTTTGACCAACGAAGCTGTGATCTCGGCCATGACTAACTTTCCTTCTCGAATGATTGAAGACCAAAGGAGTTCTGAAGGCCTCGAGGCCTTCCGAACGTCCCATTCAGTTGCCTACCTGCGTCAGCTCGGGCGATCGGCGCTGTCGTCGCGGCGAGGGCGGCTGCCACGGATGATCTCCGCCTGAGGGCCATCGCGACGACCGCCCTGCTGCTGGTGATCGTCGCGGCCGGCGAATTCTTTGCGTCGTTGGGAGCCTTCGATGACCGCGTCGGCGACGCGCGCGGTAATCAGCTTGATCGAACGGATCGCGTCGTCGTTGCCAGGGATGACAAAATCGATCTTGTCCGGATCGCAATTGGTGTCGGTGATCGCGACCACCGGGATGCCGATCTTGTTGGCCTCTTGGATGGCGATCGCCTCCTTGGCCGGGTCGATGACGAACATCGCCCCCGGAAGGGAGCCCATGTTCTTGAGGCCGCCCAGGTACTTTTCGAACCGCTCGCGCTCCTTCTCGAGACGTGACACTTCTTTCTTGGTGATGGAAAGGTAGGTGCCGTCTTCCTTCATCCGCTCGAGCTGGCGCATGCGCTCGAGCCCGGTCTTGATGGTCCGAAAATTCGTCAACGTGCCGCCGAGCCATCGATTGACCACGAAGAAGCTGCCGGACCGCAGCGCCTCCTCTTGAACGATCTCCTGGGCCTGGCGCTTGGTGCCGACCATGAGAATGTGTCCGCCACGGGCGACCGTCTCGACGACGAAGGTGTACGCACGCGCGAAAAGACGGGCCGTTTGGTCGAGGTCGATGATGTGGATGCCGTTGCGCGCGCCGTAGATGAACGGGCGCATCTTCGGGTTCCAGCGCTTCGTCTGATGGCCGAAGTGGACCCCGGCATCGAGCAAGGAGCGGAGCGGCAGCGGTAGGTCGCCGCGGAGTTGCGGCAAGCCTTGGGCGCTGATTTCGTTGGTCTGGGTCATGGGGTT
>Ga0265316_10001035_pt1 | contig 30138 bp, 15 predicted proteins | sample 4522metaG_FD_202092 | JGI IMG/M metagenome (GOLD analysis project Ga0265316, IMG submission 202092) | Rhizosphere microbial communities from Carex aquatilis grown in University of Washington, Seatle, WA, United States - 4-5-22 metaG | ecosystem: Host-associated > Plants > Roots > Rhizosphere >...
TTCGCATCTGTCCCTGTTACCGTATATGTTGTTGAGGTACCCGGACTTACTGTTTTGGTATCTCCTGAACCCAGGTTATTGTTCCAGCTATATGTATATGTATTTACTTCGCCTGATGCTTTAAGCGTACTTGAACTTCCCAGGCAAATAGAGGAAGGAGTTGCTGTTGCTGAAATTGTCGGAGAATTCACAGTAAGTGTAACAGCATTGGATGTCACTGAAGCACAAGGTGAAGTACCTCCTATAATACACCGGTATTGGTAATTATTCATTAAAGCTGTTGCAGAATAAGTTACAAAATATGATGTTGTTGCGGTACCGCTGATCCCATCAGCATTCACCCATCCTGTGCCTGAATTCTGCTGCCATTGATAAGTCGAAACTGTACCTAACGCCCCTACAGAAAAACCCGTGCTGTTTCCAACACATACTGCCTGACTGGATGGTTGTGAGGCTATAGTCACCGGAGTATTTACAGTACCTGTAACACTGGCCCCACTACTGAAACAATTGTTTAAATATGATTTTACAGTATATGTGGTGGTTGCAGATATGGTCGGTGAAAATGAAGTTTCACCATAATTTTTCAAAGTGCTCCCATCATACCAATATATCCATGCTCCAGGTGTTGTAGTACTTGCATTTAAAGTTACCGAACCACTCCCGCATCTGGATGCGCCTGTCGTTGTTGGCACTGCCGGTACCATGGTCACTACTACACTTGATGAAGTAGTACTCCATTCCATGCCATAACCATTATATGCACGAATATAATATGTTCCATTAGTTGGTGCCGAATATGTAGAAGCAGAGTTAGAGGTGCTTGTTCCATTTGGGTTCGTACCTTGCCAGTAATACGTGACATATTGTGGTGGAGTCCCATTTTCGGTTAATACCGCACTTGTACAATTAGTCGTAAATGTAGGTGTAGGCGGTGCAGCCGGGGGTGTTGCTTTTGCATACTGAATGTTGATACCAAGAAGGATTGTTGCAACCAGTAGAAAATATCTTCTTTGCATATTGTTAGGTTTATAGAGTTTTTAGCAATTGGTTTTGGATCTATTTCCTTTTTTAATACTTTTAATAATTAAAGGAACAAAATATGAACTATAACATTCAGTCTTTCAGATACACTTACGTTATAAAATTAACGCTTGTAAATAAGTGTTTATTTTTTTAACCGCCAAAAAATATTTAACTTTTTTTAATACTTGCTAATAATAAAAAATATAACGCTCTGTTATACAGGAAAATTATAAGTTTAAATCTCTCTAATTGCTAACAATCAAATTCAATATAAATTAAACTAAGTTCTTCCAAAACACTTTTTCCCCCATTAAAAGATCAAAATATTGAAGAACTAGTTTTTATAAAAACAAAAAAGCGAAGTATCTACTTCGCCTTTTTTAGCATGAAATTCAAAAGATATAGAAAACTTATTTTATTTAACAATTACATGCTTTTCATTTAATTTTAAATAATTAACAACTGCATTGTAATTTGAAACGTTTACTTGATCTTTCAACGTTGCCAGCGGAGTTCCTTCAACAATAACAACTTTAAAAGATTCGGTAGCAGAAGGAGCTTGTGTATCATTTACACCATTATCCACCCATTTTAAATACAAGTCAATTTCTCCGATAAATACATCAAAATCCATATATGTAATAGACGTAGTATCAATAAATGTATACGGCAACATATTAAAAGATTTATTAAGAGGATCATTTTCATGAATTAAACTGTATACCAACACAGCGCCATTATCATAAATATCAGCTGTAATCTCAGGCACATTTAAAACTGCTTTATAACAATTAAGTTCACTAAACCATGACCAGTTCTGAGGCGGAACATCATAAATTACTGATTGTACATTTGCGTTTCCAGTTGGTCCAACAGGTCCTTCTTTACCCCTGCAACCAGCTAACAAAATTGCAACCGAAAAAAACACATACAAAAAAGTGTGTTTACTTAATAATGAATTTTTAGTAATTGTTTGCATGTTATTAAATTTTATTGGTATAGTTTATTTTTTACAAAGATTATACCAAAAATTTGATTTTACTATAATCTTGCCTTTAATAGTTTAGCTAAATCTTCGCTATTGAATTAAATCGGATTAATTCAACCATTGGTATTAGATAATATATTGAACACTTTTATTTAGACAAAATATTTAACTAATTTTTAGAAAGCATAACCTTGATATTATCGGCTTTAGAGACTGAAAGAACGAAATCATAAAAATTTTTATATTCAAATGGTTTGTAACGTCCTTGTGTGATAGAATATTTCCTGATATAAACTATTTTATTCCCGTCTACTGAAATGGTAGAAGAATAGTCTCCAAATTTAGAGTTAATAGTTTTGCCATTTGGAACAGCTTCAAATTTATAATTCGTTGGTATCGTATAAATTAAAGTATCATAATCAATTGAAGACCTATAAATAATTATATCTGAATGTCTTTCCTTAAGCATTTTTTGAATTGGTTTTTGCACATTTATCAGGTTCAAAGGCAATAACATATATTTTCCTGTAAAAGAGCAATAGTTTCTGGATGCCGATGAAACATTTACAATTGCTGATGGAATTTTTTGTTTATTTTCTATTATATTGAAATTATTTATTTGCAAGGACGGAAGAAATGAATTCTTATATAACCATTTCTTTTGTTCGTCGTAATTTGAATAAAGCAACTCTGTAATTTCATCATATTGCAATCCCAAATATCTGGTATTTATAGAACAAACAGCAGTTCCTGTAGAATCAATTGTAAATTGAGAATTGCAAGAACGAAGATTGTCAGACACTTCATATTTTTTGGTATGAGCGAACTTCCCACCATCTTTAGTTATAAGAAGCACATCTCTGTCGTCAGTGAAATCACCAAGAAAACCGAAGGGTATTTTCTGGTCAGTACATTCAAGCCAAATTGTATCTTTATAATTTGGAACGCAAAGTATAACGTGATCGAATTGATGAAAATTAGGAAATTCTTTGAATACAGGTTTTATATACCTTCCGTGTGAGACAAGAGCAACATAGGATTCAACCCCTATATAACTAAGTAATGAGTGCATATAATTGCTTAATGCCTTGCAATCCCCATAACCAGTCTCATAAACAGTTTTAGCAGAAAATGGCTGAAAACCTCCTATTCCTAAAGTGATGGCAACATAGCGGGTATGATCTTGCAAATATTGGTACAATATTTTAACTTTTTGAATAGTATCAGATATACCATAAACCATTTTTGTGATGCTTGCTTTTTCATCTTCAGACAATTCATCTCTGCCTATATATAAATTAAAAACCCATTTTCCAAAATCTACCCAATTGTCAGCAGTGCCTTTATAATCATCATAAATCAAATTATTTGGCATTAAATACACGATGGGTGTTCGTTCAGATAAACTTATATCAAATGGTTCATCTTCAATAGCTTTTAAATTATTAAATTCCCATGACTCAGAAAATATGTTCCCTTTATGTATATAATCTGATTGAATTGAAACATTTAATTCCTTTTTTTTAACTTTTATATTATCAGGATATCTAATAGAGAATTTATAATGTTCAACTGATAAATCATAATCATTAATAGGTGAACATAAGCCATAACTAATAAGATTGGTAGAAAACACTTCATAATCATATTCAACAGTATATGGATATTCTGCGAAATCAGGTTTAAAGAATTTGCCCCTATCATCTGAATACATCGAATAACCATCATGAACCGGAAAATCAAATATTTCAGATAATTTTACCTTTCTTATTTTTTTTCCTGAAGCGTCATAAAGTGTTGCCTGCTTAATGAGTACAGAAGAATTTTTATCATAATGAATTGAAAGAATTGCATCATCAATACCTTCCTTATCAAGTATGGTATAAACTTCTTTAATTCTGTCAGTTCCTTTATTTATGGCTGTTAATTCAAATTCCTCGTTATAATCACGAATTACGCAATGCGCATTTTCTTTCAGGCTATCACTTAATAAAGATATTGCGTATGTTTGAGCATTTAATTTCAAAAAAAGTATTAACAAACCAATACCAAGCATTAATACACTTTTCATCTTATTATTTCAATTAAATTACTTTTTTTAGAATTATTTGTTCTGCATGCTTTTTAACAATTTGATCATACATTTCTTTCAAATTTTTGTACTCAGTTTGTAAGAAAAGAATTTTATTAACGGTCCTTCTATAGACAATTTTAATTTTATTATTTTCACTTGTTATGGAATAGATTATAGAAATTGAGTTATCCGGCATCTTAATGATGTTTGTTTTTGGCAAAGATTCTATTTGGTATCCCTGAGGTATTGTGTATTCAAAATAATAATTTTCAACAATTGGAAAATTAAAATCTACCGGATATTTTCTGTCTTCCAAAGTATACTTGTTTTTTTCTATTGATTCAAAAAGCAAAGGTTTAAATAGTATTTTATCACCTATAATATCAGCATTATCTGAAATCTCTACATTAAGTGAATCGTGTAGCGGTTTATATTTATTGAACCTGTTTGTAATAGAATAGTTATTTATAGTAAGTCCTTTTGTGTTTTCCTGTAATTTCCTGACATAATCATCATTACTTTTTTCATGACTTAAGGTTGTTCTGTATATATTCCCGGCATAACCATCATAACTGCCCAAAATTATGCCATTAAATTTCCCATCCTGATTAATTGTTAAAAAATAACTTTTTGCTTCTTTGTATTTTTCTTTTGTTTCCAATTTTACCCAATCACCTTTTAAATCATCAACTACCCTGCCATCGCCATTAATATCATTTGCAGGAAGAACACCCATTGGACAATATTCATCAGTTGCATCAAGCAGATATATTTCACCAGCAATTTCTAATTTAGTTAGTACTGAATTGAACTTAGTTATCGTTGGAAAGAAAGTGATACCAATTCCATTATCTCTTGTACTGAAAATTACCGGTTTTGCATGTAATCCTGCAGTTTTAAGCATCAATGTCAGCAAGAGGTTAATTTCAGCTGAGTTACCTTTTCTCTCCATAAAAGGTTTCTTTAGCCCTCTGGGTGCCCAGAGATTATAATCTTCATTCCATTTCATTCTTTTCTGAACATAATCATAAATAGCAATTGCTTTTTCTTTATCTGATGTAATATCCTTACAAAGATATTGAACCGTATCACTTATGAAACCCTTTGAATTTAACAATTGTCCAAAATCTTCGTCATCATTCATTTCTTTATTTACCGATTCCCATGACTGGGTATAATCTTTCCTTATTTCATTGGGATATTGAATACTAGCCAATTCAAATTCTATTGACTGAATGTAATTGTCTTCACAATCGATATTTGGTTCTGAAATAAATGCAGGCACATCTTTAGTCGCCAGTGTGCATTCAGTTGTAGCAGCCTTAATGTCATAATTTTGTGCAGAAGTCCGATCCCCGTTTCGACCAGCACCTATTTCTGCATCATAATGAATAGTAAATGTTGTGTAGCCAGGTTCTTCTTTGTTTATGTCAAATGGTAAATAACCTTTTGTTGATTTTCGGTAATTAAAATATTCTGGGAGAATAAAATAATATTGACTCCATAATGCAGGATAATGATATTGAAAAGTCCAACCCCTGAAATTATATACAAAGTCAGAAGTAATGGAATAATTTATCTCAATTATTGAACCTTCTTTAACTTCAGGAAAAGCAAATTTTTTAACTATATAATATTTGGTTTCCTCATCATAAATTTTGCTTTTATCTAACTTGGCTTTTACAATTTTACCTTCTACCAGATTAAAAGTAGCAGCTTTTAAGTCATTTAAGTCTTCTTTACTGGAACCGTTTTTATACAATTTCAATTTGAAATCAGCAATATCGAAGGCTGATTTTTTAAATATTTTTATGCGCAAATGTCGTTCATATTCAAATTTAAATCTCCTTTCGTTATTCAGAACAAACTTCGATTCGCCATTATCAAATAATATTAACGCACCAGCTGCAGTATCTTTTTCATACCTGGTCATTGTCATATCTGACATTTCAATTTTACCAAACTTAGGCTCCTTATATTGACCCTGCAATAAAGTAAATAAGCTTAATAAAATAATGCTAAATTGAATTTTCATAGTATTAGGTTTTAAGTTAATTTTAGTTAAGTTTTTGATGCTAAAAATCATAAAAATAAATGAGAGACAAAAATATTTAGTTGTTAATATTTAACAGTAAACCGTAGTATATTATTTAACATATCAAAAAATTAATGCCAAACATCATAATTACAATATTTTAAATCTAAAAGCTGAATGCTCGACATTGTTTTTAAAAATGTAGAATCGCTATAAACCCAAACAACTTTTTTATCGTGTGTTATTTCGAAAGCATGCGGCGCTTTCCCAAATTGGTTGTGGCCAAGCCAATTTGTAAGAAGTAAATTGCCATTCGGAAGATATTGCATTCCGGCCATAAATTTGAGTTCAATACCGGGAAGGTCATTTTTTAACAATTGCCAAACAATTTTTCCATTCTTATCAATTTCTACTATACGTGGTTCACCGTTATGATCAGAACATGAAATGAATGTATAGCCGCTGGATAAACGAATAACTGAGTGTGGCCCGCCTGTAATCGGAATTTCCATGACCAGTTTGCCAATTGAATCGTATTCGCAAACTTTATCAAGACCATAATGAGCAACAAGATAATGGCCATTCTTAAGTTTGCGTGCATTACGCATAAAAAAATGTCCACCGTTGACACTATCTGGCAATAGTTTTATTTCTTTAATAATTTTACCGGCAGGATTTACTTCGAGTAAGCGGCCCGAATTACACTCACCAATAAAAGTATTGCCGTTTGATAGTCGCTGACATGCATAAATTTCACTTTTTGATTCGTAAGAAAAAACCACTTTCTTGTCACGGGTGACTTCTTTAACTCCGTTGCCAGTGTTGAATAAAATATTCCCGTCAGGGAGAGCCCATACATCGTTACATCGCTCTGCAGGGTATTGCCACAACAATTTTCCATCTTCTGAGATAATGCAAACTATTCCCTGAGTGTAATCAGAGCATAAAAAAGTATGTCTGATTTCTTTGACAGGGGATGTTTGTGCACCTATATATATTAAAGAATACCCTAACAACGATAAGAAAAGGAGGATATAAGTTTTTCTCATAACTTCAAATTAAACAAAATCAATTTTGTTTTTATCTAAAAGTGGCCATTTCTAACTCCAGTTTCACGCAAAGTCCGCAAAGTTTTTTATGCAATGATCGCGAAGATTAAATAAGTAACTCTTTGCTATTTTTGCAGCTTTCCATGCGAACTTCGCATGAAGTTTTAAATTAATATTTTAATTTATTATTTTTTTTTCGAATGCCCGGATAGTTATAATAAGCATTTTGTTTAGATTATTTTATTTTTTCAATTCTGGCCGCCCAGCCACCGCCAGGTGCAAGCTGAATATTCAATTTATCGCCTGAGGAGATTTTTATAGTTTCTTTTTTATAATCGGTTGCATCACGATCGGCATTAACTCCATCTTTAAAAATTGTAGCCTGATAAACACCTTTACCTAAAAATGAAAAATCGAGTGTTAATTCTCTTGAATCCCAATTGCTCAAAGCACCTACATACCAAACATCACCCTTTCTGCGGGCAATCGCTGCATATTCCCCAACTTTTCCATCCAAGGCAACGGTTTCATCAAAAGTAGTTGGAATGCTTGTAATAAAATCGGTACATTCCTGTTCTTTTATATAAATTGTAGGATTATCCGAAAGCATTTGCAGAGGAGCTTCAAAAACAACATACATTGCCAATTGACAACAACGGGTACCCTGGCTCATCGGATTCGAACCTATTGGCCTGAAATTTGCCCTGTTAGCATTTCTCATAGCGCCAGGGGTATAATCCATCGGGCCCGCCATCATACGAATATATGGAATACTTGCAACATAACGAGGCTGATCTTCAACAGCCCATTTATAATTTTCCAAGCCTTTTACACCTTCATAACCGATAACGTTTGGATAAGTTCTTTGCAGGCCTGTCGGCTTGAAAATTCCATGATAATCGACCATCAAATGGCTTTGTGCAGCTTTTTTAGCAATGTCATAAGTTGAAGCAACGGCTATTTGGTCATCGCGATCGAAAAAATCAATCTTAAAACCTTTCACGCCCATTTTTGCATAAAACTGAAAAACCTGATCCATCTGCTGCGAAACTGCATACCAGGTGGCCCAAAGAATTACACCTACACTCTTTTGTTTTCCATAATCTATAATTTCCTGAAGATTTACTTTAGGAAACACTTTTGTGAGATCATGTATGTCTGACCAGCCTTCATCCATAATGATATAACTGATTTTATTGGCAGCGGCAAAATCAATATAATATTTATAAGTTAAGGTATTGTAGCCGGCTTTAAAATCAACATGCGATATGTTCCAGTCGTTCCACCAGTCCCAGGCAACCTGCCCGGGCTTAATCCAGGAAATATCTGTTAACCTTGATGGGGAAGCCAATTTTTGCACCATATCTACATTTAGTAATTCTTTGTCCTGATTGCTTATTACAATTGCCCTCCAGGGGAAATTGCGGGTGCCATTTGTACTTGCAATGTAACCGGCCCTTTTCGTGGGAACATAATTCATATTTGCCCATCCGCCTATCTGTGCCTCTAATGGATAAGGCGCATATACGCCCATAAACCCTTTACGGGTTTGATTTATGTTCAGGTACATTCCGGGATAGTCTTCCAGGTCGGCTTCCAGTATAACAACCTTTTTATTATTGCCAACATCAACCAGCAATGGCAGGAAAGCCAGAGAATCTTTTGCAAATTGAGAAATATTGCTCTCTCTGTAAAGTGCTTCAAAAGAAGAGTTGAAAATTTTGCCACCTCTGTAATCCCACATATATGGGATGAATGCTTTATAGTCTTCCGTGAAATTGAAGTTGGCTTCTTCATTTTTTATAATAATCCCGCCTTTTTTCTTTGTAAAGAAACGGTAAGCTACGCCATCATTATATACCCTGAAAATAACTCCGTAATCCCCTCTGCAATTTATCGTCAGCTGGTTGTACTCATCGGGGACTATTGCTTTTTTATAGTTAATAGCTTGTATTTGTGAAGTTATTTTCTCCGAATTTGTGGACTTAATTTTCGCGTTATCTCCCAATATTTCGCCTCCCTGTAATTGTAATGAAATTGAGGATGGTGCTATAATCTGTTGACCATTGTACTGCACGGACCATTGGAGTTTTGCACCAACTTCTACCTTCAAATCAATACTACCATTTAATGATTTTATTTCAAAAGTTTTATTTTTTTGTGCATTGAGAATTATAGAACTCAACAGAAGCACTGCGATTAATCCTGTAAGTTTATTTTTCATATATTGAATTAATTAATTGTTAAATAGGTCGGAATGTAAAGATAGCAAATTCATTTTTGCATTTTGGATATGATAGAATACAAAATTCGCATTCTATCATGGCGAATAAAAATAAAAAAAGGTTAACCAAGTTAAGCCAACCTCTTTTTATTTTTCTTTTTATAAATAAAGTTATTTCTTACAAAACTTAGTAGTACCTATCAATTGATTCCCGTTATAAACTCGAACAAGATATATTCCCGATTTAAGTGAACTAACATTCAGGGTTTTTGATTGCTGGTTGAGTGCCATTACTTCCTCACCAAGTATATTTGATACAATTACTTTATCAAGAGAATTTACCTTTAATGTAAGCATATCGCTTGCCGGATTTGGAAATGCAGTAAAATCTGCAACTTTAATACCCTTGATTTCACTTGGTCCGGTGGTTGATTTCAAAGTAATTGTGCCACAACCATCCATGTTGTTCCAACTTTGTACAGAAGTACTTTGCCAAACTAAAAATTGGCGGGCCGTTTCAGTTATACTATTGTTCGAGCCAAAAGTATCCCGGTCAATAATTGAAATATCGAATCCTATAATTCCTTTCAGTTTAAGTATGCGTTCTGCTGTTAATGTATCTAAGTTTTTATTATAAATTCCTGAAAAAGGAATTGCAACCTCTTGAAGATAACCACCTAAGCCATCTAAAGTATAAGCGTAATAAATGGGCGGTTCATGACCGGCCCACCCGGCACTGTATAATTTGATTCCAACTTTGTTTGCGGAATCGCCAAAATCAACATTTGCACATTGTGCACCACAGTCAGGTGTTCCAGGAGCAGCACCACCCCCTAATGAATCATTTGTATTAAAATAAATTTCTATATGGTCCATGTTGTAATTAAATTCACCAGTATTAGCGAATGAGGGATAAAAATTATCATCGCCCGCATAAACTAAAAAAAATAAAGCAGTGTCGCACCACATTGCTTTCCACCAAGCTCCATTAGGAAATGATGGATCGTCAGGAACACCACCGACAGCAAGTATTTTTTCAATAGGTATTGAATCATATTTTTTCCAAATAGCATCCTGAGTACCGTCTATTACGGGTGCTATAGTTGTTTTATATACATTAACATTGACCTTAGTTTGACCAGATATTGCACCGCCAAAGATAAAAAGGGAGACAAATAATAAAAAGTAGAATTTTTTCATAGTTATTTCTTTAGTTAAATATTAGTTTTTACAAGTATTCAGAACTTCGTAAATATAAAAAAAAAATAAAAACTTCATTAGTTAAATTTTCAAGTTATTCCAATTTTTATTGAAAGTATTTCGTACAAAAAAGAAGTTTGCCCTATTAATATAGAAATAATAAATTCAAACATTGCTTGGATAGAGACAAGCGTATCTCTCAACTATTATTTCTACAAAATGATAATGGATTACTGAACAAGAATATGTTAAATTTAGAAGAATTCTATCTAATCTATTGTAATTTTAAATCCTATCGCATAGTCGCAAGGAACCATCTTTGGTACTTCTATAATTAAGGCTTCATTTTTTTGCACCCATTTAATTTTTTCTTTGCTGCCCAATAATTCAATACTTTTTATTTTCTTTGATGGGTTACCTTTCAAACCAAAGGCTGAAATTGAAATATTTTTATCCTTTGGAATATCTAAACAAAATACATAGACTGCATTTCCTTTTGAAGTGAAACGGATATCTTTCGCAGTATAAACCACTGGCCTAAATTCAGCAAAAGTGCCTTCGTTGGCTTTTGTAGGGCCTTCTTCAGCTATATCCCAGGAGCGTGTGCCATAGATTCCTTCACCATTTACGTCCAGCCATTTTCCCATGGCCAACAGTACGTCCGTTTGTTCCTTAGTTATGGTACCATCAGATTTAGGACCAATATTGAGCAGCAAATTCCCATTCTTACTTACTATGTCAATCAGCATATCTATTAATTCATTCGGAGTTTTATTATTTTCATTATCAATATATCCCCAGGAATTTTTTCCAATGGAAGTATCCGTTTGCCAGGGGAATTTTTTAGTAGCCTTGCTGCTTCCGCGTTCAATATCATAAACTGCAACATTTTCAGGATATGCCTGGTCCTTAAAATTAATAACCACTTCTTCTCCCCATTGTGCTGCATGGTTATAATAATAAGCAGCAAACGATTTCCGGTAAGGTTCCATTTCAGGTTGACCAATATACCAATCAAACCAAAATATCTGTGGATGGTATTTATCAACCAGCTCGGTACAACGCAACAACCAATCATTCATATATTCAAGACTCATTGGTTCCTTATTGGCTTTAAAAGGATCCATCGTTTTTGCGGGCCCATAAAAATCATTATATTCAGGATCATTGACATCAGAGTTAATCAATTTACCGGTCCCCATATAAAACCAGTGTTCGCATCTATGAGAGGATAATCCAAAAATCAAACCTTGCTTGTGAGCAGCTTCGGCCAATTCGCCAATAACATCCCGCTTTGGCCCCATATTAAAGGCGTTCCATCTTGAAAGACTGGTATTGTACATTGCAAAGCCATCGTGGTGCTCAGCAACAGGCACAATATATTTGGCTCCCGATTTTTTAAAAATTGCTACCCATTGGTTGGCATCGAATTTTTCAGCTTTGAACATGGGAATAAAATCCTTGTAACCAAATTTGTCCTGAGTACCATAAACTTTTATATGATGTTGAAAATAGTTAGTACCCCAGGCAACCGTATCTTTATACATCCAGCGTGGATACCATTCACTACCATATGCTGGAACAGAATATACACCCCAGTGTATGAATATGCCAAACTTAGCGTCCCTAAACCATTCAGGACATTTATAGTTAGATAAAGATTCCCAGTTGGGCTGGAAATAAAACTTTTGTGTTTGTCCATTGGTAGTTGCTGAAAATGAAAGATTAAGCAGCAGTATAATTGATAGGATGTTGCACTTATTTTTTTTCATTATTCTATAATATTATTTTAAAATTAAAATTTTTAAATAATTCTATTTTAAATTTTGAATGGTTCATATTCTACTATTTTAATTCTTTGTATGTCACGGTATCTATTTTTAAGTCCTCAATATCCTTGCATTGAATTGTAGTGAATTTTGTAACATTTTTTAGAATTGCAAAATCTGACTTTTCAGTTCGCTGAGCAGTTACATTTCTCATATCAATATCATAAACATCATCAAAGATAAAACAAGGGCGATAATCAGGTTTTAAAATCCTGAATTCAACATCATTTATTTTAATATCTTTAGCATGCCTGACAAACATACCATAAGCCGGAGCCAAACCAAACATGCCTGGCTCAGGATAATTGGTTGCGTTTTCAGGAATTTCTTTTACAGCTTTATCTCCAGCACAACCACCTTTATAATAAATTCGGATATTGCTAAGTTGTATATCTTCAATCAGATGACCGGGCAATCCGGCAATTGTACATGCGGATGTTGAATCCACACCATATACAATTATGTTACTTATTTGAATTCGCCTGAGTTTTCCCACAGACATTCCTTCAGGCCCACGCATTCTGGCACCAAGTCTTAAAAAGATCGGATCATTTACTATATCCCTCATTGTAATATTGGTAATTGATATATCTTCCAGCAATCCACCATCAACTGTTTCCAGAGCCAAACCACGACAATAATTAAAAACACAATTGGAAATAGAAATATTTTTAAATCCACCATTGGATTCAGTACCAAATTTAATTCGCCCATTTGGGTGTACTCCATATTCCGGATTATTGGTGCGCTTATATGTCCCATCCAGCATTGAGCCTTCATCATAGCCTGAAACAATGCAATTACTTATAGTTACATTCTCAGTAGCACGTATATAGCCTAAAGCATAAGAACTTTTAAGGCAAATACCATCGTCGAAAGGAGAATTAACGCTGCAATTTGAAACATGAACATTTTGGCAGCAATCTATATCGATGCCATCACGGTTGGTATCTATTTTCAGATTGTCAAAGGTAATATTATCAACTCCTGTTGCCAAAACAGCGAACCAGCCTCCGTGAATAATTGAAATATCCCGAATAATGACATTGCGGCAACAATATAGACTGATTGATTTGTTGGCATTTTGTTTTGAACCTTTTACCCAGTCTTTATAAAGGTTTTTCCCATTAATCCATCCGGTTCCAGTAATCGAAACGTTCTGAATATCAAAACCCCAGATGAGGCTGTTTTTCCAATGACTGTGCCCGGAGTCCTGAAATTTTGTGCTTATGCTTTCTTCTTCCTCATCATAACCATTCTCAGTATTAACAGGTGCAGCAATTATTATTGCACCCTGATCTATGAACAAATTAATGTTGCTATTAAGACGCACTGAACCACATAAATAATTACCAGCCGGAAGATATACAGTCCCTCCTCCTGCCCTTGAAGCAGCTTCAATAGCTGTATTTATTGCTTTGCTGTCAAGGTTTTTGCCATCGCCTTTTGCTCCATAATCCTCTACATTATAAAATAGAATGCCTTCATTCGTCATGCAATATAATGAAGGCATGAAGAGCATATAAATAATGCACAAAAAATGAAGCATTTTTCTCACTCTTTGGATATAATTACTTTTTTTGAGATCGTGTAACTATCTGATTCAATTTTTACAAAATAAAAACCGCTTAATATTTTCTTTGAGTCAATTTTAATTTGGTTATTAAGTCTTTGTTTTTGTTCAAGAACAACCAAACCTTGTGAATTAATTATGCTTATTGTTGCCAATTTACCTAATAAGTTTTTGTCAGTTATGGTTATGTTTATAACATTACTTACAGGATTTGGAAAGACGCTAATGGCTTCCTTATTTATTATTTCCGGCTGATTTATTTTTGTAAAATTATTGAATATTGCCGTATCACCGTAGGGTGAAAGAAATTTAGCTGGAATTGGTTGCACAATTAAGCCGGCATTTTCCCATGCCACAGCCATATGATCATCCCCTATGCCTGCTTTAAAAAGAACTTCAAAATAATATTTATTTCCTATTGAAAGAGTAATCGGCGCAGAAGTCTGCTGTGGATATTTGTCCCATTGATACTTATTTGTTTTGGCAGGTACGGAAGCTATAAGTTCCTTATTTGACGGATTATCATCTATGCTAAGCCAAAGCTCTGCAGCATCGGCTGCGGCAATCATCAATTTGTAATTTTTATTAACCTCAGGTCGCAAATAGCCTCTTATTCTAACGCCATAAGAATCAAAAGCATTATCCGGTAATTGCAAAGAATCCAGTTTTATCCTGTTCGTGGGGGCATCCGGATAAATTGAATTGCTCGTTAAACTCTGCACATCAATACCTGGAATACCGGTATAATAATCAGCTAAAATTTCTCTTTTCAAAGTATCCTTGGGTAGCACAGGTGTTTGATTTATTTCAAGCGGAATATATTCAAAGGCATCACAAACAATTCCTGTTCCGCTGCTTGAAGAATTTTGCAAACCTGTTACTTTAACTTCAATGCTGTGGACACCCTCCGGTAATGTTGCCGATTCAAACAATATTTTATCATATTCTGCTGATGTGTTGTAACAATCTATTGTGTCAACAATAGTATCATCAATCGATATCTCTGCTTTTCCCAAATCGCTTCTTTTAAAACCATCGTATCTCACTTTAGTACCTGAAAAAGTAAACTTTGTAACTTGCCCCTGGATATTGCTGAAATGGTTAGTACCCAAATAGCCGGTATCTATTGAATTAATTATCCATTGGGTACTATAATTTATGGAAGAGGTCACGTTATCGTCTACTTTTGTCCAGGCAGAATCAATATCTGTTCCCAAATCAGGAATTACACCAATATATTCATCAGTCATTGGAACACTTGTTATTTGAGCACTTCCGGCTGTCAAACCGCTGGAGCTGGCCGAAATTGTAATAATACCAGGAGTTTTTTCAGACTGTATGAAGATCCCGACAATACCAGCTAAGGCATTAATTTTTTTCACGCCAATTAATTTACCCGGGCCGGAAATAGTAAAAGAAATTAAGTTAGTTGCATTGTTTACGACAGCACCATTCGCGGAATTTACGTAGGCGTAAGCCGTTACCAAATCGGAGCCATCTGCAATCAGATTTCTATGGATACTATCAATTGCGATAGATATGTGATCAGGTATGCCAGGAGTATAAACTACATTTGTTGTAACCACTATCCCGCCAATTTTAGCTTTTGCCTCTATTTTACCCGCCTCCCATGTTAATCCGGTGAATGTAAAAGGAGGATGTAACAAATTGGCAGTATTTGCACCTACATCGTGAGCTTGTTTTTTTATAAAATTATCATTTACATATAATTCCACTGAATCGCAATTACTAAATACTTTAACTGAACTTGAACCCGATTGCCAGGTATCTGCAATGAAAACCATAGGTCCGGAATTTACATTTCCAATGATATGATTAGGATCTCTTTGGCTTTGATAAAAATAATATGAATATTTAGGCAAACGCATGAGATCAAGAATACCAGCCTGACAAATATCGGAAGCGTATCCGCGATTATAATCTTCAAATATCCACAAAGCATCGCCTGATAAAAAGGACAGTGCACGGTTTAAATTCAAGGATTGCTGATGGTTTGTGACTTGCTGCAATTGAGGTGCTTCTGAAGCACGAGAGCACCTGCTTGTGCTGCTGTTTCCTCCAAAATCCCAATCGCCATATTCACACATTATAAATGGGTTCGGACCGGTATAGCTTCTGGCACCACCCTGAGATGATTCTATGGCTATATCATAACTGCTCCAGTTGTCCCATCCACATGAATATGCCTGATCTCCGGGATATTCTTCCCTTAAAATTGAGGTTGCTTTGGTTGAGAATGCAACAGACTGATTGGTTTCGTTCAGCGATAATTCCCAGGTAATTATACTTGGCCGGTTTCGATCCCGGCGGATCATGTCTCTCATAATCTGATAAGCATTGTTTTTAAATTCGTCATTATCAGCCCACCATTGCCAACCTGAAAGACTCGACATTACCAATATACCCAGTTCATCGCATGCATCTAAGAAGGCTGGAGATTGCGGATAATGCGAAGTTCTTACAAACTGTATTCCTGCTTCCTTCATCTTTAATGCATCGCGATATTCAAGTGAATTGGTTCCGGCATTCCCGATATAAGGATAATCCTGATGACGGTCAGCTCCCATGAACTTAATTTTTTTCCCGTTCAGTTCAAAGCCTCCGGTCTTTGTGAAATTAATATTTCTGATACCAATCTTCGTTTTGGTATCATCTACATAAACAGAATCAGCTTTAATGGAAGTGTAAACAGTATATAAATAAGGATCATCAACATCCCAAAGCCTGGGATTTGAAACACCTAAACTTTGACTAAATTGATAATTTCCTCCTGTTGCAATACTTTGAATGCCTGACGTTGCAGAAGTAACTACATTATTACCTGAATCAACCAATGTAGTTACAACAGTGCAATTTTGTGCCGTTAAACCTTCATTCCTGATATGCGTTTTTATGTTAATCGTAGCAGAACCTGTTGAAACATTTGAATAGGTAACAAATATTCCACCACTATCTACTTTAGCTTCAAGAATAGGATCCGTTACATGTAATTTGTCGGTAAAGTATATTTTCGAATTTCTGTACAAACCTCCAAAAAAGCAATAGTCTTTTTGAGCATTTGATCCACCAGGAGGCAATCTGTTGCCTAAGATTGAGTCAGCGTTGTTTAATTTGACTGCAATTATATTTTTACCACCATCAAAAAGTGCTTCATTTGTAATATCAACTGTAAATGGCAAATAGCCACCCTTATGAGTCATTTTCCAAACGCCATTTATATATACATCTGCTTTATGCATACCAGCTTCAAACTCAATGTATATTTTTTTGTCTTTATATTTGTTGTCTATATAAAAGTGTTTCCGATACCAGCAAATTCCTAAAAAGCTACAATGCGAAACAAAAGGTTCTAGCATTGGTGTATGCGGTAAATTTACATTTATCCATTTGCTATCGATAAAATTATTCAACGATGCCTGGTTATCGTCACCTTTGAAAAATAGCCAATCCGTGTTGAAGTTATATGTTTCTCTTTTGTTTTCAGGAATGTATTGTGCAGTTGACACGATATAAAACCCTTGAATCATTGATATACAAAAAACAACAAATAGAAGTTTTTTAATATTTCTTTCTTTCTTTTTCATAATTTATTTGTTTGAATTCGAACTTTCAATATGGTGATATATAAATATAATAAATAGCGAGTGACAATATTAATCATCTTTACACAGATGTCATTCTTGAATCTTTAAGAAATTTAGCATTATACCTTTAGTTTCCTTCGGGCATTAATTGATATTTATTTCACCTGGAAAAATATTACTGCAATATTATCAAAACTGTTTAATTCCTGCAGGTTTAATTTTTTTTAGGTTCCCCTTTTTATCAAAATTTAAACTATCTATGCAAAGCTGACGCAATACATAACTTTCCTTTTGAGGTTTAATACGGTGATAAAGTATATAATCCTGCCTATTCACAGAAAATATAGTGTGGTGACCAGGGCCATAAGTGATGCTATCTGAGCTTGTTGAAAGGATGGGACTATTTATACCTTCAACCCAGGGGCCAAAAGGATTATTAGAGGTTGAGTACCTTATTTTATAGGAAGCGTCAATTGCCTTTCCTTCGGAATACATTAAATAATAAGTACCAATCCTTTTTAGCATATAGGGAGCCTCAAAATAGTTTGGAGGAGTTATATCTTTTGGTTCGCCAATAAATTTGACCATATCTTTATCGAGTTTAACTGCAAAACAATGTCCATTTACCCAGTTCAGCCCGGAACCCCAGTATAAGTATGCCTTCCCATCTGTATCAATAAAACATTCTGCATCGATCATGTGGAAACCGGGAAAAGCCTTACTGGTAATTAATGGTGAACTATCAGCTTTTGCATTTTTCCAGGGGCCTAACGGGAGTTCGCTTGTGCCCACCCATATTTCGCTACCAACTGACACATACATGTAAAATTTACCATTTTGAACTTTTACAACTGAAGGCGCCCAAACCATAGTACCCCATGAAGTCGGACTTGTACATGCTTTTTTTGTTGGCCAGTTTATATGTTTTCTTTCAAAAGTTTTAAAATCTTTTGTTGTTAAAACGGCAAGTTCATTGCCTCCCCAGGGATCAATTGTAGCATATATATAGAATATACCTTCGTATTTAACTATGGTAGGATCGGCAAAATATCCATCAACAATGGGATTCTTAATAATAGTTTTTTCATCCTGACTGAATAATAAAGAATTAAAAAATAAACAAAAAAGAAGCAGGATAGAGGTTTTGGCTAAATTCATTGGAGTCAATATTTATTTATTATGATGTTTAAAAAAGTAAGATTCATTGCAGGTCATACTTCGACAAGCAAAGTATGAACCAGTAGCTTACTCACCCTGAGCTTGTTGAAGGGTTACTAAAAGCTTAATTAATACTAAATTTTAATTTTCATTCCAAAGTTATTTAATATCTCCAAACCTCACATCCTCACTAATTCCTTTTTCACTCAAGGGCTGAATTGTGGTAGAGGGGCCGAGGTTAAAAGGTTCTTTCCATGAACGCAAAGCCCATACAACTCTTTTGTCTGGAGTAACTTCAATAGCCTGGACAGGAGGATTAGTTGGATCAGGATTTCCCTGCCACAGGTTAAACCAGTTATTTATAAGTGTATTGCCGTTCGAAAGTCTTATGGCAATTTGTGGATTTGAAATTTTATAATCTGGAATATTTCTTAATGAAAAATCCCAAACAGTATCACCTTTATGATTGAATTCACAAACATATCCTTTGTTGCTGCAAACTAAAATATTATTGTTTTTTAAAGGCACAGCAGCCCATACTCCTGGTGCATCAATTGAAAAAAGTTCTTTGCCATTAAAATCATATTCACAAACTTTACCCAAGTCCATATGTGCCACAAGAATAGTTCCTACATTGGTTAACCTTGCATGCCTAAACTGCCCGTGAACACCTTTTGGATTTTTTACAGGAAGCTGAAATTCCTTAACAGTTTTACCGGTCTTGATATTAACAACGAAAAGTTTTGCAGTGTCACCATTTTGAATATAAACTACATGATCTTTTCCTATTGGTTGCGCAGTATGTATTTCAGTGCCTTTTGGAGCATCCAGTTTCCAGATAACTTTTTTATCTGGGTTAATCAGGGTAATGCCAAATTGATGTGCAAACAGAATATTTCCATTCGACATCATAACTGCATCGCTTATTTCGCCATTACTGATACTATCTTTATATTCCCAAACAATTTTGCCATCCCGAATTATGTATATATTCTGTTTTTTAGCTTCACCGGCATACAAGAAATCGAATTGTGCAAGGCCTTTGCCAGGTAATATTTCAGGAGCTAAAGGTGTTGGATAATTAGAGGATGTTTTCGGTATTACTTCATTTGAAAGCATCGAACTATTTTCTACGCTAAATGTGCCTAGAATAAATGATGTTACACCAGCAAAAGTATTTACTTCCTTTGGCTGACTTATATAAGCCGCGTAATTATTCTGGACTCCTATGCTGCTACAATCAATAATATCAACCTGACCTTTTGCATTAATTTTAGCTTTCTTGATAATTCCGGCATAGGCTTTTGTCACAACCGGTTCATATTCAACTCTGTTAATATAACCTTTCTCAATAGATTTTTTTATCAGATAAAGAAACATGCCAGTACCTGATGTTTCGTTCCAATTATCAAGTTTGTCAGGTTTGTCAACTACCTGGCACCACATGCCTGTATTAGGGTCCTGGCAATTTTTTAATCCTGCACAAAGTTTTTGCAAATGAATAAGAATTGTCTGGTAATCGGGATTATTTTTTGGTAAAAAATCAAAAATATCTGCAATAAGAACTGCATACCAGCCAAGTCCTTCGCTCCATACTTCAGAAGCCAGACCTGTACTTTTATCGGCCCAAGAAGCTTGTTTGCTTTCATCCCAGGCATGCAGAAGCAATCCATTCTTTTTTTGGCAATGAGCAACAATCAATTTCATTTGTTTGGTAACTTCGTTAAAGGCGATGGAGCTGTCACCAATTATTTTACCATACCTGGCCATAAACATTTGGCCCATAAAAACGCCATCAACCCACATTTGGTTTTTTGCCCAATCGGCGTGCCAGAAACTGCCATCGGAATTGCGGGGGTAGTTTTTAAAACCTTCAAAAATTTTTTTAGCCGCAATTTTATACTTTTCCAGACGTGTTTGCTCATACATAAAAATAATAGCATATCCCGGAAGAAAATGATCTAAGGCAGTGGGCTTAAAATCGGGGATATTCCCGGCATCATTTACCTGCTGATCAACATAGCGTTTTATATAGTTGAAATATCGTTCATCGCCGGTAGCTCTCCACAATTTTTCCATAGTAAACATGGTATAACCGGCCTGCCAGTCGAAATGATTTGCATTAGGTTTCCAACATATACTATCTGGATTAGGAAATTTTTCAATAAAACTATTGGCTGTTATTACTGACCAATTCATTGGTCTGCTTTGTGCATCGGATATACTCGATTGTAAGAGATAACCTACAAAGCATATCGCAGTTTTTAAGGAAATTCGCATCATATAATGAATTTTGATTTATTCAGTATTATCTGGCAATATAGTGAATATTTAAATACCAATGTCGTTTAATTAAGCATTAAGAAACCCTTCGACAAGCTCAGGGTGACTAAGTAATTAGGTCATGCTGAGCTTGTCGAAGTATGACCTATAATAAAAATTCCTTAATTAAACGACATTGGATTAAATACTATTATTTTGGTTCAGTTGCAAAATAATATATGTTCTATGAAAGTCTGGTGCAAATTGGTTTCTTGGTGGCTTAATATTTTTAGCCACCAAATCACTAAGTCACCAAAACTCAACAAAAAAAATTAAAAAAAAAATTAATTATTGAATATTCAAATTTTACATTTTTACGACAAAAGTATTGAATGACTTTGGCTGTAATTTTACCATAAAATATTTATTGCCAATTTTAATGTTCATTGTTTTTGAGTCATCCTGAAGATTGTTAGCTACCACTATCAATTCATTATTTGGATTTTTAAAAGCGACACATTCTTTGAAATTACCATCACTTTCAATTTTCAATGAACCGGCCGTAACAAAATTGCTAAAATGTTTAAATGCATAATATTCGGGAGTGTAAGTTACTTTTCGGGAAGCTTTGTCAATTTGAATCAATGCATTTTGGTTCCAGCCCCAACTGCTTGTTCCTTTATCAGCAAGTACCATGTTCCAATATGTATAGACCGTAACACCTCCATCCAGATACTTCTTCATCAGGTAAAAAAGATGTTCGGCATCTTTCCAGGAAAAATCGCCATTACCACATTCAGATTCAGTTTGCATAAGTTTTACAGCAGGGTATTTTTTGTGAAGTTCATTAATTATATTTTTACCTTCCCACTGTAAACCTACACCTGCAATATATTTCATTGCTTCAGGTGAAGATAAAACTGTATCGAAATTGGCCATTTTATCATTGTTCCATGTTCCCAGCCAGAGTTCCGTATTTAGATTTTCTTTTCTGAAGGTTGGTCCCAAATATTCAGCTATAAAATCGCGCATGGCTGATGGTGTCCATGAACAATTGGGCCATTGGTTCAGTGTATAAGGTTCATTTTGAAAATGTATGGCATAAACATTAATTCCTTCAGCCTTATAGGCTTTTACAAATTTCGAAAGATACATGGCATAAGCCGAAAGGTATTTTTCGTCCTGGATAAACTGATTGCCTGAAAGCACTTCATTTTCAAGTTTCAACTCATTGTGATCTCCTCGTTTGTTTGCATAATGCTTGTTGGTCTTCATCCAAACCGGCGGGCTCCATGGGGAGGCCCATAATTTTAAAGCCGACTGGTATTTCATTGCTTCCTTAATGTATGGAATTAGAATTCCCTGATCGCGCTTGATGCTGAAGTATTTCATTGCAAAATCATTAGTTGAGTCATCCAATGAGTACCAGTTCCTGGCATAATCGTTAGCGCCAATGGGCATCCGGCAAATAGTGAATTTCAACCCGTTTTTCGGATCGAAAAGGCTTTTCATAACAGTTGCACGATCTTTGGTTTCCAGCAATTGCAAAGCATCCCAACCAAGTTCGTTAAAACAGCCTCCCCAGCCATCAATAGTTTGTTGTTTTTGGGCAGGATTTATTTCTACATCAAAGGCAGTTGATGAATTGGCATTTTTTAATTCTATAGGATTGTTTAAAACCCATAAATTTTGTTGAGTACTACTTACCCAGTTTACGTTTTGAGAATAAGCTAACTGGTTTATCAATAGAAAAAAAAATGCGCAAATGTTGAATTGTGTTTTCATGTTTAATTGTTTGTTATCAAATATTATTAAAGATTGCCACCAAGACACCAAATTTCACAAAATTTTAATAGGTTTTGATATTTTAGTGACTATATCTTCTTTTTATTTTTTTTCTTTTTACATTACGTTTGATTTTACTTTTTACTTTTATTATATTCTAAAACAAATCCATAGCTATATGGTTTGTTTCCAGGAATCGTGTACTTTTCCATGGTAGGTGCACCCCATGAATCATCGCCACCAACGCCGTGAATATTCAAATCAATATTCAGATTGATGAAGTCTCTTCTAGGCAAATCAAATGGATGATTTGCTTTTTCAAGGTCGTCTTCGTTATAAGGCCATGCCCTGAAACAGAGTGGCTGCAGACCTTCAATATTAATTGAATTTCTATTTTGGTCTTCAAGAGTAACCCATCGAACATCACAACGGTTAGCATTATCTTGTGGAACAGCATAATTGGTGACAAAATTTTCCAGTTTCGATTCGTACAAACCAATTATCGCTGCTGTTTTCCTGTCCGGATAATTCTCGAAAGGACCACGCCCGTACCATTTTATATAATTGAATTTATCCTTAATCTGCATGCGCATACCAAATTTTGGAATTTTTGGAATCGTATCATTTTTAGGCAAATAATCAGCTTCTACCTGTATCTGACCAGTGCTATTTATGATATACCTCAGAGTATAACCAGCCCCTATTTCCGGAAAATTCATGCGGAAATTTACATTAACAAATCCATTTTTATTTTTTACTTCAGCGCTTTCAACAACCCTATTTGATGCAGCATTTTTCCATTTGCCCAACGTTTGATTGTAACCACTTTGTTTTTGATTATTGTTGGCTGGCTTCCAGAAATAGGGTTCCAGAACACCATGCAATAATTCTGAATTGCTTTGCATCCAGCTTATCATTGCTCCTGAAGCCTTATCAAATGAAATTTTAAACGAATCATTCTGGATAGAAATTTCTGTAAGGGTTTCCTTTACTCTCAAATCATTCCCTACAGCTTTTATTTTATTAAATTGACCAGGTTTCAAAATAAATTGTTCATGGGCAACACGATAACCTTCTTCGGCCCATAAATTAGCCTTTTTAAATTGAACATACAGATTAAGGCAAATTTCTTTTGAAGTGGAATCGAATGTCAAAGGTGCTGGAATCAAAATGTTTTCTGATTTACCTGGCAGGAGATTACTGTCATCCAATTTACCAGCTTGAATTATTTTTCCGTTTGATGTAAATTCATACAATAAATCGAAATCGCTGAGAGGCAGAAAGTTGTAATGGTTGGTAATTTTTATTGTCAGTGGTTTTGAACCTATGAGTTGAAAAATAATGGATTGGTAAACTTTCTGCACTTCATAGTAATGTGGATTTGGAATCCGGTCTGAAGACACTAAACCTTTGATACAAAAAACACCATCGTTAGGTTGGTCGCCAAAATCACCACCATAAGCCCAGAATTCGTTATCCTTCAGTCTTAAATCTGCAGGATGTTCTCCATATTTCATCGGTGAACCATCTCTTTTCTTTGCCAATCCCTGATCGACCCATTCCCAAATTGCTCCGCCCACAAGGCTTGAATCGGCATAGAATACGTCCCAGTATTCCTGCAAATTACCACCGGAATTACCCATCACATGGAGATACTCACGTAAAAAAACTGGTTTATCCTTTATCTTTTGGCCAAGTTCTTTTAATTGGTCAGGATGCAAATAACCCTCATCATAAATAGCAGAAACATCTCTTTGGGTATCTGAGTAAACCAACCTGGTAGAATCAAGTTTTTTTACAGTGTCGGCCATTGCTATTAAGTTACTACCGCGCCCTCCTTCATTTCCCAGTGACCAAAAAATAACACATGGATGGTTTTTATCGCGTTGTACCAATGAAACGGCACGATCCACGTGGGCTTTTTTCCAAATGGGATTGTCGCCAATTTCTTTGTTTCCAATTCCAAATCCATGCGATTCATGATTGGCTTCGTCCATCACATAAAAGCCATATTCGTCGCACAATTCATAAAACAAAGGGTCGTTTGGATAATGGCTCGTACGAATCATGTTGATGTTTGCTTGTTTCATCAGTTCCATGTCACGCACCATTGTTTGCCTGTCCACATGCTTACCTGTGCGCCCATGTTGCTCATGGCGGTTCACGCCTTTTAGTTTTACTGCTTTACCGTTTATTGTAAACAAATCGCCATGAACTTCTATTTTTCTAACACCAAACTTACTGTGAATGGTTCCAATAACTTCATTTTTATCATTTATAAGATTCAATAGAAGGTCATACAAATTGGGAATTTCAGCGGACCAAAGAATAGGTTGTCCTATAGTAGCTTCCAGGTTTATTTGATTGTTAGAAAAAGCTTCAGCTGAAATAATTTTCTTTGATAAATCGATTGAAATAATTTTACCTGATGCAGTGCTGCCGGAAATTATTGCTTCTATTTTTAAGTTTTTGATTTTTATATTTGAGCGGTTTTCAATATTTGCTTTAATTTTTAAAAAAGCATTAGCAAAATTCTTATCAGGATCAGCAATCACAGAAAAGTCCTGTATAAAAGACTTTGGACGTATAAACAAGTCAACATCCCTGAAAATACCGCTTAAGCGCCACATGTCCTGATCTTCGAGATAACTTCCATCAGACCATTTGTAAACTTCAACTGCAAGTTTATTTTCGCCTTTATGAATAAAGGAAGTAATATCGAACTCAGCAGGAGACATGGAGTTTTGGCTGTAACCTACTTTCTGCCCATTTACCCAAATATACATGGCAGATTGCACCCCGCCAAAATTTATAAACACCAGTTTGTCGTTCCAGTTTTCGGGAACCTGAAAAGTGGTAAAATAACTTCCTACCGGGTCGCGCTGAGAATAACTGGTGAAATATTTAGGAGGTTCGCTGGTTAATTTTGGCGGGTCTTTCTGAAAAGGATAATTTATGTTAATATAAATGGGTATGCCAAAACCCTGCATTTCCCAATTCCCAGGCACTACTATGTTTGTCCAATCCGAAACAGAGAAGTCCGTTTTATAAAAGTCAACTGGCCGGGTAATTGGATCCGGTGACCACTTAAATTTCCATATCCCATTTAGTGAAATTATTTGAGGGTTATTCCATTTTTCACCTGGAAGATACAAGGTAGCATGTGCTTTTTCCTTGTTAATTCCAATCACATCTGGATTTTCCCAATCGTTGATCTTATTTTTTTCCTGGGCACAAATGTTTACCAATGGAAAAAATAAAAAACATATTGTTAACAGCCAAATTTCTTTAATTTTCATAATCCAATAATTGAATAAGTTTCTCCTTGTTTTGTAGCTAAATCATAAACAAAACTATTTTTTATCTGCAAGATGTTAAGTTTTGCTTTTACAGAAATAAGTGGTTTTTTAATTTCCGGAACCTGGTAAAAGGGATTGGGATTTTCTCCTTTTGCAATTTCAAGTTTTGTTTTACCTTCAGTTCTCAATTCAGAATAAGATCGAATCCTGCAATTTCCTCCTAGCTTCGATTTGATAACCAGTTTTGAAATTTTCCCATTTTTCCATTCCATCTCTTCAATTTCGAAACCTCCGCGTGCACGAAGACCTTTAACATTTCCATTTTTCCAAACATCAGGTAATGCCGGAAGCACCTGTATAGCACCATCATGACTCTGCATGAGCATTTCGGCTAACCCTGCGGTAAAACCAAAATTCCCATCAATCTGGAATGGCGGACATGCATCGAACATGTTTGGATATGTACCACCTTTTCCATCATAGTCAATATGATTGTAATCGCATTTATCTACAAGGCTTATTTGATTTGTCATTAATTTATATGCATGGTTTCCATCAAGAAAACGTGCCCAAAGATTAATTTTCCAATTCATTGACCATCCTGTGGAAGGGTCGCCACGGAATAAGAGTGAAGTACGTGCAGCATTAAAAAGCTCCGGTGTGCGTAAAGGTGAAATTTGATTTGATGGAAAAGCCCCATACAAATGCGAAACATGCCTATGATGATCCTCGGGATTGTCCCAATCTTCGAGCCATTCCTGCAATTGTCCGTATTGACCAATTTGCAATGGAGGTAATCGTTTTAAAGTCTCTTTCATTTCAGAAATGAAATTTTGATCTGCTCCTAAAATTTCTGCTGTTTTTATTGTTTTGGTAAAAAGATCAAAAAGCAATTCGTTATCCATCGTTGTTCCTGCCGAGATAGATGATTCCGAATGCGATTGGGGTGAATTTTCAGGCGAAATAGAAGGACAAACCACCAACCATTTGTGATTAGGTTCTTCAATTAAAAAGCTAAGGTAAAACTCGACAGCACTTTTCATCACGGGATATACCGACTTCAAATATTCCTTGTCTCCATTGTATGCATATTTTTCCCACAAATGTTGACAAAGCCATGCACCACCCATTGGCCACATCCCCCAGTACGAGCCATCGATGGGTCCGTTCATCCGCCATATATCGGTGTTGTGATGTAACACCCAACCTTGTGCACCATACATATCTTTAGCCGTTTGTTTACCGGTTTCAGAAAGTTCCCGGATCATTTGTATTAAAGGTTCATTCATCTCACTAAGATTGGTAACTTCCGATGGCCAGTAGTTCATTTCAGTGTTAATGTTTACGGTATATTTGCTGTCCCAGGGTGGATAAAGTTGATCGTTCCAAAGGCCCTGAAGCGTTGCCGGCTGACCACCTGGCTGGGAGGATGAAATTAACAAGTATCTCCCAAACTGAAAATACAATGCCACTAGCTGTGGATCATTGCCTTTGGCAAATTGTTCTATTCGAACATTGGTAGGATTTTTGACCGAATCTGTTTTTCCTAGGTCAATACTAACACGGTTAAAATATTTTTGAAAAGCGGAAATATGGTCTTTTAGAACTTGTGAATAGTCTTTCTTCAAGGCAGACAATAGATATGTATTAGCTTTTTCACCAGCATTGGCACTTATATCAGAAAAATTTTTGAAGCTTGAAGCAATGGAAATATATATAGTTGCTGTACTTGCTTTTGAAACAACCAGTGCGTTATCTGTTGCAAAAATTGTACCTCCATCGGTATTAATTTTAACTATGGCTTGGAACTTAACTTTACCTTTAATGGTTTCGCAATCGCCGGTTGTGCCGGAGAAAATAAGTTTGTCGTTCCCTTCAGTAGAAATGTCAATTTGCGAAGGCCTGTCCATTGATGCGGCAAAATTAAGTTTCCCGGGTTTGCTGGCAGATATTCGCATGATAATAACCTGATCTGGAATTGACACAAATGTTTCGCGTTTATAAATTACATCACCAACATTGTATTGTGTTGTTGCAATCGCTTTTTCAATATCAAGTTCCCTGTAAAAATTTGTATAATTTTCGTGTCCCGGAAATGAAAGATAGAGGTTTCCAACAGTTTGGTAAGGCATTCCGTTTGAAATTTTACTAATAAATTTTTGGTTTACTAAATCCTGAGCTTCTTTATATTTACCTTTAAAAATAAGTTTTCTAACTTCAGGTAATGCCTCTTTCGCATCAGAATTATCATTCCGGTTGGGTTGACCGGCCCAAACGGTATTTTCATTGAGCTGAATTTTTTCGCGATAAGGGTTCCCGAATATCATAGCGCCCAAACGGCCATTGCCGACTGGCAATGCTTCAACCCATTGCTCGGCAGGCTTGTTGTACCAAAGTTTTAACACAGTATCGTTTTGAGCCAAAAGGTTTGGCGTTGATAATAAACTGCAAGCAATAATAATTTGCTTAGTTTTCATAAAATTGGTATTTGTTATTAGAAAAGAAACCATTTGAAATGGAAGATAAAGATAATAAATTCGGTAATGCAATGCAGATAATTGTCCAGACAATATTTCCATTTTCTAATTCAGAAAGCAAACAAATATTAATTCTCTTAATTTTGACTTATTCCAAAATATTCTTAAGTTAAGATTTCCATTGAAGTATTAATTTTTTCATGATCTCATTGAACTTTTATTGCACTATTAAAATAGGATGAAAAATAAAGCTATTTCTCATTAGCAATTTTTCCAACATATCGGTCATTAATCTTTTTTTGTTTTCCTTTCAATTTTCGTTTTGAAGTTTTTATAATAATAGCTAACTTTGCATCTCTTTTTAAAATAGTTATAATAAACAAAATAAATAAACTGAATTATGTCAAAAATTAAAGTAGGTATTAATGGTTTCGGAAGAATTGGCCGTCTTGCGTTCAGGGCTGCTCAGTTGAGAAACGACATCGAAGTTGTAGGAATCAATGATATTATCGATGTGGAATATATGGCTTATATGCTTCGTTATGATTCTATTCACGGACAATTTAAAGGTTCTATTGAAGTTAAAAACGGGAAACTTGTAGTAAATGGAAACGCAATTCGTATTACTGCTGAAAAAGATCCTGCAAATCTTAAATGGAACGAAATAGGTGCCGAGTATGTTATTGAATCAACCGGACTGTTCCTTGATAAAGCTAAGGCTGAATTGCATCTTAAAGCCGGTGCCAAAAAAGTTGTTCTTTCTGCACCTTCAAAAGATGAGACCCCAATGTTTGTTTACGGAGTAAATCATAAATCCTACAAAAAGGAAATGGATATTATCTCATGTGCTTCATGCACCACCAACTGTTTAGCCCCTATTACAAAAGTTCTTCATGATAATTTTGTAATGGTTGAAGGTTTAATGACCACCGTACATTCAACTACTGCAACTCAAAAAACTGTTGATGGTCCTTCTGCTAAGGACTGGAGAGGTGGACGTGCTGCTTCAGGAAACATTATTCCTTCTTCAACCGGTGCTGCAAAAGCTGTTACAAAAGTAATTCCTGAGTTAAAAGGAAAGCTTACCGGTATGTCATTTAGGGTTCCTACTCTTGATGTTTCTGTTGTTGACCTTACCTGTCGTCTTGAAAAAGCTACAGATTATGAAGCCATAAAAGCAGCTATGAAAAAAGCTTCTGAAAATGAATTAAAAGGTATCCTCGGTTATACTGAAGACGAAGTTGTTTCAAGTGATTTCATTGGTGATCCACGTACATCAATTTTTGATGCTAAAGCTGGTATCATGCTCAATGCAAATTTTGTGAAAATTGTTTCCTGGTATGACAATGAATGGGGTTATTCAAGCAAACTTCTTGATGTGATTGCCTATATGAACACAGTAAAATAAATCAATTTTATATAAGCAAAAAAAACCCCGCAATCACGCATAGCCGTCAAGCTAATGGTTTAAAACTCTATAAGTAAGTGACTTGACATTATTTGTTAACGTAATAATTTTTACAATATATATAGGGGGGTATCTGTAGTTACATT
>Ga0265316_10001037_pt1 | contig 30120 bp, 30 predicted proteins | sample 4522metaG_FD_202092 | JGI IMG/M metagenome (GOLD analysis project Ga0265316, IMG submission 202092) | Rhizosphere microbial communities from Carex aquatilis grown in University of Washington, Seatle, WA, United States - 4-5-22 metaG | ecosystem: Host-associated > Plants > Roots > Rhizosphere >...
CGCCGCCCACGAACTCGCTCACGCCCTCGCTCACGCGGCTCGCGAGCCGCCAGCCGCGGGCCGGCCCTTCGGGCGGCCCGAATTTCCCGACAAGCTCTAGCTAGGTAGCCCATGAATGCAACCCAACCTTGTCAGGCCAGCGCGCAGAGCGGCGAACCATGTCGGGCACCAGCGATGGCCAACTCGGATTTCTGCTTCGCGCACGATCCAGCGAAGGCAGGGGAAGCCGATGCCGCCAGGCGGGCCGGCGGAGTCCAACGCGCACGCCAACTTGATCGGGCTGGCCAAGGGGCACCTGACCCCACTCCAACATGGTGGCCGCTCGAAACCGCGGCCCACGCACGCGCAGGGCTCGCCTACGTGGTACAGGAAACACTCAGCGGCCGGCTGCCAGCCCGAGACTGCAACGCCGCCGCTGGCGCGCTATCCGCGCTCGTGGGCGCGCTCAGGGCCACGGACCTCGAACAGCGTCTCGAATTGCTCGAACGCACTTTCGACCATCGGGGGAAAAGGGAATGAGGGACGATCGACGGGTTGAACGCTTGTACGCGGAACTCAGCGCCAAGGAGACGGCCACGCTCGTCTTCACACACTTGAGTCGGGGGAATGTCTCCGAAGCGGATCGAATCCGCGATCTGGTGCCGTTGAAGGTCTACCGTCTGCCAGACCCGGACCACACGGACCATTTCGAGCGGCTGCGGCGAGCCACCCTGTACTACGGCCTGGAGCGCTGGCGCTACCAGGCCCATTGCTACGCAGCCTCTGGGGTCATGCTCCACTGCTACCACTCTCGCGACGAGGAGGACGAAGAACGCGGGCAGGAATGCTTCGAGGCATGGCAAACTTGGGAGACGCGACTTTTGAGCCTTGATGCCGCTCTTGAAGTCGTGTGCAGCAAGCACGGCGTTGATATCGCAGACATGCGACGCATGGTCGGCGTCGATGGCCCCTATCAGGTCCTAGGGCTTGGCGAAGTGAATCCCGAGCTGGTGGCCGAGATGACCAAGGCGTTCAACGATGTGATTGAGCAAGCTCAATAGCGGTTGCGGTCTGGGGGCAACTTTGGGGGCAACTTTCCGCCTGCGCCTTCCTTGGCCCCTTGTTTTCCAGCCTCTTCGCATCCAATTCAGTAGCTGTCCCGCCTACAAGCGTCCGGTTGGCCTTAAGTCTGGGCCCGCTTGGGCACGAGGGCCAATTCGTAGCCCAACGACTTCAGGATGCTCATGACCGTGCCCAGCGTCGGGTTCGGCGCGTCCGCGGTGAGCAAGCGCCGCATGGCAGCCGGTTGGGTGCCGGTGAGCCGCGCCAGCTTCGCTTTCGACACCCCGGCAGTAACCCGCGCTTCCTCATGCGAGCACATGAAGGCGTCGACCGAATCGATCCCCTTCCGAGCTTCCCGGTAGTTGGACGCAAACTTGCGGTCCTTCATCCTCGCGGAGAAGTGGCGATCGAACCCGGTCTTGGCCGTCTTGCTCTTCACGGGGGTAGCGTAACATATGCGTTACGTTCATCCAGGATGCAGAGCAACCAACCCCATGAATGTTGCGATCATCGTCCCAAGGCTTACCAAACCAGCCTCGGCCCCATGGCCCGCAGGCGTTTCTTGCGCTCTTCGTAGTCGGGCATGATGGCGCCGAGGGTGGCCCAGAAGGCGCGGCCGTGGTCTTCGTGGATGAGGTGGACCAGCTCGTGCGCGACCACGTAGTCCACCAAGGACACGGGGCACTGAAGGACGCGCCAGTTGATGCGGACGGTTCCGTTCCTGGCGGTGCTGCCCCAGCGCTTGGGTGGTTCGGCGATCACGATGCGGGGTGCCGGCAGGCCTGATCGAAGACGGGAAACTGCGTTCGACCATCGATCGACGCTACCCGCTTGAACGAATCGTGGAAGTTCACCGCTACGTCGACCTGGGACACAAAAAGGGAAACGTGGTCATAACGGTTGAGTAAGAGTCTCGAGAAACGTACGGCAGCGACGAGACAAACCCGAGGCACATCCGTCGGCGAGGTCGCTCGCGATCAGTGGCGAGCGACGCCGAGGACGTTGGGAATCGGCCACTGGGTCTTTTCGTCGTCGTTCTCGTTGAAGCCGGTTTCGTAGCTGCCGTTGAGGTCCATGTCCACCCGCCCCGGATCAACGCGCACCACATGAATCCGTTCGTCGCCCTCCAGTCCCGATTCCTTTCCACTGACCTCGACATACTCAACACCCGCCTGCAGCTTTCGCCAACCCAACTCCCCGGCCTCGGCCGGCGTGGCCGCAAGCAGGCTGAACACGGCGACGGCCAAGGTGAACGCCGACACATGAAACCTAGCTTTCGGACGGCAATCGCATCAGACTGAGCGAGAGCGGCCGCGCGTCGCTCGAGCAGTACCGATGGCCACCATCAACCGAGATCACGCCAAGCTCATCTGCGACATCGGGGAATTGTCCGCCATCATCACCGACGCGTCCGATCTCGATGCGATGTTGCAGAAGATCGTCGACACCGCCGCTGGCCACATGGAGGCCGACGTCTGCTCGGTGTACCTCTTCGACGAGGCCCGCCAGGAGCTGGTGCTGCGAGCCACGCGCGGCCTTCTGCCAAGCTCGGTCGGTAACGTGCGCCTGCGGGCAGGAGAGGGTCTGACCGGATTGGCCTTCTCCGAGCGTCGCCCGATCTGCGAGGCCGATGCGCCCTCGCACCCCGCCTACCGATACTTCCCAGGCATCGGCGAGGAGATCTACCGTTCGTTCGTCGCGGTACCCATCCTGCGCGGTCGCCGTCCGGTCGGCGCCATGACCTTGCAAAGCAAGAATTCCGGTCACTTTTCCGCCGAGGACGTTCAGGTCTTTCGCGCCATCACCATGCAGCTGGCGACGACGATCGAGATGGCCCGTCTGCTCCTGACCCTGGAGGTCGACCCGACGTCGATCACGCCGTCGCCCGCCCTGCCCGACTTGCGCTTCGTGCGGGGGCAAGTCGGCTCCGAGGGCTGCGCCCTGGGCGAAGTCGTGCGCATCCGGCAGCCGTCGCTGGCCGAGATCCGCGCGCTGATAGGCAGCGCCGCGCTGGATCTGCCCGATTTGCGCCGGGCCGTGGCCGCCACCGAGGAACAGCTGGAGCACCTCGAAGAGCAGGCTGGGGAGCGGCTGTCCGATGTGACCGCCGTGATCTTCTCCGCGCAACTCATGATGTTGCGCGATCAAAGCTGGCTGGGCGCGATGGAGGAACAAATCGCCGCGGGAACGCCTACCGCCGAGGCTGTGTACCGCGTGATCCTCAACTACGTCGAGCTTTTCGACCGCATGGACAACGCCTACATGCGCGAAAAGCGCTACGACGTGATGGACGTGGGCCGACGACTGCTCGCCAACTTGTCGGGCCATCGCGACGCCGAGTCTCGCATCGAGGGACGCATCGCCATCGCCGCCGAGCTTCTGCCTTCCGAGGTCCTCAAGCTGGGGCTGGAGAAGGTCGGCGGAATCGTGCTCCTGTCCGGCGGTGTGACCTCGCACGTCGCCGTCCTGGCCCGATCTCTCGATCTGCCGCTCCTTTTCGTCGACGAACCACGCCTTTTGCAGATCCCCGACGGCACGCGTGTGGTGCTCGACGCCCGCCAGGGCAACCTTTACGTGTCGCCCTCCGAGGAAGTCGAGCAGCGCTTTCGCGAGCAGGAGGAAAACCGTCGTTCGGCCCCGCAGCTGGCCGAAGGCATGCGCGAGGAAACCCACACTGCCGACAGCACGCGCGTCTACCTGCTGGCCAACATCAATCTACTCGCGGACGTCGAGGTCGCGCGTTCGTACAAGGCCGAGGGCATTGGCCTCTATCGCACGGAATTCCCCTTCCTGATCCGCAACGACCTCCCCAGCGAAGAAGAACAGTTGCGCATCTACCGCCGCCTGGTCGAGGGCATGCCTGGCCGCGAAGTCACCTTCCGCACCCTGGACGTGGGCGGAGACAAGGTGCTCTCGTACTTCGACTACGCCGCCGAGGCCAACCCCTTTCTCGGTCTGCGCTCGATTCGCTTCTCGCTGCGCCACCGCGATGTTTTTCTGCAACAGGTGCGCGCCATCCTGCGCGCCGCCCACGACATCAAGGTGCGCATCATGTTCCCGATGATCTCCTCGCCCGACGAGCTGGCCAACGCGGCCGATGCGGTGAACGAGTGCCGGGCCTCCCTACGCCTCCAAGGCATGCCTGCCTGCGAGCACGTGCAGCTGGGCATGATGTTGGAGGTCCCGTCGGCGCTTGAGGTGATGGACGAGCTGGCCCGGCACGCCGAGTTCTTCTCCATCGGCACCAACGATTTCGTCCAGTATATGTTGGCCGTGGATCGCACCAACGTGAACGTCGCCGACCTGTACCTTCCGCACCACCCCGCCGTTCTGCGCGGCCTCCATCGCGCCATCACGGCGGCCCTGCGCCACGGCCGCGACGTCTCGGTGTGCGGTGACATGGCGCACGACCCGCGCTTCGTGCGCTTCCTGCTGGGCATCGGCGTGCGCAAGTTCAGCATGAGCGCGCGCTATCTGCCGCGCGTCCAGGAGGCCATCTTCGCCACCCGCCTCGACGAGGCGCAGGTCTTCGCCCAACGCCTACTGGCCGAGGGCTCGGTCTTGGGCACCATCCGGATTCTTGAAGGCGGGTAGGGCCTGGCGCTAGAGCGGAGGCGCCAGCACGATTCCCACGAAGGGCCGCATCCGCCAAGGCGTCGCCACGGTCTCTGTTGCGGTTGGTCGGGTAATGACATAATGGACGGTCCGCACCAAGAAATCCGCGCCGAAGATCCCGCGCAACCACCAGCGCCCGAGAGTGTGCTCAATGCCCAGCGCGGCTCGTGCCGTCGGGTCGAAGGCATAGTAGGTGGACTCTGGCTGAGCGCCTGGACCAGACAGCTCGGGATGGATGCGAGTCAGCTCGACCGAGAATCCCAGGCCGGGAACCAAGCGCAGGCGCCTCGTCGGCGAAAAGGGGCGCGACACACCCAATCGAGCGCCGCTGGAGAACAGGCTAGCCCCGGAATCTCCACCGTGAAATTGCAGCGGCCAAGTTCCGAATAGGTCCACTTCGAAACGCAAGGTTCCGCGCTCATGGTCAAGCCCGAGATCCACCTCGTGCCGTATCGTCTTGCCGTCCCAGACTTGCAGTTCATAACCTGCGCCAAGGTGCCAGCTCGACGATGGTACGACGGTCAGACTCGCGCTGGTCAGATCCGAGGGAGGCGCGACGGGCTTCTCCACGACAGGGGCGCGGACCACGGGTGGTGCGGCAGCATCGAGGGAATGCTCGAAGTCGTCGCGGGTCATGCCGATGAGTTTGCCCGCGAGCAACGCTTCGAGTGAGCTCTGGGCAACGAACGCTAGACCTTCCACCGCCACGTTGTCGAGCCCCCGGTCCAGGGTTATGCGCCGAACGAACACGCGCGAAGTCGCGGTGTCCGTAATGTACAAGGTAACCTCACGATCTGTAGCGGCATCGATCCACAGGCGAGCCAAGAGCGGCTGTACCAGCGGTTGATCCTCCGCCACGCTGCGAGGGTCCACGGCTGCCACACGTTCGAATTGGGATGCCACCGCGATGAAAGACAGCGACTCGGTCAGCGATTTCACGATGGCGGCATACGCCTGGTCGGTGCCTGCAACTAAGACCTTCACGTCGCCCCGTGAAGGCGGCATGGCCAGCAGCGCTGGCTCGACCAGCATGCTGGCCACCACAGAGAAGACAACCAGGAGAACTCGCAGCGAGGGAGACAACCTGATACGAGGCGCGGCACTTGACGGAGAATGGCTTCGCAACTGCTATCACCCTATTTGGTTGCTCGTTCTTCGCACCTGTTGCTGTGCGGGGTAGAAGTACGCCGGTGCAACATACACGCGCAGCAAAGACTGCGCTAGGGCACGGGACTACTACTCGGCACGCTGACCTTCTGTCACCACCGTGAGTCTCCTTGACAACCAAGGATCGCCCTTCCATATACGATAGAAATAGTAGGAATTGTCCTTCTTTCTAGGTTGTGGAATGGCCATCACGCAAAAAAGCAAATATGCCCTGCGCGCGACCCTAGAACTAGCCATGCGCTTCGGCCACGGCCCGGTGTCGATCGGCGAGATCGCCAAAGCGCAGGCCATCCCGGCGCGCTTTCTGGAAGCCATCCTGGCCCAGCTCAAACGCGCCAGCCTGGTGGAATCCCGTCGAGGGAACGAGGGCGGCTACGTGCTTGCCCGCCCGCCCGCCCGCATCTCCGTGGGTGATGTCCTGCGCGTGGTGCAAGGCAGCCTTGCCGATCCGGACAGCGCCAGCCGCAGCCAGGGCAGCTCCCCGCACCCGTCCCACGTCGTGTTCGGCCCCATCTGGGAGGCAGCCGTGCGCTCGGCCAGCTCGGTCTACGATGCCGCTAGCTTTCAGGTTCTGGTCGACCGCTACCGAACCGCCCTCGGCAACAACGCCCCCGACTATAGCATTTAGGATGGGAACCCTCGAACGGTTCGATGCGCTCTTGCGCTCGCCTGCCCTGTTGTGAGCTGATAGCGACGATGACTCCCGAGGAAAAGGAAGGGACGCGCGACGGCGGTCCCGAGGCACTCGATTCGGTGGGCTGGACCAGCGCGCACACGCTGCGTTTGGTTTCCGCCGACGCGCCCATCGAACTAGAGCTGGGTGGCCGCATGGGCCCTATCGACGTGGAATATGAAACCTATGGCGTGCTTTCCCCGCGCAAAGACAACGTTGTCTTCATCGCGCACGCCCTTTCGGGCGATGCCCATGTGGCTGGCTGGGACAAGGATACGGACAAGAACGGCCGTGTGTGGCGCCAGCGCAAACCCGGCTGGTGGGACGCCGTCGTCGGACCGGGCAAGGCCCTCGACACCAACCGCTACTTTGTCATTTGTCCAAACGTGCTCGGCAGCTGCTACGGCACGACTGGACCGGCGTCCATCGATCCGCGCACCGGTCGTCCCTATGGCCTGCATTTCCCCATGGTCACAGTGGGCGACTGGGTGAAGCTGCACGCCCGGCTTCTCGATGCGCTTGGCATCGCCCACGTGCACGCGGTCATGGGCGGATCCCTGGGTGGCCAGCAGGCGCTGGAGATGGCGCTGGCCTTCCCCGATCGGGTCGAACGCGTGGTGGTGCTCGCCTCCAGCGCGCGCCTGTCGGCGCAAGGGCTGGCCTTCAACGCCGTGGCCCGCTACTGCATCCTGAACGATCCCAATTTCGCCAGCGGCGACTACTACGGCAGCGACAAGGGCCCCGACGCGGGCCTGGCCGCCGCGCGCATGCTGGCGCACATCACCTATTTGTCCGACGAGGGCATGCACGAAAAATTCGGCCGCCGTTTGCAGCGCAACACCGAGCAGAAAGCTGGCTTCGGCATCGAATTCGCCGTCGAGAGCTACCTCGATTATCAAGGCCGAGCCTTCGTCGAACGCTTCGATGCCAACAGCTACCTTTACATCACACGCGCCATGGACTACTACGACGCCGCCGCGACCTGGGGCAACGGTAGCCTGGTCGAGGCGTGCCGCCGCGTGCAGGCCAACGCGCTCGTGGTGTCCTTCAATTCGGACTGGCTCTATCCGCCAGGCGATTGCAAGGATCTGGCGCTGGCACTGGCCAGGACCGGCGTGCGCGTGACCTACGCCGAGGTGCCGTCGCGCTTCGGCCACGATTCGTTTCTGGTCGAAACGCAAAAGGTCGGACGTCTTCTGCGCAGCTTTCTCGCCCATTAGGAAACATCATGAGCCAACCCCGTGCTGATCACGACCTCGTCACTGACCGCGGCCTTGCCCGCTTGCCCGAGGGCCTTTTCGAACAGCGCGCCGCCGCCATCGTCGCGCTGATGAAGGCGCGTACGCAACGCCCCGTGGGCGAACAGGCATCGTCGCGCTGGCAAGAGGAAATCATCTCGCGCGAGATCCCCATGGGCGCCTCGGTCCTCGACCTCGGCTGCGGCGACGGTTTCTTGCTCGAACGCCTGATCCGCGAGCGCAACGTGCGCGGCCAGGGCGTCGAGATCGATCCCGATCAGGTCTTTTCCTGCGTCGACCGCGGCGTGCCCGTGATCCAGGCCGACCTAGGGGCCGGCCTGCGCTGGTGCCCGGACAAGTCTTTCGACGTGGTCGTGCTCGAAGAAACCCTGCAAACCCTGCACAACCCGCGCGATGTGCTGGAAGAAATGTTGCGCGTCGGAAAACGCGGCATCGTCTCGTTTCCAAACTTCGCCCACTACCGCGTGATCATCGACCTGGCGGCGCACAGCCGTATGCCGGTCACCGAGCGCCTGCCCTACTACTGGTATGAATCGGCCAACATCCACCTGCTCACCCTGCGCGACCTGCTAGACTGGGCTTCGTCAAGCGGGGTGAACATCGTATCGGGATACGCCCTGGTCGACGGTGCACCTCGCGAGTTGCGCGCGGACGACGACTTGGTCGCCGAAGAAGTGCTGGTCGTCGTGGAGAGAAAGTGAATGAAGCAAACCGTCCCCGCCGAGCTACTTGCCCGCTACGACTCCGTCGGACCGCGCTACACCTCGTACCCGACGGCGGTTGATTTTCACCCTGGCTACGGCGATGCGGAATACCGGGCCTCGCTGGCCGCGGCCAACCGCCTGGGCGCGGCGCCGCTTTCGATCTACACGCACATTCCCTTTTGCATCGAGCGCTGCTGGTTCTGCGGCTGCCACACCTTCGCGACACCCCGCCACGATGTGGTCGAGCCCTACCTCGCACATCTCGAAATCGAGATGGAGCGCGTGGCCGGGCTCTTGCCCGATCGCCGCCAGGTGGCGCAGTACCATCTGGGCGGCGGCACACCCACCTATCTGAATCCCGACGAGCTGGTTCGGCTGGTACACAGCTTTCAGCGCCACTTCACTCTTCTGCCCAACGCGGAGCGGGCCATCGAAGTGGATCCGCGCGTGACCACGACGGCCCACATCGACGCGCTCGCCGGCCTGGGTTTCTCGCGCATCTCGCTCGGGGTGCAGGATTTCAACCCGGATGTGCAAAATGCCATCGGACGCGAGCAGCCGATCGAAGCCACCGAAACCCTGGTGACCAGCGCGCGCAACCATGGCTTCCAGGGCGTGAATATCGATCTTATCTATGGATTGCCTCGCCAGACGCCGGAAACCTTCGCGCGCACCATCGCGCAAACCATTGCCCTGCGGCCGGATCGCGTGGCGGTCTACTCGTTCGCCTACCTGCCTAACCAGCGCGGGCACCAGCGCAACATCGCGCGCCCGGCGCTGCCCGCCCGCGACGACAAGTTCGCCCTGCTCGCCATCGCGCGCGAGGGCTTCATGGATGCCGGCTACCAGGCCATCGGCATGGATCACTTCGCGCTGCCGACCGACGAGTTGGCGGTCGCCCAGCGCCAAGGCCGCCTGCAGCGCAATTTCATGGGCTACACCGTGATGGCGGGCGCCGATATGCTCGGCTTCGGCGTCTCGGCCATCGGCGACGTGCGCGGTGCCCTGGTGCAAGACGAAAAGAAACTCGTGCACTACTACCGCATGCTCGACGCGGGACAACTGCCAGTCGCGCGCGGCTACCAGCGCACCGCCGACGACGAGATCCGCCGCGACGTCATTCACACCCTGATGTGCAACTTCGTCGTGGACCGCAAAACCATCGAAACCAGCCACGGCATCGTCTTCGCCGAATACCTGCGTGATTCGCTCGCCAAGCTAGCGCCCTTCGTGGCCGACGGTATGTGTCAGATCGACAGCGACGGCGTGCGCGCCATCGGCCTCGGCCAGGTCTTCGTCCGCAACCTGGCCATGTGCTTCGATGCGCATCTCGAACCCAAGCTATCGTCGAACGAACCGGTCTTCTCGCGAACAGTGTAGCGGCCGTCCAAGTCCACCTCGACTTCGGAACGCAGGTGTTTTAGAAGTGTTGCTTTCCAAATGTGGGCGGGCCGGATCGTGAATCTCCTGATGTGCACCTAGCGAAAGGTAACCATGAAGAGCTACGCGGCGAACGAGATCCGAAACATTGCGCTTATCGGCCACGGTGGCGCGGGCAAGACCACCCTGGCCGAGGCCATCCTTTTCTGTACGAAGACGAACCAGCGGCTCGGCCGCGTCGACGACGACACCTCGACCTTCGATTTCGAGCCCGAAGAGCAGAAGCGCAGAACCAGCATCTCGACCGCGATCGGTCATGTGGAATGGAAGAAAAACAAGATTAACCTCATTGACACCTCCGGCAACGGCAGCTTCCTGGTCGAAACGCGCATCGCGCTGGACGTCGCGGATTCGGCTGTCCTACTCGTCTCGGCCAACGAAGGCGTTCAGGTCTACACCGAGCGCACCTGGGATATGGCTGAAGAACTCGCCCTGCCCCGCTGTATCGTGGTCTCGCGTCTGGACCGCGACAACTCGAATTTCGATACCGCGCTGGAGAACATTCGCACCTCGCTGACCACCAAGGCGGTGGCCGTGCAGCTGCCCATCGGCCAGGAATCCGGCTTCGAAGGCGTCGTGGATCTGATGACCATGAAGGCGGTGCGCTTCTCGAACGAGGGCCGCGAAGTTTCGGTCGGCGACGTGCCCGCGGACATGCAGGACGCGGCCAAGAAGGCGCGCGAAGTCTTGCACGAGGCCATCGCGTCCGCCGACGATTCGCTGCTTGAAAAGTACCTTGAGTCCGGCGAGCTTTCCGACGAGGAGGCGCGCAAGGGCCTGGCCCAAGGCGTGCGCACCTGCGCTATCGTGCCGGTGCTCGCAACCTCCGGCGCGCTGTGCGTCGGCATCCAGACCCTGCTCGACTTCGTCGTCGAGTGCATGCCCTCGCCCATGGACCGTCCGGCCTGGCAAGGCACCCAAGGCGACGCGCCGGCCGAGCGCGCGCCCGATCCCAATGCCCCGGTTGCCGCATATGTTTGGAAGACCTCCACGTCCGATATCGGCCGTCTCTCGATCCTGCGCGTGCTGACCGGCAAGCTGACCAGCGACGCCACGCTCCTCTCGGTCAACCACGACACCAAAGAGCGCTTCGGCCAGCTCTATGCACTGCAAGGCAAGAGTCGCGAAACTGTGTCCGAGGCCTTTCCCGGCGACATCGTGGCCGTCGCCAAGCTGAAGGCGACCAAAACCGGCGACACCCTGGCCGACGAAAAAGCGCCCTTCGCGCTGCCCCGCCCCCTGATCCCGGCGCCGCTCATCACCTACGCCCTTCACCCCAAGAGCAAGGGCGACGAGGACAAGGTGGCGGTCAAGTTGAACGAAATCATCGACTCGGATGTGGCGGTGAAAGTCAGCCACGATCCGCAGTCCAAGGAAATCCTGCTCGGAGGCACCGGCCAGGTACACGTCGAGGTCGTCGTCGACCGCCTGCACCGTGCGGGCGTCGAAGTCGAGCTGCTGCCGCCCAAGGTGCCCTATCTCGAAACCATCAAGGGCACGGCCCAAAACATCGAAGGCAAACACAAGAAGCAGACCGGCGGCCGCGGCCAGTTCGCCGTCGTCTTCATCGACATGTCGCCCCTGCCCCATGGCGGCGGCTTCGAATTCGTCGACGACATCGTGGGCGGCGCGGTGCCACGCCAATTCATTCCCGCCGTCGAAAAGGGCATGCGCAACCGTATGACCCGAGGGGTTATCGCCGGTTACCGGGTGACCGACGTCCAAGTGCGCCTGTTCGACGGCAAGTATCACGACGTCGATTCGGACGCGCGTTCGTTCGAAATCGCGGCGTCCAAGGGCTTCCAGGCCGCTTTCAAACAGGCAAAGCCGTGCCTGCTTGAACCCATCATGAAGATGCAGGTCATGGTCCCGAGTGACTGCATGGGCGACGTCATCGGCGACCTCAACCACCGGCGTGGCCGCGTGGAGGGCATGGATTCGACCGCCAAGGGCGAGGTGATTCGTGCCATCGTGCCCATGTCGGAAACCCTCAAGTACTCGTCGGATCTGCGTTCCATCACCGGCGGGCGCGGCTCGTTCGCCATCGAGTTCTCGCACTACGACGAACTGCCCGGCCACCTGATGGACAAGGTCATCGCCGACTCCAAGATGGCGGCGGAAGAAGACGAGTAGCCGGGCTAGAAGAGCGAGAGGGCACAGAGGGGGAGGAGAGCACGGAGGAAGAACACATCCCCACTTGGAATGCGGAGAACATTCATCCTCCGGGCTCTGTGATCTCAAAGCCCTCCGTGCCCTCTATGGTAGGACTCCCTCCTGCCCAGCAGACGAAGGACACATGAGAGTTCTATTCATTGGCGGTACCGGGATCATCAGTTCGGCGTGTTCGCGCGTCGCGGTCGAAAGCGGCATCCAGCTCTTTCACCTGCGGCGCGGAAAGACCGGGCGGCAGGTTCCGCTGGGCATCAAGGTGCTCACGGGTGACATTCGCGATCCGTCGGCGGCGCGCGCGGCGCTGGGCAATTTGAAGTTCGACGTGGTCGTCGACTTTATCGCGTTCGCGCCCGAACACATCGCCCTCGACCTCGATTTGTTCCGCGGCCGCACCGGCCAGTTCGTGTTCATCAGCTCGGCGTCCGCCTACCAGACCCCCGCGCAAAGCCTGCCTGTCACCGAGTCCACGCCGCTCGACAATCCCATCTGGGAGTATTCGCGCAACAAGATCGCCTGCGAGGAGGCCCTGCTCGCCGCCTACCGCCGCGAAAAATTCCCCTTCACCGTCGTGCGCCCGTCGCACACCTACGACCGCACCCTGTTCCCCTGCCACGGCGGCTACACCGTGGTCCATCGCATGCGCCAGGGCAAGCCGGTCGTGGTCCACGGCGACGGCAGTTCGCTGTGGACGCTGACCCACCACGAGGACTTCGCCCGCGCCTTCGTCGGCCTGCTCGCCCATTCGCGCGCCATCGGCGACTATTTCCACATCACATCGGACGAGTGGCTGTCCTGGGATCAGATCCACCTCCTGCTGGCCAAGGCCGCGGGCGTCGAGGCCAAGCTGGTCCACCTTCCCTCGGAAATCATCGCCAAGCACGACCGCGAATGGGGCGACAGCCTGCTCGGCGACAAGACCCACAGCATGATCTTCGACAACAGCAAGGTGAAGCGCCTAGTCCCCGGCTGGGAAGCGAAGATTCCATTCTCGCGCGGCGCCGAAGAGATCATGACCTACTACGACGCCGACCCCATCCGCCAGGTCGTGGACAAGGCCTTCGACGCGACCATGGACAAGCTGGTCGAGGTCGCGCGCCGGCTGGAGTAGGGCATCCGAAAACCGAATCTTGCTGGCCGCTTACATTGGTACCTACGGCTTCGCGAAAGAGAACATCTCGAAGCGCTGGATCGCCGCGAAGTCGACGACGTTGCTGGTCACCACCGTGGCTCCGATGGACCGGGCTGTCAGCGTGATGAGCACGTCGCCCCAGAGCGACGCATCTCGGACGTTGCGTCCGACGAACTTCAGCTTGCGCAGCACCGCGCCCGCCCGCTCGAACACCTCGCTCGACGGCGACACCAGGCGACCCGCCGACCAGTAGGCCCGGGTCAAGGCATCGACGGCCTCGCGGTTGGCGCGATTGCTGACGCCAGCCCGCAGTTCCATCACGACCACTGCCGACAGGTAGCGCACCAAACCGGGCCCCAGCATAACCGCTTCGTGCTCGCCACGATTGAGCCAGTCGATGCAGACGTTCGTGTCGAGCAGAACCTTCTTCACCTGCCACCGAAGACGTCCACCACGCCGCCCGTGCCCTTGACCTTCCGGTGGGCGCGCAGAATCGCCTCCTCGGCGTGGGCGGAGCAGCGCTCGTTGCAGGAGTGGCGTTCAACCTGAAAGTGAACAGCATTGCATCCGGCTACGAAACACGTGGTGGGTACACGCAGAGCAAGGAATCAGATCGCTCGACCTACGAAACGCTCGGGTGGGTCAGTTACGGCGTTGGCGGCGCTTGCGCCGCAACGGGTGCTGTCCTTTATCTTCTAGGCCGCCGTTCCGACAGCAGCGCTTCCGCCTCGGTAGCAATCGTCCCATCCTTCGCCCCCGGACAGGCTGGCGCAGTCCTCAAAGGAGACTTCTAGTGACCCGCCAACATGATCTTGGGTCATCACCGTTCGCGGGCCGCTTCCTTGCGCCTGCGCTGGCTATTCTGCTCGCCGCTGGGTGCTTTCGCGGTGAGGACCTGGGGAAGATCTACTGTGTCACCGACCAGAATTGCCCAAGCGGTCACATATGCGTGAACGTCACGAAGCCTGGCGGTTGCAGAAAGAAGGCGGACGCGCCCTTGGATGGCGGTGCTTTGGACTCGACGTCCCCGATCGATGGCGTCTCGCCGATAGACCGCACTACAGTCGACATCGCGCTCGAAAGTTCGCCAATCGGTCTTGATGGCAGCCCAGCAAGCCTCGACCAGGGCGAGACGGAAAGCGTTGACGTGGCCACAGGTGCCGCGGACAGAAACGTCACCGCCGACGTCGCGTTGCCAGACGCGCCCCTAGACAGTCCTCCGTCCTTGCCAGATACCGCTGGCCAAACGCATCTGGACGCGCCTCAAGCAGTCGATTCCCCCACGGATCTTCCGATCGTCGTAGATGCGAGCAAAGCAATCGGTGTCCAGTGCCAGAATGGCAACGAATGCGGCAGCACCTACTGCGTCGAGGGATTCTGTTGCGATGGTCCCTGCACCGGCCAGTGCCAGTCGTGCAGCATGCAAACGAAGGCCGGGACGTGCACCAATGTCACAGGCGCTCCTCAGTTGGGAAAGGCCGCCTGTGGCGGAACGGGCGACTGTGCGGGAACCTGCAACGGCGCGTCTCCATCCTGTTTCTTCCCCGATGCTCAGACAAGCTGCGGCGCCGCTAGTTGCACATCGGGGGTAGCCACTTCCGGGCGAAGCTGCAACAGTTCTGGCGGCTGTGGAGCCGCCACGACCACGCCGTGCGGGAGCTACATCTGTGGCAGCACGAGCTGTCTCACCTCGTGCACTACGGTTGCCGATTGCGTGTCCGACGCCGTCTGCTCTGGCGGCACTTGTGTCGCCTGCGGTTCTGGACAGACGGTCTGCTCTAACCAGTGCGTGAATTTGAAGACGGACAACAACCATTGTGGGTTCCGCACTACTGTGGCCTGTGGCTCCGGTCGTCAATGCTCCGGTGGCGTGTGCAAGCTCGTGGATGGCCAGGCTTGTACCAGTAACGCGGACTGCGCGTCGGCTGTCTGTAACACGTTCTACTACGATGGCGACGGCGATGGGTATCCCGTATCGGGCAATTCAGTGGGCTTCTGCAATGTCACCTCGTCGCCAAATTCGGGCTATATCCCTGCTCGCTCGGACGGAACGTGGGACTGTTGCGACACCGATTCGACCGTGAACCCGGGCGTGCTCTTGACGAGCTTCTTCATCGACGCGGGTAACAATTGCCATACTTGGGATTGGAATTGCAGCGGGCAAGCAGAGAAAAAACAGGAGCAGATCGCGGGCCCCTGCTGGTTCGATTCGACTTCCAGTAGTTGCGTATCCACCACAGCGCCTGGCTATCCAAGCGCGGCTTGTGGCGGTTCCTACGTGGTCTCCCAAGGTTGCATGGTGACATCGCCGGGAAACTGCACCTCAACGAGTAGTCAAAATGCACCTGTGGCGTGCCATTAGCGCCCAGAAACAGAAACGTCGCGATTCCCGTTTAGGTGCTCATGCTGGCGGTGCCACGCCGCAGGGCGCAAACGCCCGCCGCGACACCCCACGGTCATCCGCAGACTGCCTGATCTCAGGGCTTCGCTACGCAGTAGATTGCGCCGTCTGTGCCCGTCCCCGAACACGCAACGCTCCGACGGCGCACTGCTGCACGGGCACGCGCATCCCTGTCGCAGGCCGGACACCTTAGTACAGGGCGGCGATTGCCGCGAGGATTGACTCGGCTTTGGATGTGGCCTTTTCGCTGGGCATGCGACGACAGGTCGTGCTTAACTTCGCCCCATGAAGTTGGTTCAATCTCTGTCAATCGTCGCTTGCGCGGCAGTTTTCACTTTCAACGGTTGTGCGTCCGGACCGGGCGGAGGAGGCGCGGGTGGCACCGCCTTGAACGGTGGTAGCAAGACCGGCGGGCAGACAGGATCTGGCGGTTCTGGCGCTGGTGGGAAGACCGGATTCGGGGGGGCTGCGACCGGCGGGCAAACTGCCTCAGGGGGATCCTCGACCGGTGGACAAAGCGGATCGGGTGGGGCTGCGACCGGCGGGCAAGCCGCCTCAGGGGGATCCTCGACCGGTGGACAAAGCGGATCGGGTGGGGCTGCAATCGGCGGACAAGCCGCCTCAGGGGGATCCTCGACTGGTGGACAAAGCGGATCGGGCGGGGCTGCGACCGGCGGGCAAATAGGATCGGGTGGCTCGTCTTCGGGTGGGCAGTCAGGTTCAGGCGGGTCTGTCACGGGAGGGCAAACCGGCTCCGGCGGATCCGGAAGCGGCGGTCGAACGGGAACCGGCGGCAGCGGCGCGGGCGGCAGCAGCGCGGGTGGCACCGCCGGAAGGACCAGCGTGGGCACGGGTGGCTCGGCGGCCGGCGGCGCGACCGGGACGGGTGGCGGAACTGGGACATGCTCCCCTTCGGCCGACACTTGCCCAGCGCCCAACGGCGGGGTGACGATCAAGTGCAAGAAGCGGTTCATGTATGGAGTCAACTACGCCTGGTCGTACTATGGTGGTGACTTCGGTGGCATCTCGGCTTGGACTCAGCAAGGTGTCGCTGGCGCCAAAGCCGCGCGCACAACGGACCTCACCGACATGAAGAACAATGGTGTGGACGTCGTTCGCTGGTGGATGTTCCCGGATCTTCGCGGGGACGGTATCAAGCTCGATAGCAATAAGACGCCATCAGGGCTGGGCGGCACCGTCGTAAGCGACATCAACGCGGCTCTGGATATCGCCGCGCAGCTCGACATCCACATCAAACTCACCCTGTTCTCCTTCAATGACTTCTACGCTGATTACACCGACGCCGGCCTCACCATCGTGGGGCTTCAGCCCATCGCGACCGACGCCACCAAGCGGGCCGCTCTCATCAACAATGTTGTGATTCCTGTCGCTCAGGCGGTTGAATCCAGCCCAAACAAGGATCGCATGGTGGCCTGGGACGTGATCAACGAGCCCGAGTGGTCCATCGCAGCAGGTTCAGATCCTTACGGAGATCAACCGTTCGACCCAACGCTGACGGGCAGTAGCGGCCAAACCACGACGACCCTAACCTTTGCGCAAATGGAAACCTTTGTGAAGGCCGTGGTCACGGCCTTGCACGGCGCCAGCAGCGCGCCGGTCACGGTGGGCAGCGCCGCGGTGAAATGGGCCAAGGCCTGGAGCAATGTCGGCCTCGACTTCTACGACTTCCACTGGTACGGCTGGGTCGACCAGTACTTCCCTCACACCAACCCACCGGCGTACTACAAGGTTAGTGACAAGCAGGTCGTGGTGGGCGAGTTTCCCCTCAATCCAGCCAGCGACACGGGCTTTGGCGGAATCACCTATGGCAAGCTCGTCGACGATTTCTTCGCCGCGGGATACGCGGGCGTTCAAGGATGGGCCTTCTCGGACACCAGCGCGGCCTTTAGCTGGTCGAGCGCCAAGGCCAACGTTCTAGCGTGGGCCACCGCCCATACTTGCTACACTCATTACTAGTGTCGTGCCGGCTCCGACAACTCCATTTTCGACCTTGGCTGGCGCGACGATGGCCCGATGGTTGCCCGTGCTCCTGCTCGCAGCCTCCTGCGCGGGCAGCGGCAAGCAGGTCGCGACCAACGCAAAGCCGGCCGACCTCGACGAACCTTCGCTGATGGCAAGGCTGCACGACCAACTGCAACCCGACCCTGCCTCGGCGCTGGCCCTCGCCGAAGAAGGCGAGCGCCGATTCGCCGATTCGCCCCGCGCCGAGGAACGCAGCGCTTTGGCCATCCAGGCTCTCATCAATCTGGACCGCATCGGCGCGGCCCGTTCGCGCGCCTACAAGTTCCTGGCGCGCTACCCTGACGGCGCCTACTCGGCGCAGGTAGCCGCCATGACCGGGGTCCATCCGACGCCGGCGGGACCGGGCGCACACCCCTAGTTCACCAATCATGCGGCGTGCTTGGCAAATCGGTTTCTTTGTCGCGATATTGGTTTGCGCCGGACTGCTCTACTGGCAAAGAAGCAGGCCACTGCCGGAGCGGATCGAAAATCTTGGCAAGCAGACCGAGCAAGTCGCCCAGGGTCCGCGCTTGGCCGTTGCCCCGATCTTCAAACCAGACGCGGGAGTTGTCGTTCGCCCCCACCAGGCTGTCGTCCCGAGCGAACAGGATCTGATGCAGCAGCTCCGCGCGAACGTGAAAAGCAATCCACAGCTCGCGGAGTCGCTAGCCCGCGAAGACAGGGAGCGTTTCCCCGACAGCCCCGAGTCCGACGAGCGCGATGCCCTGCTTGTCGACGCACTCATCAACCAGCAGCGGATCGGGGCGGCGCGCTCCGAAACCTACTACTACCTCGATCATCACCCTGGCGGTCGCTTCGCCGAGCACCTGTTCGTGATGACGGGCGTACACCCGCGACCTTCGGGACCAGGACGCTGATCTCACGGCTTCGCTACACGGTAGATCACGCCGTCTGTACCCGTCCCTGGGGTGAGCCAATACACCGACGAGTCCTGCACGCGCAGCTCTTTGCTGCCATCGACGACCGAGCTGGTGATCACGGTTGGGCCGCTTCCCGGACATCCAATGAGGGGACATGTGGAGAGACCACTTGTCGTCATCCAATAAAGGCCCGACGAGTCCGCCGCCATGCAAAGCACAGCATTGTCGGTCGCCGTGAGAAAGTTGGTTTGGGTCGCGCTCGCGCACCCTGGCAGATCGCATTGGGCGATGGGATCACCCGATTTCGATAGTGACCAGTACAGCTTGCCGTTGTACGCGACCAGAATCGCAGGCGTGAAAAAGCCATGCCTGCCGCGCGCCCTTGAGCTCACCCATGCGCACGAAATCCGAACTGGAGAACGCCATGTCGCATTTGGGATCGCCACCGTGCTCGAATTCGCCGGTGAATCCCGTGACGAGCTTGCCACGCTCATCGACAAAGCGTGCGAAGAACTGCAACAGCTTCTCAGATTCCATCATCGCCCGAAGTTGCGATGGCGTGACGGCCGGCGCCTGACTGGCGGCAACCTGATTCTGCGCGCGGATCCTGCGCAATAACACCAACCCGTTAGGCGCCAGCGGCGGTCGCCAGTCGGGCGTGAGTTGGTCGCGCGCTTTGCCGAGGAGGGTCGCCAGATCGCCGGCAATGCCGGGATCTTTCGAAATGTGATCGAGGGTTCGTTTGGCGTCGTCGCGTGGCACCACCTCCTAGCTGTTGCGCTCGGCGATGCCTCCCAGGTCACCGCCGGCGATCAGCTTGTACTGACGCCCCGCTTGATTCAGGCGACCTCGCGTCTTGGATTCGATGGCGGCTACTAGCCGGCGCTGCTCAACGGTCGGCTCAGTCTCCGCGGCTGCATTCACCTTGCGCAAAACAACCAGTTCGCCGCGCTTGATGGCCTCGCCGACAAGCTCGGCCAGGTCATCGTCGTCGCACCAGCTCGAAAACGGACTGGCCATGTCGAGGCGATGGGCGAAGTCTTGAATCTCCCAGCTGAGCCGGCGGCTTTCCCGCTCGAAATCCCACAGCACGTCCGACGCGCTCACCGCTTCGTAGGCGCCGTCACCGCACAGTCGAAGGGCGTCGAGCGCATCGACCAAGACGATGCGCCGGTCGTCATCCTCGTCGGCCCAATACCGAGCGAGCGACAGATGAGGGCAATCGAGATCCATGGCGGTGTCCAGGATGAAGTGAGAGCTGCCAGCACTCTAGCCCTTGGCGTCGTCGCGTCAAGTGCGCCACGCGGTCGTCACTCATCTTCATCCGAGCCCACGCGACGTCGGTATCGCCTATACTTGCTCTCGACCATGGATTTCTTCCAGGAGCTGAAGGACCTCACCGGCGCCCTCGAAGCAGGCGCGGTGGACTACGCCTTGTGCGGTGGCGTGGCCCTGGCCATCCACGGCGTGCCGCGCGCGACCCAGGACATCGATCTCTTGGTGCGGCCGGAAGATCTGGCGCGCCTGCGCGAGATTGCCCGCACCTGTGGCTTCGTGCTCGAATCCTTTCCCATGGACTTTGCAAGCGGCATCACCATCCAGCGATTCACCAAACTCATCGATGGTCACCCGCTCATGCTCGATGCACTGCTGGTTGGCGGTTCGCTCGATGGCGCGTGGAAAGACCGGCAAAGCGCGGAAATTGAAGGCGGCCGCATGGTCGTGGTTTCGCGCGAAAGCCTCATCGCGCTGAAATTGGCCGCGGGACGACTTGGTGGATGTCCAACGGCTGCAGGAGGTTCACCGTGGTTGACATGAGCAAGGAATCCGTCGGCGCGCGCTTGCGTACCGTGGCCCGGCTGCTCGAAGAGCGCGGCTTCACGAGCAAGGGCGTCGACATGTCCCGCACTGCGGTCACGTCTCGTCTGCAAAGCATGGCCGACCTGTCCTCCATGTGCGCGCACTTGGGCAAAGCAACCATCGCAAGCAGTGGCCCGCGGACGCGCTAGCGGAGAATCGCCTTGGCAAGGCTATCTGCCTGCGGCAACATCCCTCCACAACCAACCGCCCCAAAGGCCTAAACCATGAAACGCGCCCTATCGTTCGCCCTCTCGACCGTTCTGCTGGCCTCCTTCTCACAAGCCGCGTTGGCCAAGGACAAGAGTCTGACCCGGGAAGCGCGCGAGAAGATGGCGCGAAAGGCCTGTATCACAGGCGACTTCCACAAAGGCGTGGACATCCTGGCCGACCTGTTCATCGAGACCCGCGACTACACCTACGTGTTCAACCAAGGACGTTGCTTCCAGCAGAACCATCGCTGGGAAGAAGCGCTGGATCGCTTCGACGAGTACTTGCGGAAAGCAACCGGCATTCCGTCGGACGAGGTCGCCGAGGTCCAGAAGTATGTCGCGGACTGCAAGTCCCATCTGGTCCCAGCCCAACCAGCCTCGGCGGTCGCGCCGCCCGTGGCGCCGCCTCCGCCCCCTCCTGCCGAGCCGCCGCCTGGCATCGCCAAGAGCACGGCCGCCGCCTCGACTGCGGCGACCGCTGCTCCGCTGCCGGCGACTCATGGTGCCCCGCCCGGATCTGGCCTTCGGGTGGCCGGAATTGTGGTGGGGGCAGTCGGCGTCGCCGCCTTGGCCGCCGGCGCACTCATGTCCGTGAAGACACACAGCTTGGTCGACGACATGGTCAGCAACGGCTACGACCCGAACAAGGAATCGTCGCGGAAAACGTATGAGACCATGGGATGGGTCAGCTTTGGCGTCGGCGCGGCAGCGATAGTCGCCGGGGCGACGATGTATTACCTCGGTTGGTCAGGCGCTCGCTCGACGTCGGCAGAGACCAACATATCGGTTGTACCCGTCTTCGGGCCCGACCGTGCGATGCTGGTCTTTCAAAGAGGCATCCAATGAGCCGCAAGCGAGTCACGTGTATCGCCCGCGCCATGAGGATGCTCGGAGTTGCCCTGCCGCTCCTCCTTTCGGCATGCTTCGCCACCCCCGATTTTTCGAAGGTCCCCTGTGGAAAGACCAAGCCCCAGTGCCCATCGGGCTACCAGTGCAATACCAGCACGAACAAGTGCTCTCCTGACGTGGGTCCGCCCTCGGTTGGCGATACGGCAGGCGGCATCGCCGAGGTAGCGTCGGAGGTGCGAGCCAGCACGGACGTAGCGAGGCCCGGGGACGCAGCAACGCTCGATCAGTCGAGCGGCGAGACTTCGCTTGGGCAAGACACGTCTGGAGGGAGCGATGTCGCGAAACAGCCGGACCTGCTCCAGCCCGACCTCCCGAATCAAACCGACCTCCCCAATCAGCCCGACCTCACGGACGACCTCGCTACGCCACCTGACCTCCCGGTCGACGTGGACAAGATGGACGTTCTAATCGTTCCGGAAGTTGCACGGCGAGATGTCGCCGATGGCGGCACAGATACCCCGCCCGACGTTCTCGTTGCACCGGACACGCCGTCGGTGCCCGATGCCAGACCTGACGCAGCTCCGGACGCTGACGTCGGGCCCGGGCTCTCCCCCAACGGTACCGCATGCTCCACGGGGTCGACCTGCTCCTCGAACAACTGCAGTGATGGCGTGTGCTGTGACTTGCCTTGTACCGGCGCGTGCCAGTCGTGCGCTCTAACCAACAAGGTGGGAACCTGCAGCTTCGTCACTGGGGCTCCCGCGCTCGGACATCCGCCCTGCGCGGGCACTGGACTTTGTGGTGGAACGTGCAAGGGCAACGCCTCAACATGCTCGAACCCTGGTGCATCCACGAGCTGTGGCTCGGCGAGTTGCACGGCGAACCTCCAGACCGCCGCGACATCCTGTGCGGGCGATGGCACGTGTGCGCAGGCGGATACCCAAGGCTGCGGAATCTACGGTTGCAACACGGCCGGCACGGCGTGCGCGACCAGTTGCCCGTTGGCCCAGACTGCCTGCCCAACAGCGTGCGTCAACCTGCAGACCAGCTCGACCAACTGCGGTGCATGCGGGAACGACTGTCAAGGCGGAGCCTGTTCCGCCGGTGCCTGCCAACCGATCATCGTCGCCGGAAATCTCGAAACGACACCGACGGTCTTCTCGGTCGATTCTCAATACGTCTATTTCTCGACTTTCCCCAATCCGCCCAGCTCGAAGGTCTACGGCGTCGCCAAGACCGCCGCCAACGGCTCGCCAACACCGATCTCCTCAAATGGCGGCCCTGGCACAGGGCTCGGCGTCATCGGTACCACGGTCTTTCTTATGGGGATACAGGGGACAAACCGGTCCTGCGATGTCAGCGCTTGCGATTCAACCGCGGCATCGCTTCCCGGATTCAGGGGGCTCGCGCTGTTCAAGAGCCCGTCACCAACCAATTTTGCCGAGCAGACGTTCGATGGCACGAACATGGTCATCACGTGGTACACGACCAGTAACGTGGTCTTCGCGACCTATTCCGAAACCATCGTCAATTCCGCGACCTATTCGAGCGCGGTCGCCGCTGGCAATTCGGTCTATTGGATCCGCAACAACTACAATCCAGGGGGGACCCTGACCGGCATCGGACTCTATGCCAGTCCCTCCAATGCGACCTACAGTCAGCTCGCCGGCGGGCTAACCCAGACGATGACGATCGTCGACGCGAATTCGCAGTCCATTCTTCTGGCCGATTCGAACCCGAGCAACAGCCTCTACCGCGTCCCCCTTCCTAGCGGCCTGGGCACCGCACCCCCTCAGCTCCTCAACGGCGCTTATGGAACTGGTACCGAAGACGCGAACAACGTCTACTGGAACAACAACGGCACCATCTACAAGTGCAAGCCGGCCAATTGCGCCAGCACGTCGTCCTACTACCGCATCCCGCAGCAATCGGCCACGGGACCGCTCTACCAAGATGACAACTCGCTCTATTGGGGAACCACGAGCCCGAACCAGGTCGTAAAGCTCCCCAAGTAGTCCCGGCCAAACGCGTCTCGGGTCCACGCAAATCTCGGTCGCGGTAGTCGTGGCCAGGATCCATCAGCACAAGATGCGTGCACCGGCAGCATTCCTGACCTCGGGCTGCGGTAACAGTGGGATTGGCAGCGACGCCTTCTTCGACGCGAGCGACGCGGCCATTCGAGATCATCGACCTTCAATGATCGCCAGCTGAGTTCCGCACCAGGTACACCCGCTCTCTCTGCCAGGCCAAATACCGGAAAGAGCGATCGCTATCGAAGAGCACTCCACATCCCTGTGGTGGACGACATCCGAGTCCGCGGGGCTCCACCGCATCGAACTCCCTTCCATCCACCCCTGAAACCACGACGAAGTGTTTGCCCGCGCTGTTCGCAGCCGTATAGACGAGGTCTCGTCCGCTCGGACCAAACGCGAGACTCTCCGCCGCAACGCCGGCATATATCCTTTCCTCCCTTTCATCCACCACCACGAACTGCGCGGCACCTCGCTTGGCGACAAACGCCATCTGGCGGCCATCGGCGCTGAATTGGATGGGGTAGGCGATATCGGCATACGCGGCGCCGATTCGCCGTCCATCGACAACGACGAACATCGCCGGATCTGTGCCGCCACCGCACCGATCGCACGCCGAGTGCGCAACTTTGCTGCCGTCAGGCGTAAACACCGGCCGGCCCACTCCAGCGTAGGCTCTGCCCCTTTTTCCATCGACAACCACGAACCAACTGTTCGCGTCCCCGGCTTTGTAGGCCAAGTGCTTGCCGTCCGGCGAGAAAGCAAAGCTGCCGTCATCAACGCGCTCGTAGAGCCCGATCTCTTCTTCATTGACCACCACAGCCCGTCGCCGTCCGACGCTCGGCGAATAGACCATTCGCGCGCTGTTGGGACTGAAGAGGATCGCTCCGCCAAGGTCGTCGTAGTCACGGCCGCGCTTTCCATCCACGACCACGAAAAAGCGCCTCCCTTCTCTGCCGCCGTAGGCGACGTGACGACCATTCGGGCTAAAGACCGGGGTTCTACTGAGCACGCCCTCATGCCTGGGTCCTTCCCTGCCATCCACCACAACGGCCCACTGATTTCCGGTCCGGGCAGCGTAGGCCAGCCTTTCTCCATCGGGAGAAATGGCCAGCCCAGCAATCTCGTCGTACTTGCTGCCTATCTCGCGGTCAACGACAACGAACTGCTTTTCCGCGCCCGCGATATCGGCAAAGACCACGTAGGCGAGCCTGCGTCCATCAAGACTGAAGAGCAAGTCAGGAGACACCGCTGAATGGCCCTTCACCGACGGGTACCTGTTGCGATTTTCCACGCCGTCCGCCACCACAAACCAAAGGTTCTGCGTGTTCATGGCGAGATACGCCACGCGCCTGCTATCAGCGCTAAACACCGGTTTCCCAAACAGGCCCGCATAGTTCGTCCCAGCCCTACCGTCGATGACGACGTGCCCCCTGCCCTGACTGTCAAGCACGGCGTGCGCCATCCTCATGCCGTCCGGACTGACAGTGAACGTGTCGGGTCGCCATCTGTTGACGTCGATGGTGTCAACCAGGGTCAGCAACTCGGTTCGGGGTCGAGCCCTGGCCGGCGTGGGATCTTCCTCCTCGCCGGCGCGCGCGACATCCCCAATCCCGTACGCGCAGATGCCTGCAAGCAACGCCGCCGCCACAGCCAACCTGCCAATTCGCGAAACCCAATTCAAAGTCATCATTTGCTCACGCTCGCAGAAACCAGAAGCCCATCGCTTGCGCATTCTGGAGTTCAGCGAGTACAAAAGCAACCGTCGCAAAATCGCCAAAGCCAGTCATCGCGGTTTCACGGGGCGCCATAGTCATACCTCGAAAATCCTGCGCGGTGGATAGCGTGGTCTTGGCGAAAAATCGCGTGTCCGGTCTCTCAATCCAAGTCGGGGCGATCGAGACTGACGACGCGGGCGTGTGATTCGTCTTTTCCGGCCGGGACAATTGTCAGATGAACCGTTGTGCCTGCCGGACCGCGGGTCAGCTCAACTGCCCGGGCGAGATTTCCGCTTCGTACCGGCACCGCGGGGCCTGTGCCCTGAGCCACGGCCAGGTCCAGATTCCTGCTGATAGAGCCCCATTGGTTCTCCACGAGAACACATTCATCCGCGCCCGCTCACGCCACCCGCTATGGCCTATACTTGATGATGGATTCGCGCAGTCGGGACCAATTGGATTGAGGCGCCGCTGGATGAATTCATGGAGTCGATACATGTTCCGGATCCTCAAGAAGAAGAACGACAGGCAGCAGCCACCCGAGGGCCCGCTGCCACCTGCGCCAGGCTGGGATGCCCTGGAGCACGCCTTCGCGAGTCTGTACCCCGGCCGCCCACCCAAGTGGTGGGAACATAGTGGCGTGCACCGCATGCATGAACGCAGAAATCCGCCTGAAAACCCACTGGAGGCAGTCGCCATCTACGATCCCGGACCGTTCTGGCACTTCGTCAGTTTCGGCATGTCCGATCTCTATGCCAAGGAATCCGAGGGCGACTTTAGCGGTTTTGGCTACGAGTTCACCTTTCGCATCGCCAAGAATCCCTCCGGCACACCACCCCTGTGGCCCGTCGAGGTCATGGTCAGCTTGGCCAAGGCCGCGTACAAAGGCGAAGACTTCGCGCCCGGGCACACCATCAAGACCGGCCCCGTCGATGGCCAGAAGGAAACGTCCATCAACGCCTTGCTGGTCACGATGGATCCCGCGATCCAGTTGCTCGAAACGCCACACGGCAAAGTAGCGCTGCTATTGCTTGTCGGTGTCGAAGCACAAATTCGCGAGCGGGCGCTCGGTGTTGGTGTCGATACAATCCTTGCCGAAATCTCCGCCAAGAACCCGGAGCTAGTCACGCGCCTGTAGCAGCGACCACGCGTTCGCGCTCCGCGCCGCCAGCATCAGCAGCATGGCGCCGACCGTGATGTAGATATCCGCCACGTTGAAGACCGGCCAGTGGGTCAGGTGGATGAAATCGACCACATGGCGGTGGGTCAAACGATCGAGACCATTGCCAAGTGCCCCTCCGGCGAGCAGCAAGAACGCAAACCGAGCTGGCGTGGGCAAGCGCCGCCTGAGGCAAAGTACGAGAAACGCCAGCCCACCCACAAGTTGCACAGCGGTCAAGAGTGGCGTCCGAATCGCCGGCGATACCCAGCGCAAGAGCCCAAAGCCCGAGTCCGTGTTCTCAGTGTAGTTGAGCTCCAAGATCCCGGCGGCAAGGGTATGCGGCGGCCCGTTTTCGAGCTCTGCCTTGGCTACGCGCTTGGTGACATGATCGCAGCCCACCAAAAGAAAAGCCGCTGCGAGCAACGCGGGGCGAAGCCAGTGCACCCTCATGAGCATAGGAACACTCCGGTCATCGAAAATATTCCTTCCCCTCGGTGCGCAGAATTGTTACTTCGTCACACTCACCCAAGGCATGCCCTGGAGTAGGATTCCGGTCATGTCATTCCGGGGCGCTGAATGAGCAACGCGAAGCCAACCTACTCGCAAGCCGAGGTCAACGAGATCATTCGGCGCGCGCTCGACAAACAGGCCGAGCGCGCGGACCATCTGGGGCACGATGATCTCGTGGCCATCGCCGACGAGGTCGGCATCGACCGCGAGTCGCTCGAACGCGCCACCGCCGAACTGGCCCAAACCCGCGTCGGCAAGCTCTCCCGCCAAGACGAGGCCAAGGAAATCGCCGAAGAACGCGCCATACAGCTCAAGCGTTTCGGGGCCTCTTTGCTCAGTCACGTGATCATGAATGGCGTTTTCTACTATATCGACACGCGTTTCTTTGCCGGCGTGTGGTTCAAGTGGCCGCTGCTCGGCAGCGCCATCCTTTTGACTTTGCGCCTGCGCCACGTCCTGGCTCCGCACGACAAGCTGTCGAGGCGACGGCGGAAAGAAGAACGGCTGCGCGAACGAGAACAAAGACGTGCCGCGCGCGCGGCCTGGAAAGAGCGGCTTTTCTCCGGGACCAAAGATCCCGCCGACACCGCCAAGGAATTCGAACGGGTCGTGCAGACCGGCGTGGCGACGTTGCTTGAGATCGCGTCGCGCAAGCTCGACGAACACAGATCTCGTCAGCGGCGCGACAAGGAATAGCCCACCCCGCGCGTCGCCCGCTACTTTGGGCGCTCGTCGGGATGCTCGTCGAGATAGGCGTCCCTGCTCTCGCGGGTGATTTCGACCACGTACAGGCGATCCTTGAGCACATGCGACTGGCACCCGAGGCGCGAGTTCGGCCGCACGTCGAATGCGCCGTCGAGGCGATCCTCTTCGCTCAACTCAAGCGGTGAGATGTCCTCCAACCCTTTCTTGACGTAGACGTGGCAGCTCGAACAAGCGCACACGCCACCGCAGGCCGAGCCAAGATGGGCCCCGACGCCTTCCGCGGCGTCACGAATTGTGGTCCCGACGGGAACCTCGGCTTCAATTCCATCCGGTTCGAAGCGAATCCGCGCTGTCATTTGGAGGTCACCTTCTTCTCCACCATGTTGAGCGCCTGCCCACGCACGTTTTGGTCGAGCGCCGCGTTCATCCGGCGCCGTGCGAATTCCTTGCTGACCTCGTCGAGCGCTTGGATGGCGCCGCGAATAGCCAGGTGGTTGGTGCCGGACTTGGCCGATTCCAGGCTCGCGATGCCGCCCACGATGGCTTCCCGTTCGCCTTCAATCAGCAAGTCAGCCGATGCCACCAGCGCCGCGCGCGTCGCGCTCAGAATGCGATCCGCCTCCACGCGCTCGACCGTGAGCAAGCGCGCGCCCATGTCGTCGTCCGCGTGGTCGAACGAGTCGCGAATCATGCGTTCGACTTCGTCGTCGGTCAGGCCGTAGCTCGGCTTGACCCGGATGGAGGCTTCTTTTCCTGTGTATTCCTCGCGCGCAGCCACGCTCAAGATGCCGTCGGCGTCGACGGTGAAAGTCACCTTCAGGCGCGCCATGCCCGCGGTCATGGGTGGAATGCCGCTCAGCTTGAACCGAGCCAGCGAGCGGCAGTCCGCCACCAGCTCGCGCTCGCCCTGCACCACGTGCAGATCGAATCCAGTCTGGTTGTCGGCATAGGTCGTGAAGGTCTGAACCGCGCCACAGGGAATGGTGGTGTTGCGATGGATGAGCTTTTCGGCCACGCCGCCCATCATCTCCAGGCCGAGGGACAGCGGAACCACATCCATCAAGACAACATCGTTTCGCCCGCCGCTGGCCAGCAGATCGGCCTGGACCGCGGCGCCCAAGGCAACCACCTCGTCGGGATCGATGTCGGCCAGGGGCTCTCTGCCGAACAGCTCGCCAACGAAGCGGCGAACGATGGGCATGCGCGTGGCGCCGCCCACCAGGATCACGCCGGAAAGCTGCTCGGCCGCGAGGCCGGCATCGCGAATCGCGCGCCTGACCGGAGGACCGCAGCGTTCAAGCACCGGTCGCACGAGATCGTCGAGTTCCGTGCGCGACAACGATCCATTCCACAATTTGCCAGTCGGAAGCGCGACCGAAACCGCGGTCGCGAATTCAACCGTCAGAGCTTCCTTGGCGGCGCGCGCGGCATCGAGCACGGCGCGCGCGACGCCCGGATCACCACCCGCATCGCCCGGCAAACCCATGGCCTGCAAGATGTGCCCAGCAACGGCCCGGTCGAAATCGTCGCCGCCCAAGGCCGAATCACCGCCGGTGGATTTCACCTCGAACACCCCGCCCTCCAGTTTCAAGATGGAGATGTCGAACGTGCCACCGCCCAGGTCGAACACCGCGAACGTGCCCTCGGCCTGTTTGTCGAGGCCGTAGGCCAGTGCCGCGGCAGTCGGCTCGTTGAGCAAGCGCATGACTTCGAGCCCGGCCAGCCGGCCGGCATCACGCGTGGCTTGGCGCTGGCCATCGTCGAAATAGGCCGGTACCGTAATCACCACGCCATCGAGTTCGCCGCCCAATTCGGCCTCGGCGCGCGCCTTGAGCACGCGCAGAATTTCGGCCGAAACCTCCATGGGCGTCACCGCGCGCGCGCCGCCTGCGACGGCAAAACGAACAATGGGATCGCCGGCAACACTCGGCGCGAATCGGTACGAGGTCAGCTTGCGCGTGGCCTCGGCATCACTTGGGCCGCGCCCCATGAAGCGCTTGACCGATGCGATGGTGTCTTCGGGCGCGCTGACCGCCAGCTCGCGTGCCTTCTGCCCGACGATGATCGTCCCGTCGACGGCATAGTGAACCACCGACGGCAGAAGCGCGGAGTTGCCTTCGCGCAAACAAATCGGCTGGCCGGCCTGGACCACCGCCACCAACGAATTGGTCGTGCCCAGATCGATGCCGACCGCGCGCCCTTTGCAGACCTGCTTGACCTGAGATTCGCCTGGCTCCGAGATGCTGAAGAGCGCTTCAACCGGCATCGCGGCCGTTTCCTTCCGCGCCCGGAGTCGCCTCTTCCCACAGGACGCGGGCCTCGTCGAGAAAGCGCCGGTAGTAGCGCAGGGTCACCAGGCGCGCGGCGATCATGCCGAGTTCCGGAGGCGAGGCCAGAAACCCCTTGGCGACGTCATCCATCACGACGTCGAGCCGGCTGCGCACCTTGGCGATGAGCGCCTCGGTCTCAATCAAATCCTTGGCCGCGTGAGCATCGGCGAGCGCTTCACGCAATTCGAGAACTTCCATGAGCACGACTTGCGGCACGGGCAGGGTGGCGTGTTCGCTGGACTG
>Ga0265316_10001038_pt1 | contig 30081 bp, 16 predicted proteins | sample 4522metaG_FD_202092 | JGI IMG/M metagenome (GOLD analysis project Ga0265316, IMG submission 202092) | Rhizosphere microbial communities from Carex aquatilis grown in University of Washington, Seatle, WA, United States - 4-5-22 metaG | ecosystem: Host-associated > Plants > Roots > Rhizosphere >...
GCCGGAAAAGCCGGTCCCCGTGGAGCCCGCGCCGTCCTCGGTCGACTGGATCGAGATCCTGCTGGGTGCGGCCATCGTGTTGCTGGCCGGAGCGCACATCATCCGTCGCCGGGGCGCGCCGTCGACTTCGCGCGCGGCCGACGAGCGACCCTTTCCCCTTGTCCTGGTGCTGTTCGTGGCCAGCGGATGCGCGGCGCTGATCTACGAGATCGTCTGGTTCCAGATGCTGCAGCTCGTGCTCGGGTCTTCGGCGGTCTCCATCGCGGTGCTGCTGGGAACCTTCATGGGCGGGATGTGCCTGGGCAGCCTGGGGCTGGCGCGCCTGGTTTCGCGCCAGCGGCATCCCTTGCGGGTCTACGCCATCCTCGAAATCGCCATCGGCGTGTCCGGGATTCTGATGTTGGGCGCGATACCGCTGGTCGAAGTGGTTTACACAGCGGTGGTCGGGCACGGCATTCCGGGGCTGCTCCTGCGCGGATTGTTTGCGGCCCTCTGCCTGCTGCCACCTACAATAATGATGGGAGCCACGCTGCCCGCGGTGTCGCGCTGGGTGGAAATGAGTCCGCGCGGCGTTTCGTGGCTGGGGATTTTTTATGGCGGCAATACGCTGGGGGCGGTGTTCGGCTGTTTGCTCGCGGGTTTCTACCTGCTACGCGTGCATGACATGCACACCGCGACCTTTGTGGCCGCGGCCTTGAACGCGGCGGTGGCCGTTGGCGCTTTGGCCATCGCGCGCGTCCGCGCCGGGAACGAGCCCAGCGAATCCAGCCGCGAGCCTGCGGCCGCTTCCACGCCGACGGCACCCGCCTGGATCGTCTATGTCGCGATCGGCTTGTCGGGCATGAGCGCTCTCGGCGCCGAGGTGATCTGGACGCGGCTTTTCGGGCTGCTCTTGAGCCACACCACGTACACCTTCTCGATCATCCTGGCGGTGTTCCTGGTCGGGATCGGGCTGGGCAGCGGCGTCGGCTCGTTCGTGGCGCGCCGGACGCCGGATGCACGGCGTGCGCTGGGCCTGGCGCAGCTGGCGCTGGTCGTGGCGATCGCCTGGGCGTCCTGGAATATCACCAGCGCGCTGCCCTACTGGCCCGTGAATCCGCGCCTGGCGGCCACGCCCTGGAATCAGTTTCAGATCGATTTCGTGCGCTGCCTGTGGGCGATCTTGCCTGCGGCTTGCCTGTGGGGCGCCAGCTTTCCCCTGGCCCTGGCGGCCGTCGCGTCCAAGGGAAGCGATGGTGGCGTCGTGGTGGGCCGGGTCTACGCGGCCAACACAGTGGGCGCGATCGTCGGCGCGCTGGGCACCAGCCTGGTGCTGATAGTCACAGTTGGAACCCAGAACAGCGAGCGCATTCTGATCGCGCTGTCGGCGGTCGCCGCCGCAATAACTCTGATTCCGGCGCTGGTGCGGGCGGCGCCGCGCTTTGCGACGGGGGACGCGATCAGGACCCTGGCCCTTGTTGCTGTGGCCGCGCTTGTGGGGCGCAACGTGGTCGCGGTTCCCCCCTTGCTGGTGGGGCACGGCCGCTTCTCGGCCGTCGAACGAAACACCAAAGAGACCTTTCTCTACGTCGGAGAAGGCATGAATTCGTCCCCGGCGGTGTCGCGGGATTTGAACGGGGTCTTGAGCTACTACAACGCCGGCAAGATCCAGGCGTCCACTTTGCCGCAGGACATGCGCCTGCAGCGCATGCTCGGGCACTTGACGACATTGCTTCCGGCCCAGCCGCGCGAGGTTCTGGTCATTGCTTGCGGTGCCGGTGTGACGGCCGGTGCGGCCAGCATCGATCCGCGCGTCGAGCGATTGACCATCGCGGAAATCGAGCCGCTGGTCCCCAAGGTGGTCGCCCCGCTTTTCGGTGCCTTCAACGACCACGTCGTGGACAATCCCAAGGTGCATGTCGAAGTGGACGACGCCCGGCATTTCCTGACGACGACCAAGCAGAAGTTCGACGCCATCACCTCGGACCCGTTCGATCCCTGGGTCAAGGGCGCTGCCAATCTCTACACGCGCGAGTTCTGGGATCTGGCCAAGCGGCACCTCAATCCAGGCGGGGCGGTGACGGTGTTCGTGCAACTCTACGACAGCGGAATGGCGGCCGTGAAAAGCGAGGTCGCGACGTTCTTTGAAGCCTTCCCCAATGGGACCATCTGGGGCAACACCGTCCAAGGGCAGGGCTACGATGTCGTCTTGCTGGGCCAGGTGGAGCCCACTCGCATCGACGTCGACGCGCTGGAGGGCCGCTTGCAGAGCCCAGAGTTTGCTCCTCTCGCGCAGTCCTTGCGTCAGATCGGGTTCGATTCAGCGGTGGCGCTCCTGTCCACATATGGCGGCCGAGGTCCTGAACTCGAACCCTGGCTCAAGGACGCCGAGGTCAACCGCGACGACAACCTGCGCCTGCAATTTTTGGCCGGATTCGGCATGAACATCGATCAACGCGCGGAGATTTATCGGGGAATCCTCGCGCTCAGGCACTACCCAGAGGATCTGTTCATTGGCTCGCCTGGTAGCTTGAATATGTTGCGGGCCGCGATAGTTGCGCAATGACGCCATCAGGTGGCGATTTCGAACGTTCTCGCCCTCCTTCGCACCGTATCAGCGGCAGTTGACCCGTTCTAATGAGGACAGTCCCCTACCAAAGGGTGGCAATTGTGTTGCCGAGCTGCAACGCGCAGCGCAGAGAACTTGCCTTTTCGTCCGCGTCGATCCGATTTGGTTGCGCCACGTAGGGACCGTCCACTGCCTTCCTAGCCAAGCACCTTTCACTCTTGGGGAGAAGCCATGAAGTCGATTCAAAAGATCCATTCCTTTGCCCTCGCGGCGCTGGTCGGCGTGCCCCTGGCTGTTGGTTGCAGCAGCAGTTCTCCGGGAACTGGAAATATTGCGGGCGTTCAAGCCGGAGGTGCCGGCGCTGGAGGAACCCCGGTCAGCCCGGGTGGTACGACCAGCGCAGCTGGGCAGATGGACACCGGCGGAATCCCCATCCCAACAGCGGGTAGCACAGGCGGTTCAATCAGCAGCGGCGGCGATACTCTCGCAGGCGGCGCGGGCGCCAGCGGTGGAGACACGGTGGTGGGCGGTTCCTTGGCCGGTGGAACCGTGGCGAAAGGTGGAAGCATTGTGAGCGGTGGAAACACCGTGGGCGGTGGCAGCACGAGCGTGCCAGGCGGCACCACCAAGGCTGGCGGGAGCGTAGCCCCGGCCGGGACGACCGCTGCGGGCGGGACGGCGCCTGGCGGAACCACCACTGCCAGCGGAGGTGTCGTGACTGGCGGAGCCACCGGCGGGGGCGGCGTGACGGTGTTGCCGCCGCTCACCGGGCGGGTGCGAACCATCATGCCCCTCGACAAGAGTTGGTTGTTCAACAAGGGGGATGCAAGCGGGGCGGATGGAGCGACTTTTGCGGATTCCGGGTGGAAACCGGTGAACCTCCCGCACGACTGGGCCATCGAGGGGCCGTTCGACTCAGGCGCCGCGACCACCGGCCGGGGCGCCTATGTTCCGTCGGGAATTGGCTGGTATCGAAATCATTTCACTCTTCCCGCAAGCGTGACATCGGGCCAGCAGGTCTACGTTGAGTTCGACGGCGTCATGGGGAACAGCACCGCCTACATCAACGGCACTCAGCTTGGGAATCATCCCTATGGGTACGTGAGCTTCCGCTACGACATGACGAAGAGCATCAAGGTCGGGACGGCGAACGTGATCGCGGTCAAGACCGACACGAGCTCGCAGCCGGCTTCACGTTTCTACGCGGGCGCGGGCATCTACCGCCATGTCCGCGTCATCGCGACAGATCCGGTTCACATCGATCAGTACGCCACCTACGTCACGACGCCCTCGCCAACAACCGCATCGGCAACTGCGCACGTGACGACCACGGTGGTCAATTCGGGCACGACGTCGCAAAGCGTGGGCGTGCAGGGCACCGTCAGCGACGCCACCGGGACCGCGCTGCCGGCAGTAGCGGCGCCTGCTCAGACCATCGCTGCGGGCGCCTCGGCCAGCTTCACCTTCGATATTCCTGTCGCGAGCCCCAAACTATGGTCCCTGGAAACACCAAACATGTATCAGCTTTTGACCGTGGTCCAAGTCGGCGGCAAGGCCGTGGACGATGACGTCACCTCGTTCGGGATCCGCGACCTGAAGTTCAGCACGGGCATGACTCTCAACGGAAAGAGCCTGAAGTTCAAGGGCGTCTGCTTGCATCAAGATTACCACGGGCTCGGGCTCGCTGCGCCGGCGCGGGCGATGCAGAGGCGGCTAGCCGCGCTCAAGGCCATCGGGGCGAACGCCATCCGCACGGCTCACGATCCGCCCAGCCCACAGTTCCTCGATCTGTGCGACCGGATGGGCTTCCTCGTCCTCGACGAGTTCACCGACGTCTGGACCGCGCACAAGTACCAAGACACTGGCGACTACGCCACGTACTTCAACAAGGCCTCGACGACCCCGACCGGAATGCCCGCGCTGCCCTCGGCTGCCACCAGCGCAAAGTGGTGGGAGGTGGATTTCACCGGCTGGATCATGCGGGATCGCAACCACCCCAGCGTGGCTCTCTACAGTATGGGCAATGAGATCCACGATTCGATAAATACGCGGACTCCTATCCTCACCGAGATGGTCAAGATCAGCCACGCTCTCGATCCTTCGCGCTATGACACCCAGGCTCTGCTTGACCCCAGCACGTCGGGCGACGTCGGGGGAGCAACGAACACTTTGCTCGATGTCTGGGGCACCAATTACAACACGGCCGTTGCCATTTCGGCCGCCGCAGCCACGATTACGAAATCCGGCTTGCTCACCGAGAAGGGCGCCGACACAAGCACCTGGACCAGCGACGTCATGGGCAATGCGGCGCTCACGGGCGAGTTCATTTGGACGGGGGTTGACTATCTGGGCGAGGTGAATGGCGGCTGGCCAAGCATGGGGGGCAACGGGGCGCTGCTGGACGAATTGGGCACTCCCAGGAGTGGCGGTGTGACGTGGTCAGGGTTGTGGGGCGGGACCGTGAAGTCGGTTCCTTCCAGCGGAGCGTCGGCGGGCAAGGTGACGCTCACTGCGGATCACACCACGATAACGAACGACCTGGATGACGTGGCGTTCGTCAAGGCTGCAGTGTCCAGCGACACCGCCGTGACCTTCGCCATTACGGGTCCCGGAACCATCATTGCTGTCGACAGCGGGAGCAGTCAGCAGCAGACGTTCCGCGGACTTACGCGCACCTCCACCGGAGGCCTGGCCTTCGCGATCGTTCAGGCGACGGGGACCGGAAGCATCACCGTGACCGCGACTGCAAGTGGGCTCACGGCCGGCACGGCGACCATCACGGTCACCGATGGCCCGTGGGTTCCCTGTTCCGGAACCTGCGACTAGCGCCTGGCGTTGTCTTTGACCAGAAGGGCCGCTTTCTGCCACTGAATTCAGGTGAAGAATCCCGCCACGGCCGGCAGGCTGCGATACGACGGTTCAATTCCGGACTAGCGAACTGGCAGGACAGGGATTCTGTCTTGATGCGGCGTGTCCGTTGCCCAAAGCCCTGGTAGGGCGTAGAACTCTCTCGTCGATGCGAATTGGCTGAGCCACCTGACTACGGCCGGTCCACTGCGTTCCTTAGGCAAGGCACCTTTTTACTCTGGGAGAAGCCATGAAGTTGATCCACAAGACCCATCCCTTTGTCCTCGCGTTGCTCATCAGCGCCCCGCTGGCGGTTGGTTGTAGCAGCAGTAGTTCGCCAGGAACTGGAAGTCCTGCAGGCGTTCAGTCCGGAGGCGCCGGCGCCGCGGGCAACACCGTCAGCCCGGGCGGCACGACCAGCGTAGGTGGCCAGACGCAGACCGGCGGAATCGTCAATCCAAAGGCGGGTGACACCGGCGGTTCCACCAGCAATGGCGGCAATACTGTCGCAGGTGGCGCTGGCGCCAGCGGAGGAGAGACCGTTGTGGGTGGTTCTGTGGCCGGCGGGAACACCGTGGCGGGTGGAAACACCGTGACCGGCGGGAACACCGTGACCGGTGGAAATACCGTGACTGGTGGAAAAACGGGCGTACCGGGTGGCAGCACCAAGATTGGCGGGAGCACGGCTCCGGGCGGGTCGACAGCCCCTGGCGGCGCCACCACGGGCACTGGTGGCAGCACCGTCACTGGCGGGTCCACTGGTGCGGCAGGAGGCGCGACCCCCCTTCCGCCGATCAAGGATCGGGTGCGAACCATCATGCCGATCGACCGGAACTGGTTGTTCAACAAGGGTGACGTGACCGGCGCGGATGGAGCGTCTTTCGCGGATTCCGCGTGGACCCCGGTGACCCTCCCGCACGATTGGGCGGTCGAGGGGCCGTTCGCTCAGACCAACCCGACGACCGGCCGGGGCGGCTTTGCGCCGTCCGGGATCGGTTGGTACCGAAACCATTTCAGCCTTCCCGCAACCGTCACCGCGGGCAAGCAGGTCTACGTTGAATTCGATGGCGTCATGGGAAACAGCACCGTCTACGTCAACGGCACCCAGATCGGGAATCACCCCTACGGCTACGTGAGCTTCCGTTACGACATAACGAAGAGCATCAGTTTCTCGGGGGCGAACGTGATCGCGGTCAAGACCGACACCAGCATTCAGCCTGCCTCGCGCTTCTATGCAGGGGCTGGCATCTACCGCCGCGCACGCATCATTGCGACCGATCCGGTTCACGTTGATCAGTGGGGCACATTCGTGAATGCGCCCAGTCCGACGGCTGCGTCGGCAACCGTCAACGTCACCACCTCGGTGGTCAATTCGGGCACCACGTCTCAGAGCGTGAGCGTTCAGGGCATCGTCAGCGACGCCACCGCGACGGCACTCCCGGCTGTGTCAGCGCCCGCCCAGACCATCGCTGCAGGTGCCTCGGCCACCTTCACACTCACAATCCCTGTCACGAGTCCCAAGCTATGGGATCTCGCCAGTCCGAACATGTATCAGCTGCTGCTCAACGTCCAAGAGGGCACTACCACGGTGGACGACGACGTGACCCCGTTCGGTATCCGAGACCTCAAGTACAGCACGGGCCTGACTATCAACGGCAAGGCCACTCATTTCCAGGGTGTCGCCAACCATCAGGACTATCACGGGCTCGGGCTGGGTGCGCCGGCGCGAGCCATGCAAAGACGGATTGCGCAGCTCAAGGCCATCGGGGTGAACGCTATTCGCACGGCCCACGATCCGCCGAGCCCGGAATTCCTCGACCTGACCGACCGGATGGGCATCTTGGTTCTGGACGAATTCACCGACGTGTGGGCCGCACACAAGTACCAAGACGTCGGTGACTACGCCGCCTACTTCAACAAGGCCTCCACGACGCCGACCGGAATGCCCCCGCTGCCGGCGGCTGCCACCGGCAAGACCTGGTGGGAGGTCGATTTCACCGGCTTCATCATGCGGGATCGCAACCACCCCAGCATCGCCATCTACAGCACGGGCAACGAGATCCACGATTCGATGACGTCGCGAACTCCCATTCTCACCGAGATGATCAAGATCGCCCACGCGCTCGACACCTCGCACCTCGTCACCCAGGCCTTGCTCGATCCGCAAAATGGCGATGTCGGCGGACCAACCAACAGCCTGCTCGACGTCTGGGGCAACAACTACAACACCGCAGCCTGCACCCAGGCCGAGGCGAACGTGGTCACCAAGTCCGGTGTGTTGACCGAGATGGGCACTGAAACGAGCACTTGGAACTTGGTCACCTCCACGCCAGGGCTCACGGGCGAGTTCATGTGGACGGGCGTGGATTACATGGGCGAGATCACCGCCACGACCGGATGGCCCAGCATCGGTGGCACCGGGGCGCTCATGGACGAACTGGGAGCGGTGCGGCCCAATGGCTACACATGGTCGGGCATATGGGGTGGGCCGACGAAGTCGGCTCCGCCCAGCGGAGCGGTGGCGGGCAAGATCGTGCTCACGCCCGATCACACCAGCATACTGAACGATGTGGATGACGTTTCGTTCGTCAAGGCCGTGGTGTCCACTGACACCTCCATTACGTTCTCCATCACGGGCCCTGGAAGAATCATGGCCGTGGACAGCGGCAGCCAGAAGCAGGAAAGCTTCCGCGGAAACGTTCGCAACACCTCCGGCGGCGCAGCCTACGCCATCGTTCAGGCGACCGGCGCCGGAACCATCACCGTGACCGCCAAGGCGACGGGGCTCACGGACGGCACAGCAACCATCACGGCCACTGAGGGCACCTGGGTTCCCTGCTCGGGAACCTGCGACTAGCACTGAGCGTTCTGTTTGACTAAGACGGCCGCTTCTTGCCACGCGCAGGAAGCGGCCTTTTAGCGTCTTACCGAAAGCCTGAGCACCGTGATCGAGCGGGAGGGCAGGGTCCGGGTGAAATGCGGCCCCATCCCGGTCCACACCGATTCCACTGGGGCGACCTGCCGGGGATGCTCGAATGAATTCTCGGCGGCGACGTCCCGGGCGGTCATCACGATGGCGCGGCCTTTGGGTGCGACCGACTTCAAGCCCTCCAGTTCAAACGTGGTCTTGCGCGCCACCGTCCCCGCGTTGACCAGCTTGAGGATGATCTCCTGGCCGTCCTGGGTCCGGCTGGCCACCGCGTAAAGCCGCGGCGGGCTGGGACGGATCACTTCCTGAATCAGCTTCCCGTCGAGGTAACAGCGGATGCGGGCGCCCGCGAGCTCGATGCGGATGGTGTACCAGCGACCAGTTTCGACTTTGCCCGGCACTTTGGGTTCGCCGAAGATTCCTTGCAGCCCGATGCGGACATTGCCCCAGCCCCCGATGTTCCACACCCTTTGCTGGCCGTCCTCGTCGGCCTGAAACTGAATCTGGAATCCGTCGAAACCGCCCAGCTTGCGCGCCTGCACCTGGAAAACGCCGTCGTCCCAGTTGCTGTCAGCGATCTGGGCCAGCTCGAAGGCGTCTTCCTTGCCGATCTGGCGCAAGACCCCGTCCGCGACCGTCCACTGCCCCTTGAAGGGTTTCCAGCCCTTCATTCCTTGCGCAAAGTCGCCCTTGAAGACCAGCTTTCCATCCGCGGCCGTGAATGAAATGTTCTTGTATTCGACCTGTGTGTCGCCCCAGGTGCCAACGCCGAACCTGCCTTTGGGTGACTCGAAGGGGATCTCCGGCTGATCTAGGTCACTTGGGCAAACGACATCGCCGCGGTTGGGGGCGAACATGGTTTGCAGATAGTACGAGGGCGTTCCGTAGCTGCGGCTCTGGTCGAAGACGATCGTGTTCGGGGTCCAGGCTTTCCAGGCTGGGTGGGCCAGCAGCGGGGCGTAGGAAGCCATCACCACGTGGTCGCCGTTGGCTTCCAGTCCGGTCAGAAAGGCTGCCTCGCCCAACGCGGCCGAGAGGTTTCCGTTGCCGGCTCCGTTGTTGACTGCGTACTCGCCCACATAGACTAGCGGACCCTTACGGTCGACGCGCTGGAAGTAGTCCGCCATGCCCAGAAAGCCCACGGTATCGAGGTAATAGTGCTCGTCTTGGATTTCCACCGGCCGGGTCTTGGGGATGTCGTCGTTCCACAGATTGGCAACCAGGTGCAGGTCGGGGTATTTCGCCTTCAGAGCATCATGGAATAGAGCGTAGCGCTCGGCGTATGCGGCCCCGCCGTTCTCATTGCCGATTTCCATGTAATTCAGTTTGAACGGGGCCGGATGCCCGGCAGCGGCCCGCAACCCGCCCCACTTGCTGTCCACTGGTCCTCGGGCGTATTCCACCAGGTCGAGTGCGTCCTGTACCCACTCCTTCATTTGATTCATGGGCACCGCGTAGTCGTGGCCCATGCCGCAATTGATCACATAGACAGGCTCGGCGCCCAGATCCTCGCACCACTGCAGGAACTCGTGGACACCGAAGTCTCCCGACGTCTGGTAGCCCCAACGGTTCGGAATTCCGCGGCGTTGGGCCGGCGCGCCGATCGAGTCTTTCCAGCGCGGAGCATTGGCTCGGTCCAGGCCCTCGACAAAGCATCCCCCAGGGAAACGGACAAAGGCCGGCTTCAGGGCCGCGATCATTTCTGCCAGATCCCGCCGCAGGCCGTGCCCCTTCCAGGTCGCGGTCGGCATCAGAGAGAGCTGGTCGATCCAGACCTTCCCCACGCCTTGGCCCACGAGGACCAGGCGCCCAGACAGGTCCGTGGCCGAGGGGTTGAGCGTGACCTCAACCCTTTCCCAGACGCTGCCGGGCGCCGGCAAAGAGGCTTTCGCGAGCACCTTTCCGCCTTGCCCCAGCAAGCGAACTTCCAGCGGGCAATCCCCTCGCTGGTACAGCGAGAAGCGTAGTGCTTCCCCTTTACGAAACGCCATTCCGCCTGGGTAGCGGTCCTTGTCGCGGCTGAAACCGTCCTGGGCCACGCTGGCGTTGGGATGGGCGAACTCCAGGCACAGCGAGGTGGGATTTTTGCTGTCTAGGGGATGGTTCCTGTCCAGGCTGGCTTTCACCGCGCCGAAGACTTTCCAACTCGCGGGCTCCTGGCGGTCGTCTTCGAAAGAGCGGTTCTGGATCATCTCGGCCCACAGGCCGCCTTCCCCCGCCCGGTTGATCTCCTCGAAGAAGATGCCGTACAGGAGCGGGCTGATCTTCGGACCTTCCTGGTCCGCGTGGACCGTCAGGCGAGCGACTTTGGCATGGTCGGGCCGCGCCGTTGCCGAACCAGAGATCGCCAGCAAGCCGAACAATCCCACCCGCAGAATGGGCTTTCGCATCGAACTTTTCGCCATGGTGGCGTTTCTAGCACTCCTCCCACATTAGGGGACTTGACACGCGATGAGAAGGGCAGCGGGTGGATCTGCGTCATGGCGGCGCCAGCGCCCAGCGTTCGTTTGGCGTCATAGCGAACGACAGGTACACTCATGGATATCCGTCTAGGCTTGCGTGGGACTTTGGCCGGGAGACCGCGCTGGGATTTTTTGACCTTTCTTGGGGGGACGGCGCTACTGAATGCTTGAATACTGGATATCGATCGACCACTGGAGGAGCTTCATGAAAGACCTTTCCGTTCGACAGGCCGCCTTGGGAATTTCGCTGCTCGTAGCTTGTGGCGGCATCGGATGCGGAGAAAACGGCCAACAGGCGGTCAACGGAGGCGCTGAGAGCACCGCGGGGAACTCTGGCTCGGCGGGAGCAGTGACCTCGGGTGGCGTGGTTCACAATGGTGGCACCACGGCCGCTGCGGGAACCGTCGAGAGCGGCGGCAGCACGGAGCAAGGCGGAGCAGGTGGCGAGACAGGCGTAGGTGGCTCAGGTGGCGTCGCAACTTCAGCTAACACCGGCGGCGTCAAGGACACCGGCGGCATCGCAAGCTCAGGTGGATTGACAACATCAGGGGGCATCGCGAGTTCGGGCGGCAATACCAACGCGGGCGGCAGCAAAGCTTCGGGTGGCGTTGAGAATTCGGGTGGGACCAAGGCATCGGGCGGGTCAGGCGGCGTCGCAGTTTCGGGCGGCACCGGCGGCGTGGCTGCCTCGGGCGGCACCGGCGGCGGCGCGAGCTCGGGCGGCACCACAAGCTCGGGTGGCAGCAAGGCTTCGGGCGGCGCTGGCGGCGTGGCAACCTCGGGTGGCGCTGGCGGCAGCAAGGCTTCGGGCGGCTCGGGAGGCGTCGCAGTTTCTGGCGGCGCGGGTGCCGTTGCCGGCAACACTGGCGGCGGCGGAGGATCGGTCAGCTCTCTGCCGTGGCTCAAGGTGGTAGGGAACCAACTTCAGGATCCAAGCGGCAAGCTGGTGATCCTAAGGGGTGTCTCGATCGAAGGCCTCACTCAACAGATGGCGACTGGGCTCAAAGTCAACGGCCTGCTCGACAAGATCACAAACAAGAACGACGTCGATGCAGCTTCAACAGGTGCGCCAGGTTCTCCAGGTTGGTACACAAAGATCGTGCGTCTGCCCGCTGATCCGCCTGGGACGGATGACACGTACGTGAACAATACCCTCAAACCTGCTGTGGACTACGCCACCAAGCTAGGCCTCTACGCCATCATTGATCTGCACTACATCTCCAACCCGTACAACAATGTTACCAATGTCAACAACTTCTGGACCAAGATTGCGCCGATGTTCAAGACCTACTCCAACGTGCTGTACGAGGTGTTCAACGAGTCGAGTGTGATGGATTCCTGGGCGACGTACAAACCCACGATGCAAGCCTGGGTCAATCTTATTCGGGGTTTCGCGCCCCAGAACATCATTATTGCGGGCAGCCCCGCCTGGGACCAGACAATGGGCGCTGCGGCCACCAGTCCACTTACCGGAGGCAACATCATCTATTCGGTCCACATGTACGAACAACACTACAACAAGGGGGTCGGTGGAAATGTTACGCAGGTGAATACGGCTGCGAAGGGCGTCCCCCTCATTATGACGGAGTGGGGCTTCTGCGGATCCGTGTCACCGGCCTGCACAGGCCAGCCGGGGAGGGGCACGAATATCATCGGTACCTACGGAACGCCCATGTTGAACTGGCTCGAAGGCCTGGGCGGAAGCTGGACCGGCTGGTGTGCATCGAACAGCTGGCTTCCGGATATGTTCACCGGCAACAACTGGGATCTCCGGACAGGCCAGGACGAGATGGGGGCTTTCGTCAAGGACTGGATGTACACGAAGAAGGATCAGAACTCGGTCAACTGAACACGCCGCCCAACCCGAACGTGGGTGTGGGTGAGGTGCCGCTCAGGTCACCGGAGAGTTGTGCGGGTTTCAACCGAAGGGATGACCCCCTGTGTGGTCGGGACTGACGTGTGAGGGGGCAAACCCGCCTACCGTGGAGATCATAGATGAAATTAGGAAGATCCTGTCCGCTTGTGGTCGCTGCTTGTTTCGCCGCGGTTGGCTGTGCGCAGAGTCCCGACGGTAGCCTAGGCGGAACCGGGGGGGCCAAGACAGCCGGCAGCACGGCTGCCGCGACCACCCGTGCTGCCGCGGGACAGGTCGCTCCCGGCGGAACGCGCGCTACGGGCGGCAGCCCTTCCACCGGGGGATCGCGCTCAACCGCTGGCATGGCGGGCGGTACTCTGGCGACTGGCGGCGGCACAGGTGGCGCGACAGCAGCGGGTGGCAGCACGCCAGTGCCAGGGAAGATCTTTAGCCAATGTCGGTTTCACTTCGGCACCAGCCGAGCCAGTGCCGCCATGGTCCCGCAGTTGGACTTCTTCACTCCTGCATGGACGATGGGAACTTTCAACCAGACGAGCGTGTGCACCAACTCGGCCCCGGGCGGCCCCATGGCTGGCTTGGTCCCCGTGGACGTGACATACATCGCTGCCAACTACGTCAAGGGTAAGTATCAGTTGTGCGATTGCAACGTGGCTGGCTGCGCGGGTGGCAACCTGTGCCAGTATGGCGCGCAGTACATCACGCTGGAGTGGGCGAACATCCTCGCTGCCTACACCAGCAACTCGACGGGTTTTGCCGGCTGCCTGGGCGGGCGGCCGATCATCTTCGAGATGGAGCCAGACTGGTACCAGTATACTGGCAGTGGCCAAACACAACCCTGGACCGCCGCACAGGCGGGCACCAACATGACGGCCCTGGTGAACGCGCTGAAGAGTTCACTGCCAAACGCGTTCTTCTCCATGGATATCTCGCCGTGGATTGCCAACAACGGCAAGGATTGGTATCCCAACTTCGACATGAGCCTGTTCACCTTTATCAACACCTCGGGCGGCGGCACCGCTGCCAACAGCACGTACATTCGGGCCGCCAACACCATGACCTGGGCAGGGGTCAGCCAGGTCACGGGCAAGCCCATCCTGGCCGACACCGGCTACGGAGCCAACGGAGCTGCTGCTGGTGAAGACGTCAATTGGAATGATCCCAACAACATCAATGCGCGCATCGCTGACGGCGTGATCTCGATCAGTCAGTACAGTCCCAGCGCGACATGGGGCGACACCATTGCCAGCATTCGCGCTCAGCTGAACACGCCGGCCCGGTGTTTCTGAGTTCGAGCGGACTTGACCAGCAATCAAACCTCCCGGCTCTTGCCCATCCTGGTTGGGCTTAGCTTTTGCGGGGCCTGCACCCGAGGCGCGAGGGAGGCGGGACCATCTGCGGCGAGCGGAAGTGCGAGCGTGGCGGCCCCTCGCCTTCAGCTGGCATCGCCGCCCTATGAAATGGGCCCGGTCGTGCAGGATGAATCTGTGCGCCGGGTTTTCACCGTATCCAATGCCGGGACGCTGCCTCTGGAAATCAGCGCGATTGATGGCAGCCGGTTTTGCTCTGCCAGCCCGCAGCCAATGACCATCGCGCCGAGAGCCAGCGGCCAACTTGAAGTGACCTGTCGCTCGGATCTGTACGGGCCGATGCGCGAGTCCATCTTGCTTCACACCAACGATCCACAGGCGGATCAGGTTCCCATCCAGTTGGTGGCGAACGTGACGCCGCTGCTGGCCTTCGACGCTCCGGTGATCAATCTGCAGATGCCCTTTGGCGAGCAGCGGTGGCAGGAGCTCCGGCTGGTGGGAACCTTGCTCGACCAGGCTACCATCAAGCTCAAGAAGTCGGGCTGGGCAGAAGACTCAGGCGTCGACTTTCCGCCCCGGCAGCCGGGAGCTCCAGCGATTCTGTATGTTCGCTGCCACGGCCAGAAGGCGGGAATGCACGCGGGCAACATCACGGTCACGACCGGACTGGCACGGCCCAAGGAGATCGCGATTCCCTATGCGTGCAAGGTGGCCGGCACACTGGAGGTCTCGCCCACCAACCCTTACTTCAACCTCAAGCTGCCGGGGCCCAAGCTGGTGTCGATAGAAGTTCGTAGCGCGCAGCCGGGTTTCCAGGTGCACGGGGCGCGCGTGTTGGAGGGACCGTTCGCTGCGTCGGTGGAGGGACCCGTCGGTGACAACCTCTTCCGCGTGCAGGTGAGGGTGCTGGAAGAGCGCGTGGCCGACGACAGCCGAGCCTCACAGGGCAAGCTGCTCATCCTAAGCAACGATCGAACCGAGCCCAAGAAGGAGATCCCGCTCTTTGGATTCGGTAAGCTGAACGCCGCTAAGGGGGAAAGCCCGGCGCCGTGATCCCTCTGGCTACTCTTTGGGCAATCCCTAGTAGATCTCGACCTCGGCCAAGTGGAAGTGGTTGGGCGGCGTGTTCAGGAGACGAACGTAGCGGCCCTCAGCCTGCAGGCCTTTGGCGGTCCACTTGTCGAAGACCTCGGTTTGTCTGCGCAAGAACTTGAAATTCACGTTGTCCATGCTGACTTCCAATCTGAGCGGCACGGCGCGCTCCTGGCAGCAATCGGATCGGTTGTAGACGACGACTTTGTCGAACTTGCGAACCGCCCCAAGGTCGATCACGACCCATTGCTGGCCATTGGACTCGGTGTGGAAGCCGAGGTTGTCGCGGTCCCCATCGACCAGCAGGCGGTGATCGGTTCCCTCGGTGGCGAATTGGCTGCTGACGGCGACCGGCCGATGAAGCGCGAGGTTGGGTTTCCCGAACTTCTTGTCAAGCCAGGCACCCACGACGCCAAACAACCCGGCCAGCAGCAGGACGGCAACCGTCACGCGCAACCACCGCGCGAAAAGTGCCGACCCGAGGCGCGCGGCCTCGCATTCAAGCGGCTCGGACAATCCAACGGCCAGGCCGCGCAGGGCGATGGCAAACGACTCTCGATCTTCCTGGGTCAGTCTCGCCAGGGTGGTGTCTCGCCCTGGCCCGAGCAAAGATTTCAGTGTCGACGTCTGCGCGGCAGTCAGTTTGGCGAACTCTCGTCCGACCGCCGCGATCTGCAGGGCGCGAGCCCAATCGGCATCGCCCAGTTGACCGGGGCCAGGCAGCGCGCCTTCATGTTCCAAGTGTGCGCGAATCAGCAAGCTGACCTGCTCGCTTTCGAGCAGGATAACCGCCAAGTTGCTCTTGCCAGTGGTCTCGACCGCGTCACCGCAAACCTGGCGCGCGACATCGAACCACGCGAATCCGGGCCGGTCGGGACCGAAGGTCTTCTCTCGCGCCGCGGCCACGCGCGGTCCCATCCACAAGAGTCTGCTCAACCAATTGAGGGGCCGTCTTGCCGACTCTCGATGCGCCACCGCGCCTTTGGAATCCCTACTCTCGTCAGTCATGGAAAGTCTTCTACACCCTGGGTTCAACTGGTTGCAAAACTCTGATGCTAGACTGAAGAGCGGCGTATCCTTCGCAACAGGCTGAAGGAACGACGCTGACGCCGCGTTCTCTCGGCTACTCCTTGGGTAGAGAAGACACCTGATAAACCAGCCAGGAATAGGCCACGCGGGAAACGGGCGAATAGTTGTCTCTCAGCCACTGATAGTCAGGCCCGATAAGACTGTTCACGTTGACAATGACAGTTCCGGTCGTGGGAACCGGCGGATTCTTGGCGATGGATTGCGTCTTGTGTGCGTCGAGATAGCGTTGCAAGTAGTAGCCATCTTGTCCCCAATCCAGGTTGGAATCGGCCAGATAGTGGTAGAGATGGAGCCGGTTCCAGCAAATCTCGTTGAAATAGGAAATATAGTGGGGGAAGTAGGACAAAACAGAAATGGGCAACCAAATAAGCAACGCCAGCAAGCCAGCGTTCCACAGTCGCCTCTTGATGGCCGGCGACCAAATGGCAATCTGGCCGGCAAATGTGTAGAGGAAGGGCAGGACAGGCAGCAGGTAGCGAACCCCGAGCTGAGCCGTGCAGAAGAAGGTGAGGAACGCGAACGGCACAGCCGCGGAAAACACAAACAGGAGTTCATCGGAGACCAGGCGCAGTCGCCTGGTGCGCAGGCACACGAACGTGGCCAGGAGAATGAAGGCCAGGGTTGGCAGCGGCGTCTTGAGCGCGAAGGTCACAGGAAAATAGTATCGCCAGCCGAGGTGGCCAAGCTTGCCCAAGATGTAGACAGGGCCGTGACCTCCCCCGGTCGTATTGAAATGCTGTCCCAGTAGCAGGGCTTCGACGTAGGGTCGTGGCAACGGCAGCGGGGTGCGGGAGACGAAATAGTCCAAGCCCCGGGCCAGGGCGCTGGACTTGGGCGCAGGCGTTGGGTAGCCCTGATTGGCTACCAGCCACTTCCTGTGGGTGTCGAGCGTCTCGAACGTTCCCCTAAATCGGTAGCCAGCGTTGATAACTGCGAGCGCGACGAGGAGATAAGCGATTGCGTGAAGAGCGTCCCTGCGGAGTCGGCGGCGCCACGGCTGTCTGGTCGCAATTGGATCCTGTTGGGCCACGTATTGGCGCAGAATGAAGATCAGCAGCAGAACCGGGAACAACAAGAGAGCCGTGTGCTTGGTCAGCTGGGCGACGCCCATGATGACCCCGGCGATCAGGAGCCGGCCCCATGAGCGTGCTCTGAGGTAGGTCGAAAAAGTAAACGCCGCGAAGAACGAGAAGGCGGCGCAGTACATGTCCGTGGTGACCAGCCCGCCATGCGCCAGCGACGTCGGACAGAAAACGAACAGAAAGAGTGACGCCAAGCCTCCCTTGCTTCCATAGAGGCCGAAAGACCAAGCGAAGATGAACCAGCCGAGCCCGGCCGCACAAATCACGGTGGGCAGGCGGGCCAGCCACCACCACATCTCCGGAGACACCCAGATATGAAGCGCCTTGAGCAGCTTGGCGGGAAGCGCATTGAGGGCGGTGATGGGCATCCTCTGCATGTCACAGTGGTCGAGGGTGCCATTGAGAAGACTCTCGCCGTAGGGCAGGTGCCCGGGCTCATCGTACGTCGGCGTGTTGTGGTAGGTACCGACCGCACACAGGGCGGTGAAGACGAGGATCAGGAGCGACGCGCAGAGTTTGGGCCGCTCTTCAAGAAGGCGGCGCGTCGACGTGGTGATGGAAGACAGAGGAAGAGTCACGCCGTGATATCCCTAAAGGGACGCCTCGCGTGGCACCTCGAAGCCGGCAAGAGCCGAGAAGTTGCTCGCGTTGTCGCGGTGAAGTGCAGAAACCGGAGCGGTCATTCCTTGGGCTCGAGACTCAGCCTGCGACCGGTGGGCGACAAGAAGGTGGGCTTGATCATTCCCATGCGTGCCAGGCGGCATTGCAGCGCCGTTTGCAACACGCCCAGGCCATAGTTGATGCTGCGGCGGAAGCCGATGGAGGACGCTTCTTCGAAATACAGCGTGGGGCAGGTGACCTCGGCGATACGGAAACCAAAGTAGGCGGCTTGCACCAGCATCTGGTTGTCGAACACGAACCCGTCAGCGTTCTCTTCCAGAGGAAGGGTGGTGAGAACCTTGCGCGAGAAGGCCCGGTATCCCGTGTGATACTCAGAGAGTTTCTCCTTGATGAGTAGATTCTCTGCTGCGGTCAGGACGCGATTGGCGAGGTACTTGTAGCGGGGCATTCCGCCCTGCAGGGCGCGTCCGCCAAGAATCCGCGATCCGAGGGCGACGTCATAGAGTCCACTCGACACACAATGGGCCAGGGCCGGCACGAGTTTGGGCGTGTACTGATAGTCAGGGTGGACCATGACCACGATGTCGGCGCCACGCTGGAGGGCCGCGGTGTAGCAAGTCTTTTGGTTGCCGCCATACCCACGGTTTTGTGGGTGGACGATGGTGTGCAAGCCCAGTCGCCGTGCTACTTCGGAGGTGCGATCCGAGGAGCGGTCGTCCACCACGATGATCTCATCGACCATGTTGGGGATCTCGGCGGCCGTGCGTTCGATGGTTTGCTCGGCGTTGTACGCCGGCATGACGACAATGATTCTCTTTCCGTCAATCACTGAGAAACCTCGCTAGTCGCGTGGGGAGCCGTCCGGCTTCGCCGGCGGCGCACCATCGTGGGAGAGCAGGGGAGCCCCTATTGTTACGTCAATCTTGGACGATCGCTGCATGCCCTGTCTACACCGCATTTTTGCCCGAAAGCGAGGGGTTTCTGCCGCATCGGCTGCGTCTGCGGGGTAGTCTTGGTTCATGGATTTACGCGGCGCCTTTGGTGCGCAATCCATCCTTGCCCAGCTGGGACCCACCAACACGGGAAAGACCCACCGCGCTGTCGAGCGCATGCTGCAGCACCAGAGCGGGATGATAGGGCTGCCCCTTCGCCTGCTGGCGCGCGAGGTATACGACCGGGTGACCGCGCGAGTCGGCGAAGGCGCGGTGGCTTTGGTGACCGGGGAAGAGAAGCGTATTCCGCCGCGGCCGCGCTTCTGGGTTTGCACGGTCGAGGCCATGCCTGTCGAGCGCGAGGTGGATTTCGTCGCGGTCGACGAGATCCAACTGTGTGGCCACGGTGAGCGTGGCCATGTGTTTACGGATCGGCTCCTGCACTGGCGAGGTCGCGAAGAAACCTGGTTTCTGGGCGCCGACACCATGCGACCCATCGTGGAGCGCCTGGTGCCCGCGGCGGTCCTGGATCGGCGGCCGCGTCTTTCGCGCCTGCAAGGCACGGGTGCCCTGCCGTTGCGCGGCCTTCCTCCGCGCACGGCCGTGGTGGCCTTCTCGGCTGGTGCGGTGTACGGACTGGCGGAGCGGCTGCGCGTGCGGCGGGGTGGCGCCGCGGTGGTGCTGGGCGCGCTGTCGCCACGCGCGCGCAATGCCCAGGTGGCCCTGTACCAGTCGGGCGAGGTGGACTACCTGGTGGCCACTGACGCCATCGGGATGGGCCTGAACATGGACGTGGATTGCGTGGCCTTTGCCGAGCTTTGCAAGTTCGACGGCCGGCAGATGCGCGAACTGGCGGACGCGGAACTGGCACAGATCGCCGGGCGCGCCGGCCGGCATCACAACAACGGCCGCTTTGCCACGCTGGCGCCCCTCGCACCGCTGCCGGCTGCGGTCAGCCAGGCCATCGAAGACCATCGCTTCCCAGCGCAGAAGCGCATTCTGTGGCGCAGCCGCGATCTCGATACCAGTTCGCTGGATGCGCTGAGGGCGTCTTTGCAGCAGCGTCCGCCAGCGGCCTGCCTCGAACTTCAGGACGGAGCCGAAGACGCGCGTGCCCTTATGCGCCTGGCCCAGGACAGCGAGGTCGCGGCGCGCGCCCGCGACGCCGAGAGTATTGGCCTGCTGTGGGAGGTTTGCCAGATCCCCGACTATCGCCAGTTGCAACTCGACGATCACTTTCAACTCTTGCGAGCGGTGTTCTTGCAACTGCGGGGACCACGACAACGCTTGGCCGACGACTGGATCCGACGCCATGTCGACCACCTGGACAATGCGCACGGTGACATCGACACCTTGCTGGCGCGCATGGCCTTCATCCGGACGTGGACGTACATCACCCACCACACGCGCTGGGTGGACGATGCCCGGGCATGGCAGGAACGCGCGCGGGCCATCGAGGATCGCTTGAGCGATGCTTTGCACGCGCAGCTGGTGGCACGTTTCGTGGATCCCACTTCCCGGCGCACGCGCTCTCGCGACCGGCGTGGTGGGAGCCTGGGCGAACAACTGCGCGCCGTCGTGTCCCCGCTGGCCAACAGGCGTGAAGAGGACACGGATCAAGGCGCAGCTGTCGCACGCTGGATCGAGGGGCTTGTGCAGGCTGCTCACGAGCGTTTCCGGCTCGACGAGTCTGGCCGCCTCCTGGACGGCGATCGGGCGCTGGCGCGATTGACAGCCGGCGCGGATCGCTTGCGGCCCGAGATCACGCTGCTTTTGGATGATTTGGGCGCTGGTCAGCGCTTGCGTCTGCAGCGGCGACTTCTGGCCTGGACCCGCGATTGGGTGGCGCACCTGCTGGAGCCCTTGCGTGATGAACGCCTGGCCAGCCTGGGACCTGCGGGCCGCGGTCTTGTGTATCAGCTGGAACAGGGATTGGGCACGGTTCCGGTTGCACGCGCGCACGACCAAGTCCGCGAGTTGTCATCGCACGACCGCGGCGTCCTGGGACGCGTGGGTGTGCGCGTGGGTCGCCATGTGGTGTTTTCAGCCAAGCTGCTACAGCTCTGGGCGTTGCGCGAACGCACTCTGCTTTGCCAGGCCGAAATTGGTTGGCGACTCGATCAACCGAAAGCCGACACGGTGTCGTTCCTGCCCAGCGCGGACGTGAGCGACGCGACCTACGCGGCCATGGGATTCCCTGTCGTCGGGGGCCGTGCGATTCGAGCCGATGTCGTGGAAAGCGTAGCCGTTCGCGTGGCCGCGGGCGCGGGCGCGGCGGAAATCGCGCGGCGGTTGGGTTGCTACCCTGACGAGGTCGAGCCCATCCGGCGGGCCTTGGCGCCGTCCCGCCGGCGGGCGCGGGGATGAAGCCGTCGGACTAGGGGGCGCACACCTGGTAGGCGACTTTCCAATAGACGGGCTCGGGGTAGGAGTAGGGCGAAACATACGCCGGCATGGGGTTGGGCACTGCACATTGCTGCGAGGACGGACAATCGGTCTGCTGATGACAGATCACGCGTGACGGGGCGACGCATTCGGCTGCGCTCACACAGGATCCGGCCACAAACCCAGCCGCCGCCGACTCCAGAGAACAGCAAACAGACCCATTCGAGCAGTCCTCCGGGCCATCGCAGGTAATCGTGGGAGATGAACATAGGGCGGAGCACCTGGGGACAACGTCCATGAAATTCGTGGTTGGGCAGCACGGCCCGCTGGCGCTGGTGCAGGGCGAGCTACCCCCACAGGCGACTGAGGCTCCCGCAGCAATCGTGGGCTGCGCGCAGTTTGCATCGTTGGCCGCGTAGACCCCGGGAGCCAGGCTAAATCCCGGGCGAACGGCTTTGTACATGCACGCCACCGCACCGTTGTTCATGACGACCCAAGCGGTCGCCGGAATCCCCTGGCACTCTTGGGTCATGTCCTGCCCCAGCAGGCAGACCGTCTTGCCGGCCAAGGGTGTGATGTCATAGTCCGCCTGTTGGCACACGGTCGCCTTGATGTCCCAACCGCCGCCCATTAGTCCTGCAGGCAATGTGAAATTGGATGTCTGCGGAGTTCCCTGGGCCGTGATACCAAGGGCCGTGAGGGCGTTCGACGCCGCAGTGAGATCGCATCCGGGAGCAATCCCCGTGTCTCCTTGTGCATTGGCTGGTGGCGCATCGATGGTTCCAGCATCCTGATTGCACGCGCAATCGACTTCCAGCGTGTAGCTTCCCGCCGCGCCGTTGGAGCCATCAACCGCGACGAAGTTCGGGTGGCCTGATTGCGCCGTGAAGGTGACATATTGGGAAAGCTGTTCGGTGCAGGTCCATGAATCGCAGCTTGGCAGCAGGAACGCATAGAGATTCGCAGTGGCATTCTTGAGCTGCACGGTCGCCTGGCAGCCCGTGGGGGGCTGAATGACGTAGATGGCTTCTGGCCCGACGCGATTCCCTCCCAGGCCGAGGGCGCCACAACCACGGTCCTCTTGCCCGCGAGGTCCACGACGTAGTCCGCGCCCAGGGCCACGCGAAATCCTTCGAGTCCCAGGCTGAGCCGCCAGCGTGGTGACAACCGTGCGGCCACGCCGATCGCGGCCCCTAATGCCAGCACTTCGCGATCGCCGCTGCCGCCCTGGGCGAGACTGGCACTGCTGGCGTGATCGAAAGCCAGAAGCAGGGCAGGCCCAGCCGCAAATTCCACTCGGCCGGCCACCCAGGCGGCCAAGGGGGCCGCCGTGAAATAGCGGCTGGTGAGCCGGACCGTCCCAGAACTCACCTTTTCACTGTCGCTGCCGGAGAGCACCCCGCTGCCCAGGCGTATCCAGATGGGACCAGCCACGCGCACCCGCGCTTCCACCAGCAAGTTTGTCCCGGCACGCGCCGACGAGCCAATTGATGGCCCGGCGGCCAGCACCAGCTGTGGCGAAGGCTTTCGCAAAGGGGACGGAACCGATTCCGTCACGGCGGCGGGCCGCGCCGATTCCGGCATGGGTTCACCCCGCGTCCACCCGAGCGTGCGCAGCGAGCGTTCGACCACGGCTGCCATGGCACTGGCGACGGCGCCACAGTCGCTGGGCGATGCGGGAATCTGTCGCACCGCCAGACGCTGACCGGCGGGATCGATAATCTCCATCAGAACGCTGCTTTCGCGCTCTGCCTCGGGCACAGAAGCATCGCGGCCATAGGAGAGCACCCACCCGTGGGCCGACTGCTGCCCGTCTCCCAGAACCTGCTGAAGCGCGGCCTCAAGTTGCGGCGAAGACGGGCACCCGGCGACATCCCATGTGAGACGCACAGAGAGCGGTGTCGGCGCCGCGGGAAAAGCCGCCTGGGCGAGCAGCAAGGTCGAGGCAAGCGCGGCGCAAATTGGCATGAGAAGAGGGCTCGCAGCCATGGTACAGCAGAAACACACGGACGTCCCCGCGGCCAGCGGACTGTGGGGAATTCGAGCCGATCTTCCCCGTGCTTCTACGGAACTGGCGTCGCAGGTTGATTGTCGACGGGAAGATGGATGCGGAACACGCTACCTTTGCCTAGATCACTTTCGACTTCGATGCGGCCGCCGTGGGCACGCGCCAACAGCGCGGTGATGTACAGTCCCAGTCCCAGGCTCTCCTGTCGGCCGTGACTTTGGTTTCGCCAGCGGCGTTCGAACGCATGGGGCAGCTCCTGCCGGGAAATGCCGACGCCGTGGTCAGTGACCGTGATGGCGACGAATCCGTCGGCGCAACTGGTGTGCACGCCGACCTCGGCCGACGCATCCGAATACTTGAGCGCGTTGCTGAGCAGGTGAACCAGCATGCGTTCCAGACGATCAGGATCCACAAGCACGAGAGGCAGAGGGGGTTCGTCCGACAGGCGCAGACGCTCGGTGGGCAGGGTTTCCGCCAGCCGCTTGCTGAGATCAGAGATGAAGCTGTGCACGTGGATGGGTTTGCGGGCCAGCTGGAACTGACCGTTTTCGAGACGAACCACCTCCACCAGGTCGCGGATCATGGTGGCCAGACGCTGGCCGTTGGCAATGATGGTGGCCACTCGTTTGGCGTGGCGGTCGTCGGGCTGCAGCGCTTGCTGTAACATCTGCGCCTGCAAGAGTAGGGTGGACAAGGGCGTGCGCAGATCGTGCGAAACCATGCGGACCAGGTCATCGCGCTGCTCTTGCACTTGCTGCAGTTGCGTGACCTCGACCAAGCTCGCGACCACTTTGTCCACGGCGCCGTCTGCGCCTGGCATGGGGACAGCACTGACGAATACCAAGCGTCGTCCCTGAGGCCGCGGCCCGTCCAGGATCATCGCCTCGTGGAAGACTGCCTCGCCACGCAAGGCGCGCGCCACTGGCTGCTGATCGGGCGCGACTGGCTTGGCGTTGGCATCGAGCATGTCGAGACCGCGCGGTCGTGCGTCGACGGCCGTGCCGGCTTGCTCACGCGACAGCCCCAGGAGCTTTTCGGCCGCAGGATTGGCGTACTCAATCTTTCCGTCGCGGCAGTAGAGCACCAGGCCGTCGGGCATCGCCGCGACCACTGCATTCATCAACCGCGATTCGGCAGCGAGATTTTGGTCCACCGCATCCCTTTCCGCGCCCGAATACCTTGCCGCAGGCGCAGCGTCCTAAGCATAGCCACGAGTGGCGGCCGTGCAACGGCAAGAGATCATCTTGGCGATCACGCTAATGTGAGGCATGACAGGGGGCATGGGGGCCGAAACCACCTTCGAAGCCAAGACGTACTCCGAGCGCGACGCACGTCGCATTCTGCTCGATGCTCTGAAGGGCCAGGGTGGGCAATTGACCAAGGCCGACGCGGTCGCAAAATCCGGCCTGCCGGTACCGGTCACCGAGGAGGCGCTGGGTGGTCTGCTCAAGGAATTCCGCAGTCACCTGGCAGCCACCGAGAGCGGCGAACTGATCTATCAGTTCGATCCGTCGTTCGCGCGGCGGGATGCCGTGCCCCTGCGCGAGAAGCTGGCCAAGCTGGGGAACGCGCTGTGGAGGGGCTTCTCCTTTCTCTTCAAGATCTCCATCGTGACCACGCTGGTGGTGTACTTCGTGGCCTTCGTCGTCATGTTGATCGCGGTCCTGTTCGCACGGCGCAGTTCCGACGACCGCGACAGCGGCGGAGATATCGACTTCACTTGGCCCTTGTTGTGGATGTGGGGCTGGGGGCCCGGAAGCGATGCGGGGCTTTACCGCCCTCGGCGACGCCGGCCACCCGGCAAGCCGCTGTACAAGAAGGTCTTCGAGTTCGTGTTCGGGCCGCCCAAGCCGCCGGTGGATCCGCTGGCCGAGGAGAAAGAGGTCCTGGCCCACATCCGGCACAAGAACGGCCGCATCGCCGCCGTCGATCTGGTGATGTTGATGGGATGGGACTTTGCGCGCGCCGAGGAAGAAGCCACGCGCCTGCTGGTCAACTACGGCGGCGAGCCCGAGGTCACCGACGACGGCGTGGTGGTCTACGTGTTCAAGGACATTCGCAAGACGGCGGGGCAGGGCGGGCAGTCCGAACCCATCGTGCACCGGGCCTGGGAGCGCATGGAATCGCGCCCGCCGCTCACCGGAAATAGCACGGGCACCAACGTGGCCATCAGCCTGTTCAACGGGTTCAACCTGCTGGCGCCCTTGTGGATCGTGCCGGCCTTCGAGGCGGGCCTGCGAGCGCCCATCCCGGGACAAGAGTTCCTGCTGCACGACTATCCGCTGGTCTTCTCGTCGATGCTCTTCGCGGTTCCCCTGGCCCGCTGGCTGGTCGAGCAGGCGCGCGAGCCGGGCCGGCGCAAGCGCAACGCCCGTCGGCGCTTGCTGCAAGCCGTGCTGGAGCGACGAGGCCGGGCCGCATCGGTCGAGGAACTGGCACCCGAGCCGGCCACGGCCCAGGCGCTGTCCCAGTCGTTGGTGGCTTTGGGCGGCGATGTGGTGACCGACGACAACGGCCAGATTCGCTACGCCTTCCCGCGCATTCGCGAGGAGCTGGAAGGAATCGAAAAGGCCCGCGCGCAGGCCTCGGGGCGTGAACAGGATCCCGGGGCTGTGATCTTTTCATCGAAAGACTGATCGAAGCGCGAGAGCTAGGACGTGACTGACCCCGACCAGATCATTCGTTGCCTTCTCGAGCAGAGCCGCGCGCGTGTGGTGACAGCCACCACGACGCAGACGGTGCGTGAGATCACGCAGCGGCATCACGCCCGTGGCGTGGCGGCGGTGGCGCTGGGGCGCGCGGTCACCTCCGGGTTGCTGCTGGCGACACTGACCAAGGATGAAGAACAGGTGACCTTGCAGATTCTCGGCAATGGACCTTTGGGCGGTATCACGGTGGATGCGCGTTCTTCCGGTCGCGTGCGTGGCTACCTGAAGCATGTGAACGGCGTTGCTTGGGTCGCGGCCGCGCAGCCAGCCCGTATCGCGCTGGCTGAGGCCGTGGGCAAGCAGGGCGTGGTCAACGTGGTTCGCGATCTGGGCCTGGCGCAGAACTACGCCGGCCAGACCGCGCTGCAGACCGGGGAGATCGACAGCGACGTGGAACACTACCTGGCGACCAGCGAGCAGATCGACAGCGTGCTCCGCTGCGACACCCTGGTCGATGGCGAGGGCGCGGTCATCGCTTCGGCGGGACTGCTGGTGCAGACCTTGCCGCAAGCCGGGGGCGAGGCCCTGGTCGAGTTCATTCGCCAGACGTTGGACGAGCAGCGACTGAGTCAGATCTTACTGGAGTCGCCGGGTGTGGCTGCCGAATCCCTCGCGCGTCGGCTGCTGGCGCCGATGTCCGAGTCCCTGCAGATTCTCGACAGTCGGCCGGTGACGTTCGCGTGCTCGTGCAGCCGCGCGCGCGCAGCCGCCACAATGGAAATGCTTCACGAAGAGGATCTGCGCGCCATGATCCTCGAGGACAATCAGGCCCAGGTCAGCTGCAACTTTTGCGGCGAGCAGTACACATTCTCCGAGAGCGAACTGGAACTCATCCGCCGCAAGCGCCAACCGGCGCGGCCGGCCAGTTAGTTGGCTTTTCACCACAGAGAGCACAGAGAACACAGAGGCCGGAAGAAGGGAAAGGGTTCGGACCGGACACGAGCCCGCCCTTTCTTCCTTCCGGTCAGGCTCTGTGACCTCTGTGCTCTCTGTGGTGAAAAGAGCTTGCTAGTCGCCCGTTGCCTTCGCGAATTCCGGCGTCTGATTGTTGAGCGTGCCCCAACTGGCGGTGTGCCAGCGGGCGCGATGGGCCAGGTAGAAGCCGGCGCAGTCGCGCAGATAGCGCAGGGCCACGGGGCGTTGGTCTTTCACGTCGGTCTTCTCGACGGGATCGGCCACCGTGTCGTAGAGCATTTCCTTGCCACCGTAGTCGACGATGTAGCGCAGATGGGCGGCACGAAGCGAGTAGCTGCGGCCGTACTCCGCGGGAATCACCTGCGGCGTCCACGGGCCCTGGCGCAGGGCCATAGGCACAAGGCTTTGCCCTTGCATGCGTGGCTCGGGCGGCAGACCCATCAGGTCGAGGATGGTGGGCGCGACATCCACGTGGCTGACCGTGGTGTCGATGGCGATCTCCTTGTCGGTGAGGCCCGGCACCCACAGCACCAGAGGCACCTGCGTGACCTCGAACCAATGGCCATAGGCGTGGCCCAGGCTGCCGTGCTCGAAGAAACCTTCGCCGTGGTCCGCCAGCACGATGACGGCCGTGTCGTCGCGCAGGCCGCGGGTCGCGAGTCCGTCGACCAGCGTGCCGAAGCACTGATCGAAATACTCCACCTCGCCGTCGTACAGCCCACGCAGTTGTTGCCAGCGCGCCGGGTTCATCTGCAATGTCCCCCGCACGATGGCAGTCAGGATAACGCCGTCGGGGCTCTTGCCAATGGCCGGGTCAAACTCGCCTTTCACGTAGTGTTCGGTGATCCCTGGGTGGTAGATGTACGGGGTGTGCGGCTCAAAGGCGATTGACGACAGAAAGAAACGCCGTCCCGTTTTGATCTGGTCGTCGGCAAAACCCAGCATCAACTTGATCAAGGTCGGGCAGCCGCCGCCCTTGCCTTCCTGCGAGGGCTGGTGATAGGCCGTCCACTTAGACGCGGCCTTCAATCGGCCCATGGCGAATGAATTGTCGCCGTAGTAGCCGGTGGCGATGCTGTCCGCGCCCAACACGGCGCTGACCATGGGCGTGCCCGGGTTGAGCTTGGCCTTGTCGCCCAGAATGCCGTTCACGCGCGGCAGGGTTCCGCTCTGGATGCTGGCGTGCGAAGGCGGGGATGAGGGCGAGGCCGCTTCGGTGTTGAGAAAGACCACGCCATTTTTGCGGCCAGCCTCGGTGATGCGCGGGGTGAGGACCTTGGTCTGACTGTAGAGCGCAAGGCTGTCGGCACGCAGAGCATCGCCGATTAGGAGAACCAGGTTGCGCACAGGCTTGGGACGCGCAAGAGACGGGGCGGCTGCCAGCAGGATGCGTGGCGCGGCCCATAGGGCATCGCCGCCGTCGACCACGGCGAACTCCAGAGTCACGAGCTTGCCCGCCAGGGCCGCCAACGAAAACGCATGGGGCTGCCACTGTCCCGGCTGCTGAGTCTCATCGAGCAGGATCTGCGCCGGCTGACCCTCGGGCCGCGCCGACACTCGCAGGTGCGTCGCCTTCTGCGCCGCCGCGGTTTCCAGCAGCAGGAACGACTGGCGCGGAATCTCCAGCAGCATGGCGTAGCGGTGAAACCCGGCGAGCGCTGACTTCTCTTGCCCGGCTACGTTGGCCGAAATCACGGGCGACAGCGCAGGCCAGGCGTCGCCTGGCTCGGGCGCTGCGCCGACGATCACCTCCAGTGAATGAAAGACGGCGCCCTTCTTGGCCACCGCGATGACGAGATCGTTTTCGCCGGCGTGAAGCACGCCCGCCGGCACGCTGATGGCCAGCACCTGCCAGCCATCGGCCACGAGGACAGTCTTCGGCGGTTTGCCGTTCAGGCGCAATGACAGCCGTTGCCCGGCGGATCCGTTCATGCGAACCACGATGGTGGCGGCGCCGACGTCACCGTCCCAAGGAAAACGCAAGCTGCTCGTGGTGGTGCCCAGCACGCGACCAGCGCGATCCTGCAGCCTGGTTACCCCTCGCCAAGGGCTGGTGTACTCCTGCGTGTATTTTCTGAATCCCTCGCTGGCAATCGGGATCACCAGCCCGCGCTGATAGAGGTGCCACAAAGCGCGGTTGGCCAGAAGATCCATGTGCGGCCCGGACTCATCCAACCGCGGTGAAGCGGCCGCGCTGGCAGAAGCCGCGGACGACGGCGCCGCCTGCGCGGATTTGGGCAGAGAGGCACGCTGACAGCCCCCACCGAGGCTGACAGCCAGGACTGCAAGGCAATTCAGAACGCGAGACATACGCCCCTTCTAGCAAACCTGCGGCTACATCGCCTGTGCACATGCGGCCGCGAGATCGTGACCCGGCAGCTCACGGGGAAGACAAGGACCAGCAGCTGACCCTCCACCCACGTCATTCGCGAAGAGGCTGTCTTCCCGATCGACAGCCTCTCGGTAGCCCGGTTGCCCAATACCCAATTCTGTGGGAAGAACATCGTGGCGTTCCTGATGACGAAGTTCGCGACGATCATGACCGCAATCGAGGAGTCGGGACGATTTGTCGACGCTTCAAGGTATCCTGAGCTATGGCCATAGGCGGGCAGATTTCCTTGCTAGGGCGAATCGCGGTTTCGGCCAAGCTCATCACCCAGGACCAGTTGCTTGAGGCCTTGCGTGCCCAGGATCGATTGGGAACGACCAAGCGCCTGGGCGACATCTTGTTTGATCTCGGGTACATCTCGCAACCTCAGCTCGAGTGGCTCCTGAACGCGCAGCAGACCTACGTGGAGCGCGAACACAAGGCGGAGGCCGAGGCGGGGCGTCGGACAAGTGCCGAACAGCGGCAGTCGGTGTCAGCGGACGGAACCATCGCCATGCCCGAACGACCGGCCAGGCCGGCGGCCCCGCCGGCTGCTTCTGCCGCGTCCGTAGCGGTGCAGTCGTCGCCTGCCCAGGCCTCGGCCGAGCCGATGCTCAACCGCATTCTGTTCAGGGCCATGCAGCTGCGCGCCAGCGACGTGCATATCCACACCGGAGTGCCGGTTCAGATGAGAATCGGTGGGCGACTGCTCAAGGCCAACTCGCCGCCCCTCGAACCGGCACAATCCGAGGCCATGGTCCTGCAAATTCTGACGCCGGAAGAGCGCGCCCTTTTCGCCGCGCACAACGATCTCGATTTCGCCTACGCCATCCCTGGCGTCGGCCGCTTTCGCGGCAACGCCTATCGCCAGCGACGGGGAATCGATGCGGTCTTTCGCCCCATCCCGCTTGA
>Ga0265316_10001039_pt1 | contig 30074 bp, 22 predicted proteins | sample 4522metaG_FD_202092 | JGI IMG/M metagenome (GOLD analysis project Ga0265316, IMG submission 202092) | Rhizosphere microbial communities from Carex aquatilis grown in University of Washington, Seatle, WA, United States - 4-5-22 metaG | ecosystem: Host-associated > Plants > Roots > Rhizosphere >...
GGAAGGCGTTGACGCTGGCCTGGTAGTTGCATTGGGTGAAGAGCACCTCGCCAATGCGATAGCTGGCCAGAGAGCTGAGCGAGTTGGCCTCGAGCGCCTTTTTGTACTCGTTGATGGCGCCAATCAGGTCATTCTGGGCCACCAGCTGCTGACCTTTCAGGATGGAGATGCGGACCTGAAGGTCGGGGCCGGATTTGAGGACCCAGTCATTGGGATCGATGCTGATGCGGCGCGGACGCCCGAAGGTGTCGACGATGTACTGGGTATCGTTGCCAACCACTTCGACTTTCTGGTTCACGGTCTTGCCGTCGGTTTCAACGCGCAGGTCGACCGGCATGCGAAAGAGGTCAAGATCCTGGTTGATCTCGCCGATGGTGCGGAAACCCTTGTTGTTGCCCAGGCGGTAGACGGCGTACTTGTTGGTGAAGGTGGGCGCTCCGGTGCCGTCAATCCACTGGGAGAAAAAGGGTAACAACTGCTGCTGGCTCTGCTCCTCGGCGACCTTCTCGAAGTCCTGCGTACGGATGGAACCGCCGGCATACTGGCTGAGCGCGCCCTGGAGGATGGCTTGGAAGGCCTTGTCGCCGACTTCCCAGCGGAGCATGTGGAAGATCATGGCGCCCTTTTCGAGGGTCATGGACTGGAACTGGGGCGTGAAGGGATCGAGATGGCCGACGCTGGAGAGGGGTATGGTGTCATAGGCCAAAGCGCCCGCTGCCACGTCTTCCATGGCGGATTTGAGAGCGGTTTCGCCGCTCTGGTCTTCGACATACATGAGCTCGGCGTAGCGGGACATGCCGTTGGTGATCCAGGTATCGTCGAGGGACTTGGGGCTGATCTCCAGTCCCCACCACTGGTGGGCGATGGTGTTGGCGAGGAGGCGAATGCCTGATTTGTCGCCGGTGCGTGAGCCCATGATGGCTGCAATCTCGGGCGCATAGACGGCGGGTAAGGTATCGTCAGGCAGTTCGAGGATGTTGATGCGCGGCGTAGGCGGAAGGCCGAAGGTGTTGGTGAAGTAGTTGTATTCGCTGGTGGCGGTTTGCGCAAACTGGTTGGCCGAGGCCTGGTGAGCGATGGTGACGTAAACCTTGACGTTGCCCGCGCCGACTGAGACGGCGGGAAGATAGCGGCCGGCAATGACGGTTCCAGGGAATCCGGGCTTTGTCCAGCTGAAGTCGTACTCGTCGCCGGGTTTGCCATTGGAGAGAGTGACGGATTTTGAGGCGCCCGTGGAACCGCTCGAAAAGACGCGTATGCCCTGGGGCACGCGGATGTGCAGTTCAGCCGTGAAGCGGTCAATCATGAAACCGGTCATGGGAAACCAGTGGGCCGGATACAAGAGATAGCTGATGGGCTCCTGAATGGCGGCGAGCCTGAGCCCTTCGACCGGGCCATCTTCGTTGCCGGTGATGATGCCGTCGTAAACGAAGGTCCAATGGGCCGTCTGGCCATCGACGAAAGGCGCGTTTGCGGTGACGCGGATGGAGCCGTCGGCGGTGCGCTCGCCCTCGAGGAGCTTGCCGGAATCGTCGGTGATTTTGGTGACCTTGAGCGCAGGATGGAAACCGAAGGTGACGACATCGAGGTTGGCTGGAGCAGTAAAGCTGACCTGAGCCGTAGCGGCGAGGTGATGCGTCGCAGTGTCGAGCTCGGCGTCAATGACGTAGCCCGTGATGTTGAGGGCCGGACGGGCGATCTGGGCGGGGGCGGGAATGGCAGCCGTTGCAACGAGGGCCATTGCGAGAAGGACAAATACGGCGCGGGTTGCCAGGCGCCTTCCGGACGGCTCGAAATCTTTCAGGAATCTCTTCATTCGATCGCTCATGATTTTCGTGCTCTTCACTGGTGGTTTGATCCTTGTGAATCTGCGACTGGCTTCAGGGTTGGGCCGCATGCGCGGATGCCGGATAAGCTTTTTCGACCTCTTGAACTACGATGGCGGCCACCCGCTCTATGGCAGTCTGACCTTTCTGATTGACTGAATGCCCCTGCAGCGCCTCCCGAACGGCTCCAAGCTCCATTCTCATGGACTCCCGAGCGGTGCCGTCGGGTAGCAGAGGGCTGATGTGTTGGACGATATTTGCGGCGGTGAAGTCGTTCTGAATGAGCTCTGGGACCACGCGTTTGCCGGCGATGAGGTTGGCCATGGCCACGTGAGGGACTTTGACCATGCGCTTCGCAATAGCATACGTGAGCGGCGAGACGCGGTAGACGACGACAAAAGGGTTGCCGATGAGGGCGGCTTCGACGGTGGCGGTGCCGCTGGCGACGATGGAAGCGCGGGCGTGGAAGAGGGTGGCGCGGGCATCGTGAACAAACGTGATGCGCGGCAGCCTGGCAGACTTTGTGCCGGCGGCGAGTTGTCGCTGAATTATCTCGATCTGTGGCATGGTGAGCGTGGGCGCGAGGGGAATGACGTATTCGTAAATGTCGCCGAGGAGGGTCGCTGCGGCGAGCATTTCGGGGAGGTTCTTGAGGATCTCGGGGAGGCGGCTGCCGGGGAGGAGGCCGATCCATTCTCGGTTGGGGGTGCGGGTAGGGTCGAGATGATTTTCGGCGGCGAATTGCTCACGAGAAATGGAGGGCTGGGGCAGGTCAGCGAGGGGATGGCCGATGAATTCGGCCTCGACGCCGCGGGCGCGGTAGTACGACTCCTCGAAAGGGAAGATGACGAGCATACGGCGGACGTATTCGCGGACGAGCTTGATGCGATGCTGCTTCCAGGCCCAGAGCTGAGGACTGACAAAGAAGATGACGGGAACGCCGAGGCGGTGGAATTCGCGGGCGAGGCGGAAGTTGATTTCGGGGAAATCGATGAGGACGGCGACCGTGGGCGGATTGGCGCGGATCGCCCGCTTGAGCTTGCGGAATTCGCGGTAGATGCGGGGAAGGTGGAGGACCACCTCGGTGAGGCCCATGACGGCCATGTCTTCAGCGCGAACGATGCAGTTGACGCCGGCGGCGGCCATGCGCGGACCGCCCATGCCTGTTAACTCGACGGGGAGGCCGTCGGCTGAGAGTTGGCGGCGGAGCTCGGTGGCCAGGAGGGCGCCGTAGTGCTCGCCGCTGGCTTCGCCTGCCGAGATGAAGATGGAGTGTGGCATGGATCCGCGCACCGGTGTGGGTCGGCTTGACCCAATGATAGCGGGGTGTGCGGGCGTGGACGCCCGCACGACAGCCGGCGGGACGCCGGCGCTACGGGTTGCCGGGTGCTCATGCGGCGGTGGTACCCTTCCCGATGGAGAAGGAATGGGGGCTGGTGTGCGTGTCTCTTGCGGATGGAATGCGGTTGTAGTTCTGGTTTTGGGATGGGGCGCTGCTGGATTGATGCGGGCGCAGGCGGGGCACGAATCAAACGGATCGGCGGGGACGGCGGCCGCGAGTACGCGGGAAGTTTCGGCGGCGGACAATCCGATCGCGGACCCCAAGGCGGTGGTGACAGTCGGGAACGCGCGATTTACGGTGCTGACGCCGCAGCTGATTCGCATGGAGTGGTCGGCGGATGGGAAATTCGAGGACCACGCGTCGTTTGTGTTCATCAATCGAAGGTTGCCGGTGCCGAAGTTTGAGAAGACGATCTCAACAGACGGCCGCGACACGCTCACGATTAAGACAGCGAATCTGACGTTAAAGTACACGGACATGCCGGATGGGAAGCCGCTGCCGGGCGGCGGTCATGGCTTCGACGCGGAGAATCTATCAATCACGATCACCGTCGACGGCAAGCAGGTGGTGTGGCATCCGGGCGACCCAGATTCCGAGAATTTGCAAGGCACCACGCGCACCCTCGATACGGCGCGGGGATCGAAGACCCAGGAGCCGATCGGGCAGGGGCTGGTGTCGCGCGCGGGATGGGTGCTGGTGGATGATTCGACTCGTCCGCTGTTCGACTCTGCGGATTTCCGGTTTCTCGAAGGCGAGAAGAGCGAATGGCCGTGGGTGATGGAGCGGCCGGCGAACGAAAAGCCGGGATCGTATAACGACTGGTACTTCTTCGGCTACGGGCACGATTACAAACAGGCGCTGGGCGATTTTGTGCGCGTGGCGGGACGGATTCCGCTGCCGCCGCGATTCGCGTTCGGGGTGTGGTGGTCGCGCTACTGGGCGTACACCGACGAGCAATTCGACAAACTGGTGCAGGACTTCAGGGAAAACGATACGCCGCTGGATGTGATGGTGATCGACATGGACTGGCACATGAGCGACGAGCAGTTACGGGCGATGGGCGCGGTGGATCAGTCGGGACAATTGCTGGGGTGGACAGGATACACGTGGAACAAGGTGCTGTTTCCCGATCCCGACGCCTTCCTGAAAAAGCTGCACGAGGATGGGCTGACGACAACGATGAATCTGCACCCGGCGTCCGGGATTCAGCCGTGGGAAGACGCATATCCGGCGATGGCGCGCGCGCTGGGGATTGATCCGGCGACGAAGAAGTACATTCCATTTGATCCGACGGACAAGAAGTGGGCAACGAATTATCTGAACCTGGTGCTGCATCCGCTGGAGAAGCAGGGAGTGGACTTCTGGTGGCTCGACTGGCAGCAGCAGTCGACGACGGATTTGCCGGGCGTGAACCCGACATGGTGGCTGAACTACGTCCACTTTAGCGATCAGCAGCGCGAGGGCAAGCGGCCGCTGTTGTTTCATCGCTGGGGCGGGCTTGGAAATCATCGCTATCAGATTGGATTTTCGGGCGACACGATTTCAGTGTGGGATTCGCTCGCGTTTCAGCCGTGGTTCACGGCGACCGCGGCCAATGTGGGCTACGCCTACTGGAGCCACGACATTGGTGGACACATGCCGGGCGCGGTCGATCCAGAGCTGTACACGCGGTGGATCCAGTTCGGGATATTCAGCCCGATCTTGCGCACGCACACGACGAAGAACCCGGACTCGGAGCGGAGGATCTGGGCGTATCCCGAGCCGTACTCCGAGGTGATGCGGAACGCGTATCAGTTGCGCGAGGCAATGCAACCTTATCTCTACACCGAAGCGCGGCGGACGTATGACACGGGCGTCGCGTTTTTCAGGCCGCTCTATTACGACTGGCCGGAAGAAGATGCGGCATACACAAGCAAGAACGAGTACATGTTTGGCGACCAGATGATTGTGAGCCCGGTGACCGCGCCCGCGGACAAGATTACGGGAATTTCGACCGAGCAGGTGTGGCTACCGAAAGGCGACTGGATTGAGCGGCCGACCGGGAAACATTTTGCGGGGCCGGCGACTATGGAGCGCAGCTTCACGATCGATCAGATTCCCGTGTACGTGCGTGCGGGAGCGATCGTGCCGATGCAGCCGGCGATGCTGCACACGGGCGCGAAGCCGGTTGATCCACTGATTGTGAATGTGTGGCCGCTTGCGCCAGGCCAGAGCTCGAGCTATTCGGTGTATGAGGATTCGGGCGTGTCAGTTGAGTATCAACGCGGCGTTTTTGCGCGCACGCCGATCAAGGCCGCGGAGAATGGCGATACGCTGCGCGTGGAGATAGGGCCGGTGGAGGGCGGATATCCCGGAATGTTGAAGACACGCGGCTACGAAGTGCGGCTGCCTGCCGATTGGCCGCCGGAGAGCGTGACGGTGAACGGGAAACCGATCGCGTTCGCAAAGCCGGGTGAAGCGGGAGGATGGACCTTCGAGGGGAATACGCTGACGGCGGTGATCCCGGTGCCGAGTGGCAGCGTGAACGCAAAAGTTGTTGTGGAGGTCGAGCGTGCAAAGGGCCGCGTAGCGGACCGCGCGGAGCTGGATGGATTTGCGGGCGCGATCACGAGACTGCAGGGAGTGGAAGACGCGCTGCAGCAGACGGGGCCGGTGGCGGGACCCTCAATTGCGCTGAGAGATGCGCTCGAAACCGGCGATTTGATCAGCTATTACCCAGAAAGGGTCGATGGCGCGCTGAAACATTTCCACGAGCAGGTTGCACGGGCTAACGCTGACGTGGCGCAGCTCGACAAGGAGTTCGAACAGCGGCTCAGCGACACATCGCGGCGAATCGGCGGGTCGACATGGGCTCCGGCGGATATTGAAAGCGAAAAGCAAAAGCGTCGCGATGCGCTGCACCGGGCTGAGGCGCTGCTGGAGGAAGTGGCGAAATAGGCTGCGGCGCCACTGTTGTGTCGTCCCAACGGGACTCCGGAAAAAATTGGCCCTGCTTCCCCACGCTGAAGCGCGGGGCTAACAACCACTGCGCCTACGGCGCGAGATCTCCGACAGGGATGCCGCCGGGCGATGACGCGGCCCGCGAAAGGCAACCGCAGATCCCTCACTGCGTTCGGGATGACAATTCAAAAGAGAAAGCTCTGGGGACAGGCGTGGGACCGGGTTCGTGCTATCCCACCCTTGGCGCAGAAGCAAAGGCGCGCCAAGGATGGGGCACCCATCTTCGTGGTGAGTGATTGATGAAGAGCAAATGCGGGTTCTTCGGCTCGTTACGCTGCGCGTAGGCTCAGAATAGCTCGGTGATCGGCAGAATCTTTTCTGTGGCATCAAGCAGAGATCCGGCGAACAGATCGGGCGAGCTCGCGACGGAGCTTTCACGCCGACCGACCAAGACGGTTTTGCATCCGGCGTTTTTGCCCGCGGCCACGTCGGCGAGTGAATCGCCAATCATCCACGACGAGCCGAGATCGATTTGATGTTCTCTTGAAGCTTGAAGAAGCATGCCGGGAGCGGGCTTGCGACATTCGCACGGAGGCTCATTATCGTGCGGGCAGAAGTACACCGCGTCGATGACGGCTCCAAGGCGGGCCAACTCTTCGCAAATCCTTTGGTGGAGCGCTTCCACTTGAGCTGATGTGACCAGCCCTTTGGCCACGCAACGCTGGTTACTGATGACGATTACGAGAAAGCCGGCCTTTTTCAGCCTGGCAATCGCAGCGGGGACGCCGGGCAGAAAGCGTACCTCTTCCCATCGGGTGACGTACTGGCCTTCGGGCGCCTTGACGTTGATTACGCCATCACGATCGAGAAACGCGGCTTTGTTCATGAAAGATTTCTTGCTCCACGAGCAGTGAGATCACATGGCCCATCAGGATGTGGCACTCCTGAATGCGGGGAGTTTCCTTCGACGGCGCGGTCAGGCAATGGTCTGCGGCATCCTTGATTTTGCCACCGCTTCCGCCGGAGAAAGCGACTGTATGCAAACCCAATTTGCTAGCGGCGATCAAACCCTGAAGGACGTTGGGTGAATTTCCGCTGGTGGAGATGCCGATGGCGACGTCTCCCCTTGCGCCAAGCGCTTCAACCTGCCGCGCAAAAACCAGGTCGAAACCATAATCGTTGCCGATGGCAGTGACGGCGGAAGTATTCACTGAAAGCGCCAAAGCCGGCAAGGGAGGGCGGTCGAAGGCGAAGCGGCCAACGAACTCGGCGGCGATGTGCTGAGAGTCAGCGGCGCTGCCTCCGTTGCCGAACAGCAGCACCTTATGGCCGGTGCGGAAAGCGTCAATCAGGACCTCGCTGACGCGCGCAATCGCGAAAATTGTTTCCGCGCTGGCCAGCAAACGCTCCTTGGCGCTGATGGATTCCTTGATGGACTCAATGACACGCTGCGATAGATCGGGTTTTTCTGTCATGGAACACTCACACCTTTGTCGGCTTCACATTCGAGCCGGTTCAAGATAAGGCCGCTTGATACAAACGATCGCAAAGCTGTTGCGCCTTTGCGTAGTCTTCGGGAGTCCCGATGTCGATGAACATTCCACTGTGCTCCTGCGCGTAAACTCCTTTGCCGAGGAGATGCGGAAAGACATCCTTCTCCAGGCTCGAGCGGCCTTGCGGAATGTATTGAAGAACTTCAGGTGAGAAAACATAGACGCCCGCGTTGACCCAACCTGGGCCGGTGCTGCCGGTCTTCTCAAGGAACCCTATCACCTTATGGTTGCCGTCAACCTGAACCGTACCGTAGCGGCTTGAGTCCTCGACCCGGACGACTGCCACGCTCACCAGCGCACTGTGATCGCGATGAAATTGAATGAAGGACGTCAAGTCAATTTCGAGGAACGAATCGCCATTCATGACCAGAAATTCGGAGGCACCACCCAATTGGGACTGAGCAAGCTTGACGGCGCCCGCGGTGCCCAGTGGCTCAAGCTCCTTTGAGTAGGTGATTTCAATGTCCAGGGCGCGGCCATCTCCAAATTCAGTTTCGACCTGATCGGCAAGATAGCCGGTGCACAGGATCAAGCGGCGAACGCCCTGATGCTTGAGCTGGCGAATCAATAGCTCAAGAAAGGATTTTTTGCCGACCGAGGCAAGCGGCTTGGGCGCGGAGGGGACCACGGAGCGGAGCCGTGTTCCCAGCCCGCCGACGAGCAGGAGTGCGGGCGTCTCTCGCGGCCCGCTCATGCTGCGGGATTCTTGATCAGCAGTCCGCGGGGCTTGATTTTCTGAAGAGGCAGTCATCCGAACGATGAGCCAAGAATAGCACTTTGCTTGGCAAACGCTCGTTCGACGGAAGAGCCAGAACGCCCGCTCGGTTGTTGGATTGACAGCTTCAGTCGTGGCAGCACTTGCCGCCCTTGGTCTCGATGTTGACCACCTCGGGCTGCACATAACCCTTGTTCGCATCGACGACGTAGCCTTCGCCGTACTTGTCGTGGTGGCGAACCCAGGCCATGGAGTGCTTGAGGCCTGCTTCGTCGCGGCCCTTTGGCACCAAGTCGAGGAAGTTGTAGGCGCCGACCAGGATGTCAAGGCCGCGCGCGTAGCTGGAGTAGGTGTGGAAGACCGCTCCATTCGCGTCTTTCGCAAAGACGCTCAGCCCCGGCCGCTCCTCGGCGGGGAACTCCATCATCTCGTAGTTGTAATACACCTGCTTTTTGCCGATCTCTTCGGGCGTCTGCGAAACCTGGTAGTCGAAGTTGAAATCGCTCGCGTTCGAAGAGACCCAGCGGAACTTCCAACCCATGCGCCGCTTGAACGATTCAATCTCGCCAATCGGCGCGCGCGAAACTACGGCGAGTGTCACGTCGCGATTGGCGAGGTGGATGGTCATGCCGTCGAAGTGGTCGGAGATGTAGGAGCAGCTGGGGCAGCCTTCCTTCCATCCAGGACCAAGCATGAAGTGATAGATGACGAGCTGGCTGCGGCCGCCGAAGAGATCGGAGAGCGAGACTCTGCCTGCAGGGCCCTCAAACTCGTAGTTCTTTTCCACTTTCTCCCAAGGCAGGGCGCGGCGCAGGCGGCTGATCTCATCGCGCTGGCGCGTGAATTCTTTTTCCTTCTTGAGAAACTCCTTGCGCGCGGCGATCCATTCGTCGTGCGGTACTTTTTTCTGGTTTTGGGATGATGCTGTGGTGGTTGCCATGAGACTCTCCTTTGCTTCTATGTTTTGGGATGCCTGCCAACAAGTCTGCGGAGGCATGAGCCTGACTTACTTTCCGCGGCGAAACCATTTTGCGAAGAAGGCCGCGATTCCGCCCGTTCCCGCGGTACTGCCGGCGAGGATGGCGGCGGTCGTCGCTACGCATATAGGGCACATAAGACCCTCCACTTCCGGGCCTAAAGGCCCGGGTCGCATTGTTGCTGCTTCAGGGCCTTTAAGGCCCCTGCTCCCTCCGTTTGTGCTATCCCACCCTTCGCCAGGAAGAAGGCGAAGGATGGGGCACCCGCTTTCGTCGAAGAACTCGTAGCGGGCTGTCCAGGGTCCGTGCTATCCCAGGTCCCCAAGTGCGAGGGACCTGGGGCACCCGCTTTCGTGGACATATTGAGAGTGAACCACCCGAGAATGAACCATCGGGTCGCCGGTTACTTCATGAACGGCGGCGGCTCGTCGGCGCTGGGGCCCCAGCTTGCGGGAACCGCAACGTTGAGGATGCGCAGGTACACGCTGAATTGGCCGCGATGCTGGTACCAGTGGCTCAGCATCACGTCGCGAAGGAACTCGCCGCGCGGTTGGGTCATGATTTCCTTGTCGCCGGCCACCATGTGCCAGGTTTCCTTCATGGCCGCATCGTCGAACTTCGGCAGAAGCTCGCGTACTGTCGCGACGTTCTCGTCGAAGGCCTTAAGGATCTCCGCGAGAGTTGCGGGCTGGGGAAAGTTGAAGGACTTGGACGCCTGCGCGGGGTTGCTCCCGACGAAACGAACAATGCCTGAGGGAACGGTGGCGATGTGAAAGGCGAGCTGTCCCGCGGTCAGGGATTTTTCGTGAGGTTTCCAGGTGAGCTTTTCTTCAGGCAGGCGCTCAAGAAACCTGCGCGTGATGGGCGCTTGCGTTTCGAATTCGGCAAGCATTTGCTGGGCGATGGATTGAGTAGCAACTGCTTCTGCTACGGGCATGAGAATTTCCTCCTTGGGGAATCTTTATGGCAAACCTTGTGATTTCCCCGGTCCCCAAATGCGAGGGACCGGGGGCACCCGAAATCGCGCAGGCGCTGCTTAGGATTTGGATTTCTCGGCGCGCTTGCGGACATTCTCGTGAATGTGAGTCCAGCCGCTGACAACGCCTTTGCGGTGATCTTCCTGGATGACGCCGAAGGCGGAATGGCAAAACTTGATCACCGTTTCGTCGCCGTCCTGGCTCAGCCTGTAAATGACGTTGTTGGCGACGGGGTACGACATGAAGAGAGGTCCGCAGAACTCCAGCAATGCGGGGCGCTTGATGGATTGCACGGTGGCCCAGTAATGGCCGTTGCCGTCGCCGAGGTCGCGGTACCAGCGGCCGCCGGGCACAGGCTCGATTTTCATGTCCATTGGCGTTCCATCGGGCCTGATGCCTGAGGGGCCTAGTTCTTCGAGGAGCGCCGCGAAGGTGACGTCGATGGGGGCCTTGACGCGAGTCTCCTGCTCGATTTTGAGGGTGAGGGCTTCGATATCGGGAAGAGTTGAGGTTGTCATAGATGCTCCTTTGGAATTCTTCGTGGGGAGTTTGTCGAATTTTGGGGCCCGGCTAGCTGGTTGGGGGCTTCGGGTTCGTCTGGACTCGGGATGCCGCCTGGGCTTCGGCGCGTTCCTTCACCCGGTTCAACTGGTGCCGCCAGTATCGTTCGAAGGTTTCAGTGAACTCATGCAGCGGGCGGATGGCCGCGGCGTTGGTGCGATAGAGACGGTGGCGGCCGTTGCGGCGGACGCGCACCAGGTTGACGCTGCGCAAGACGCCGAGGTGCTTGGAAACCGACGGCTGGTCGAGGCCGAGCCCCAAGACAATCTCACCCACCTGGCGCTCATCGTGCGCGAGAAAGAGGAGAATCTGGCGACGCCGGGGCTCGGCAACCGCGTTGAATGCATCGGAGGTGGTTGCAGCCCTGGCCATGAACGAAACAATACATACCCATATGGGAATATGTCAAGCGAAAAATTTGTGACTTTCGTTTTTTCGCAGATCGGAGCGTGTTTTGCCGCTCATGGCCGCGCAATGTACTATCCGTCGCATGACGGTCAATCGCCGAGCTTTTTTGAACGCATGCACCAGGGCGGGGATTGCTTCGCCGCTGTTGCCAGGGATCCTGTACACGCTGGCTGCACAGGCGCAGGAGGCGAGTTCCGCGCCGGGTTCTGCTGCTCCCGGGGCGAAGGCGCCGGGGCTGCCGAAGGTCACAGTGGAGATGATTGACCGGGCTGCAGAGCTGGCGGGCGTTGGGCCCTTCACCGACGCGCAGAAAAAGATGATGCTCGACGGGCTGAACGATCAGCGCGACGCGTATGCGCAGATCCGCGCGTTGAAGATCGCCAACGACGTACCGCCGGCATTTGTGTTTCATCCGGCGCCTGCGCCGAAGCCCGCAGAGAGCAGCGTCGCTTTCGAGGGTACAACTCCGCAAGCGATTTTTAACGATTCGGAATCCGGCGCACCGAAGGCTCCGGCAAACCTTGAGGACCTGGCGTTTGCCACGGTGCTCGAACTGGCCAACCTGATCTGGCACCGCAAGATCACGTCGGTGGCACTGACGCAAATGTATATCGATCGCCTGAAGCGCTATGACCCGGAATTCCATTTCGTGATCACGGTTCTGGAAGACCGGGCGATGGCACAGGCGAAAGCGGCCGATGATGACCTGGAGGCTGGGCTCTATCGCGGACCGCTGCACGGGATTCCGTGGGGCGCGAAGGATTTGCTGGCGGTGAAGGGCTATCCGACGACGTGGGGCGCGGGAGGCTTCGAGCAACAGACATTCAAAGAAGATGCGACGGTGGTGCAGCGGCTGGATGCGGCAGGGGCCATACTGGTGGCCAAGTTCTCACTGGGCGCACTGGCCATGGGCGATAAGTGGTTTGGCGGGCGCACGCGGAACCCGTGGAATCCGGCGCTGGGATCGAGCGGATCGTCGGCAGGCTCGGCGAGCGCGGTGGCAGCGGGTTGCGTGGGGTTTGCGATTGGGTCGGAGACGCTGGGGTCAATCTCGTCTCCCTCGACGCGGTGCGGCTGCTCGGGGTTAAGGCCGAGCTTCGGCATGGTGCCGCGAACCGGGGCGATGGCGCTGAGCTGGACGATGGACAAGCTGGGGCCGATTTGCCGCTCCGTAGAAGATTGCGCGCTGGTACTGGATGTGATCCACGGGCCCGACGGCAAGGACTTGTCGGCGGGAGCGAGCATTGACTTCCACTGGAATCCGGATTTCGATTGGCGCGCGCTGCGCGTTGGCTACTTCAAGAGCGAGTTTGATCCGCTTCCGCCGCTGCAACTGAAGGACGCCGCACCTGGTGAATCGCCGGACGACCAAAAGAAGCGCGAGGACGCGAATGCGACCGCTCAGGACGACTACGCGCGGCGGACTTACGACAAGAAATACGAGCAGGCGGCGCTGGATGCACTGACCAAGATGGGCGTGAGCCTTATTCCCGTCGAGTTGCCGAAGCTGCCGTGGGACGCGATGGTTCCGCTGCTGACCGCCGAGGCCGCGGCCGCGTTTGACGATCTAACGATGAGCGGCCGCGACAGGCTGCTGACGGAGCAGGGGCCGGAAGATTGGCCCAACGACTTCCGCATCGCGCGGTTTTATCCGGCGGTCGAGTACATTCAGGCCAACCGCGCGCGAACGCTGGGCGTGCGCCAGCTCGCAAAGCTGTTTGAGAAAGTGGACATCATCGTGACACCGTCGACAGACGCGCAGTTGATCGCGACAAATCTGACGGGCAATCCCGCGGTGATCATGCCCAACGGCCTGCGCGGAGCGGATGCGCCGGCGCCGCCGCCGGTCGACGACGGCAATCACGACAATATTGGCGGGCCCGGGACACCCGTGTCGATCACTTTCCTCGGCGCGCTTTACCAGGACGCGAAGCTGGCTGCTTTTTCGCACGCTTACCAGCAGACGACCGGGTTCCAGAAGCTGCACCCGAAGCTCGACTAGACGAAGACCGCTTCGTTGAGGCCTTCGTAGAGCTCGAAACCTTCGAAGAAACCCCGGCAGCGACCGTGTGCTTGGCGAGATTGAGCGTGAAAGAATCGATGCTGCTGGTGGCAGGCGGCACGATGCTGTTGGTGCGCGCGGCGGTGTCGACGGCGACGGATTCGACCGCAATGGACGTTGCGCTAAAGGTGATGCGCAGAAATCCGAATTGCGTGTCGCTATAGCTATCGAGGGTGATGGTGTTCCCTGCCCCATCCGATTCATTCTGCTTTCCCGCGACCGGTTTTTTTCCCTGCTGATTTTTCTTCAGTCCCGATAGGTCGTAGTAGCCGCCGTTGCCTGCCACGATGTAGGGAATCTGGCGGCCATCGTTTTGCATAATACGGGTGTAGCGCTCGTAGAGATGGGCGTGGCCGGAGAGCACCATGTCTGGCCATTGGCCGGCCCCGGCGCAGCATTTGTCGATCGCTTTCAACATGGCGGCGCTGGGCATATGCGAGCTGCTTCCGGTGAATGGCGGGTGATGGACGGCGATGACGAGAGCCTGAGGGTTCTTGTTCTTCGTGTCGCCTTTGCGATCGGCAGCGTAGCGCTTGAGCTCGCTTGTGAGGAACGTGAGTTGATCGGTGCCGATTTTGGAGTTGCCGAGCGAGCCGGCGGTTTCTCCCGCGTTGGAATAGAGACCAATGATGCGAACGAATGGCGCATCGAGGGTGAAGTAGACGCCGGGCTGCGTCATGGTCGTGCGGTCGAAGCCGGGAGCGCCCTGAATCGGCGCGGGGGCGCAGAAATTATTGACGAAGGCTTCGCAGGAGTAGCCGGCCGGCTCGCCCTTGAACATAAAGCCATCGTGATTACCGGGGATGGCGAAGATGGGGCCGGGATAGTTGCGATAGGGCTCGTAGAACTGCTCGGGATAGTAGGTCTCGAGGCCAAAGAAGTAGACGATGTCGCCGAGGTGATAGAAGAAGGCCGGCTGACCAGTGGCCCAGGTCTTGCCTTCGGCGTCGGCGGTGAGGGCGTCGGCCACGGCGAGCTGCGGCTCAGCGCGCTCGATGCCGCCCGTGTCGCCCACGCAATGGATGACGAGTTTTCCCGCGCCTGCGATGGCATCGACCGTGGCCTGGGAAAGTACGCTGGCGAGCGACATGATCGGCGGGTTAACGCGCGGCTTGGGGATCGGTTCGAGGATCTGGATCTCGTCGGACATGGGGACCGACGCGTCGGCGTTGATCTGCTGCGCGCTGTAGGTAACGAAGTTGTCGGTGGTGAATTTCGGGTTGGCGAATTTGAAAGCGCTCGTGGACAAGGCGATCCTGCTTTCTGCCGGGGAAACGCCGGCGCATGGAATTTGAAAAGGGCAGAGGCCGGGGAAAAGGGGATCAAAAAAAATGACAGGCTGGGAAAGGAACCGTTCGTGCGCGAAGTTTATCGAAACGGGGGCTCGATGGGGAGAAAATTTTTGAAGAATTCGGCGACGGCGGCCAGGACGCTGCTTAAGCTGACTATGAAATGCCCTCTCGTTTCGTGCATAACTCACAGAAATTCGGGGCCGATCGTTGCAGGAATGACAAGACGTCGCTGCGTTGTCTCCGTATTCCAGCCGCTTGCCGATCGAGCTTATCCAACATGATTTGGGGATTGAGGTGGTATTGGTGCACCAGGAATTCGTCGGCGGAAAGAACCGTCAGGTTGTGAGGCGCCAACGCCGCGGATGGAAAGTCTCGGATGTTATCCGTAATAATTGTGTTCGCGTGTGAGTGGACCGCCAACGCGACGACGTGTCGATCATCAGGGTCCGGGATGCCACGAATGCCGTCGACTGAGCCCGGTGGAACGACGTGCAGCGCCTCAGGAAATGCCGCATTCATTCGCCGGACTCGGTGTTCGATTTGCTCTGCCGAGAAGTCAAACGGCGCGTCTGCCAAGACGCGCCGAATCTCGCTCAATATTTCCTCGCTCCAAACAACGCGATAGAAAGGTGGCTCCTCCGCGCAGCGAAGTATCGTGTCGCACAACGGCATTGGGATGAGTACACAGGAATCGAGTACGACGCAGTACTCATTGTCGGGGGTGAGGATCATTCAGCCCTCTTGTGTAGAGACCTTGCTCAAATTCCGTCGAGGCCAGATCGTCGAGCTCTTTGCGTCGCCCCGCATCCCTGCTGCTTTTGTATGCAAGGACATCCCGGGCATAGAGCCGCCGGTGGGTTCCGACCATGTGGTGCGGAATCCTGTTCTTTTCGATCTCCTGAATAAGAAACTGCCTCGACATGCCAAGCATCTTGGCCGCCTCCACGGTAGTCAACGTGGCATCGCTTTGCAAAATGGTTACCGACTTCCCATCTTTGAGGTCAGCCAGCAACTGGCAAAGAAACGAATACAAACTTCCTGGCAAGACCTGAGTTTTGCCGTCGGGGCCAACTAACTTCGCCTCCGCCGCCCGGAGTTTCGAATACAGATCATGAATTTCCCGTTGATCCTGTTCCGAAATTGGGACTCCCGTCGCTTCCGCCGCCAAGTTCTCCCCACCTGTCATGCGCTTCCCTCCGCGAGTACCGCTGCAATCCTGCAGCCAGTGCACTCGCAGTAGATTAGAACTCATCTCAATCCCATGTGTCTTATTTAATTTTTGCGTCACTATTGCAATATACGCTATATGTGCTATATTTGCAACAAGTGTTCGCGGCTATGCGAACCCGAGAGGTGACTGCATGGTCTTCGTTCTGGCATACGACCTTCGCGAGCCGAACGACTCGCCGCAGGACTATGAGCGCGTCATTGGCCACATCAAGGCCAACTTCGCTTGGTGCCACTTGCAGAAGTCCGTCTGGCTAGTTGATTCCGCGCTTAACGCCGCAGAGATCCGCGAGAGTGTACGGACCACGCTCTATCAAAACGATCTTCTTCTCGTCGCACGGCTCCAAGGGAATTGGGCCAGTTGGGCCTTGGGTGATGCGCGCAACAACTGGCTAAAACAACGGTCGTTCTGATGAACCGATTCCGATGGGTTCAAAGTCTTGTCCCGGTCGATTTAAATAGGATGCACCCGATACTTGGAAGCAGAGAGGAAAAGAAAATGGTGAAGAAAAGAGTCGAATTCGAAGCCCATAAGACGGTCAAGCTACCGACAAAGGTGTCTTTCAATACCAAGAGCGGCGATAAAGTACGCTTTGTGGCGGAAAAGCCTGCCAAGGTCCCAGTTCATGTGAAATTTACCGCACGGAAGCCTTCGAGGTAGTGGAGTCCACGATTTCGGCTGAACCCGGATCCCAAAATCGAGACCCGGGGCTCGCATTTTCGTGATGGATGAAGCTTGAGATCACTTTGGCTGCGCCTGGACGCCCGTAGGCGCCGGAGGCGGGGTAGACGGTTGCGTTGTTGCCGGCTGCGCCGCAGGTGTTGCAGGTTGAGCCGGAGTGCTCGTGCTCGGAGCGGGCTGAGTAGATGGCGCGGGCGCGGACTGTGATGCCGGCGGGGGCGCAGGCGTTTCGGGCTTTGGCGTTGGCGCGGCGCTGGGCGGACCACCGGCGCCGGGAGCGCTGCCGCCAGGAGGCGGAGCACCTGCCCCGGGATGCGGCTGAGCTCCGGGCGGCATGGGACGATTGCCGGGCATCATGGGGCGCTGCGGAGCGGGAATATCGGTGACATCGACCAATTCAACGTCGAAGATGAGGTCTGACTTGGCAGGAATACCGGCGTGGACCTGGTGTTCGGCATCGGTGTGGTCGGGAATGGCGCGGGTTCCGTAGGCCATTTGCCATGGAATGAAGATGCGGCGCTTGCCGCCGATTTTCATGCCGTCAAGGCCGTAGTCGAAGCCGGGAATGACGCGGCCCATGCCCTGAGGAATCGCGATGGGCTCGGGGTCTTTCATCACGGGCTTTCCGTCGGGACCGGTCTTTGGCTTGCCGTCTGGCCCGGTGTCGGGCTGGCGGTGATCGTCCCACGAGTCGAACTTGACGCCGTCGGCCGCGCGCCAGCCGGTGTACTTGAGATGCCAGAGCTTGCCGGACTCGCCTTCCGCGCCTTTGCCAACGGTGATGTCTTCATAGCGGAGCGCGAAGGTCATCTTGACCGGAAGGTGAACGACGCGGGGCACGCCGGCGGGCAGTTTGATCCAGGGCTGCGGCGCGGACGCGGGGGCCGCAGCGGCTGTGGCCGGCTTCGCAGTGGACGAAGCAGGTTTCGCGGGAGTCGCGGGCTTTGCCGCGGGGGTTTGAGCGGTTGCGGCGGCGGTGAAAGCCGCGAAGGACAAGAAAAGGACAAAGCGATTCATGGTTAGCAACGTCTCCGACTGAATTCCAAGAGCGAGTTTATCAGGCCGGAGGGCGCGTCAGTCCATCAACATCGCAGCCAGGAGAGCGGTGCGCGGAGCGAGATGCTCAACGAGCACGGACTCGTGACGCGCGTGCGCGCCTTCGCCGACGGCGCCCATACCGTCGAGCGTGGGAATGCCGAGAGCCGCGGTGAAGTTACCGTCGGAGCCGCCGCCGGTAGAGGCTTCATCGAGCGAGAAGCCCAGTTCGCGGGCCAGCACCTGAGCCTGGCGGAAGAGGCGAACGGCGCCGCGGCTGCGCTCCATGGGCGGGCGGTTGATGCCGCCGGTGACGGTGAGCGTACAGCGCGGGTCCTGCTCTTCGAGGGCGGCAAATTTGCGCTCGATGCGTGGGCCGTCAGCGCTGCGCACGATGCGGGCTTCCACTTCGGCCCAGGCATGGGCGGGAATGACGTTCGACTTTGTGCCGCCGCCGGTGACGCCAACGGAAACGGTGAGGCCGCGCTTCAGATCAGTCCAGCCGCTGACTTTCTCGATGACGCGAGCGAGCTCGCGGATGGCATTCGCGCCTTTTTCAAAGTCGACGCCGGCGTGGGCGGCAATGCCCGCGACGTCAATGCGCCAATCGCCAATTCCCTTGCGGGCGGTTTTGTAGGCGAGGCCTTGTGCGGGCTCGAGGACGTAGACAGCGGAGCATTGTTTAGCGAGGGATTCGACGATGGGGCGCCCGGCTCGGCTGCCGATCTCCTCGTCGCCGGTAAGGAGGAGGACGATTTCGCGCTGGAGCAGACCGGCTTCAGTGAGCAGCTCAAGGGCTGAGAACGCCATGGCGACACCGGCCTTCATGTCGAGGACGCCAGGGCCGCGAAGGCGGCCGCCGATGAGCTTGCAGGGCATGGTTTGGAGAGTGCCGATGGGCCAGACTGTGTCGAGGTGGCCGAGGAGCAGGATGGGTTTTGTGGAGGAATTGCGGGGGCCGAAGCGTTCTTCGAGGGCATTGCCGAAGTTGGGGTTGCGGTGGATTTTGACGCGTGCGCCGAGGGTTCGGGCGTGAGCGGCAGCGAGGGCGAGGCAGGCATCGACGGCTGCTTTCGAGTCGGAGGGAGATTCAGACAATACCAACTGGCGCGTGAAAGCGATCAGGCTCGGCTGCTTGCGGCGGGCGCCGGCGAGCAAGACGCGCATGGGAATTGTCGAATTGGCGAGTGGCGACATAGGTTACTCTTCCGGGGTCGAATTGCAGAGACGCTTTGATTCTACGATACTTAGGGTGCTTTGAAGCGGGAGTTATTGGAAAGGTTCCGGAGGACAAATTGGCCCATGGTGTGGCAAAAATGCCACACAACCCGATTTGGAAGTGCCGTCTATTCTAAAGACGGCAAAGGCTTTTTGCGCATAGGAGCCCATTGGGTCACCCGGCACACCAGGAACAGACGATCGCTGCACCGCTGGAGTTTGCGGGCGTGGGGCTACACTCGGGCGCGCCCGTGACCATGCGGCTGCTGCCGGCGCCGGCGGGTTCTGGGATCGTATTCCGGCGCACGGACCTGGACAACTTTGAGATCCCTGCCAATGGCCGGAACGTGGCCAAGGTGAGCTACGCAACCAGCTTGATGCGGCAGAGCGTTCTGATCTCGACAACCGAACACCTGCTGTCAGCGTGCATCGGGATGGGCGTGGATAACGTAATTGTGGAGCTCGACAACCTGGAGCTGCCGATTCTGGACGGGAGCGCTTTGCCATACGTCGAAGCGATTGAGAGCGTGGGCATCCGCGAACAGCGCCGCAAACGCGAGACACTGCGCGTGCTGCACCCGGTTGAGGTGCGCGAAGGCGAAAAATTCATCGGCGTGTATCCGGGCCAGGGCTACCGCATCTCGTACACGATCGATTTTCCTGCGCCGATCGGCCAGCAGAATACGTGCATTGATTTGGCGGCAGAGACCTATGGGAGCGAGATTGCTCCGGCGCGGACGTTCGGCTACAAAGCGGATGAGAGCAAGCTCCGCGATATGGGGCTGATTCGCGGCGCAGGCCCGGAGAACGCAATCATTCTGGGTGCGAACGGGCCGGAGAATGGGCCGTTGCGCTTCCCCGATGAATATGTGCGGCACAAGGTGCTGGACCTGATTGGCGATTTGGCGCTGGCGGGACGAAGGATCGAGGGGCACGTGGTGGCCGTGCGGGCAGGACATGCGATGCACACCGCATTTGTTGCGCGGCTGCTGAAGGATCGCTCGGCGTGGGAGCTGGCGCATGTGCCGGTGGACGCGCCTGCGTCCGCAGAGCCGGAGCCGGAGGCGCGTGGCGGCATGGGCGAGGCCGCGCTGGCCGGGGCGTAGACGCTCCGCAGTGAAAAAGTGAACATGTGAACCGCCGAAGTGTTCGGCCGCGCTCGTTCGAGGCGCGGATTCCGGTCTTAAGACCGGCGAGACATCGGGCGCCGTCCCTACGGGACTCCGGAGTCATCCCTTTTGGTTTCCCCGCTCTGAAGAGCGGGGCTAACATGCGTTGCGCCTACGGCGCGGGCGATCCGCTGGACTATCCAAAGATCTCCGCATCTGCAACGAAACTCCGTTAGTCGATTCGTTCAACGGCGACGGCTGTGGCTTCGCCACCGCCGATGCAGACTGCGGCGATGCCGCGGCGGAGGTTGCGTTCGGCGAGGGCCGCAAGCAGCGTGACGAGGATGCGCGCGCCAGACGCGCCGATGGGATGGCCAAGCGCGCACGCGCCGCCGTGGACGTTGACCTTCTCGTGGGGAAGGCCGAGATCGCGCATGGCTGCCATGGCAACGACGGCGAAGGCCTCGTTGATTTCGAACAAGTCGATATTCGGAAGAGACCAGCGAGTGAGTTCGAGCAAGCGGCGGATTGCGCCGATGGGCGCCGTGGGAAAAAGCGCCGGCGTGTTAGAGAAGGTGGAGTGGCCGGCGATCGTGGCGAGCGGCTTGAGGCCGCGACGGTCGGCTTCAGAGCGGCGCATGAGGGCGAGCGCCGCGGCACCGTCAGAGATGGCGCTCGAGTTTGCAGCTGTAACTGTGCCGCCTTCGCGAAAGGCCGGCTTGAGGTGAGGAATCTTCTCCGGAGTGGCTTTGAGCGGTAGTTCGTCGAGGCTAACGACGCGCTCGGTCTTGCCCGTGTTGACGGTGAGGGGAACAATCTCTGCGGAAAAGCTGCCATCGGCTGTCGCTTTTTGCGCGCGGGTGAGCGATGCGAGCGCGAATTCGTCCTGATTCTGGCGCGAGAAGCCGTAGCTCTGAGCACAATCTTCGGCGTATGTGCCCATGAGACGGCCTTTGTCGTAGGCGTCTTCGAGGCCATCGAGAAACATGGAATCGAGGATGCGGCCGTGGCCCATGCGATAACCGGAACGGGCGCGGTCGAGGAGATAGGGAGCGTTAGTCATGCTCTCCATGCCGCCGGCGACGATGACATTGGCGCTGCCCGCAAGAAGGAGATCGTGCGCAAGCATGACGGCTTTCATTCCGGAGCCGCACATTTTGTTGATGGTGACTGCGCCGGTGGAGGCGGGTAATCCTGCGCCGAGGGCGGCCTGGCGAGCGGGCGCCTGGCCTAGGCCGGCCGTGAGAACACATCCAAAGATAACTTCGTCGACTGAGTCGGGAGGGATTCTGGCACGGGCAATTCCCGTCCGATCGAGAGCGGCGCGGATGGCAGCGGCACCGAGTTGGGGAGCGGTCAGGTCCTTGAGATCGCCTTGGAACGCGCCGATGGGCGTGCGTGCGGAGCCGACAATCACGATGGGATCGGAGGATGGGGACATTCGCGCTCCTGAAACTGGCATCGTCCCTACGGGACTCCAAATGTCTCTTGCTCGACTCCCCACGCTAAAGCGCGGGGCTAACATCCGTTGCGCCTACGGCGCGCCTGGGCTGCCGCAGGATGGAGAATTCCGCTCCAAGTTAGCAGATTAGCGCGGGGCCATGCGCAGCGCTCCATCGAGGCGGATGGTTTCGCCGTTGAGCATGGTGTTCTCGCAGATATGTTTGACGAGCGCAGCGAACTCTCCGGGTTGGCCAAGGCGAGCGGGAAACGGAATGCTCTTGCCGAGTGCTTCCTGCACCTCGGGCGAGAAACCGGCAACCATGGGCGTGGCGAAGACTCCAGGCGCGATGGTGACCACGCGAATACCGAAGCGCGCCAGCTCGCGAGCGACCGGTAATGTGAGAGCGACAACACCGCCTTTTGACGCTGCGTAAGCTGCCTGGCCGACCTGGCCGTCGTAGGCCGCGATGGAGGCGGAGTTGACGATGACGCCACGCTCTCCGTCGGGGCCGGGCGCTTCCTTTGCGATTGCGGTGGCGGCGAGGCGAATCATATTGAAGGCACCGACGAGATTGATGTTGATGGTTTTGGCAAAAGTGTCGAGGTGATGCGGGCCTTCACGGCCGACGACACGTTCGGAGGGGGCAACTCCGGCGCAGTTGACGAGCGCTTGGAGATGGCCGAAGGCACTGAGCGCGAGATCGACGGCGGCCTGGGCGTCTTGCTCGCTTGTGACGTCAGTGAGCGCGAACCGTGCGGCCGCGCCCAGCTCAATAGCCAGGGCCTCGCCGGCAATGCGATTGGTGTCGGCAATGACGACGAATGCGCCCTCAGCGACGAGCAGCCGCGCTGTGGCTGCACCGAGCCCCGACGCGCCGCCGGTGATGAGGAAGATGTGGTTCGCAATCTGCATTGAACGAGCGGAATCGGATGGTGGTGCGGTTTGGGAGAGGCCATCCCTCAGGGGCTAAAGCCCGCGAATCAATTTCGGCATTTAGCGGCACGACTGAAGTCGTGCCCTTTCAAAACAAACCCAAACTTCACCACCACGCGAAATAGTACCCTTCCCGAGCGCAGCATATCATTCAAAAGAGCATCCGTGGTCAGAGGCAGCGGATCTTCAGAGGAGTGCGGCGATGGAACCAGCGGCATCACTCACGCAATTGAGCGAGGAAGAGACGCTCTTCCTCGAGACCGTGCGGCGGTTTGCCGCAGACGAAGTTGCGCCCCTGGTGCGCCAAATGGACGAAGAGCAGCATCTGGATGAGGGGCTGTTGCGCAAGCTCTTTGAACTCGGACTGATGGGGATCGAAATTCCGGAGGAGTTTGGCGGGAGCGCGGGATCGTTTTTCGATTCTGTGGTGGCAGTGGAGATGCTTTCGGTTGTCGATCCGGCGGTAGCGCTCGTTGTGGATGTGCAGAACACGCTCGTGGCAAGCGCGGTGCTGCGCTGGGGCACGCCGGAACAAAAGAGGAAGTATCTGCCGCGGCTCGTGGCGGACACGGTGGGCGCCTATGCGCTGAGCGAGGCTGGCTCGGGGTCAGATGCGTTCGCGCTGCAGACGCGCGCAGAAAGGCGTGGAGGCGAATATGTGCTGAGCGGGCGCAAGCTTTGGATCAGCAACGCCAAGGAAGCAGGACTGTTCATTGTGTTCGCGACGGTGGATGCGAACGCGGGCTACAAGGGCATTACGGCGTTCGTAGTGGAGAAAGGTGCGCCGGGATTCACTGTCGGCAGGAAAGAGGACAAGCTGGGGATCCGCGCTTCAAGCACGTGCGAGCTGATTCTGGAGGAATGCGTAATTCCGGCCGGACAAGTGCTGGGCGAGACGGGCAGCGGCTACAAGATTGCCATGGAGACGCTGAACGGCGGGCGGATCGGGATTGGCGCGCAGATGCTTGGGCTGGCCGAAGGCGCATGGGGACACGCCGTGAAGCATGCCAAAGAACGCAAGCAGTTCGGTAAAGCGCTCGCGGAATTCCAGGCGATGCAGTTTCAACTGGCGGAGATGGCGACGGATATTGAGGCGGCGCGCTTGATGGTCTATAACGCGGCGCGTCTGAAGGACGGGGGACAGGAATTCCGCAAAGATGCGGCGATGTGCAAGTACTTCGCGTCGCAGGTTGCCGAGCGCGTAGCAAGCCTTGCTGTGGAGGTTCTGGGCGGGGCGGGCTTCGTGAAGGAGTCGCCGGTGGAAAAGCTCTATCGGGATGCGAAGATCGGAACGATCTATGAGGGCACATCTTTCATGCAATTAGCGGCAATTGCGAAGGCCGTTCTGTAAAACCGAAAACGAAAAGCGAGTCTAGATTTCCCAAAAACGGTGGATGTGGCGCCCGTCACACCATTTTGAGCCGGTCAGGTCCGAGAAAAGGCTCGAGTCCGTTTCATGAAGCACGCGGACCTCATAAGGCCTTATCTGCCAGATTCTGAACAACCTACCCACTAAAAAGCAGCCATTCTGTCGAGACAAATCGCTCGGATTGGTGTGCCCGCACGACCCGATAACACGATAGCGTGATGGCCGCAATGTTACCCGCCTCCACAAAAGTAACGTATAGTAACGTTCAAACGTACCCATATTTGTGGATATACTTAGCCACATTAGTAATCATCACTGATTACCTGAGTTTGCCTTGGCGATAAATCTCGCACGTGCGCCGATATAGATTTTGCGCCCGTCCGGAGGAAAGAATGCGCCACTTGAAGTCCGGCATAATCGGCCTGCTAACTTTTACTTGCGGCCTCGTCCTGAGCGGCTGTTCAGGATCGTTTGTAAGAAATAGTTCGGCGGCAGGAACCCTCACGGTATCGTCCAGCAAGGTCAATTTTGGACAAGTGGCTGTCGGCAAGACCGTCAGCAGCGTCATCACCGTTACAAACAGCGGGTCGGCGGCGGTTTCGATCTCGGATTTGAATCTGACGGGGCAGTCGTTCTCGATGATCCAGAGCAACGCCGTGCCGATGACTGTCGGCGCCAACGCCAGCGTAACGATTACCCTCCAGTTCGGCCCCTCAGCGTCAGGATCGGCAAGCGGCCAGCTGACGATTGCCAGCAACGCATCGAATGGAAGCTCGACGTCAGTCAGCTTGAGCGGCACTGGCGTGCCGATGCTGACGGAGCTGACGTGCGTGAATGGATCCATCACAGGATCGGCAAACGACATTTGCACGGTGACATTGAATGCAGCAGCGGCGAGCAGCGGCCTGGCGGTGAGCCTGACCAGCAACGACAGCGCGGTGACCGTGCCCGCCTCAGTAACCGTGCCCGCTGGAGCAACCAGCGCACAGTTTTCGGCGAGCGCATCCGCGGTCACCTCAACGCAAGCGGCGATGTTGACCGCCAGCGTGGGTGGCGTAGCACAGACCTTCAGTGTTCAGCTGGATGCAGCGACAGCAATCCTGGGGATCAGCGCCCCGAGCGTGGCCTTCGGCAATGTTTCAGTAGGCACGGCTGCCACGCATCCCCTGGTTCTTTCCTCAACGGGTACCATGCCGGTGACGGTCAGCAATGTGTCTCTGACGGGTACGGGTTTTTCGATCCCAGGCGAAGGTCTGCCGGCGACGCTGTCTCCCGGCCAAACGCTCACGCTCAGCGTGGAGTTCGATCCGGCCGCGGCAGGTGGGCAGGCCGGTCAATTGTCGATTGCCAGCAATTCCTCGAATGGAAGTTTGATGGTCGTCGGCCTGAGCGGCACGGGAGTGCCGGTGCTGAGCGGAATTAGTTGCGCCAACCTTTCAATCACGGGTTCGGCCACGGATAGCTGCACGGTAACGTTGAACGCCGCCGCGGCCACTGGCGGATTCTCAATCAGTCTCGCCAGCAACAACTCGTTGGTGAGTGTGCCAGGTTCAGTAACTGTGCCTGCGGGCGCGAGCAGCGCGAATTTTACAGCCAGTATCTCTCCTGCCAATTCGGCTGAGACGGCAACACTAACGGCGAGCGCGGGAGGAACGTCGCAAGCCATAAGCCTGCAACTGAACGCGGGAGCGGCTACGCTGAACGTCAGCACCACGAGCGTCGACTTCGGCGACGCGGTTACGAGCATTCCGGCGACGGCGACGCTGGTGCTTTCTTCAACAGGGAGCTCAGCAGTGACGGTGAGCGCGGCATCGGTGTCGGGAAGCGAATTTGCTGCTTCCGGGGCTACATTCCCACTTACTCTGAATCCGAATCAAACTGCGACAGTCACTTTGCAATTCGACCCCGCGGTAACGGGGTCAACGACGGGCGAGTTCGACCTGACCAGCAACGCATCGAACGGAGCATTCCGGAGGATCGGGCTGCAAGGGCGAGGTGTGCCGAGACTGACCCAATTAAGCTGCACAAGCAAGACAATGACGGGGGCGGGCAGCGACAACTGCACGGTGACAACCAACCTGGCTGTGCCGAGTGGCGGCCTGAATGTAAGCCTGGCCAGCAATAATTCGTCCTTCGTGGTGCCAGCCTCAATGACACTGGCAGCCGGCACTACGAGCGGGAGCTTTTCCGCAACTGTCTCTGCCGTAAACGTGGCGCAAGCGGTGACAGTTTCGGCGACCTCAACAGGCGTTTCCACGTCAGCCGGCGTACAGTTGCAAGCGGCCTCAATCTCACTTGCTGTCAGCTCGTCCAGCCTGTCGTTCGGAAATGTCAACGTGAATACTGCATCGAGCCAGACACTCACTCTAACTTCGACCGGGACGTCAGCCGTGACGGTCACTGCGGCGAGCGTAGCGGGAACGGGATTCACGGTTTCGGGAACCAGCTTCCCATTGACCTTGAACCCAAATCAGACGGCGACGCTGACGGTCCAATTCGATCCAGGCACAGCAGGAGCGGCCACGGGGCAATTGACACTGACCAGCAACGCTGCGAGCGGTTCATCGACCCTGATCGGTTTAAGCGGCACGGGAGTGCCCGTATTGAGCGGGTTCAGCTGCAGCACAGGGTCGTTTAGCGGCGCGGGAACCGATGCTTGCACAGTGACGCTGAATGCAGCGTCGGCCGCCGGAGGATTCGCGGTCGGGCTGGCGAGCAACAACTCTGCAGTCACCGTGCCGGCCTCAGTAACTGTCGCCCCCGGGGCCACCACCGCAAACTTCACAGCGAACGTCACCGCGGTCAGCACGGCTCAAACTGTGACCCTGACGGCGAGCGCCAACAGCGTGGCTCAGACCTTCGGCATCCAGTTGAACGGCGGCGGACCCTCGCTGAGCGCGCTAAGCTGCACCACAGGATCGTTCAGCGGCGCGGGAACTGACAACTGTACAGTGACGATAAGCTCAGCGGCAGGCAGCGGCGGATTCACGGTCGGTCTGGCGAGCAACAACCCGGCAGTTTCGCTGCCCGCTTCAGTGACGGTGGCCAGCGGAGCTACCACAGCCAGCTTCACCGCGACGGTTTCTACCGTCAGCACAGCGGTAACGGTGACCCTGACTGCGAGCGCCAGCGGCATTGCGAAAACATTTGCGCTGCAACTGGGTGGCGGCACGGCGACTCTTGCCGTGAGCGCCGGGAGCATCGGATTTGGCAGCGTGAATGTTCAGACAGCCGTGACGCAGACCTTGACGCTTTCATCGACCGGAACCGCGGCTGTAACCGTCAGCGCAGGTGTGGTGACCGGAAGCGGGTTTACGATCTCCGGAGTCAGTTTTCCGTTGACCTTGAATCCGAATCAAACGGCAACCCTGACGGTGCAGTTCGATCCCACCAAGGCCGGAGCGGCTTCCGGCTCGTTGACGCTGACCAGCAACTCCTCCAGCGGAACATCGACGGTAGTGAGCCTGACCGGCAACGGCGTGCCGGTGCTGAGCGCGTTGAGCTGCGCGAGCGGGTCAATGACTGGAGCGGGCACCGATAGTTGCACGGTGACTTTGAACGCTGCTGCGGCCAGCGGCGGGTTCGCCGTCAGCCTGGCCAGCAATAACTCCGCGGTCACGATTCCGGCCAGCGTGACCGTCGCTTCCGGAGCAACGACGGGCAGCTTTACGGCGACAGTCAACGCCGTCAGCACGGCTCAGACGGCAACTTTGACCGCGAGCGCGGGCAGCGTAGCGCAGACTTTTTCCCTGCAACTTGGCGTGGGCGTGCCCACGCTGAGCATCAACGCCACGACCGTAGCGTTCGGAAATGTGAATCTCAATACACCCGCGACACAGTCAGTGACGCTGTCCTCGACCGGAACATCGGCAGTGACGATCACCGCGGCGACGGTGAGTGGAAGCGGCTTCTCGGTGTCTGGAGCCAGCTTCCCATTGACCTTGAACCCAAATCAGACAGCAACGCTCAACGTGCAGTTTGACCCGACCGTTGCCGGAGCCGTGACGGGAAACCTCACCATCACCAGCAACTCCTCGACGGGGTCTTCTGCGGTCGTCAGCCTAAGCGGAACCGGAGTGACGACTGCCTATGAGGTGATTTTGACTTGGGATGCGCCAACGAGCTCTCCTGACCCGGTGGCGGGATATAACGTTTATCGCGCACTGAGCGGCAGCTCTTCGTACACACAGTTGAATACAGCCGCCATGACCCAGACGACCTATACGGACACGAACGTTCAGAACGGCCAGACTTACGACTACATTGTCGAGAGCGTGGACGCTTCCGGAGTCCAGAGCGTGCCATCGAATACTGCTGTCATTCCGATTCCATAGCTGCCAAGCACGCTGATCGAAGTCAAAGAGGGCCAGATCCTCCGGAGTACGGCGGACTGGCCCTCGATTTTTTGGGCGACGGAAGTACGAATCATCTCAGTGTTTCGAGAGGGCCCATGCTGTGCGACGAGAAACAGCAGGAGTAGCTAAGCTCCACCCGGCACCGAGCAAAGTTATACAGAGCAAACTTATACAGCAACTTATACACAGTAGGGATAATTTACATGCTAGGCAGCCGCTCAGAGTGAGAACAATATCCAGCCCTGAACGGCTCGCAAGCGATAACACCGCTTGTATAAAGAAGATAGAAAAATCTGACATGAAGCGATTAGTTTGGCGCGGAAATTGCAACCATAAGTTACAAACTCATGTGGAGAAGCTGTGCCACTCATCCGCAATGCGGATAGATATCTGCTCTCATGATGGATATCTGCTCTTATTGCAGGCGAAGGTTTTCTGCAAGAAGGGATGACCGCGTCAACGAACGGGTCATGCCGATTAAGCCATATAACCGAAGTGTACGACGCATATTTGAAAGCTGCGGAGTTCGGAAACGGGAGCTTCGCAATGTCGTTCGCACAAATTAGAAAGTACCGCCCTTGACGATTGCGACCGGTAGGCAGGAAGTTTACTTACCCCGCTGAAAACCAGTCCTGAGCGAGTTCTTCAGGATTCAACTGCAAATCTAATGCCTCGGGGCACAAAGGCGTAGTTGCCCAAGGCAGAGCTTTGGTTCCGAAAGTCGGCGCCAAAAGAGCGCGCTGGTTGCTTCAACATGAGCATCCAGGCGCCAGCAGACCCATGGCTGCAAGCCATGGAACCACGCGATTCACAGAGGGCTCTACAAATGAAACATCTGCGCGATATTCTTATTTGCGCGCCGCTGAGGGATGGATTTTCAACGGCAAGGGCAGCTTGTGGCCGTTCTTCACGGCCGAATTGCGACGAGACGCACATGCGTGCTCGCATCGCACTGCAGCGCCGGGGCATCCCAGCTCTTCCATACCGCATTTTTATTTGGCTCTCGTGCTGCGTAGCGCTGGCATTCTGCGGTCGCGTCGGTAACGCGACGACAATAGCAGCAGGCGTCATCACCAGCCCGGCGCCGGGCAGCACGCTGACGTCGGCATCGACGACGTTCTCATGGTCTGCAGGCACCGGCGGAGCGACAGGATACTACCTCTGGGTTGGCACATCGGCGGGCACCGCCAATCTGGTCAACATTGGTCCTTTGAGCGGCACCAGCGTGACCGTGAATCTGCCCACCAACGGGACTAAGGTCTATGTGCAGCTCTACACAAACTTCAGTGGCGGAAGCCAACTGTCCAACAGCTATACCTACACCGAGTTCGCAAAGTCCGCAGCCGCGATCAGCAGCCCGACTAACGGCAGCACGCTAACTGGCGCGTCGACGACCTTCACGTGGACGGCCGGCGCCGGTGGAGCGACAGGCTACTACCTCTGGGTCGGCACATCGCCGGGCACCGCCAATCTGGTCAACATTGGTCCTTTGAGCGGCACCAGCGTGACCGTGAATCTGCCCACCAACGGGGCCACCGTTTACGTGCAGCTCTACACAAACTTCAGTGGCGGAAGCCTACTGTCCAACAGCTATACCTACACCGAGTTCGCAAAGTCCGCAGCCGCGATCAGCAGCCCGACCAACGGCAGCACGCTAACTGGCGCGTCGACGACCTTCACCTGGACGGCAGGTGCCGGCGGGGTGACAGGCTACTACCTCTGGGTCGGCACATCGCCGGGAACCGCCAATCTGGTCAACATCGGTCCTTTGAGCGGCACCAGCGCAACCGTGAATCTGCCCACCAACGGGGCCACCGTTTACGTGCAGCTCTACACAAACTTCAGTGCTGGAAACCAGCTGTCCAACAGCTATACCTATAGAGCGGCTTCCTCGTCGCCGACCTTGAGCGGGGTGAGCTGCACGAACGCATCAATGACTGCAGCCGGGACGGACAGTTGTGCCGTGACCCTTAGCGCAGCAGCGCCGAGCGGCGGGTATGCGGTCAGCCTGGCCAGCAACAACTCAGCCGTTACCGTCCCCGCCAGCGT
>Ga0265316_10001041_pt1 | contig 30049 bp, 26 predicted proteins | sample 4522metaG_FD_202092 | JGI IMG/M metagenome (GOLD analysis project Ga0265316, IMG submission 202092) | Rhizosphere microbial communities from Carex aquatilis grown in University of Washington, Seatle, WA, United States - 4-5-22 metaG | ecosystem: Host-associated > Plants > Roots > Rhizosphere >...
GCTGAAGCCGAGCCTCACCTTGGCTGGTGGACCGGACGCAACCGAAATCACGACCAGGCAAATTGAAATGGCGGGTCCGATCGTCAATGTCCTTCCGAGCGACTACCGACGAACCCAATAGGCCATCCCAGTTCTGAGGCAGGACGCATCCCACGCGAGCTTGCAGAACCCCAATGCAGCCGGCCTCTTCTTTGACTCTCTGTGACTTCGTGGTGAACCGAATTGCCTGAGTTCGTTAAAACATCATCGCCTGCAGCGCCCGGGTGTCGGGTTTGCCGCGGGCGGTTAACGGCAACGCTGCGATCACCAGCAATTTTTTCGGGATCTTCCACGCCGCGGTGTCGGCCAGCAGCGCGGCGCGCAGTTCGGCCACGGTCCGATCGGACGCAACGACGGCCCCCAGCACCGGATCGGCCCCAGCGCTCACGCCAGCCCAGGCGTCCCGCACACCCGGGAGCCGTCGGAGCCGCCCGGATACCTCGGCAAGATTCACCCGCCGGCCGGCAATCTTCACCGTCGTCCCGCGCCGCCCCAGCAAGGTCACGCTGCCGCGCGCATTCAGGGCCACGCGATCCGGCATGATCCACGCGCCCCGTGCGCCCTCCCGCCGACGATTGCCGTACGTCAGCACCGCGGCACTGCTCACTTGCAGCCGCGCTCCGCGGAGTCCGGTTAGTTTCACTCCGCGCATCGCCCGGCCGACTTCACCCGCGAGTCCGCCTGCTCCAGTCCGGTCGTAGGCAATGCCGCCGGTTTCGCTCGAACCATAGAAGCTGTGCAGGCGCCGGCCAAACCGTGCGGCAAACGCGCGCGCCACCTCCGGGGGCAGGGGCGCACCGGCAGAAGTCCCCAGCCGCAAACCCGGCAGCGCCAGATCCGACGCCGCGAGCGCCCGCCACATCGCGGGTACGCCCGGAAACACCGTCGGACGCCATCGCGCAAAGTCCGCCGCGATGGCGTGAGGCAGCGGTGCGCTCCCGCAGACCAGCGGCACGCCTTGCGCCAGCAAGGGCACCGTCAGGTTGCCGAGTCCGTAGGAATGCCCGAGCGGAATCAGCGCATAATTCAGGTCGCGCGGTCCGATGCCCATCGTCGAGGTCACCTGCCGTCCGTCGGCGAGCATTTGCGCGGCGGTGAACACGAGCGCGCGCGGTTGTCCGGTGGTGCCCGACGTCAGCTTGATGGCGCAGAGCGCCGGGTCGCGGTAGCGTTTGGCTCCGGCCAACGCCTGGAGCTTCGATCCATCCCACCAGAAGGCCGCGCGGAGCGACGCCGCGATCTGCCGTTGCGCCACCGGCGGCTCGGCCGCGTCGAGCGGTACCGCGACCGCCCCGGCCTTGAGCAGGCCCAAAAAGATTTCCAGCCAGCCGATGCCGTTGGCCGCGGCGAACACCACTGCGCGCCCTTTGAGTTGCGTCGGATTCGGCGCATGGGTCCTGAGCCAGGCCGAAGCACGCGTGTCGAGCCCGCGAAAGGTCACCGCCGCTCCGTCCACCGCCTGCACGACGGCCCGGTCGTCGCCGCGACGGCGCACCGTTTTTCCCCAGGCTTGAAGCAGGGCGTGGCTCATGGCTTTTTCCCCAGTGCGGCCAGGTGTTCGAATTCGATCATCAACAGCGCCGCGATCACCATCAAGGCCACGGTCGAACCCAGCGCACGCACCACGGGAATGCCGCTCAACGCCAGCACGCCGAACGATGCGGCGGTCGTCAGCGCCGACAGCCGCACCGACACCGGCGGCGGCTCGCCCCGGTAGGCCGAAGTGGCGGAGAAGATCGAGTAGTTGTGCGTCAGGCACACGCCGAGAAAAGCCCCGAGCAGATGAAAGAGGTTGAGCGGATGGCCGAGCCAGCCGAACCAGCCGAAGAGGCCCAGACAGGCGCCGCACGGAATAGCGAAGATCCGCGAGCCGTCGCGCCAGCCGTAGGAAAGAAAGACTCCGGCTCCGACAATTGCGAGGCCGGTCAGGCTCAGCCACAACGCGGATTGCCGGTAACGACTGAAAATCCGGTTGAGCGACTGAAGCTGGCTCGCGCTCACCGTGTGCGTCCCGGCGGGCGGCGCGATTTCCGGCGCCGCGCGGGCGAGGGTGACGAACCAGCTCAGCGGCCGGCCCGTATGCAGCAACAGCCCGAGCGGTCCGGTGAGTTTCTCCTGCAGCGCCTGGAGCGCCGCATCGAAATCGGTCTCCCTGGCTTCGGTGACATGACGGGCATAGGCCTCGAAGAACGGTGCGAAGGCTGCCTCATCGAAACCCGCAGCGGCCAATGCGGCGCGCAATTGCCCCGGAAATTCCGGGTGTTCCCGGCCAAATTGCACCGCCTGCGCGTGGGCCTCCACGGTTGGCACGATGGCGCCAAGTCCGATCGTCTGGGTGCGACCGCCGCCGGCCGTGCGTAACCAGGAATCGAGGTTCTCCAGCGCCGCGCGCGCCTCCGCCAAGCTGTTTCCGTAGGTCAAATAAACCGTCCGGTCGTCCTGCTGGCCGAAGAGTGCGGTGATCCGCGCGTCCTCCCGTTTGAGCTCGGGCGAAGGAATATCCAGTTCACGAATGTCGTCCTTCCATTTCAACAGCACCAGGCCCGGCAGCGCGACAAACCACGCCGCGACGAACAGACGGCGGAGTCCGCGGCGCGCTCCGGGCCGCAGGCCCGGTCCGCCGCGAAACACGCGGGCCTCGAGAAAAGGATTCCGGACGGTGGAAAAGTAGACGACGGCCGCCAGAAGTGCGCACACCAGACCGGCACCGACAAAGACGCCGAGCTGGCGGATGAAGGGCAGCTCGGAAAACAGCAGCAGGGTGAAACCGGCCACCGTGGTGAGGCAGCTCGCGAGCAGGGGCTTCGCCAGCCGCCGAACTTTTTCCCAGTAGTCCTCATCCGGCCGCGCCGGCGGCTGCATGAAGAGATAGAACCCATAGTCGATGGCCACGCCCGTCAGCAGCGAGCCGACGACAAACACCATGATGTGCAACCGGTCGAACACCAGGGTGGCGCACACCCAGGCGCCGAGCACCGACAACACCACGACCGGGATCAGGTGCAGGCCGCGGTGAACGCCCCGGATGAAGGTGAAGGCCACGGCCAGCACTGCCGCGAGCGAGAGCGCGTTGAGCCAGGTGACCTCGTGCTCGATCCGCGCCCGGCTGGCGGCGGCGAAGCGGTTTACTCCGGTATACGCGACCGCGAAGCCGGGATATTCTCCGCGCACGGTGGCGGCGGCGCGCGCGATGGCGGCAAACGCCGGGGCCTGTCCCGCCTCGCTGAGCGGCGAGGCGGCCAGCCGCGCCCACACGAGGGTGGGCGCGGTGGCGCTGGAGGCCGTGGGTTGCACCAGGGCCAGGCCGTCTTTCAACCGGTCCACGGCGCCGGGCATGAGCAGTAGCGGATCGGTCGGAATGATTTCCTGGAAGGCCAGGGCTTCGGGGGCGGCCAAAAACCGGCCGAGCGTTGAAGCCGTATCATGGGCCAGCCACGCGGAAAACCCGGTGGGCGCGCCGCCGGTGGCCGCATAGGCGGCAGCGCGTTCGCGTAACCAAAGCGGAAACAACAGGGTGAAACGCTGTTCGAACAGTTCGCGCCCGAGCGTGTCCCGGGCGTCGGTGTCGCCCATGACCACTACCTGGTCAAAGGCCGGCTCGCGCCCCAGTTCGGCGGCGAAGCGCGCCGCCGCTGCGGCCGGCGCGGGCTGGGCGTTCGCCGCGGTCAACTCGAAGAACATCGTGCGCGCCTCCGCCTCGCTGGCGAGCGAGCGGATCAGGGTGAGCTCCGGCGCCTGCTCATCGATGGGAATGAGGTCGAGGACATCGGTGGAGATCTTCCGCGCGTAATCGAGGTGGGCCAGCCACGTCCCGCCCAACAGCGCCGCGATCGCGAGGATGCTCCAGCCCAGAAGTTGACGACGGCGGAAGGTCATCGCGTGAAAACTGCGGGCTCGCGACGGGACCATGCTGCCGGAATTGACCGCGGATTGCCTGGCGCGGCAAAGACGCAACCAAAGCAACGGAGTTGAGACACAGAGCGCACAGAGATTTGGACCGAGGGCACAGAGGAACGTATCTGCCTCCGTGACCTCCTTTGAACTCCGCGCCCTCTGTGGCGAAAAACTGTGTTCGGAAAATAAGGTTCTGTGTTCATCCGCGCAATCCGGGGTAAATGGCTTGATTTTGCCTCAACGAAAATACCGTTTCAACTCCTCGGCCGTGAACGCCGCCGGCGGGCGCGGCGGCTCGATGACGATCTCGATAGCCTGCTTCGCAGTGCGGCGGATTTCGATGTGCCGGATCGTGGCGGCCTCTCCGGCCACGGTGATCTGGCCGACGCTGCGTCGCAATGCCGCCGTGCGCGATACGAGGGCGAGCTTCCACGCCGCGCCGTCGCGTTGGCCGTAAAGTTCGAAGTCCTTCGCCAGCGCCGCAAATTCGAAGCGCAGGACGTGCAGCAGGGCCTCATTCGCGGGCGCGGCGCGGGGATCGGCGGGCGGCGCCTTCTCCCCGGCGGCCGCGCGGATGAACACGCCCTGGGCGTCGAAGATGACAGTGCGCTCCTCGGGCGCGGTGTAATGCAGGCTCAGACCGCGGATGGCGGAGACGCGCACCTCGCCCTTTAATTCGACCGGTTCCTTCTTGAAGGGAAAGAAGCGGCGCTCGGCGAAATCCGCCGTCACGTCGGGGTTGTGGGCAAAGGCGTCGATCAAATCGCTCCACCCCGGCGCCGCGGGCGCGAGCCGGTGTTCCGGATTGACGAGCGGATCGGGTTCGGCGGCGCGTCCGGGCACGGCGCAGACGAGCAGCAGCGCGAGGGCGACACCGGCGGCCCGCCAGCGGTGCCGGTGGCGGAGAACGGCGGGCCAGCGCCAGAGCAGCAGTTCGGCGACGAGCCGCACGTGCATCCCCACGAGTGTGGCGTTGTCGCGCAGATAGTGGAAATGGGATACGCCGCCCTCGGCGCGCGAAAAATAACGTACCGGGGCCGCGAGGTTGTGCGGCGGCACTCCGGCCCAGCCCAGCCGCACGGCCGCCTCCGTATCGAAGTCGTAGCGCCGGCCGCCGCGGCGCGGTCCGAGCGCGGCGAGCAGCGCAGCGAGCGGATACACGCGAAAACCAAACAGCGGGTCGGCCACAGCGGTGCCCATCAGTTCGAAGTGCACGAGCCCAACGCTGAGTTTGCGCCCATAGAGCCGCTCGGTCGGGATGTTCGGGGGAAAGATCGGCCGGCCCAGGATCAGGGCGTCGGGCTGGCGCAGCGAGGCGGCCATGAATTCCGCGATGCTGCCGGCCGGGTGCTGCCCGTCCGCGTCCATCACCAATGCGTGGGTGAAGCCGCGCGTCAGCGCCGCCTGGGCGCCGGCGAGAACCGCCGCGCCCTTGCCCGAGTTGCGCGGCAGCACCAGCACGGTGAGCGCCGGTTCCACCCGGGCGAGTTCGAGCACGGGCTGCTCGCTGTGGTCCGTGCTGCCGTCGACCACGACCAGGACGGGCTGCCAGTGGCGCAAAACTTCCGTCACCACTTCACGGAGGCGAGGACCAGTGTTGTAGGTCGGCAACAGGACGAGGTGGGAGGAGGAGACGGTCATGGTCGATGGCAGCAACGGGGAGTTCAGGAAAGCGCGCCGGGCGCTGACGGGCAAGCTGCGCCGGTGGCCGGGGATGCGCGGAACCACGCCTCGATCGCAGCGGACAATTCGGCGGTGCTGGCCGCCGTGTCGGTGGGAATGAGCGGGCCGGCCGTAACCGCGACATGCGCCGGGAATCTCGGCAGGCGCCACCAGGCGCGCCCCTTGGTGAGGACATCGGAATCGGTGGTGATGCGTACGAGCTGGATCGGCGCGCGGGCACGCCGGGCGATGAGGACGAAGCCGGGCTTGAAAGGGAGCAGTGTCTGGCTGGGCGGCGTGCGCGTGCCCTCGGGAAAGACGATCAGCGTGTGGCCCCCGGCGACTTTGGCCGCCGCTCTCCGCACGAGTTCATGTCCACCGTCGCTGCCGAGGTAGCCCGCGCGGCGGGCGGCGGCGCCCAGCACGGGATTGCGGCGGATGGCGGGCTTGAAGATGCACACCGCCTCGGGCCATCGCGCCAGCAGACAGGTGATGTCGATCAGCGCCGGATGGTTGGCGGCGAGCACCAACCCGCCCGGCGACCGGCGCGCGAGTCCGTCATAGCGCACATGCACCAACCGGGCGAAGGCACACCACCAGTGGAAGAGCGCCAAGTGTCGGTGGATCAGCCGCTGGAAAAAACGCTCCGTCTCTTCCGTTGCCGGCAGCCAGCCGGTCAGCAGGCTGAGCAGGTTCAATTCCAGTCCGAACGCCGCAAAGAGCAGCAGCGTGACGTAGTAGGCCGGGAGATAGTACGCGGAGCGGAGGGACATGGAGAAGAGCGTGGCTCGCTGCTTAGCGAACGGCGGCGGGCGCCTCCGGATTCAGGGGTAGAAAATTGAACCAGAGGAACGGATGCTGGCGGACCAGGGTTTCCAATTGCGTGAGCACGGCCTGAAAGTGTTGCCGCGCCGCGGAGGTGTTGGCCTCGCGACTGCCGGCCGGATCGGGCGTGAACACCGGCGAGGCGAAGACCTGCAACTCAAGCTCCGAGCCGCCCGGCACCGCCGTGCAAAAAACCACCGGCCGGTCGAACAGGATGGCCAGGTGATAAATGGTAAATGGAAACAGGCGTTGTGTGCCGAGGAAGTGGAAAGGCTCGGTTTTCGCACTGAACTCCAGCCGGTCGCACTTCAGGGCGAGCGATTCGCCGGCCTCGATCGCCGCCTTCAAATCGAACAGCAGGCTCGCGGGGTCGTTGATCCAGAGAAACGAGACCTGCCGGGCAAACCGCTCGCCGAGCAGGCGCGTGTCGGTGGAATTGCCGACGCGCAACCGGATGATGGTGACGTGCCGGCCACGCTCGCTCAACAGATAGCCGAGCAGGTCGGAGGCGCCGAAATGAAACGTGCCGAAGAGTGCGGGCCGGTCGGAGCGCACCAGGGTCTCGAACGTCGCGGCATTCTCCGGCGCCAGCGTGCAGCGCACCGCGGCGCCGCGGCCCGCGCGGAGCATGAGCATGAGGGAATCCGCGAGGGCAAAAAAATGCCGCCACACCTCGATGAGCCGGGCGGGACGGCCGAGGACGACCGCGAGGTAGGCGCGGGAATGCGCGCGCTGCCCCGGCATAAAAGCGAGGGCGACCCAAGTGCCCGCCATCAACATCGGCCGGAAAAACCAGCGCGGCCACCACCGTTCCGCCCACAGCAGGAAACCAAAGCCCCAGCTTGGGCCGGGATTGCGCTGATGAGTGGACGACGCGTTCATGACCAGACGAGCGCCCAGGCGCCGCCGGCGCCGCCCCAGTGCAGCGGGCGGCGGTCGGTCAGGGCGAGGGCGAAATCCTCAAGCGAAGGGCAAGGGTCGTCGGTGGTGGCGCGGGCATCCGGCCCATGCTCGGACGCGGCCGCGGGCGGGAGGTCCGTGCCACCGGGCCCGGGCGTGAAGACGACGCGACCTGCCGCGCCGGCCGGTTCGCGGGTCAGGATGGCGGCGAAGGCAAACGACCGGGCTGAGGCCATGTGGTACTCCAGCATCCAGGTGCCCCGTTCCTCGCCGCCGACCAGGGCCACGTGCGGGGCCGGTTCGAGCAACGTGGTCAACAAGGCCTGCTCCACCAGGCGCGCCCGTCCGGCGAGGGGCCAGAGCCGGGCGATGGGCTGCTGCCGGCCGACCAGCACCTGCTGCACTCCGCCGGGATGGATCGAAGTCTGGAACAACAACGGGCTCGCCGCTGGAAAACTCCGCAGGAAATCCTCCAACGCGCGCGTCTCGGCAAAGGTCGACGCATAGACCAGCGCGTCCTCCGGCCCGAGCGGGGCGCCCTCGAGGGTCGAACCGAGGAGCAGGCCGAGGTGCGTCATCCGCCGCAGCGCGGTGCGCGGGAATTTGTCGGCCAGCCGTACGCGCGCTCCGGCCGCGGTTTCGTCCGGGGCGGGCAGTTCGACGCGCACCTGATGGAGAAAACGTTCAGTCATGGGTGAGCAGCATCGCAGCATGGGCGCCGCCGAACGCATTGCTGGTGAGAATGGCGCCGTCGAATCCCGCGCTGGCGAAGGGCGCAAGCGCCACGGTGTCGGTAAAACTTGGAGACGCGCCGCCGACTGTGCCGGGAATGTTTTTCCCCGATCCCGCGCCGCGCAGCGCGGCCAGCGCGACGGCGAGTTCGACGAGACCGCAACTGCCGAGCGTATGGCCGAGGCTGCCTTTCCAGGACACCAGCGGGGCGCCGGGAAACTGCCGCGCCAGGACTTCCGCCTCGAGGCGTCCGGCCTCCAGTGTGCCCGTGCCATGGCCCTTGATCCACACGCGCCGGCCGCCCGTCGTCGCGGCGATGGCCGCGGCGCAGGCGGCGAAACCGGCGCCGTCCGGCTGGTTGCCCGTGAAATGGAACATCTCGTTGTACAGGGCGTGGGCCGCGAGCCGGAAGGGGGTGGCCGCGCGCGTCAGCACCGCGAACGCCGCCCCGTCGCCGAGGCCAATCGAGCCCGTCTCGCCCACGGCGTAGGGGGCGGGCATGGCGCCATTGAGGATTTTCAGACTGTGAAACCCGCCGGCGACGAAGGGGCTGACGAAATCGAAGGAGAACACCAGCACGCGGTCCGCCCAGCCGGCGTGCAGCAAGCGGGCGGCCTGCGCCAGCCCGAGGTGTGCGGTGACACAGGCATGCGAGAAGACCTGGACATGCTCACCCCAGCCAAATTCGCACCGCAACAGATCGACGGTCGCGTAGGGTGTGCCGTGGGCGAGATGGCGCATGTCATGGTCGCGGGTGAAGGCGTAAAGGCTGCCGACGCCGAAATTGCTGCTCGTGACAATGACGGGGGCGCGGGCCGAGCCCCACGCCGCCGGCGGTATTCCGGCGGCCAGCCGTCGCAGGCTGGGCAGCCACCGTGGCGGCAGGGTCTCGTCCATCGGTCCGGTCAGCGCGAGCGGCACGCGGTCGCCGCCATCGCGGCCGAGCACCGGCGTGAACTCGAGGGCCCGCCGGCCCGCGAGCAAGGCGGCGGCGGTCGCCGCGGCGTCACCGAACGGCGTGAGGCAGTCGCAAGCTTCGATCGCAGCGGGGAGTTGGTCGGCCGGAGCGTTCATGCGGACGGGCCGCTCACGAGCGGGCCGAATGCGAACGGAGGTAGGCCGCGAGGGTGTTGACGCTGCCGAGCGCTTGGCGCGATTCCTCGCTGCTGCCGATTTTCACGCCAAACTCCTTCTCGATCATCAGCACGAGTTCCAGCGCGTCGATCGAGTCGAGGCCGAAACGCGGCGAGCCGATGAGCGGCTCATCGTCGGGGATGTCCTCGGGACGGACGCCGTCGAGTTTGAGCGTGGCGACAATCAGTGTTTTGAGACGGAGCGTGAGGGGGTCGGACATGGGAGAATCAGGCCGGGCGGCGCAGGACATGGCAGACATTGCTGCCGCCAAAGCCGCTGCTGTTGTTGAGCACGAGACGCGGGGCCTCGTCGAGCGAAGTGCGGGGCAGGTCGAGCCCGGCGCACACGGGATCGGGCTCTTCGAGATGCGCGGCGCCGGGAATGAAGCCATCGGCAATTGCCAGGGCGCAGAAGGCGGCCTCCATGGCCCCGGCCAGCGAGAGACCGTGGCCGGTGAGCGCCTTGGTGCTGCTGATGCGCGGCGTGGCGTTTTGGCGGGTGAAAACGGCATGCAGGGCGAGCGCCTCGGAGCGATCGCCGGCGGGAGTGGAGGTGGCGTGGGCGTTCACATAGCCGATGTCGGCCGCGTTCACGTGCGCATCGGCCAGCGTCCGCCGCATGGCCTCGCTCAAGCCGGCGCCCTCGGGATGGGAGACCGCCACACTATGGCCGTCTCCCGCCTGCCCCCAACCAATCAACTCGGCGTAGATGCGTGCCCCGCGACGGCGGGCCAGCGCCGCGTCCTCGACAATGAGTGCGACGGCCCCGCCGGTGCCGACAAAGCCGTCGCGCCGCCGGTCGAAGGGCCGCGAGGCCGTGGCGGGGTCCGGGTGGTTGGACAGGGCGCGCAGGCTGGCGAACGAAACGATGCTCTCGGCGGTCATGTCCTCCGCGCCGACCACCAGCATCCGCTGCTGCCGGCCGAGGCGGATTTCATCCATGGCGTATCCGAGCGCATGGCTCGAAGACGTACAGGCGGAGACAAAACCGCAGACCGCGCCGGTGATTTTGTAGTGCGCTGCCAGGTTGAAATTCAAGGTGCCGGCGATGGAGGAAACAATGCCCATCGGGTTGCCGCGCTCGCCACGCGTGGCATGCATCTGGTCGAGAAAATGGCCCAGGAGAAAGGGCGACCCGGCCGAGGCGCAAAAGAGCCCGGTGTCGCCGTTGGTGAGGGCGGCGGGTTCGAGCCCCGCATCCGCAACGGCCTGTTGCAGGGCGCAGAGCGCATAGACGCCGTGCGGCGCGAGGCCGCGCAGGAGCTCGCGGTCGACGGAAAAATGGTCGGGCCAGCGCCAGTCGCGCCAGTTGGGGGTCGGGAAGGCAAACCCCTTGACCGTACCGGCGACCTTGACGGGCAGATTGGAGTTGCCGAGGAATTCCACCGGCTCAAAACCGTGCCGCAATTCACGCAGGCTGCGGAGAACGGCGGCGCGGTCGAGACCTATGCTGGTGATGAAGCCGAGACCGGTGATGACGGGCAGTGGTGGCATGCCGGGCTGGTCTGCGTTCAGCGCGTCGCCCGCCCTGACACCTTGCGAAGGATGAAACCACGCAGGTCGTCGAGCGTGCGTACCTGGACAATTTCCTCGTTCGTGATGCCGATGCCGAACAAATCCTCGACGAAGAAAACCACCTCGGTGATCGCCAGGGAATCGAAGCCGAGATCATCGATCAGCCGGGTACTTCCGGGCAGTTTGGCCAGCGGGGCGGCGGAGCGGCGGGGAATAAAATCCTCCAGGATCGCGAATATCACCGGGTCGAGCCCGGCCGGATCGGCCCCGGTTTGGAACCGGTGGAAGGCGGTCCGGGCCTCGGCGGGCAGGTGTTTGATCCGGTCCTCCTGGCCGGTGGCGGGAAGAGTCTTGGCCGCGGAGGGTGGGGGGGAGAACTCCATGATTCAGGTGGGCGGTTGAGGGGGAGAAAAGGCCAGGTCAGTCTCGCCCGGTGGCCGGTCCGGCCTTCACCGCCGTGTATTCGCTGAACAGGCCGAGGGAAGTGTCGCGTTTCACTGCAGTGAGGCCAACTGAGCGCAAGGCCTCGAGCACGCAGTCCGGCGGCACGCAGGCGTTCATCGTTTCCCAAAAGTAGTGCATCATGTCGCGCGCATCGGTGCTGCGGGTGAAAAGCCGGGTGAAGAACGGATAGATGCGCCCGAAGTAGAGCCGGAAGAACCATCCGCGGAGGCGGCCGGCGGGCTTGGTGATTTCAAGGATCAGCAGTTTGCCTCCGGGCTTCAGGACGCGGCGATATTCGCGGAAAGTCTCCTCCAGGCTCGTGACATGTCGCAGGGCGTAGCCCATGGTAAGAAAATCGAAGGAATCGTCCGCCAGGGGCATGCTTTCAGCCCGGCCCAGCACGAAGTGCGCCGCCAGTTTGGACCGGGCGATGGCCAGCATGCCTTCGCTGGGATCAAGGCAGGTGATGTTTTCCGCCGCGCCCAGGATTTTTGCCGCCTCCACCGCGACCAATCCGGTGCCGCAGGCCACATCGAGCAAATGATCCGCCGGGCGCAGGCCGTGCTTCTTCAGCGCCCGCCGGCGGTAGGCCGCCCCGCTGTGGAGGAAGCCCCAGTCCACGACGGCGTCGTAATGCTTCGCTCCCTTGTCGAACAGCCGGTTGACAAATTCTGGCTTTGCCTCGGGCGTGGCGTAATGGTCGGCCAGCGTGGGATGAGGAAGCATGTTAAAAAAGTGGCTGAATCACGGTCAAAGGCCAGTCGAAAGCCGGGAAAGCAGCCTGTCGGACTTCGCAACTGGAGTTCCGTCGTAAGAAGATATTTTGGGGTGCGGCGCGACGGGCCGTTCCCGACACGCTGCTAGAACGGATAACCGATCGAAATCTGCCAGGTTCCCCGGGGATCGCCGGGCCGCGGATTGAGGTTGTGACCGTATTCCACCCGGATCGGGCCGATCAATGTCTGATAGCGCACGCCCAGACCGGCGGTATAGAGCCGCTCGGAGAACGGATAATCCTTCAACTGTGCCGCCGTGCCGAGCGCGTCCACGAATGCCACCGCCGACCAGTTCGGCGTCAGCGCCTGTTCGAGCTCGAAATTGATCAGCACGTAACTCTTGGCGCCGACGAAGAGACCGTCGGCCCCGCGCGGCGCGGCCTCGCCATTCTGGTAGCCGCGGATGCTGTTGTCGCCGCCGGGGAAAAATCGCTTGTTCACCGGCAGGGTCCCGTCGGTGGTGCCCAAGGTTGTGATCACGCCGTGGGTCACGCCGATGTGCACCCAGTGACCTTCGCCCCAGGGCGTGTGGTAGGCCGCGCCCAGTTCAAGCCGCTGGTACTCCGCCGTCCCTCCCAGGCTCCGGGCAGCCAGCTCGATCTGCGTGAACCAGCGGTAGCCGCGGCGCGGACGCAACGGATTGTCGCGATGATCGCCGGTGAGCCCGAAATCGATGCTGGCGACGTCCATTTGCTCCGGGTCGGTCGCCTGGGTTGCCAATTCGTTCTTGTTGTTGCGCAGCACCTGAAACGTGTAGCCGGCCGTTCCTTCCGCCCGCAGCCACGGGATCGGCCGCTTCAGCGTGACGCTCGCGCCATACTCCTGCCGCTGAAAAGCGACCTCCTGTCGCTGCAGCGCGAAAAGCCTCGCCGCACCGTCGATCGATTCGCCGAAAAGCTCAGGCACCGAATAGGTGTAGTCGCCGCTGGTGCTCTTCATCGATTGCACGAGCAGGATCCGGCTCTGATGCGCCAGCCCCCAAAGGTTGACGTGGCGAAACTCGACGCCGCCGCGCACCTGTTCGTAGCTGCCGTAGCCGAACAGCAGGCTGGCCTCGTAATGCTGGCTTTCCTTGAGCGTGAACACGGGATCCCGCACCGCCCCGTCCGCCGGTTCGTAGCGGAGATCGACCTGGTCGAACACCCCGAGCCGCGAGAGCCGGAACCGCGCGTTCGCCAGCGCCAGGGGATCGAGTGGATCGTCCGCTTGCACCTGCGCGCTGTGCCGCAGCACCGATTCGCGCGTGATGACATTGCCCTCGAAGCGTACCTGCCCGATCTTCACCTGCGCGCCCGGCCGGATTTGCGCGGTGACGGTCACAGACTTCTGCCCGCCCTGCACCGCCCCTGGCTCGGCCATGATGCGCACGCTGACATCGGGGAACCCCTTTTGATAGTAAGCCCGCCGAATCGCCTCCTTCAATTTCTCCCGCAAGGCTGCCGACCACGCCTGGCCGATCCACTCCGTCGTGGTCGGCAACGTCACCGGGGCAGCCTCCGCGCCCTCGAAGCGCACCACGGCCACCTGCCAGCGCGCGCCCTCGGTCACCGCGACATGCAATGCCACCGCACCGGTTCGCTCGTCGATTTTCGCCGCGTCCGCGTGCACGACGGCGTCGGCATAGCCGCGGCGTTGCAGTTCGCCAAGCAGCGCGCCCGTGGCGCTCGCGACGTGCGCCGGCGAGTACGCGTTGGTCTTCGCCAGGACAAACAGCATCGATTCCATGCGGAAAAATGCCCGCGCCGTTTTCAGCGGCAGCACCGTGAGGCCGGTGATCGCCACCGCGTCGACGTGCCAGCGCGGGCCCGGCTTCACCCGAAACACCACCGTGCGCGCCGCGAGCGGTCGAGGCACCGCGGACTCCAGGCGCGCATCAAACGTCAACCGCTGCACCACTCCATCGGCGAGCGTCATTTCGATCTCCACCACAGGTTTCTGGTAACCTTCCTCCCCGAGGGCGGAAACGAGCATCACCGCGGCGTCCTCGATGGCATTGGCATCGAGGGTCGCACCGCGTTGCGCGCCGAGGAGCAGGATGAGCGAATGCCGAAGTTCGATGTCGCGCCACCACCCGACGCCGGAAACCTTGAGCGTGGCCGGTTCCGCCGTGGGGGGCGATGGCGGTGACACGTCGGGCGCGCCCCGAAACCCCACCGCGACCGCGAGCGCGAGGCCCGAAAGGAGAACGATCTGCCGCCGGCGTTGCCTATTTGGGTGCATCGCGTGGCGCCTCCGGTACGAGTTTGCCCGGGTAAAGCCGCCACTTCAACCCGGCGTTGTAGTCGTCGAATTCGTCGTATTCCCCCACCAGCTTCCAGCGGTCAGCCAGTTTGTATTCGACATCGTAGGTTTCGCGGCCCTGTTGGGAAATCGACTCGCCGGAGGTGATGGTGAGGCGATCGGCGCTGGTCGCATCGCCCCCGAGGCTGCCGAGCAGACTCTGGCCGAGGTAGGTGCCGAAGCGCGCAAACCGCTGCGTGCTGGAATAGGCGATTCCGTTGGCCGGCGCTGCGCCGGTCATCACCATCATCAGCAGCTGGTCCGAATCGAGCGCGGGGCTCGAGGTAAACACGATGCTCGGCGTCTCGGCCGTGCCCGTGATCTCCATGGCCAGCTCGTAGCCATTGCGGCGTCCCGTCGCGCGCAGGAACAGCGTCAGCTCGTGAGGGTTTTCCTCCGTGATCCGGACCGCGCCCTGTTTCACGGTGAAACTCGCGAACGGCATCAGCACCTGCCCCTCGTCGATCACCACCTCGCCGATCGCGCGCGGCTCTCCGAGGGTGCCTCCGAGCCGAAACCGCGCGGATGCGACACCGGTGAACACCGGCGTGCGCAGTCGCAGGAATCGCGCACCGCTCACATCCACGCCGAGCGTCCAGGCATCGAATGGCGGCGTACCCACCGCAAAATAGGGCGGCTGGAGCGCGGCGCCCTTCGGGCCGCCCGGCAGGAAGGCGCGCACGTCGGAGAGAAACAGGCTGTCGCGCAGCCGCACCGATCCGCTGATGGCGGTTGGTCCGGCCTCCGGCGTGTGCAGTTTCAAATCCAGATCGCCGCGCACAAGCAGTCCGGTTTGGCGGATGAAAGGCAGGTTTTCCCCGCGCAAGGCCACGTCATAACGCGGCGCCGTGCCCGCCGGAACTTGAATCGTGCCGCTCAGCGTGACGGGCTGGCCGCCTGCCTTCGCCGTCACGCTGCGCAATTCGACCGAGCGCCCCGCCATGCGCAGGTCGGCGTCGATTTCCTGCAGCACACCGAGCGGACCCAGCGGACGCGAGGCCGCGTCGCGCAAATGCAGAAACCCCTCCATCGCGCCATTGCCGCGATAATTCAGATCGACCTGCAACCGGCCCTTCGGCGCGAGATAGGGCGGCAGGAAACGCGCAAACGCCGCCACGTCTGCATCCGGCACCTCGAGATGCAGCTCGGAACTGCGCTGCGCGAATGCGAGCGGATCCTGGCTCAATTCGTTCCAGCCACTTTTCGCCACCAGCAGCCGGCCCTGGGCTCGCACGACCTGGCCTTCGACGCTGACGGCAAACGTGTCGAGTTTCAGTCCGCTGCGATCGCCCGACAACTCGATGTCGAGCGACTCCATCGCCGGCAGGGGCTGCTTGAATCGCTGCGGATCCATCGCGATCCGCCCTGCGCGTACGCGCATTTCGCCCAGCGGCTGGGCCCAGGTGCCGGTCACGTGCGCCGTCGCCTGCGGCTCCTTGAGCTCGATCCCGGTCAGCTCCGCGAGCTTTTCCCAAAACGCTCCGTTCGATGCCGTGGCCGCCTCGATGACGAGCGCGCCATCCGGGGCAATCCGCATCGGCGGAACCGCCTCCGGGAAGAATCTGATGGGCACGCGCCCCGTCGCCGTAAAGATCGGCGTCGTTCCCTCGGTCGCCCGCAAGGCTTCCACTCGTAACCCCTCCTGGTCGCCCTTTGCCGCCACCGCCACGGTCGCCGTGCGGCCGCCGCCCAGATCGATCGCCACCTCGCCGGTCACGGAAAATGTCATCGGTCCGCGGTCCCAAGACCCGGCGATCGCGAGCGAATTGATCTGCCAGGCCGGGCCCGGCAGAGGTGCGAGCTCCGTGAACCACGCCGACAAAAGCCGGTGCATCGTAATCTCAATACGCCCGGACGCGCCCCACGCAACCGCCGCGCTCGCGTCTCCCTCGCCCGCCAGCTGCAGCGCGTCAACCTGCCACGCGGGGCTCCACCGGACCGTTGCTGGTGCCGTCAGCTTCAAGTGCGTCGTGTTTCCCCCCGCCAACGTCAGCCCGCTTAAGCGCACCTCCGTGCGGGACGCCGCGCCGGCCGCGGAAATTCGGGTCGTACCCGCCGTCGCCTCCGCGGTGAATTCCTCGATGCTTTCACCGCGTCCGCGCCACGTGACAGCCAGCGCGAACGGATTCAGCCCGCGTATCTTCACTCCTTCGGCTTGCGCGTTGCCCGTGTGCGTCAGGCTCGCGAACGGGCCGCTGGCCTGCCCTTTGATCGTAATCGTGTCGAAGTCCGGCTGCGCCGGCAGCCAGCGCGCCAGTGTCGCGCGGCGGACCTGGCCGGCGATCGTGGCGTCAAATACCTCCCGGGCGCGAAAATCCCAGCCGCCGCGCCCTGCGATCTTTTCGCCTGCGGCCATCGTGATCTCGCCGGCGGTGATCTCCACGCGCGGCCAGTCGAAACGGCCCTTCACGCTCGCCGCGCTCAGCGTCATCCCTCCGACCATCACGTCCCGCGCCGTGAGGTTGAAATCTACTACGGGCGACGGTGCGACCCCCGCCACGAGTCCGGCCTCGCCGCTCACCGTGCCCTTCGCGGCGAACCAAGGTAGTTGGGCGAGATCGGCCTGCACGGTGAAGCGCGCGCCACTTTGCCGGAATTTCCCCTGGCGATCCACCGTGACCGGCTCACTCAACTGCGCGGTGATTCCTGGGAGGGTGGCCTGCAACGCCTCGATGGTGAAACTCTGCGCATCGCCGTGCCCGCGCAGCGTCGCTTCCAGCGGCGGCGCCGGTTTTCCGGCCACCGGTTCGCCCTTGACCGCCGCGTCGGCGTCGAAATGTCCGTCCCGCCACGCGATCTTTCCATGGCCGCGCACCGTCGCATAGAGTTCGCCGAGCTTTAGTCGCGTGCCGGGCACCTGCCACGCGTCGGTCTGCAAGGTCGCCTCCGCCGGCAGCCAGCCATGCGGGCCGAATTGGGCACTCAGCACCGCGCCTTGCTCCCACCATGTGACCTCGCCGGTGACGTCGGCGCCGCGGCTTTCCAGATTGGCCGTGCCGTTCGCATCGAGTGTGCGCACCGTGAGCCGCAGTCGATCCGTGCCGGCGGGAAAGGCGAGCGTCGCCGCCGCCTGCAACGGCCCGTACACCAGATTTTCCACGCTCAATGCGCTTCCGTTCCACGTCGCCGAAGTCAGGGTGAGCCCGCCGTCCGGCCAGCGCACCGCGCCTGCTCCGACCTGCGCCCGCGGCAGCCAACGAGCGAGCCCCGCAGCGACGCGCAACAATGTTGCGCGCAGCGGAATCCAGCCGCGCGCGGTCGACGTCGACGGCGCGACGGCGCTGCCGTTTCGGGGTTCCACGTTTACCGTCCAGCGTTCCGCGAGAATCTCGCCCGGCCGCCCGATCATGCGCCGCCAGAGCCAGACGAACGGCGTGTCCGCCTCGACGCGCGACACCGTCACCCGCACGCCCGGCTGGCGCACCTCAACCTCGCGCAACGCAAAACGCGTGTAGCCGATCCGTTCGTAGGCGCCGAAAGTCGCGCCCCTCGCGCCCCCCGCCCGCCTGAGCACGGGTCCCAGCCACCAGGGCAGCACCGCGAGTGCTGCGACAAAAACGGCAACGAGACAGGCGGCAACAAGCAGAAGGCGGCGGGACGTCGGGTGGAAATACCACCCCCGCCGCTGCCGGCCGACCGTGTTTTCATTGGAGTTTTGTGACACCACGAGCTTGGCGCGGCGGCATGGCCTGCCGAATTACTTCACCACCGGCAGATGGATTTCTCCGGAGTTATTGATGACCCCGAATCCGTGCAGCAGCCACCGGATGACGGCGATCACGACAACGAGGTTGAGGATGGTTTTGATCGTCCCCTGCATTGGGATGAAGGAATTGATCAGCCAGAGGACCACGCCAACGACGATCAAAGTAAGGACTACGCCAAGGAGAGGCATGGCCAAGGGTAACCGGAAATGCCGTGTCGTGGTATGGGGATAAACCCTATTCGGCCCGGCGGACGAAGTGAGCGGGTAACACCCCATGATTCAATGCCGCCGATTCAGCTATAGTATTGGCATAAGCCACAGAATCTCCTTCCCCGAAGGGAGGGGACGCACGCGGAAATCCTTCCGACTAATTCAACCATCAAATGAAAACGAATCGCTTCACCAACCTTGTCATCGCGGCTCTCGGTTTGGCCGCATTTCCCACTGCTGGTTGCGCCGAAAAGGGAAAGTCGGCCGAAACCTCGCTGCCACCCGCCAAGGATGAGGCGACCGCCTCGGCAACGGCAGCCCAGCCCGGGCCCGCCGCCAACGTTCCCGTCGCGGTCCCGGCCAGTCCCGACGTCGCCTCCGCCAGATGGAGCGACATCAAGGACTGCACCTATGAAAACCGGGACCAGTTTTTCGCCGGCCTCACGCGGCTGGAGGCCAGGGTGGGTGACCAGATCCGTGGGCTGATCGCGAAACGCGCCACCATGGACGGAAAGACCAATACCGAGGACTGGGATTTTGCGATGAAAGAGATGGGGAACGCCCGGACCTACCTGAAATCCATGGGGGAAGAATTGCACAAGGCTTCTCCCGAAACGTGGGCCCAGCAGAAGGACAAAGTCGGCGAGGCTTGGACGCGAGCCCAGGAAGCCTACGGCAAGGTCAAGTCCAGCACGACCAGTTGATTTCAGATGCGGGGAGACAGCGAAACCGGTTTGGCTTTTAGCCCGCTTGTCCAACGGATTGCTGCCGACACGGCGGTCGATGATCCGCGAATGATCGCAGCAACGGTTGAGACGGTATTACTATCTTCGACGATGCTCGCGGGCCGCGAAGAATTGATGGCCACAAAAAACACGAAAGATCCCGAGTAAATGCTGTACCCTGCGTCGCGCCTATAGGCGCGCGGACGGTTGCGGCCGAAGCCCCAACCCTTTTTGCGATCTTTGTGGCCAATCGGATCGGCCATTGGTTGCGGCTCTGCCGCGCTAGGAAATAAGCGGGCTAAGGCGTGCGGTTCCTTCGGGCCCACGCCGGCCAGCGCTTACTCCGTCTCGGGATCCGGGTTCTTGCGCCAGTCCACGGCCCCAAAGCGGCTGCCGCCGAGCAGCGTGTAGACGAGGCTGAACGTCCCTTCCGATTGGTTTCGGTCGGGGAAGTGGCCGTACCGACCGCGGCGATGCGACTCGACATATTCGAGCCCCACCGCCTGATACTTGAACACCCGGAAAGTCAGGCCGACATTGCCGCGAAAAATTTGCTCCGATCCGGTGCGGTCGTCGGAGCCGGTTCCACTGACGTAATAGTCCCGCGCCGTGAAATCGAGCATGGTCCGGTGGCCGAAAATGAAGCGGAGCGCGAGTAATCCCTGGGGCGTTACACCATAGTGATAGTCGCGTAGACTGTCGGGCTGCGGCGGGGTGGTACCGACGGCGCCGAAGCCGACGCCGGCCAGGGCCGAGCCCTGCATGGCCACATGGCGTGAGAGCCACCACTGGGCGGTCGTGCCGGTCGATAGGGCGGTGGAGGAGACGCGAAAAATCGGGGGCGCGATGTAATCGTAGCTGCCGTAGAGCCCCCAGATGCCCCGGTAGTTTTCCCCGATCTCGTAGTCCGTCCCGTAAAGCAGACCGCGAACCATGATATCCTGGACAAAGTTATGCCCGTGCGCGCTGGTCTGGCCGGCGAATTCGAACGAGAAGTAATCGAAGGGTCGGTCGTAGGTATAACCCGTTTTGCCCGGGAGTCCGTAGGTGAAGGTAAAATCCAGCGTTGCCTCGCTTTGCTGCCGGTCGGTGTAGGATGACCCTTCGTTGAGCAGGAGGTTGTTCGTCTTGAAGACATCCGTGCTGACGCCCCAGCGCAGGCGCATGAAAACCGCCGGATCATGGCTCGGGAACACCGCCTTGAAGCGGGCGCCAAACACGAGGCGGTTGAAGCCGGTCGGTGGAAAGATCGCCGCAGCCCCCAGTTCGCGCCAGAAGCCCGGATGATCGCCGCCGCCCTCCAGCAAGTAGCTGGACATCCGAAACAGTGATTCGCCCAGCAGGGCCCCGGCCGTGCCGGTCGTGAGCTGGTCATTGATCGAGGGCAGGTCGGTTTCTCCGGCCATTTTCCAGATGAAACTGCCGGTATTGCTATAAATCAGCGACTGCCAGAAGGAGACGCCGGTTGACCGCGCGAATCCGAACATCATCGCACCCTGGTAGGGATGGGCGAATTGATTCATGTCGAAGGGATCCGTATCCCAAACCCAGTGCTGTTCGTGCAGGTGTTCCCACGTGCTGCGCGCCGTAGAATCGTAGACGTCGTGCGGAATGGTAATCCGATCGACCACGCTGAGCGCAGCGAGAAACCCTGGCACTTCGAAGGCGGGAACCACGTAGCTTTTCCCCTCGCCGGTGTTCCAATTCAGGGCGTTGTCGTGTTTGGCCGAAGGCGCCACGGCTGGGATCGAGTCGGACGGAGCTGTTGTTTGGGCCTGGGCGCTCGCCCCCAAGACGAAAAGCAAAAGGGCCGCGGCCATGCGGCGAGGCGAAGTGAGGATCGGCCGAAGCCGGGTGAACAAAGTGGCGGGAAAGCGCAGCATGCTGTTTAGGTCGGCTTCGCCCGGAGCATAAGGATCGCGCAGAAGCGTCACAATGGGGTGTTCGACCCAACGGAATTGAGCGCTCCATCATCTCATCCCGGTTTCGCTCCAGGGGTTTCTGTGTCATGGTGTCAGATGGACTCATTGTGGACCGGCGCGCGCTCCGGGCTCCTTCTCCTGACGGTGCTGATTGCCTTGCGGAGCGCTGGATCAGGTGCGGAACCGATCGCCCGGGCGCCGTCGGATTCAATCGCAGTGTCCGACCGGCGACCCGACAACGCGTTCTCCATGGATACGCTCCGGCTGTTTGCCGACGACACCGTGCACGTGTTCAGCGCGCCGGCCCGCTGGGACGAGGGCGAATGGTTGGTAGCGGCAGGGGCCGGCGGATTGGCCCTTGGCACCACCGTCTTCGACCGTTCCATTCGTGACTCGGTCCAGGCCCGCCGTTCAGCGGGGCTCGATCGCTTCTGCCGGTCTTTTGAACATCTCGGCGCAGACTATTCCTTCGTCGTTCTGGCGGGATTCGAGGGATACCATTTCCTGGCGGATGACCGGCGTTCCCAGGCGGTCTTCGTCGACGGACTCGCCGCTTCCCTGATCGCCTCCGGCTTTATCGCGCCTATTCTCAAGTATTCCGTCGGTCGCGAGCGGCCGTCCGACACGACTGATCCCTACAGCTTCCATCCTTTCACCAATCACAACTCATTCCCTTCCGGGCACACTACCCAGGCCTTTGCCGTCGCGACCGTAATCGCTTCGCACTATCCGGCCTGGTGGGTCGAGGCGCTCGCCTACGGATCCGCCGGCCTGGTGGGCTATTGCCGCGTCGAACAGAACGCGCATTGGACCAGTGATGTCGTGGCTGGTGCGTTGATCGGATGGTCGGTCGCCCGTTCCGTCGTGAAACACAACGACGGATCCAAGGCGCCGAAATTCGTGCTTGTGCCCTACACCGACGGTCGTTCCAGCGGTTTGCTGTTCGCCAAGAGCTTTTGAGGCGAAACTTCGATCCAGATTTTACAGGAGGTAACGGAGCGAACGGAGACATATCAACGACCCGGGCCGTTCGGACTTTTTACAGAAGGAAACGAAGGTAACGAAGACCCATTACCAGCATATATTGCGCGCTTCGTTCTCTTGGTTATCTTCTGTTAAAATCTCTGAATCCGAGCAGCGATTGGTATCAGAAGCCATCTCCTCAGTTGCCTCCGTTGCCTCCTGTGAAATCCGATGCGCGGGTTGGTCTGGGCTCCCAATCCGCGTCTATCCGCGGGATCCGCGGGAAATCAGGATTCGCTGTTCCCTGCTCTGTGGCCTCCTATAAAATCCAATACCGGTCTGGTTGCAGCTGCCGCCGTGCGAAATAGGCGGGCGGGTGTCGGGTAATACCCCATAGGCCCCGGGCGCACGTTCGACTACCTTTTCTCCGCGACAACACTCGTCGCGCTAAAAAGAAATACCGGAAACTCAAAACAGTCTCGTCCTATGAAAACGTCTCTCCCCTTCTCAAAGTTTGCCTCACTTCTCGCCGTGACCGGCGCCCTCGCACTCGGCGGCCTGGCCGGTGGATGTGCGTCGACGTCCACGAGCGACAGCACCGGTCAATACATCGACGACACGGTCATTACCACCAAGGTGAAGAGCGCCCTCCTGGGCGACGACGCGGTGAAGTCTTTCGCGGTCAGTGTCGAGACGGTCAAGGGTGTCGTGCAACTCAGCGGCTTTGTGAACACCTCGGATCAGAAATCTGCCGCTGGCAAAGACGCGGCCGCCGTCAAGGGTGTCAAGACCGTCAAAAACGACCTTATCGTAAAGTAACCCGCCAATGCGCGATCCGCGTTGCGGGTCATTTGCCCGCGAACGGATGGAATTGGCGGACAACGCCAAATCTGTCGAATGCCCATGAAAACCGTTTTTATTCTCGCACTCGCGCTTGGCCTCGTGTCTTCCGTCCAGGCGCAATCGCCGGGCGCGACCTATTCGCCCGAACAACTCGATCAGATGCTCGGGCCGATTGCGCTCTACCCCGATCCGTTGGTCGCTCTGATTCTGCCGGCGTCGACTGTGCCCGCGGATCTCACGCTCGCCGCAAATTATCTGGCAGCCAATGGCACTCCGGGCGGAATCGACGCCCAACCGTGGGATCCGAGCGTTAAGGCGTTGGCCCGCTATCCCGAGGTCGTGAAATGGATGAACGACAATCTCGATTGGACGCAGGCCTTGGGCGCGGCGTTCGCGCAGCAGCCAGCCGACGTCATGAAGTCCATCCAGCAACTCCGGGCTCAGGCGAAGGCGGCCGGCACCCTGGTCAATACGCCGCAGCAGCAGGTCGATTTGGAGGGTGACGCGATTCGGATCGTACCCACCCAGCCGGATACGATCTACGTGCCGGAGTACGACCCTACGATCGTTTATGAAACGCCGGTCGGGTATGACGGCCCATTCATCACGTTTGGCGTGGGATTCCCGGTGGGCGCCTGGCTGGGTTACGAATGCGACTGGGACGATTTTGGCATCTGGGTTGGACCCTGGAGTCGGGGTTGGGCCTACCGCCGGGAATGGCGACAACCGGGCTTGGGTGGAAATTCCTGGCGCGCATGGCAGCCCGATCCGCGTCGTTCCCGCGAAGCGATACACAATTTCTACCGGCCGGAAGGCCGTCTGCCCAGTCCCCGGATCATTGCAGGCTACCGCGCGCCGGTGCGTCGGCCGACCGCGACGCCTCATGTCGCAATGCCCCGCGCGCCCGCTCGTCCGGATTACCGCGGTCGGGCAATTGCGGCGCCGCGGCCGTCGAGCCCGGCTCCGGCGAGCCCACTGTTCGGTGGATACAATCGGGGCACGCAGACGCGTGACTTTAGCAACCGGGGTCAGGCCAGCCGTACGGCTCCCGTCCGAGCTATGCCGCCGCGGGCGGCTTCCCCGGCCCGCGCCGCGGCACCGCAACGCGAGTCCGCGCCCGCTCGCCAGTCCAATCCGGCGCCGGCGGGAAATGGCAACCGGGACCGGCGTTGATCTCACCCACAAACCCATCGGTACCATGATGACTGTTTTTAAAACGATACGCTCCACTTGCGCCCTGGCCGCCGTCGTGGCCTTTTTCGCCGGCATGGCTGCGGCGTCGCTTCGGGCCGACGCGCCCGGCTTGGCGGGATCGCCGAGGCAATTCAGTTCGCCGGAGGAAGCGGTGAAAGCCCTCGTGGCGGCGACCCAAGCCGGCGACCACGCGACGATCGATGCGATTTTTGGACCCGAGGTGAAGGATCTCCTGTCGGGCGATCCGAAGCAGGATGCCCTCGAGTTCGCCCAGTTTGCGAAGCTGATCGGGCAGTTCTCCCAGCTGGCCAGGAAGGCCGACGACCGGTGCGTGCTCAATCTCGGAGATCAAAACTGGCCGTTCCCCATTCCCCTGGTGAAAAAAGACGGTGCTTGGGTTTTCGATACAGCAGCAGGCAAAGAGGAGATCGTCAACCGGCGCATTGGTGAAGGCGAGCTGACCGCCATCGGCATCTGCCGGACCTACCTCGCGGCCCAGCGCGAATACGCCAGCGAAGACCGCACGGGCGATGGCGTGCTCAAATATGCGCAGAGGCTCCGGAGCTCGCCGGGCCACAAAGACGGCCTTTATTGGCCGGAGGCGTCCGGCGAGGAACCGAGCCCGTTCGGTCCGTTCATCGCCGAGGTTCATGCGGAAGGCTATGGCGGCAAGACGGCCGAGGGAAAACCGCAGCCCTTTCACGGGTACCTTTTCAAAATTTTGACGGCGCAGGGCGCGTCGGCTCCCGGCGGGGCCTACAGCTATGTCATCAACGGCAACATGATTGCCGGATTCGCGTTGGTCGCGTATCCAGAGCATTGGGGTGAATCCGGGGTCATGACCTTTGTCGTCAATCAGTGGGGCAAGGTGTACGAGCGCAATCTGGGCCCCGCCAGCGCCGACCACGCCGCCGCAATGACCGAATTCGATCCCGACCCGGATTGGACGGTCGTCAAGACGCCCTGATCGCGGCGAGTTTTTCTTCGGCGTGCGCTGGCCGCGCGGTGTCGGGTGGGTAACACCCCATACTCTCGTTTCGCATCCCGAGTTATCTTTCCATCCGATGGGAAAGACGGAGCACGGAGCGGTCGTTTCCCCCTTTTCTCACTGTTTCACATCATGCACACGACTTCCATTTACCGACTGGCGACGGTCCTCGCCATCACGACGACACTGGGATTCGGCCTTCCCGCGTCCACTCGCGCGGCGGCCATCCCGCCGCTCAACGATCCCGCCACCAATGAATCGCACCCGGGCAAATTCGTCTGGGCCGAACTGCATACGGTCGATTCAGCGGCTGCGACGAAATTCTATTCCGGAGTGTTCGGCTGGACCGCCGTCACGCTCGATCAGCAGGGCGTGACCTACACGGTGTTCCGCAATGGGAACCAGCCGGTCGCCGGATTGAGGGCGCGGCCCCTATCCGCGACCAAGCACGCCTCCCGCTGGATCAATTACATTGCCGTCACCGATATCGCCAAGGCCCTTTCGCTCGTTACGAAAGCGGGCGGAGCGGTGCGCGCGCCGGCCCGAGACTTCCCGCATATCGGCGTGCAGGCGATCATCACGGACCACGAGGGTTCTCCGGTCGGTCTTCTCCAATCGAGCTCTGGCGACTCCGTCGACGCCGAGCCGGCACCCGGCACCTGGAATTGGTTTCACCTCTTTGTGAAGAACCCCCAGGCCGCAGCCGATTTTTATCGTCAAGTCTTCGGCTATGATGTGGCCCCGGATGGCCGCCCGGGCAAGAGCCAGGAACTTCTGCTGGCGAGCGGGGCGTTCAATCGCGGCGGCGTATCCGTCCTCCCGGACATCGAGGAGGCGAAACCCGGCTGGCTCGGCGTGATCCGCGTCGCGAATCTCGATGAGACGCTCGCGCGGGTGCCGGCGCTCGGCGGGGAAGTCGTGGTGGCTCCGCACGACGCTGCCTTCGGCAGTCGTTTCGCCGTCATTGCCGATCCCACCGGCGGCACCGTTGGCGTGGTGGAGTATTTAAACAACGCGAATCCCAGCAACCGCCCATGAAAAAACATACGAAAATTCTCCTCGGGATCCTGGTCTGGGCCGGCCTGCAATTCGGGCTGGGCGGTTGCATCGCCGAAGTGGGAGGCGGCGGTTATTACGGCGGCGGTCCGTGGTATCACGACGGTCCATGGATGGACGGTGGTCGCTGGGGCGGGGGACCGCGAGGCGGTGTGGGGATCGATATTCATCCGCCAGGGTTCCGGCGCTAAGCCAGGCTGGGGATCAATCCCTGAAATCCATGGGCACCGACAGCATAGCATCGGCGGAACGCCAGGCCATCGTCGCAACCGATCTGACAAAATGGTTTGGCGAAGGTGAGACGAAGGTGACGGCCGTTAACCATGTCGGCCTGGTCGCCCACTTTGGCGAGATGCTGTTCATCGTCGGCCCTTCGGGCAGTGGCAAGACCACGCTGCTCAGCATGATTTCCGGCATCCTGCGTCCCAACTCCGGCAACGTGACGGTCAAGGGGGCCGACATCTGGACTCTAAGCAATGACCAGTTGGCCGACTTCCGTCTGAATACGGTCGGCTTCGTATTTCAGGACTACCATCTGTTTCCACGGCTGACCACGGCCGAGAATGTCGCGATTCCGTTGATCCTAAAGCAGCGCGCTTGGGGCGATGCCATCGTCGAGGCCAAACACTGCCTTGAGGTCGTGGGTCTGAAAAACCGGAACGAGGTCCTGCCCGTCAAGCTCTCGGGCGGCGAGCAACAGCGCGTGGCCATTGCGCGCGCGATCGTCAGCAGTCCGCAAATACTGATTTTCGACGAACCGACCGCCTCCCTGGATGGTGACACCGGGAGGATGATCATCGCCTTCGTGAAGGAGAAGATCCTCAACCAAAACCGCTGCATCCTGATCGTCACCCACGATGCGCGCATCAACGAGTATGCGGACCGGATCCTCCACATGGAAGACGGACACCTCTCCGCGTCGGACAAGGGAACCGAATGAATGCCACCGAGCCGAAGCCTGAAGCCAGCACCGCCGAGCCCAAGCCCGAAGCCAAGGCGGTCGCACCGATGCCCGAAGCCAAGGCCGTTGAGTCCAAGCCCGAGACGAAGGCGGCTGAGCCGATGCCCGAAGCCAAGGCCGCTGAGCCCAAGCCCGAGGTGAAGGCAGCCAAGCCCAAGCTTGAAGCCAGAAACAAGATCATCTTTGGCCTCTCGATTCTCGGCATCTTGGCCGCCCTGGTCGCCGCCTACCTCTTCGGCATCGAGCGGAAGGCCCAGCCCCCCGTGTTTACTCCGGTCAGCAGCCCGTACGACTCGGCCATCTATGCGAATGGCATTATCGAGAGCGACCAGCCGAGCGGTTCGAACATCAATATCTATCCGGAAGTTTCCGGCCCGATCACCCAGGTGCTTGTGCACGAGGGCCAGCCAGTGACAGCCGGCACTCCGCTGATGACCCTCGACGACTCCGTGCAAAAGGCGATTACGGAGCAACTGCGTTTGCAGGCCGAGGCCTCCCTGGCTCTCCTAAATGAACTTAAAGCGCAACCGCGAGAGGAGACGCTGGCGATTGCCGCAGCGCAGGTGGGGCTGGCCGAATCCAACCTGAAGATGTCCCGCGACCAATACGACAAGGACCGCGCTTCCTATGAGATTGAACCGAAGTCGATCAGCAAGGACGTGCTCGATACGGCGGACGACGCCGTCAAGCAGTCGACCGCCGCATTGGACGTGGCCCGCAAGCAATACGAACTGATCAAAGCCGGCGCCTGGAGTTACGACATTGTCAACCAGGAGAAGCAGTACGAGGCGGTCAGGCAGTCGTACCAGGCGGCCAATGCGCTGCTGTTAAAGTATTCGATCAAGGCGGCGGTCGATGGTGTGGTGCTGGCCGTCAACGCCACGGTCGGCAGCTATGTGTCCTCGCAGGGTGCCTACAACGCCTATACGCAGGGGCTCGACCCGCTGCTGGTCATGAGCGCCCCTCAAGACTACCTGGCCGTGCGCTGCTATATCGACGAGATCCTGGTCTCGCGGCTGCCGTCAAAGTGGCATATTGTCGCGCAGATGGAGGTTCGCGGAACCGACACCAAGGTGCCGCTGGAGTTTGTCCGGGTGCAGCCCTACGTCTCGCCCAAGATCGAGCTGTCCAACGAGCGCCAGGAGCAAGTGGATCTGCGGGTTCTGCCGGTCATTTTCCGGTTTCCGAAACAGGACGCCCCGGTCTATCCGGGCCAGTTGGTGGATGTGTTTATCGGGAAAAAGTAGCGCACCTGACCAGATGCAAATCACCCGGCATACAATGAGCAGTTTTCAATGGTCAGCCCTCCGGGAGATCGGCCTTGGTGTGATCACGGCCATGCTCAGTGCCTGCGCGGTGGGGCCCAATTTTGTCCGTCCGACTGCGCCGGATACGAACCGCTATGCGCATGAGCCGCTCCCGGCCGCCACGGTCGCGGCGGATGGCCAGGCACAGCGCTTCACGCCCGGCGCCACGATCGCGGCCGACTGGTGGCGGCTGTTCAAATCGGAGCAGCTGGATGCGATCGTCCGACAGGCCATCGCCAACAATCCGACCCTCCAGGCGTCCGAGGCCAGCTTGCGCCAGAGCCAGGACCGGCTGCGCGCCGGTTGTGGCGTGTTCTTTCCGCAAATCGAGGCCGGGCTGGACGGCCGACGGGAGCGCACCGCGCCGTTGCAGCAAGGCTCACCGACACCGGGCTCGATCTTCACGTTGATTACGTTGAGCGGTACCATCAGCTACCCGCTGGACGTGTTTGGTGGCGAACGCCGGACCGTGGAAGGCCTACGGGCCCAGACCGATTACCAGCGTTACGCGACCATGGCGGCCTACCTGACGCTGAGTGCGAATGTCGTCAACACCAGCATCGCGCGCGCCGCCTACGCGGCACAGATTCGTGCAACCGAGCAGCTGATCGACCTGCAGAACCAGCAACTTCATGCCATCGAGGCGAGGGTTCGCGCCGGCACCGCTCCCTACGCCGATGTGTTGAGCATGCGCAGCCTGATTGCCGGCAACCAGGCATCGCTGGCGCCGCTCAAGCAGAAGATCAGCGAGGCCGGGCACCTGCTGGCGACGCTGGAAGGCGTGCTCCCATCTCAGGCCACTTTGCCCGACATCGACCTGGCCGGACTCTCGTTGCCGGTCGACCTGCCGGTGAGCCTGCCGTCCGACCTCGTGCGACAACGTCCGGACATCCTGTCGGCCGAGGCGCAATTGCATGTTGCCAGCGCCAGCATCGGCGTTGCGACCGCCGCGATGTTCCCCAGCTTCAGCTTGACCGGAACCTATGGAGCCGCCAGCTCCAGTCTCGGCAATCTGGCGGACGCCAGTGGCCGATTCTGGAGCGTCGGCCCGTCGGCCACGATTCCATTGTTTCAGGGTGGCAGCTTGTGGTACGGACGGAAGGCGGCAATCGACGCTTATCAGGAGTCGCAGGCAAATTACCGGCAGACCGTGTTGAACGCATTCGCGCAGGTGGCCGACGCGCTGCAGGGGTTGGAGCACGACGCCGAGGGACTTCAGGCGCAGGTCGAAGCGCAGCGGGCCGCCGGCGAAGCCCTGGACCTGTTGCGGGTCAATTACCGTGCCGGCCTGATTGCCTATCTGGACGTGTTGGCGGCCGACGTGCAATTCCACGAGGCGACCATCGCCTATGTGCAGGCGGTCGCGCAGCGCCACCAGGATACGGTCGCCCTGTTTGCGGCGTTGGGAGGCGGCTGGTGGAATGGGCCTCGCCTGACGGGCGAAAGCGGGTCGCCATGAAGCATAGCGGCATACTGCGGATCGGATTCAAGCTGTTGGTCAATGACACGCCCAAGTTCACCGCCCTGCTGATCGGGATCACCTTCGCCGTGTTTTTGATGATGCAGATGACGGCGATGTTCGCCGGCATCCTCGACCGTGCATTTTCGACCGTCACCAATATCGGTGCGTCGATGTGGATCATGGACCCGGCGGTCAATACGGCCACCAGTGCCATCCCCATGCCCGATTACCTGCTGGACGCGGTGCGCAGCATGGACGGGGTCGGCTATGCGGTGCCGATCTTCATGGGGGGCGCTCAGGTCAAGCTCGCGAGCGGCGCCCATCAGTCGGTCAATGTCGTCGGGCTGGACGATACCAGCCTGTTTGGCCGCCCCGAACTCGAACAGGGCAACATTCAGGACATCTATGCCGACAACTCTTTCTTCGTGGTCGACGACGCCGAATTTGGGAAGCTGGAGAACCCGAAGATCGGAACCTCATTCGAGCTCAATGACCACCGCGGTGTGATAGTC